>MLJW01000074.1_pt1 | contig 120380 bp, 118 predicted proteins | sample 888231 | NCBI WGS metagenome assembly MLJW01 (sample SAMN05788063, study PRJNA343431) | mine drainage metagenome | isolation source: sample collected from the inflow into an acid mine drainage treatment plant... | place: Germany: Lusatia, lignite mining district | reverse complement strand
CAGAAATGACGCTGGATGCAATTCGTGAAGCGACGATTGAAGAAATTATCAAGCCAATGTTGCCTAAAGAATTAATTAAAGGTGATATCAAATATCTGGTTAACCCAACTGGACGCTTTGTAGTAGGCGGTCCGCAAGGCGACTGTGGTTTGACTGGACGCAAGATTATTGTCGATACCTACGGCGGTGCTGCACCGCATGGTGGTGGTGCATTCTCAGGTAAAGACCCATCAAAAGTGGATCGTTCGGCAGCTTATGCTGGTCGTTATGTGGCGAAAAACATTGTTGCTGCAGGGTTGGCTTCACGTTGCTTGGTGCAAGTAAGTTATGCGATTGGTGTTGCTCGCCCAACTTCAGTGATGGTTGAAACCTATGGTACAGGTAAAGTCTCGAACGAGGTATTGACGGCTTTGGTGCTGGAGCATTTCGATTTGCGTCCTAAAGGCATTGTTAAAATGCTCGATTTGCTCCGCCCGATCTATGCTAAAACTGCTGCTTACGGCCATTTTGGTCGTGATGAGCCTGAGTTTACATGGGAAGCTACTGATAAGGCTGCAGCATTGAGAGCGTCTATTTAAGTTAGTAAATATTTATGTGGTGATTAGCATGTTAAAGGTTGTATCTACCGATCAAGTTCGACTAGGCATGTTCATCCAGGAGCTGAAAGGTGCTTGGATGGACCACCCATTCTGGAAAAAAGCTTTTAAGCTAGAAGATCTGGCAGATTTAAAAAAGTTACAAGCCAGCGTTATCAAAGAAGTGGTGATTGATATTGCCAAAGGTCTGGATGTTGCCGAAATGGTTGTCGTGGATGCGCCGCCATTAGAAGTGCCAGAGGTTGCTGTGCCTAAAGATGTAGCGCCAACTACCATCGCTACACCCAAGCTGGCGCGCGTCACTGCCGAAGTGGAAAGGCAACAAGCAAGGAAAGTAATCTCTGCCTCTAAAAAAGCCGTCGTCACCATGTTCAATGAAGCGCGCATGGGTAAAGCCGTCAATGCTGAGGCCGCAAAGCAAGTGGTTGATGATATTGCCGCATCAGTTGCCAGAAACGAAGGTGCACTGATTAGCTTACTGCGCCTGAAGAATAAAGACGACTATACCTATATGCACTCTGTTGCCGTCTGTGCCATGATGATTGCCTTGGCAAAAGAGCTAGCGTTGACCGAAGATGAAGCTAAAGTGGCTGGTATGGCTGGTTTGTTACATGACTTAGGTAAAGCTGCTATTCCAAATGATGTGCTGAATAAACCTGGTGCACTTACTGATGATGAATTTACTTTAGTAAAACTCCACCCTGAGCGTGGTCATGCGCTATTGCTGAAAGCCGAGATTGCTGAGGAGGCTGTGCTCGATGTGTGCATTCATCATCATGAAAAAATAAATGGCACAGGCTATCCGCACAAGTTAAAGGGTGATGAAATCAGCTTGTTTGCAAAAATGGGCGCAGTTTGTGATGTCTATGATGCCATTACTTCAAACCGTCCCTATAAAGATGGTTGGGAGCCCGGTGTTTCATTGCAACGCATGGCGCAGTGGGCTGGGCACTTTGATGATGTTGTATTCAAGGCTTTTGTTAAAAGTATGGGTATCTATCCTATTGGCTCCATGGTCAAGCTCAAGTCTGGGCGCTTAGCTGTTGTGACTGATCAAAGCCCAAAATCTTTATTAACGCCTATCGTCAAAATTTTCTTTTCGACCAAGGCCAAATCACGAATACCAATTGAAATGCTGGATCTATCTAAGCCCAGCGCGCAGGACACTATTGTTGGGCATGAAGATCCTATTCTTTGGGGAGTCCATGATATTGATAAGATTTGGAGTTTGTAGTTTTGATGGTCACTTTCCAAATTGTTAAAACATATTGGTGGTGATTACTTATGCTGAAAGTTGTTTCTACTGAGCAAGTCCGTTTAGGAATGTTTATCCGAGAGTTGAAAGGCGCTTGGATAGATCATCCTTTCTGGAAAACTTCATTCAAGTTGGATGACCCTTCTGATTTAAAAAAGCTTCAGGCTAGTGTTATCAAAGAAGTTGTTATAGATACTTCTAAGGGTTTAGATGTCCTGAAGACTAAGCCGTCAATAGTAATGCCTGCGGTAGAGGTGCTGTCAGTTCCAAAACTCGTTCATACCTCCGCAATTGAAGAGCATGTGCGAGCTAAAAAAGTGATTGCTGCATCTAAGCAAGCGGTTGTTTCTATGTTCAACGATGTACGTATGGGTAAGGCGGTGAGTACTGAATCTGCGATGCAATGCGTAGATGAGATTTCTGCCTCAGTAGCAAGAAATGAAGGTGCGCTGATTAGTTTGTTGCGCCTGAAAAGTAAGGATGATTATACTTACATGCATTCGGTAGCCGTGTCAGCTTTAATGGTAGTCTTGGCTAAAGAGTTAGGTTTGTCGGAGTGCGAAGTCAAGCAGGCTGGGTTGGCTGGTTTATTGCACGACATCGGTAAAGCCGCGATTCCCATCGATTATCTTAATAAGCCTGGAGCATTAACCGATGAAGAGTTTGCGGTTGTCAGGTTACACCCTGAGCGAGGCTACGAGTTAATGATGCAGGCGAATATCGCTGATGAAGCGGCGTTAGAGGTCTGTTTGCATCACCATGAGAAAATGAATGGTGAAGGGTATCCGCACCGTTTGCAGGGCGATGAAATAAGCTTGTTTGCAAAAATGGGCGCAGTTTGTGATGTCTATGATGCAATTACCTCTACCCGTGCTTACAAGGCGAGTTGGGAGCCGAGCCAGTCTTTGCAACGTATGGCGAAGTGGAGTGATCATTTTGACGATACTGTATTTAAGGCATTTGTGAAAAGTGTGGGAATTTATCCAATAGGTTCTATGGTTAAGCTCAAGTCTGGACGACTGGCTGTGGTCATTGACCAAAGCCAAAAGTCGTTATTGGCACCAATTGTTAAGGTGTTCTTTTCGATTAAATCAAAGTCACGCATACCCATAGAAATTTTGGATTTATCCAAGCCGGGTTTACAGGATGTGGTGGTTGGCTATGAAGATCCTGCACTGTGGGGTGTTCATGATGTTAATACGCTCTGGGGCTAGTTTGGTTGTGCTAATCATCGTCGTTTCTTTGCGTATTGGTGGCTAAAAAAATATCGCGTATAATTGCGCTCTTCCGAGGAGCGTTGCGAGAGTTTGTCTCCCAGGCTCGGAAAATGTTACAAACGACGCTCACCATTATTAACCGTGCCGGACACGGGATATGGGTGAGACGGGCGTTTGTCATCTCTAAGTGTAAATACACCCCTTCCCTCCGGTCACACACATTCAAGGAATGAATACTGTGACTGCTGATGTTAAAAATACAAGTAAAGATTATGTGATTGCCGATATTGGCTTGGCAACATTTGGCCGTAAAGAAATCGCGATTGCCGAAACAGAAATGCCTGGCTTGATGGCTATTCGTGAAGAGTTCTCAAAAGCACAACCACTTAAGGGTGCGCGTATTACTGGTAGCTTGCACATGACGATTCAAACTGCCGTACTGATTGAAACCCTAAAAGACTTAGGTGCAGACGTACGTTGGGCTTCATGCAATATCTACTCTACACAAGACCATGCAGCGGCAGCTATTGCGGCTGGTGGCACACCAGTGTTTGCGATTAAAGGCGAAACGCTGACTGAGTACTGGGATTACACACACCGTATTTTTGAGTGGACGGATGGTGGCTACACCAACATGATTTTGGATGATGGTGGCGATGCGACATTGTTATTGCATCTAGGTACGCGTGCTGAGAAAGATTTGTCTGTTATTGCCAACCCAAGTTCAGAAGAAGAAATCTGCCTGTTTGATGCAATTAAAGCTAAATTGAAAGTTGATCCAACTTGGTACTCAACACGTTTAGCTAAAATTCTAGGTGTCACTGAAGAAACCACGACAGGCGTACATCGTTTGTATCAAATGCATAAAGAAGGCAAGTTAGCTTTCCCTGCGATTAATGTGAATGACTCAGTTACAAAATCTAAATTTGATAACTTGTATGGCTGTCGTGAATCGTTGGTCGATGCTATCAAGCGTGCCACTGACGTAATGATTGCCGGTAAAGTGGCTGTAGTTGCGGGTTATGGCGATGTAGGTAAGGGTTCTGCACAAGCTTTGCGCGCATTGTCTGCTCAAGTATGGGTGACGGAGATTGACCCAATCTGTGCGCTACAAGCAGCAATGGAGGGCTACCGTGTTGTAACGATGGATTACGCTTGTGAACATGGCGATATTTTTGTGACATGTACAGGTAACTACCACGTGATTACACATGACCACATGGCTAAAATGAAAGACCAATCTATCGTTTGTAACATTGGCCATTTCGATAATGAAATTGATGTAGCCTCACTTGAGAAATACGAATGGGATGAAATCAAGCCACAAGTGGATCATGTGATCTTTCCAGACGGTAAAAAAATTATCTTGCTGGCAAAAGGTCGCTTGGTGAATCTGGGCTGTGGTACAGGTCACCCAAGCTATGTGATGAGCTCTTCATTTGCAAATCAAACCATTGCGCAAATCGAGTTGTTTACACAAACGGCTAATTATCCAGTGGGCGTGTATACTTTGCCTAAACACTTGGATGAAAAAGTAGCTGTGTTGCAATTGAAAAAATTGAATGCGCAACTTTCAACATTAACCGATGAGCAAGCCGCTTATATCGGTGTGTCGAAACAGGGCCCTTACAAACCAGACACCTATCGTTATTAAATAGTCTATCTTCGTTGAAGTGAAGGAGGTCTCATGGAATTAATTATTGTATGGGTACTTAACGCGTTATCGCTGTTAGCTGTGACGTATTTGGTGCCGAATATTCAAGTGGCTAACTTTACTACAGCGCTGATTGCAGCTTTGGTGATTGGCTTAGTCAATATGTTGATTAAGCCAATCTTACTTTTGCTGACACTGCCTATTACGATATTGACGCTGGGACTTTTCATTTTTGTGATTAATGGACTGCTGTTTTATGCGGTAGGTAATTTATTGCAAGGTTTCGAAGTGAAAACCTTGTCTTCTGGAATCTTAGGCGCAGTGCTTTACAGCATTATTTCTTGGTTGTTGACTTCAATGTTGACTAGATAGCAAAAATGTTTGAATGAAAATGGCAGGCAATAACAACACGGTCAATGAACTATGATTAAAAATACCAAGATAAGTTTTGAATTTTTCCCCCCTAAAACTGCAGAAGGTATGCAGAAGTTGCGTGATACACGTGCAAAGCTGGCAAAATTTAAACCAGAATTCTTCTCGGTTACCTTTGGTGCTGGTGGCTCTACACGTGATAGAACGATGAATACGGTGCTGGAAATTCAGGCCGAAGGTTTTGGTGCCGCGCCGCATATTTCCTGCATTTCATCCAGTAAGGAAGAGATTCGTGATTTGTTGCAAGCGTACCAAGCGCATGAAATTAATCGTTTAGTTGCGCTACGCGGCGATATTCCATCAGGCGAAGTGAGTGCTGGCGATTTTCGTTATGCGGCTGAGCTGGTTGAGTTTATTCGGGCTGAGACTGGTGAGTATTTTCATATTGAGGTTGCAGCATACCCTGAGTTTCATCCTGAGGCGAGAACGCCTGCAGCAGATTTATTGAATCTAAAACATAAGATGGATGCAGGTGCTAATTCAGCAATTACGCAGTATTTTTATAATACGGATGCGTATTTTAGATTTATGGATCAATGCAGTGCCGCTGGCATTAATATTCCAATTATTCCTGGTGTGATGCCAATTTATAACATCACGCAATTGGCACGCTTTTCTAGCGTTTGTGGTGCGGAAATTCCGCGTTGGTTAAAAATGCGTCTTGAAGAGTATGGCGACGACATAGCTTCGCTACGTGCCTTTGGTCTGGATGTAGTGAGTGAGTTATGTGAAACTTTGCAGGCATCAGGCGTGCAAAGTTTGCACTTTTACACACTGAATCAGGCGGGTGTAATCAGCAATATTCTTGAAAATATTGGGTATTAAGCTAAGAGTATATGAATTAAGGCTCACTCATTGAGCGAGCCTTAATAGTACTAACAAATTGTTAAAGCCGATGCGACTTAATGTAGTGTCGGTTTTTGTTTGTTAATGAGTACGTCTTCAATAAATAAGTATTCTTTGGTTTTGTCTGTGCCGGACTTGCTGGCACCCCAAGTGGTCATAAGCACAATCCAGCGCATTTCTTCAATATTGATTTTAAGTTGGGGTAAATTCATTGCAAGCTCAAGTACCAGCTCTCGCTGCGTGGTGTTGAGTATATTGGCTTGTACCAAGAATAAAATGAAGCCTATACTTTCGCCGCTGATTTTATTCAACTCAAGTTCTGTAAAAATGCGTGTATTGGCGTGGCAGGCTTTGCCATATACATCTGGCTGGTCTGCCATTTGCTCTAGTTGGTTAAACCAGTCAAATGCGCCATTGATATCCTCTTCATCAAATCCTGCTGCAAATAACTCTTTTGACATTGTGTTGTCATCGGGCCTAAAGTGGGTGTCGATGTAATTCTCAAACATGTAAACCAATACCTCAAACATGATATTAATCCTTTAAAAGTTTTTAAATGAAGCGTTCTTTAAATCAAACGCTAGAGTCAAAGCCGATTGATTTATATAAAATTTCAGATGTCAGGACTTCAAACTTACAAAATTCAGGACTGTAAAACTTGGATTAATAATAGTGACTACGATTTATTTTAAAGAGTATTGCTTAGTTTCTGATATTGGCTGCCAGCCAAACTGGTGACACTCCCCTCAAGTTCTAATAGCATAAGCATGGATGAAACTTCACTGACCGTCAAGCCGCTTAGGCTAACTAAATTTTCCAGACTAACCGGATCATAGCTCATTAACTTGAGTAGGGGATTTTCAGTTGTGGTGCTACGGTCGGTTGGTTGTTGAAGGCTTGGTGGGACATTGTTCAAATGTAATTCATCTACAATGTCTTGGATGCAGTCTACTAATTTCGCGCCTTGCTTGATGAGTTGGTGACAACCTTTGGACATAGGCGAATGGATTGAACCTGGAATTGCAAAGACTTCACGACCTTGCTCTGCGGCTAAGCGCGCAGTGATTTGTGAGCCGCTTTGCAGATTGGCTTCAACCACTAAGCAACCTACACTCAACCCACTGATAATGCGATTCCGTTTAGGAAAGTTTTGCGGTTTTGATGGGGTGCCTAAAGCAAACTCGGAAATAATGAGACCGTGTTCAGCTATGTGATGTGCCAAATCACGATGTTTGGCCGGGTAAACAATATCAAGCCCTGTGCCCACGACGGCAATCGTTGCACCATTGGCTTTAAGTGCACCACGGTGCGCTGCACCATCAATTCCTAAGGCAAGTCCACTTACAATGCACAGTCCGTAGCTGCATAAATCATGAGCGAAGGCCTCTGCATTTTTCTCTCCCTGTACCGATGCGTTGCGGCTACCTACAATGGCAATACTGGGCTGATTTAATAAGGACAGGTTGCCTTTTGCATAGAGTAATGGTGGCGGATCGGTAATTTCCAGCAGGGCCTTGGGGTAGTGGCTGTCGGCTAAAGTTACTAAATGGTTATTGGTTTGGGATAGCCAATGTAGAGAGTCGGTAATTATGTCCCTATCAGGGCCTAGGGTAATTGCAGAAGCAATTTTATCTGAAACAATATCCGCTAATTGCGTACGTTTAGCTGCATAGATGTTAGTTGGGCTACCAAAAGTTTTGAGTAGCAAGCAGAATGTTTGTGAACCAATACCGTGGATTTGACTTAAACTAATCCACAGCGTTTTTTCAGATAAATCATCGCTGTGGCTAGCTAGCATCGCAGAGGGGAGTTAAGGCGTGTTTACTGAATCAAGCTTGTTGATTGGTTGAGATGCTTGCATTACTAACGCATAAGAAACGCGGTCAAACACACGGAAAACCATTAATAAGCCAATACGCTCATCTGGTAACTTAACCATGCCAGGTTCTAATGCTAATTTGCCTGTAGCTCTTTGCGTATCTTTTTTGAAGTTGATGATTTTTTTGCCATCGGCGTCGCGTTTTATATCAAAGTTTAATTCTTTTAGTTTCGGTTTTGAGCTGTCTTCTATTGCTTCAGGATCTTTAATGATGCGGCCATAACGATTGATGGCTAATACATGGCCAACTTCCAAGCCATCTGCAGAGCCACGGTTGATAGACACAATACTTTCCGGGCCAGCATCAGCAATCCCGCCATAAATATTGATGATTCGTCCTACGATATTTGTTTCTGGCGCATGAGGTACAAAGTTGGTGGTTACTTCATCGCCACTTGGTATTAACCTGTCTTTTGTAAAGATTTCCTCTTTCGCCTTAGTAATATCAGCACTCGCCGGTTCGCCATATTTTGTGATTTTTGCATCCCCTAAGTAGGTGGCCTCTACGCCGAGCACTTCATTGGTATCAGGATCAATCAGGTTGCCGGCAGGGCGATAGATAAACCAGTTGAGGCCATCACCTTCTTCTATCTTGTTAATGTAGATGCGTGTTCCTGGGCTCAAGGCGACACGATCTTCTTGTGCGGCAATGATTCTTGGTGAATTTACTAATTGATCTTTTTCTATGATGAGCGGTTGACTTAGAAAAGGAGCAATCACACTTAAAGAGATAGTTGGAATTGCAGTTTTTTCTAAGGGTTCAACAATGGCGCCAGGTTGCAATGTAACAGTTTCACGTAATAATCTTAATTGCGGCTGACCGCTGCTGTAGTCCAGAAAAACAACGTCACCAGGGTAGATTAGGTGTGGGTTCTTAATTTGGCTACGATTAAGTTGCCAAACCTTAGGCCATTGCCACGGGTCTTTTAGAAAGGTGGCAGAAATATCCCACAATGTATCGCCTTTAACAACAACGTGGCGATCAGGATGATTTTCTTTTAAGGTCACTTCTTGCGCATTAATGTTGAAGCTTAAGCAACAAAACATGAGCAGCGTTATAATATGGCGAAACATATATTGATGACCTCGGTCAAAAATGCATTAGAAGATATGCGGTTAAATACATACGCAGGCTACAGTAGTCTGTAGAAACAGCGTGAAATGACGTTAAATTTATCACGTAATTCATTCAACAATCAAGCTTTTATGGAAAACCTAAGCTTTTTATATAGAAACAAACGAGTTTATGGCAATTTTAGATATTCTTAATTATCCCGATCCGCGCCTGCACACTGTGGCAAAGTCAGTGAGTGTTGTCGATGAGGTAATTCATCGTTTAATCGACGATATGGCAGAGACGATGTATGCCGCACCAGGTATAGGTCTGGCTGCAACGCAGGTGAATCAACATATCCAATTGATTCTTATTGATACGAGTGAAACTAAAGATCACTTACAAGTCTTTATCAACCCGAAAATTATTTCCAAAAACGGTGAGCAAGACTATGAAGAGGGTTGCTTGTCAGTGCCAGGCGTTTATGAGAGCGTGACAAGAGCTGAGAAGGTTAAGGTTGAGGCGTTAGATCGCACTGGTAAAAAATTCATTTTGCATGCAGAAGGCCTGTTAAGTGTATGCATTCAGCATGAAATAGATCACCTGTTGGGTAAGGTGTTTGTTGATTATCTATCCCCACTTAAGCGTAATCGCATTAGAACTAAAATGATTAAGCAGCAACGCGACCGCTAAAATTGTAATTTTGCGAGCATCCACTTCGAGGCTTGCCTGCTTAGACCATTTCGTCGTCATACGACGTTGCTCGCAAAAAAACTACTCCTTACATATCAAGCATATGCTGAGTCATAATTTTTCACTTGCACCTTGTCTGATTTATTGCACCAATCTTGCAGTTTTAGCTGCTTAGATTGGTGGGAATGCCCTTTACGGGTAGAAGCTTACATTTTTAGAGATATTTTTTATGAAAATAATTTTTGCTGGCACGCCAGAGTTTGCCGTTCCTGCGCTGGCTGCGCTGATTCAAGCTGGGCATGAGGTCGTTATGGTGCTGACGCAGCCGGATCGACCCGCTGGACGAGGCATGAAGTTAAAAGCTAGCCCAGTGAAGGTATTGGCCGAGCAGCATGGTTTACATGTATTTCAGCCTGAAACGCTTAAAGATGCTGAGGTGCAGGCTCATATTTGTGATGTGAATGCAGATGTCATGATTGTGGCGGCTTATGGTTTGATTATTCCAACGGTCATATTGGAAATGCCGCGTTTTGGTTGCTATAACATTCACGCTTCGCTATTGCCACGTTGGCGCGGTGCAGCGCCGATTCACCGTTCTTTGTTAGCGGGAGATACTGAAACCGGAGTGACGATTATGGAGGTCGTGCCAGCATTGGATGCTGGTGCGATGGTGAGTGTTGGTGTTGTGCCAATTACTGAGTCAGATACGACACAGACGCTACATGATGCACTCAGTGCTCAAGGAGCAACGCTGATGGTTGAAGCTATGGCTCGCCTAGAAGAAAAAGGCACATTACCAGCCGCGCCACAGGATGCTTCGTTGGTGACGTATGCGCATAAGTTAGAGAAATCCGAGGCAGCCATCGACTGGCAAAAAAGTGCGGTAGAAATTTCTCGTCAGGTGCGAGCATTTAATCCATTTCCAGTTGCACAGAGTATGTTGAAAGGCGAGGTTTGTCGAATCTGGATGGCAACGGCAAAAGAAGGGTCTGCGAAAGTGGGTGAAATTGTGAGTGTGCAAGATGGCGTATTGGTGGGCTGTGGTGAGGGCTTGCTACATATTACTGAGTTGCAGGCGCCGGGTGGTAAGCGTATGAATGCACAAGCATTTGTCCAAAGCCAACATCTGCAAGTAGGTGACGTATTTACTGCGCAGTAGCTTGAATTTTTAGCATATTGCACCATATTCTTGTTGCAGCATTCTTGGTGTAGCGTTATTAATTAGGAGAATATATGTTGGGTAATTGGTTAAAAACCACCATTTTAATGGCAGGTATTGTTGCCTTGTTTGGTATAGTAGGCGCGGCATTAGGTGGTAAGGGTGGCATGATGATTGCCCTGCTTATTGCCGCAGGTATGAATGTCTACGCTTACTGGTTTAGCGATCAAGCTGTACTCAAAATGTATAACGCACAGGAGGTGACCTCTGAGAATGGTCAGTTTCGCGACTTCTACAATATGATAAAAACGTTGGCAGAAAACGCGCAGTTGCCCATGCCTAAGGTCTACATCATAGACGAGGCTCAGCCGAATGCCTTTGCCACAGGTCGCAATCCTGAACATGCCGCCGTGGCCGCAACCACAGGCATCATGCGAGCTTTAAGCGAACGAGAATTACGTGGTGTCATGGCGCATGAGCTAGCACACGTTAAACACCGCGATACTTTGATTTCAACGATATCAGCCACGATTGCCGGTGCCATTTCATCTATAGGCAGTTTTGGGATGTTGTTTGCGGGACAGAGCTCAAATGGTGAGCGCAATGTGCATCCATTCGTAGCAATATTGGTGATGATTTTGGCGCCGATTGCGGCCATGCTGATACAAATGGCGATATCACGTGCTCGTGAATTTGAGGCTGATAGAATGGGTGCAGAAATCTGTCGAGATCCTAAAGCTCTGGCAAGTGCACTAGAGAAAATCCATAATTATGCGCATCAGATTCCAATGGATGCAGCCGAGCAGCATCCTGAAACTGGACAGATGATGATTATAAATCCATTGTCTGGTGGTTCTATTGATAGCCTATTCAGTACGCACCCCAAGACCGAAGAGCGGGTGGCAAAGTTGCTGGCAATGGCGACTTCGTATTAAGCGAATGAAGAGGAATGCATAATCGACGTGCATCTATGTGCATCGGCGGTTAGAATAGGATTTTAGCCGTTAATTGAAAGTCTTTTTCTTTGTATATATCCCAACAAATCGCCGCCAATGCAGTCAATCAAGTGTTGTCAGGTCGCAACCTTACATTGGCACTACCAGCCGCATTAGCTGTATTTCCTAGCGCAACGCCACAACAGCGAGGTGCCGCACAAGATTTAAGTTATGGCACATTGCGTTTTTACGGTGAGATTGATGCTTATTTAGTGCGCCTATTAGAAAAACCACTGACGGATGATCGTATTAATGCTTTGTTGCTAGTAGCAATCTATCAGTTGCAGCATGATAAGGCCGATACATTTACGGTGGTGAATCAGGCTGTGCATGCTGTAAGTCAGTTTAAGCGGCCTGTGCCAAAGAGTTGGGCCAAGGGCTTAGTGAATGCGATTTTGCGTAATTTTTTACGTCAAAAAGATCAACTGGAGGCTGCAGTTAAATCGAGTGAAGTTGCCATTTATTCTTATCCGCAATGGTGGATAAATAAGCTCAAGACGCAATATCCTAGCCATTGGCAGAGTATGTTGGAAACGGGAAACCAACACCCGCCAATGACGTTGCGTCTTAATACTCAAAAAATCAGTGCTGATGATTATTTACAATTATTGGTACAAGAGTCTATTGATGCAACCCTTCTGGGTACGCAAGCTATTATTCTAGGTAAGCCAATCCCTGTTGAAAAAATACCCGGCTTTGTCCAGGGGAACGTTTCTGTGCAAGATTATGGCGCGCAACTTGCTGCGCCATTGCTAGATGCCGAGCCAAATATGCGCGTGCTGGATGCATGTTGCGCGCCAGGAGGAAAGACTGGTCATATTTTAGAAATAGCAGGCGTGAACATGACTGCGCTGGATAATGACGAAGTACGTTTGCAACGCGTACAAAGCAATTTGGATCGCCTCCATTTAAAAGCCAACTTATTGGTGGGTGACGCCTCTGCCTCCAACTGGTGGGATGGGCAGCCCTTTGATAGAATTTTGGCGGATGTGCCATGTACAGCCTCGGGTATTGTGCGTCGTCATGTGGATATCAAATGGTTGCGACGCGAGGCTGATATTGCTTCATTTACCGCACAGCAAGCTAAGATATTGCCTAACTTATGGCAGATGTTAGCTAAAGGCGGCAAGCTGCTTTATGTGACATGTTCAGTTTTTCATGAGGAAAATCAGGGGCAAGTGGACAAATTTTTACAGAATAATGCTGATGCGGTACAGATTCCATTCGCATTGCCGCAACCTAAGCAACATACAGGCATCACTCATATGAATGGTCAGCTTGTTCCATCAAACGCACATGACGGCTTCTTTTATGCCTTATTACAAAAAAATTAAGAAATTATTGATTACCTGTTTATTCAGTTTTGTTGCTATAGGTGTTACCGCTGTACACGCTGGTGTTGGCAATAGCGCATTGAATATTAAAAATGCTGAGTTGGTGTTGCAGGATGATGAGTATGTCTTGAATGCTGATGTTGATGTGAAGCTTAGCTCTGAGATTGAGCAAGCAGTTAATAAGGGCTTTGAGCTTAATTTTTTGGTGGAATTCCAGTTGGTTGTACCGAGAAAATATTGGTTCGATGATGAAATTGTGACGGTAACGCATCATATTTCTTTAAGTTATCACGCACTTTCCAGACAGTATTTATTAATCCGAGATGACTCTCAGAAATTATTTGCGAGTTTGGATGAGGCAAAGCAGGCACTCTCTGAAATTCGTGATTTGAAGGTACTTCAAAAATCTGACGTCGAGAAAGTTGAGCCTTATAAAGCTAAATTGCTAATGCGCCTAGACTATAAAAAATTACCAAAGGCCTTACAAGTAGATGTGATAGGTTCGGATGATTGGAAGATAAGCTCGCAACGCTTTGAGTGGATTCCTAACTTGGCAAAGCTTGAAACTGCAAAATGAAATACGTTGTATTCATCAGTGCAACACTAGGTGCATTCTTACTGTACTTATTATCAAATGCAAGCGCAAACACTGCGGCATCAGGTGAGTATTACACTTTATTAGTAACACTAAATGTTGTCTTAGCGGTCTTTCTCGTGGTACTCATCGGTTTTCAGCTTTTTGGTTTATATCGAAAAATTCGTGGGCATGTGATGGGGAGCCGTTTTACCTTACGCTTGTTGGTTACTTTTGCGCTGATGGCTATCCTACCAGGGCTTATTGTATATTTAGTGTCAGTAAACTTTTTAACCCGGTCCATAGAGTCATGGTTTAACGTTAAGGTTGAGTCCGCACTTGAAGGTGGTTTAAATCTTGGTCGAACCGCCTTGGATATTATGTTGGCCGATGTAAAAGAAAAAGGTGAAAGCATGGCGACTAATCTTGCCTTTCAGCCTTCGAACACGCACTTTGCTATGTTGAATGATTTACGTGAAAAGAGTGGTATTCAAGATGCTACCTTGCTGTCACTTCAGGGTAGAATTTTGGCTGTATCCAGTAGTGATTCGAGTAGTTTCTTACCAGAGTTGCCTAGCTTGGCGCAGTTAAGACAAGCACGCCAGCGTATATACGGCAGTATTGAACCCATTGATGGCAAAGGTTTGTATTTACGGGTGTTGGCTCCGGTGACAGTGCAGGATTTAGCTGGTGAAACGCGTATCCTGCAATTGCTGCAACCTGTTCCTAAGTCACTAGCTACGACGGCAGAGGCCGTGCAGGATGTATATCAGGACTATCAGAAACTTTCTTATAGCCGTACTTCATTGCGAGAGGTATTCGCACTTACGCTTACTCTGGTGATGATGTTGGCCATGCTTACCTCAGTTGCCATTGCTTTCGTGTTAAGCCGTCGGTTATCTGCACCATTAACAGTTTTGGCTGAAGGCACAAAAGCGATTGCTAGCGGCGACTACAGTATCGTACTGCCTGAACACGGTAAAGATGAATTGGGGGTGTTGGTTAAATCGTTTAATAGTATGACGCGGCAATTAGCTGAAGCGATTAAGCGAGCAGATAAAAATCGTGCACGTGTCGAGGCTGCGCATGGATATTTAGAAACGATACTGGCGCATTTGTCTTCAGGTGTGCTGGCACTTAATGAACGTGCTGAGTTACGTACCTTTAATCAGGCGGCTGTGGCAATATTGGGCGTGGAATTGAATAGCTGCATCGGTTTATCATTAGATCAAATGATTGTTAGACAAACTGCGCTAGAAGGATTTTTTCTGGCAATAGCTGACAATTTACAGTCTGATAGTCTTCAGCCAAGCAGCTTGCAAAAAAATGACATGCAAACTCAAGTGGAGCTGACAAACGCACAAGGAAAGCAGATTTTAGTTGTGAGAGGTACACCTTTGCCTGATGGTGGATACGTTGTGGTATTTGATGATGCAACCACCATGATACAGGCGCAACGAGATGCAGCATGGGGTGAGGTAGCTAGGCGTCTGGCGCATGAAATCAAGAATCCGCTGACACCAATTCAGTTATCTGCAGAACGCATGGCGCATAAATTTCATCATAAATTAGATGCGGCTGATGCGAAAATTTTAAAACGTTCAACCGAAACGATAGTGAATCAGGTTGATGCTATGAAAAAGATGGTGAATGAGTTTAGTGAGTATGCGCGTTCGCCTGCGCCGCAATTACAACGTTTAGATTTAAATACACTGATTCATGAGGTGGTATCGTTTTACGATTTACCTCGAATCAAGATCGAATTGTCCTTGGCTAAGCAGGCTTGTATCATTAAAGGTGACAGTACGATGTTGCGGCAAGTGATACATAACTTATTGCAGAATGCACAGGATGCGCTTGCGACGAGTTTGGTTCCAATCATTTCTGTGAAAACCGAAGTGCTCAATGATATGTTGGTGTTAACGGTACAAGATAATGGTTCGGGTTTCCCCGCAGAGATGATGTCGCATGTTTTTGAGCCTTATGTGACAACCAAGCCGCATGGCACAGGCTTAGGCTTGGCAATCGTCAAGAAAATCATTGAAGAGCATAAAGGCAGTATTAAAGTCGAGAATGTCTCAAATGCTCATCTGGACAGTACAGCTCCAGCCAATCTGGGGGCAATTGTGATTATCAGTATTCCTCTTTTGCTTGAAGACGTTAAGCTTCAACAAGTGTGATTATTTAATATTAAAGATCAATATGGCATCAAAACGTATATTAGTAGTAGATGATGAAGTGGGTATCCGCGAGCTCTTGCGGGATATTCTGCAAGATGAAGGTTATGACGTCGTGCTTGCAGAGCATGCGGCAGCTGCGCGTGCTATACGTCTGCATGAGCGGCCCGATATAGTATTGCTGGATATATGGATGCCTGATTGTGACGGTATTAGTTTATTAAAAGAGTGGGGCAATGGAGGTTTGCTCACAATGCCAGTGGTGATGATGTCTGGTCATGGCACGATTGATACTGCAGTTGAGGCGACTCGCCTTGGCGCATTTGATTTTTTGGAAAAACCAATTGCGCTACAGAAATTATTAAAAACGGTTGCTGCGGCTTTAAAACATAGTGAGCAGTTGCCCAAATCTGAAATGAGTTTGGCTAATTTAGGTAAAAGCCCAATTATCACGGCATTGAAAGAGCGCTTGGAAAAGATTGTTGTCAGCGCTAATCATAGCCCTAGTCCAGTCTTGTTGATCGGCATGAAGGGATGCGGTTCAGAGTTGTGCGCACGCTTCTTGCAAAGCCCTAATACTCCTTGGTTACAACTTACAGAATTTAACCAGCTGGCAAGTGCTCCTTTGGATATTTTAGAGTCAATTCGCGATGGCCTGCTCTATATTAGCGAAGTATCTGAGCTCAATAGAACTGAGCAAAAAGGCTTGCTACTGCTGATTACCAAGGCGGAAAAATATAATGTACGTGTAGTGTGTTGCACAAGTGAAAACCTGTTGAGATTACAGGCGGAAGCATTGTTTGATCACAATTTACTGCAAGTGTTATCTGCCGTATCGTTGCGTATTCCAGCATTGAATGAACATAAGGAAGATATTCCGGATTTGGCTATTGCCATCGCTAATTTACAATTAGAGTTGGCTGATGTTGAGTATAGAGAGTTTGATATTGCGGCTTTAAATAGCTTGCGTAATGCAGAATGGCCTGGTGACTTGGCGCAACTAGATGCTGTCGTCCGTAATTTAATACAAACCAGCTTAGGTAAGAAAATCACTTTAGAGGACGTGCATCGCGTGTTGCATCAGTTTGATGATGCCAAAATGAGCGGCAGTATTACCGCTGACGATGCTTTGCAGGCAAACTCTACCGATGATGCTGGGCTAAATGTGCCCTTAAATTCGCAGCTTTTAGACCAACCATTACGAGAAGCGCGTGATGACTTTGAGCGGCTATATTTCGAGTATCATATGAAAGATGCGGCAAGTAATATGAGTAAACTTGCTGAAATTGCAGGCTTGGAGCGTACGCATTTATATCGTAAGCTCAAGCAGCTCGGCATTAAAATTAAGGGTTAGCTGATATTTTTCGCATTACACAGAATACACCATCTGTGTGATGGTCTGGGTGGCGCTTGATTTATCTTATAGTGAGTGTTTAAGCGATTTCTAGCACGACAGGCGTATGGTCTGAGGGGCGTTCTAATTTACGCGGTGTTTTGTCAATGTGTGCTGCTACACAATTGGCTTTCAATGCATCACTCACCAGAATATGGTCGATGCGCATGCCTAGATTACGCCTGAACCCCATCATGCGGTAATCCCACCAGCTAAAGCTTTTTTCAGGTTGTTCAAACAGTCTGAAGCTATCGTGTAACCCTAATTGTAATAACTGCTGAAATGCCTCGCGCTCTGCGGGGCTGACTAATATCTGTCCTACCCATGCGGCTGGGTCATGGCAATCTTGATCTTCAGGGGCAATATTGTAATCGCCTAGTAAGACCAATTTCGGATATTTCTTAAGCTCGCCAGCCAGCCAAGTATTGAGTGCTTTTAACCAGCGCATTTTGTACTCATACTTTTCAGAATCAACGGCTTGGCCATTCACAATGTATACGCATACCACGCGCACATCATTGATCGTGGCTGAAATTACACGTTTTTGCTCGTCATCAAAGCCTGCAATCCCATGCTCAACATCAGTCATGGCTTGTGTACTTAAAATCGCCACGCCATTATAGGTTTTTTGTCCGCTATGGATGGCGTTATAGCCTGCTGCTTTTAATGCATCATATGGGAACTTGCTATCTTCTTGTTTTGTTTCTTGCAGGCATAGTACGTCAATCGGATTGTCGTTTAACCAGTCCAACACATGTTGCAGACGGACATTTAAAGAATTGACGTTCCATGTGGCTAATTTCACAGATTGATCTCGACAAGAATATGATAAATAACAGGCCTTATTTTAGCATGCGTAAAAAGGTGACTACATTTCTATCGCAATGAATTCAAATGTAGATTTTAGTTGTGTGCTAAAGTCTCGCTTTTTTTAAGGTATTAGAAGTGAAAAAAGCGTGAAAAAAAGCATAAATAAGGGCAGCATTAAAGCTGCCATATTTGATATGGATGGTCTGTTGATTGATTCAGAGCACATCATTATGCAAGCCTGCATTAAGGCAGCCCAGCAAGTGGGTATCACCTACACTCAGGCAGAATACGTGGAACTCATTGGTCGTGCCGGGCCTGATGCAGCCCGCATTATGATTGAACAATTAGGCGGTGTGAGTAATTTTAACTTGGTCATGCAAGGGCTAGATGCGCAATTGGCCGAGCGCAATAATGTTTTTCCGCTCAAACATGGCGCCTTGCCATTGCTCAAACACTATCAAGCCAACGGTATTATATGCAGCGTTGCGTCATCATCGCCCACGCACCATATCACGCACCGATTAAGCCATGTCGGTGTCTTCGATTACTTTAGCCACATCACTAGTGGGCAAGAAGTAACCAACGGCAAACCCAACCCGGATATTTACCTGCTTGCTGTAAAAAAATTAGGCCTTAATGTAGAAGAGTGCATCGCCTTTGAAGATAGCGAAACAGGCGCACGTGCCGCAATTGCCGCAGGCTTAAAGGTTGTGGTGGTGCCAGATTTAAAACAGCCGAGTGACTATGTGCGAGATAACTGCCACCAAATCGTGGCAAGTTTGCACGACTGGTTAATTTAACTTCTAGGCTTCAGCCGCCACACATGCTCAGTGGCTGCACACTTGCCTTTTAAACCGCCGGCAACCTCTTCGCTAGCCAGCAACGTTAAATCATAGCTGGCTTGGTAATGTTGATTAATTTCATCTGCGCAGATAGAAAACGGCGGCCCTGCATGCTGGGCTTGGTCATACTCAAAGCAAATCAGCAATTGCGGTGCATTGTTTGTAAGCGTCATAAGGTGTGCGGTATAACGCTTACGCATTTCCTCTGGCAGCGCCACCAAGGCCGCTCTATCGTAAACCGCATCCACCGTACCTAACATGGCTGGCGATACAGCAAAAATATCTCCCACAAACATATCAAGGTTGGGCGCGCTGTAATGCGTTACTTCACCTAGCTGTTGGATGTTTGGTGCTAAATTTAGGCTGCTAAATAAATCTTCAATCGCAATACTACTTAATTCAGCCCCAGCAACGTGATAGCCCTGAGTTAGCAACCAAGCTATATCCAAGGTTTTACCACACAAGGGTAAGAATATACGTGAGCCTTGGTCTAATTGAAGTGTCGGGAGGTGCTTAACCAACAAGGGATTCGCCTCAGGCAAGTGAAAGCCGATTTCGTTTTTATTCCATTTTTGATGCCAGAACTCGTGTTGCATATTAGCCCTTTTGTAGGGTGGGCAACTTGTTTGCCCACGTATATATAAACATCGCTAAAATAACATAATGTCACATTACCGTCGCGCCCACCTTGCTGGTGCAACCTACTTCTTTACCGTGGTTACTTATCGACGGCGTGCTTTTTTGTGCAACGATGATGTGCTTAAAGCCTTACGTGAGGCCATTGAAAAAACACGCGCACAATATCCATTTAGCATTGATGCATGGGTAATACTCCCCGACCATATGCATGCAATTTGGACATTACCACCCGATGATGCAGATTTTGCCAGCCGTTGGAGATTAATTAAACGCTATGTCACCCTTGCCTGTGGCGCTTCGTTGCATCAACCGCATTTAATGACATCATCTAAAACCAAGCATCGAGAGTCCACCTTATGGCAACGCCGATATTGGGAGCATTTGATTCGTGATGATGACGATTATGCAAAACATATGGATTATGTGCATTTTAACCCCGTCAAACATGGCTTGGTGTGTAGAGCAGTGGATTGGCCGCATTCTACCTTTCACCGATATATGAAACAGGGTATTTATATGGAAGATTGGGGATTGGCAGTGACGATGGATGAAGGTGATTTTGGGGGGTGAAGATGGTTGTGGGGTATTGTGGGCTAACGCGTGGGCAACGAGTTGCCCACCCTACGTTAGCTAGGTTTCTTTTTTACTCCAAGATAAATGTTATCCAAACCTCGCACCATTAAATAAATTCCAGCTGTAAGTATTACTAATAACTGTGAACTATCTAAGTTACCTACACCTTTTATCGCTGTAATGTTATGAAGCGCCACATAAAAACCAACGACTAACTCTGACAATCCATATTCTAGTCGTTTACGAAGCCTAAAAATAAAAAGCGCATATGCTATCAATATTGAAATTAAGCCACCTAAAAAGGTTATTTGATAACTATTGATATTTGATTTTGAAATCAAATTAATCATGTCTTTAAAAAAAATATAAAACGAATAGAATAAAATCAAGACAATTGAAAGAAAAACAATATAACCAACAAAAGTACCTACTACATTTTCAAGAGAAAAGTTATCTACAATTTTCCCATCATCATCTCTATCAAACCGAATGCATTGCTCAAATGCAATAAATGCACATAAAGCAAAGAACCAAATTGATTTAGGTAAAAAATCTATTAGTACAGAGATGTTAACAGTAAGTATGGTGTGAACAATTACTGCAATGGCCAGAATTAGAAAAACTATTAGCGTTGGTTTTTCAAGAAATATTTTAGTTTTAATTTCTGTCGTCATTTTTATTATTCTAGCGGAGTAGGGCGATAGCCAAGTAGGGTGGGCAGACTTCTGCTCACGCGGATAATCAATTTTAAACAGTGTGCATTTAAACCAACAACTTCTAAGCTAGACTAGGCGCGAGGCCATTTTTCAAGCTCCTCATATGTATTATATACAAGCGCAGAAAAATGGCTGTAGCAACAACGTATAGCTTTGATGCTGATGGTTTAAGCCATGCCATTGTGGCGAAGTAAGGCATCCATGCTCGGCTCCCTGCCTCTGAATGCCACAAATGATTCCATCGCGGGGCGTGAACCACCTTTTGCCAGAATCTCTTGCCAGTAGAGTTGACCTGTTTCTCTGGATAGCACGCCGTCTTCTTCAAACATGCTGTAAGCGTCTGCGGATAAGACTTCTGCCCATTTGTAGCTGTAGTAGCCAGCTGCATAGCCGCCTGCAAAGATATGGGTGAAGTTATTTGGGAAGCGATTCCATTTTGGAGGGCGTACTACTGCGACTTCATCGCGGATGCTTTCAATCAGGTCAATAGCGGTGGCTGTGCCGTAAGGATCAAATTCACTATGCAGGCGAATATCAAACAGTGAGAACTCAAGCTGGCGCATGGTTTGCATGCCAGCTTGGAAGTTTTTGGCAGCGACCATTTTGTCGAATAGTGCTCGTGGTAATTGTTCACCAGTATCTACATGAGCTGTCATGTTGCGCAGCACGTCCCATTCCCAGCAGAAGTTTTCCATGAACTGGCTAGGTAGTTCCACTGCATCCCATTCGACGCCTTTGATGCCAGATACGCCGTAGTCTTCAACTTCGGTGAGCATGTGGTGCAGGCCATGACCAAACTCATGGAACATGGTGAGCACTTCGTCATGGGTGAATAAGGCTGGTTTTCCGCCTACTGGTGCGGAGAAGTTGCAGGTTAACAGCGCTACCGGTATGGTAAGTTCATCGGCCACTTTACGGCGTGTGATAGCTTCATCCATCCATGCACCGCCACGTTTGTCGTTGCGTGCGTAGAGGTCTAAATAGAACTGACCAATCAAATGACCATTCAGGTCTTTAATGTCATAAAAGCTGGCAGTCTCATGCCATACCGATGCCTGTGCTTTGCTGACTTGTATGCCAAATATAGTTTCGACGACTTTAAATAAGCCTGCCAATACTTTGCTTTCAGGAAAGTATTGTTTTACTTCAAGGTCTGAAAAAGCATATTTCTCTTCGCGCAGCTTTTCAGATGCGTAGGCAACATCCCAAGCTTGCATGTCAGTAATGCCTAGTTTTGCTGCATATTCTTCAAGTTCTACTTTGTCTTTCAAGGCATAAGGTTTGGCTTTTTTAGCCAAGTCCTGCAAAAAGTCTGTCACGTGCTGTGCAGATTCAGCCATTTTTGTGGCAATTGAAAGTTCTGCATAATTGGCAAAACCTAACAACTTGGCGGCTTCAAGGCGTAGTTTAAGTATCTGTGAAATGAGCGGCGTATTGTCCCATTTTGGGTTGCCAGATTCGTCTGGCGCGTTGAATTCAGATGAGCGTGTAGCGTAAGCACGGTACAGTGTTTCGCGTAGGTTTCTATCTTGTGCATATTGCAGCACAGGCAAGTACGAAGGTGCGTGCAAGGTGAATTTCCAGCCCGCATGGTCATCCGCTTTTGCGGCTTCACTTGCAGTTTGAAGCACGTCTTCTGGAATGCCTTTGAGTATGTCGGCATCCTCAATGTAGAGGGCGTAATCATTGGTGTTATCGAGCACATTTTCTTCAAACTTGGCAGAGAGCTTTGATAGCTCTTCTTGAATTTCCTTGAAGCGAACTTTTTGTTCAGCAGGTAATTCAGCGCCGCCTAAACGGAAATCGCGTAATTCATTCTCAATGATTTTTTTCTGCGCAGTGGATAGAGAATCAAACTCCTTGCTGGCACGTAAAGTGCGAAACTTGGCGTAGAGGCGTTCATCCTGACCTAAATCCGCATAGAAGTCAGTCAGTTTGGATAAGTTATCGTTATAGGCTTCGCGTAATTCAGGGCTGTTCACCACGGCATTCATATGCCCAACTTGTGACCACGCACGAGATATTTTCTCTTCCATGTTCTCAAGTTTTAGCGCAAAACTATTCCACGTCACAGGTGAGCTATCTTGAATCAGCGCTTCAATCGTGCTTTTTGCCTCATTGAGTAAAAAGTCGATGGCGGGGGATACGTGCTCAGCCTTTACTTCTTCAAACTTAGGTAAGCCGGAAAAGTGTAATAGTGGATTGTTTTGTAGTTGTTGAATATCTTGCGAGTTGTTGTTCACTGCGGTAAATCCTTCAATATTTTTTGATGCTATTTAGCTGTTTAAATAGAGCTATAGGGTGACTCAATTGATTAAACGTAGCGTAAATGGATAGCGATACGTTTCGCCTTTACTAGTAGCAATGGCGGCAATAATGCATAAAACAATATTGGCCAGCCAAATAATTGCCATGAATACAAAGCCAATAAGAATCCATGCTAAAAACCATGCAATAAATTGTGCCAATAGCACGCTGATTTGGAAGTTCAAAGCCTCTTTTGCCTGTGATGAGAGATATTCACTATCGTTTTTTTTCAGCACCCAGACAATGAGTGATGGCACGAATGAAAAAATTGTGCCAGCTAAATGGGTGATGGTGGCAATGTTTTTATCATCGTTACTTGGTGTATGCATGTTAGGCGTAGTCATTTCAGTAGACACGGCGATTCTTCCTATAGGGTGAATTAATGTAGATTAAACTTTGCAATGAGGGGTTCAATTTTTTCTATGTCTGTCAGTCCCAGTATCTTGCGGGCATTTTCATTCAGTTGGCTGATCTGGCTATGTAAAATTTGTTGTTTTACACTGAGTACGTGCGATGGGTGCATGGATAATTGACGTAGCCCCATACCGATTAATAGCTTGGTCAGCTTGGAGTCACCAGCCATTTCGCCACATACCGAAACAGACTTTCCGAACTTTTCACCGGCTTTAATCGTCATTGAAATGAGCTTCAATACGGATGGATGCAGTGGATTGTAAAGGTGCGCCACAGTGTCGTCGGTACGATCAATCGCCAGCGTATATTGAATCAAGTCATTGGTGCCAATAGACATGAAGTCCAGTTCTTTAGCAAAAGCTTCTGCACTAAGTGCGGCGGCGGGGATTTCGATCATACCGCCTAGTGCGATGTGTTCATCGAACGCAATGTTTTCTTGACGCAAGCTAATTTTAGCGCGTTCAAGTAGCAGCTTGGTTTGGCGCAATTCCGCTAGTGTTGATAGCATTGGAATCAATATTTTAATATTGCCAAAATGCGAAGCACGTAATATAGCGCGTAATTGTGTATGAAATATTGAGGGCTCTGATAAGCATAAGCGGATAGCGCGCAAGCCCAGTGCTGGGTTTGCACAGTTTACGATGCTATCTGGGTTCATTTGTTTGTCAGCGCCTAAGTCCAGTGTTCGGATCGTGACCACGGCACCTTTCATGGCTTCAGCGACAGATTTATAAGCAATAAACTGTTCTTCTTCATCGGGCATTTCACGCCGATTCATGAATAAAAACTCTGTACGATACAGGCCAATGCCTGTTGCGCCAGAAGCTTTGGCTGCGGCGGTATCATCGGGTACTTCAATATTAGCGAATAACTCTATATGCGTACCATCAATGGTAACGGCTTTAGTGGTTTTAATGAGTTGAAGTTTTTGTTGCTCAAGTTCCCATTGTTCTTGGCGCAGTTTATATTCAGCTAGAATTTCTTTAGACGGGCTAACAATGACAACACCTAGGTCGCCATCAATAATAATCAGCTCGCCATCATTGATTAAATCACGCGCTCGCTGCAAGGCAACGATGGAAGGTATGTTAAGGCTGCGCGCTAGAATAGCGGTATGGGAGGTTACGCCGCCTACGTCTGTAATAAACGCTGCAAATTGATGCTGCTTGAATTGGATGGCATCAGCTGGTGAAATGTCGTGCGCCACTAAAATAAGTTTACGTTCTTGATGCACTACGCTAGTTTGCTGCTCAATGGGTAACTGGCTTGGATGTCCAAGCAATACCTTAATGATGCGTTCTACGACTTGAATGACATCCTGTTTACGTTCACGTAGATATTCATCTTCAATTTGATCAAATTGATCAACAATGTCGTCCATTTGTAGCTTAATGGCCCACTCGGCATTACATTGTTCATTTTTAATGATGTCTTTTGGGATTTCAGACAGTGATTTGTCTTCTAACATCATTAAATGCGTGCTTATAAATGCACTTATTTCTGCGGGTGCGCTCTTACGTAAGCTATGGTTAATTTGCTCTAAATCATATTTTACGGTCTTGATTGCATTGCTGAAACGCTCAATCTCATCATCAATCAAGTGATTGGGTAGTTGATAGTGCACCACTTCTAGCAATGCATTGGACACAAGATGTGCTTGCCCAATAGCAATGCCGCTGGATACGCCTACACCATGAATGCTGAAGCTAGTCATTTTTAATCATGCCTGTGAACAGTAAATGCCTGAAAATGATGGGCATACATTACTCGCCTTCACCAAAGTAGTCTTGAATCAGTGCTGTGAGTGCATCTAAAGCTGGGGCTTCATCTGCGCCATTCGCTTCCAACTTCACAATAGAGCCTTTGGCTGCGGCTAACATCATGACGCCCATAATGCTTTTTGCATTCACACGTCGGCCATTACGTTCAATCCAGACTTCACTGGCAAACTTGCTGGCAGTTTGTGTAAGCTTGGTTGAGGCGCGGGCGTGTAAGCCTAATTTGTTGATAATTTCCAGTTCTTTGCTAATCATTTACTTAAATCCAATTATTTTTTTCTTAGTAGCCGTTCTTTTAAGTTTGATCGTATCGGTCACAACTTTCTTTATTGAAATGAACAACGCCTTCGCGTCCACCACTAACGGCCTTTTCAACTAGCGCGGCAAGGGGTTCATTTCGATATGTCATGGTGCGTATTAACATTGGTAAATTAACGCCAGCTACGCCTTCCACCAAGCCAGGTTGCAATAACTGACCAACTATATTGCATGGGGTTGCGCCATACATGTCCGATAGCACCAGCACGCCATGACCACAATTTAGGTCTGAAATTAATGCTAATGCTTTGGGTAGAAGACTGCCCTTGTCATCACTATGGTTTACGGCAAGAAATGCCAATTGCTTCGGCTCTTCTCCCATGATATGTCTAGCACACTCAATAAGGCTCGCGCCTAAGTTATCGTGTGCGATGATTAAAATACCAATCATTTTTCTCTGTGTAATCTCTAATCAAAAAGCGATGTTAAGGATAGTTTATCTGTAATAAAAGCAACTTTGAAAGAATGCTCTTTTAAGAGGCAAGCTTATTTAAAGTGTCTTACATTAACTCTCTATGTCGAGTCAGTACTTTTTGGTGCTGTATAAAGTATTGACTCAATTTTTCAACAAAATATACAGAACGATGTTGCCCGCCTGTACAACCGATGGCAACGGTTAAATAGCTACGATTGTCCGCAACAAAACAAGGTAACCATTTTTCTATGTAATTACGTATATCTTGAAGCATATCATGTACGCTGGCTTGATCTTCTAAAAAAGTCTGTACTGCGGCATCGCGTCCGGTCAGTTCACGTAAATCCTGATCGTAATGTGGATTTGGCAGGCAACGCACATCAAATACAAAATCGGCATCAAGCGGAATGCCATGTTTAAATCCAAATGATGTAAATAGGAGCGTGAGGCCAGTATGTTTGATTGATAAAATATCTTTGACCCAGACTCTGAGAGTGTTGGCGCTAAGGTGGCTGGTATCAATAACGTGCCCCAGTTCACCTAAGTTACCTAGTAGCTCTCGTTCAAAGGCAATACTTTCTGCAAGCGTTGCTGTGTCTGTACTTAAAGGGTGTTTACGTCGTGTTTCACTAAATCTTTTTACCAGAGTCTCAATGTTAGACTCTAAAAATAACACTTGAGTGGCGATGTTTTGTGATTTTAGCTGCTCAATATGCGCTGGCAAAGTTTCAATCGCCGCACTGCGGCTATCAATACTAATCGCAACACGGTCGTGATTCGCAATATGTGAATTTTTAGCACTTAAATGTTCGGATATTTGTGGCAGCATTGTAGCGGGGAGGTTGTCTATACAATAGTATCCACTATCTTCCAGCGCTCTGAGTACGATGCTTTTGCCTGAACCAGAAAGGCCTGTGACTATAATGAGCTGTTTCATGACGATTGTTTATAACACAGTATTATTTGGATTTTTTCATTTCGCGCATTTGACGCTGAGTGAATTGTTTTGTGCCATTCACGCCACGCAATAGCAACATGTGGTTGCGAATCGCAACCTCAACCAATACCGCAATATTACGACCTGCGGCAATCGGTATATGTATCTTGGGTATTTTTACACCTAGTACATCTTCGTGCTCGGTTTTCACTCGAAGTCTGTCTAATGGTTGTTGCGCATGAGTGTCTGCCATTTCAAGCTGAATGATAAGATCCAGTGGCTTGGTTGGTTTGACAGAGTTGTCACCAAACAGTGCGCGAATATTTAAAATACCTAACCCACGAACTTCTAAAAAGTCTTGTAGTAACGGCGGACAGCGGCCTTCAATGCGTTCAGGCGAGATGCGAAAGAAGTCGACGATGTCATCTGCAATAATTCTGTGCCCGCGTGAAATGAGCTCTAATGCAAGTTCACTTTTACCAATGCCCGCGTCACCTTTAATCAGTGCGCCGAAGCCTTGCACCTCCATGAATACGCCGTGCCTGCTTACTGACTCTGCAACGGCTTGTGCCAGAAAGTGACTCAAAATATCCATTAATTCCGGACTACGCAGTGTGGATGTGAATAAGGGGGTGGTGTGGCTATTTGCCGCCGCCATCAGTGTGTCTGGTACTTTCTCACCATTGGCAACGATAATTGCGGCCAAGTCGGTTGAGTATAGATTGCCTATGGCACGTGTTGCATCAGCGGTATTCAAACTGCGTAAATAGTCCATTTCTGCACAGCCTAGTACCTGTACGCGGTTTGGGTGGACAAAGTTAAGGTGACCAATCAGTGCCAGCGATGGTTTTGATACTGTTTCGCTTGTGAGTGTTTTTGACCCGCCGTTCAGCCCAGCTACCCAATTCAGTTTGAGCTTACGGCGGGTTTGTTTGAATAGCTCAGCGACGTTTATTTGAGCCATAGATAATTAAGCGTAATGGTTAAAAAAAATGAACGATGAGCTGGATGTATTATTCTTCAATAGATTGATGTTTAACTGCACCATTTGATTTGTGGTGATCGGCATGTTTTTCTTTATGTTTCACCACTTGACGATCCAATTTGTCGGTCAACATATCAATTGCGCTATACATGTTGTCATTTTCACACTCGGCATGTAAATCATTGCCAGGAACATGTAATGTGGCCTCTACTTTTTGGGCGAGTTTTTCTACGCTCAATGTCACTTTGATGTCAATTACGTGATCAAAATGATTCCTAATACGTGTCAACTTACTCGTGACATAATCGCGCAATGCAGGTGTTACTTCTAAGTGATGACCAGTTAATTGTAAATTCATGACTTGCTCCTTTTATAAATATTCTACAAGTTTTTTAATGCTTGAAATTTCACTTTTTCTCAATTGGTACCGCTCGTAAAAGGCAGAGAGGGCGTGAAATATAAAGCACTTTAAAACCCATCGAACAATTTCAGTTTACTACTTTAATCTGTGTCTGTGCCATAGGGATAGAGAATTTTTTATGGTTCTTTTATGTAGATGTACATGCTGTTTTAAGTAACTATATGGATTGATTTTTTCTGGTTTTATAGAAAATTATACGATCAAAGTGACTTTCTTAAACTTGCTGGGGCAATATTCAGAGCCTCTCGATATTTGGCAATCGTACGACGTGCAACTACGATACCTTGTTTTGCTAGTAGTTCCGTAATTTGGTTGTCAGAGTAAGGTTTTTTGGGATTTTCTTGATCCACGAGTTGTTTAATCAGCGCTCGAATTGCCGTTGCCGAACAAGTGCCACCACTATCTGTAGAAACTGAGCTGCCAAAAAAATACTTCAACTCAAAAATTCCGCGCGGTGTGAGCATGTACTTACTTGTTGTTACCCGAGAAATGGTAGATTCATGCAATTCTAATTCATCGGCAATTTCACGTAATACCAATGGTCGCATTGCGACTTCACCGTATTCCAGAAAATTGCGTTGGCGGTCAACAATGGCTTGGGATACCCGTAAAATAGTTGAAAAGCGTTGTTGGATATTTTTAATCATCCATTTTGCTTCTTGCATTTGACTTTGCAGATATTGGCTAGAGCTGTCGCGATTACGTTTTAGTATGTTGGCATAAAGCTGATTAATCTTAAGCTTTGGAATCACACCATCATTCAGGCTGGCGATCCATATTCCTTTGACTTTTTTTACAATGACTTCGTGCTGAATATAATGTTCAGAGCCAATCAAGCTAAAGGCGCTGCCTGGTCTTGGATTTAAGCTGGTGATTAGATGCTGGACTTCTTTGAGCGTTGCGTCGTCGCAACTCAATTCTTTGCGTAGTTTTGTGAAGTCACGCGCGCCTAGAGCTGGTAGGTGATGCATAGCTACTAAGCGTGCTAGTGCTAAGTGGGGCGTGTCTTGCGGCATTAAATCCAGCTGCAATTGTAAACATTCACTTAAGTTTCTCGCGCCGACTCCTGCTGGGTCTAAGTGTTGGATATGGCGTAGTGCCGTTTGTAGCTCTAGTTCCTCAATTTCAAGCTCCTGAGGCATTTGCTCGGCAATGTCTTCGAGCGACTCTTCCAAATATCCATCTTCATTAATGCTATCAACGAGCAGCATGGTCAGTGACTGGTCGCGTTCAGATAAGGGCATTAGTTTTAACTGGGAAAGTAAATGCTCTCGTAAGCTGATCTGTAAAGTTTCTTGTTGTTTGAAATCACTGTCATCATCTGCTGGAGTGCTGTTTTCATCCCAGCGACTGCCGTTGGAGAACTCATCAAACTCATCATTAAACTCTGCTGAGTATTCAGTGGCGCTTGTATTTAGCTCCAGTTCATTTGTGGCATCTTGCTGATTGTTATCGCTTTGGCCTGTTTCATTTGAGCTGGATGTGTTTTGGTTTAGCTCGAAGTCATGTTCGGAAAAGGTCTGTTCAGGAGCTTCTGAATCCTGAGCATGATCCTGTAAGTCGCTTGCTGGGGCTACGTCAGCATTGTCATTAACAGCGTTGCCATACTCATCCTCATCCGCATCGCCTCTTTCCAGCAATGGGTTGGTTTGCATCAGTACATCAATTTCTTGATTAAGCTCGAGCGTAGATAATTGCAACAGCCGAATAGCTTGTTGCAACTGCGGTGTTAATGATAGATTTTGCGAGAATCTAAGTTGTAAACCTTGTTTCATAGACGGAAATTTTCACCTAAATAAACTTTTCGTACATTTTCATTGGCAATAATCTCACTTGGAATGCCAGAGGCAAATACATGGCCTTGGTTGACAATGTAAGCACGGTCACAAATACCTAATGTTTCACGCACATTATGATCTGTAATCAGAATGCCGATATTACGCGCAGTTAAAAAATGAATAATTTTTTGAATATCGATGACGGCAATTGGGTCGATGCCAGCAAATGGCTCATCTAGCAGGATAAAACTAGGGTCGGAGGCTAGGCAGCGGGCAATTTCCACTCGGCGACGCTCTCCACCGGATAAACTGACTGCAGCATTGTCGCGAATGTGCGTAATGTGTAACTCTTCAAGTAGTGATTCTAGCTTCTCATCCATTTCCGCTTCGGATATGTCTTGTAGTTGCAACACTGCAAGTATGTTTTCTGACACGGTCAGTTTGCGAAAAATAGAGGGCTCTTGCGGCAAGTAGGATAGACCCATTCTGGCGCGTAAGTGAATTGGCATGCGGCTTAGATCTTTCCCGTCAAGTAGAATTCGGCCCTCGTCTAGCGGAACTAGCCCGACCATCATGTAAAAGCTAGTCGTTTTCCCTGCGCCATTCGGACCTAACAAACCAACAACTTCTCCGCTTTTTAGGTTTAAAGAAATGTCTTGTACAACGGTGCGAGCCTTATACGATTTTTTTAAATTTTCTACAATTAATTCGCTCATAATGGGTGCTTATTTAGATGCTGTACTGGGTGCTACGTTGTTGCTAAGGCGCGCATTTTTAACTGGTGTCGCGTTGTTGTTGGGCGCTACGGTAGATTTTTCGTTAAAAGATTGATTGAAAGTATCTGTTTGGTCTATACCAGACTTCTTTTCTTTATCAGTGCTGGGCGATAGTTCTGGTTTCTTTTTATTTTTAGGTTGAATTGTTGCACGTACACGTCCGCTCGGTGTTCCTGGCGTTGCGGCCTGCGAACCGCCACCGATGACTTCAGCATATTCGGCATTGGCGTCATACATAATGTAGTCGCCGTGTACTATGTCTTCGCCACGTTTTACCCATGCCTTGGTGTAAAGCTGCACTTTATCCATACGAGCATCATATTCAATGCGCTGTGCGCTACCCTCCATGTATTCATTTTTACCTTCACGTTTTTGTTTGAAGGTGGTTGGGTTGCCTAGTGAGGTGCTATGTTGAAAACCCTCTTTATCCTCGCGCACGATGAGTTTGTCGGCATGAATAATCAGTGTGCCTTGCGTCAGTATCACATTGCCTGTGTAAGTGCTGGTTTGTTTCGCATCATCAACCTTGACGGTGTCCGCTTCTAAATCTATTGGCTTGTCGCGGTCAGCAGCTTCGGCAAGCGCCTGACCAGAAAAGCTTAGTAATAAAATGCTTAATAAAATTAAGTTTGTCATTGGCTTGAGCCCTGTCGTGGTTACTTTTTTGCTCATAGCGTCTCCGAATGCGCGCATCATTAGTGTTAGATTTTGTTGTATTGAGTTTTGTAAAGTCGGATTCATTCTACTTTGATTGACTCCGGTTGGTAACTGTAGTTAGCTTATTCGTTGCTGAGTCATTTGTGCCAATATTCTTTGGTTCGCTGGTTTTAACTGCAGTAGACGGGGGCGGTCTTTCGTAATGTGCTCTTACCTTATGAAACAAAGTGACGGTTTTTGTTTTCTTTTCATAGAGCATGCCTGTTGCGTAGATCACAGTTTTAGGTGCTTGTCGAATCACCACGGGGCTTGCGGTGCGTACTATTTCTTCATTGGGGCGAATGTTGAGGTAGTCGGTTTCCACCGTCATTTCACCTTTATCTGCAAAAGCTTGGCGTGTCACTATAACGTTATCAAATAGCTCTACTATCTCACCATTACTTGATACGTTGCCGCGTAAACTTTCGACTTGAGTATATGGCTTATCCTCAGTAAATTGCGTATAGCGAGGGCGTTGCAACACAGAACTGTCATCGTCTGGAAAGTGTTTCATTTCCGCTGCGGCTAGTTTGTAGCGGAGGCTGCCATGGGCATCAGTTTGTGTGGTTATAAAGTTGCTAATGATGTAGTCAGGATCGTGTCGACTGCTTCCGTCTAGCTTCGGAACGGGGGGTTGCACAACCTTGTTTATCCAAAATGTCAGTAGCGCTAACATGGATAGTAGCACTAACGGAAATATGATGGCGGAGCGTGTTCTGGCGTTCATGCTTGGTAGTGGTTCATTCTGCAGTGATTTCGTACGCTCATTTAGCGATGTTCAATTTGCAATGTGCGCTTGTGTTAAAAACTGTGCCATTTGCGAATCAAAAGTTCCTTGCGCTTGCATAATGAGTTCACATACTTCGCGTACGGCACCAGCGCCGCCAGATTTCTTTGTTACATAATGCGCATGTTTGAGCACTAATGTTGGCGCGGCAGGCACGGCGATTGCTAATCCGCTTTTCAACATGGGTGGTAGGTCAACAACATCGTCGCCCATGAATGCGCATTGGCTTGCCTGTAAATTACATTTTGCGATTAATTCATTAAAGGCTGCCAGTTTGTCTTCTGCACCTTGATAAAAGTGCCCGACACCCGTGCTTTCAGCACGTTTTTTGACTACATTTGAAGTGCGACCAGTAATGATGGCTAATTCAACTCCCGTTGCCTTTAATAGTTTCATGCCTAGGCCGTCATGTGCGTGAAAGGTCTTGTATTCTTGACCATCATCACCGATGGTCAAGCCGCCGTCTGTCATGACACCATCAACATCAAGGACTAGTAGTTTGATATTTAGCAGGCGTTGTGCTAATTCGGCATAGAGCGTAGAAGTACTCATTCAGATTAAACTACCTTTGCTAGTAAAAGATCATGCATATTCAGTGCGCCAATCAAAACGCCAGTATCATTGGTGACTAATAGTGCGTTAATTTTGCGTTGCTCCATCACTTCTACGGCTGCAATTGCTAATTGGTCTTGATGAATTGTGTAGGGATTCTGGTGCATAACATCAGCCATGCTCGCGGTGGCTACGTTGATATTTTGTTCAAATGCGCGCCGTAAATCACCATCGGTAAAAATGCCGGTTGGTCGGTTTTCCGCATCAATAATTGCGGTTAAGCCTAAGCCTTTGCGCGACATTTCTAACAGACCTTCTTTGAGTGATGCATTGGCTGACACGCGGGGGATGCTGTCTCCAGTGCGCATCAAATCGTTTACATGGATGAGTAGACGTCGCCCAAGACTGCCGCCAGGATGAGAGCGCGCGAAATCTTCAGCAGTAAAGTCACGTTGATCTAACACGCATAATGCTAAAGCATCACCAAGTGCTAAAGTGACAGTGGTGCTTGAAGTTGGCGCCAGTCCAAGTGGACAAGCTTCTTTTTCCACACTTGCACTTAAATGAATGTCAGCTGCTTTGGCTAGGGTGGAATTATCGTTCCCTGTAATTGCAATGATGCGGGCACCCAAGCGTTTGATAGGCGGCAGTATGGTAAGTATTTCCTCGCTCTCGCCAGAATTAGACAGGGCAAGTACGATGTCACCTGCGGTAATCATACCTAAATCGCCATGACTGGCTTCACCTGGATGCATAAAAAAAGCGGGCGTGCCAGTGCTGGCAAAGGTCGATGCTATTTTTCCGCCGATGTGACCGGATTTGCCCATGCCGCTTACCACGACGCGGCCCTGGCAATGTAAAATCAGATTAACTGCATTGCTGAAATTGTTATCCAAGCGTTGAGTAAGAGCCATGATTTCATTAGCCTCTAGGCTTAGTACATCTCGCGCCAATGCCAATACTGGCCGTTTTTTAGGATTGTTGGTGGGCGTTGGCTGATTATCAATAGCTGCTGGTGGCATTGGTTTAGGTTAGTTTATTAAGCACGTGACTGGTTAAATTGGGGTAATTAATAGTTAGTATAAAAGGGAATGCTTGACTAATAAAGTCATTAGAAAGACATTTTAGGTGGAATTTGCAAGGAGCGCTAAGTATTGGGCATAAATTTTGCTAATAAAATTTTTTTCCAAGCAGTCACACGATGTGAAACAATGGAGAATAATAACCAAAAGTCCTCTTATTTTTTTAATACAGTATGTTCGAAACCTTACCATTAATATTAATTCTACTTATTAGCTCTGTACTCGGTGTGGCGTTGTTTCGAGCGCTTCGCTTACCAGCTATGTTGGCTTATTTTTTGGTTGGTCTGGCATTGGGGCCTTACACTTTTGGTTTACTCCCAAATACAGAGGCAAACCGTGAACTTGCCGAATTCGGTATTGTGTTTTTAATGTTTAGTATCGGATTGGAGTTTAGTTTACCGCAACTATATGCCATGCGAAAAAAAGTGCTGGGGTTAGGTGGGGCGCAAGTTGTTGCTACCTTGGCTTTTGCTATGGGCATATCTAAGCTTTCTGGACTTAGTTGGTCTGCAGCATTTGTTATTGGTGCTGCCTTGGCCATGTCATCTACAGCAATTGTTTCTAAAATTTTGGCTGAGCGGCTAGACTTGAATTCTCGGCACGGGCGTTTAAGTATTGGTGTGTTGCTGTTCCAGGATATTGCTGTAGTGCCAATTTTGGTGCTTATCCCAGCGTTAGGCATGAGTGGTGCCAATTTAACTGATGTGCTGGGCTTGGCGATGCTGAAGGCTGCTGCCATGTTGTTATTCTTATTCACTATTGGTAAATGGCTGATTAACCCTTGGTTTAATTTAGTTGCTGGGCAGCGTTCACGCGAACTGTTTGTAATGAATGTATTAATGGTGACTTTGCTTTTGGCATTTGCCACTAAATTAGCTGGCTTATCGTATGCATTGGGTGCTTTTATTGCGGGCATGCTTATTTCAGAAACGAAGTATCGTTATCAAGTGGAGTCAGATATTTCTCCATTCCGAGATATTTTGCTAGGATTGTTTTTTATCAGTGTCGGGATGCTGTTAAATGTACAGCAAGTGTTTAGTAATATTGGCTTGGTTTTGTTGATATTAATTGCCTACTTGTTATTTAAGTTTGTTATCGTGGCTTTGGTCGTTAAACTGGTTAAATATGAGGCAGGTGTCGCGATCCGAACCGGTTTAATTCTGGCGCAGGCGGGTGAATTTAGTTTTGTTATTCTTGCGCTAGGAGTTGAGCAAAAACTGATAAATGGACAGGCTTTACAGCTCATACTTGCAGCTTCGCTACTCTCTATGGTGATTGCACCATTTTTGATTCAGTACAATGGACGCATCGCAAGGCGCTTAGTAAGTAGCTATAGCCGCAACAGCGGGCAGGTAATACAAGATATTGATGATGTTGGTAAGCACTTGCATGATCACGTTATTATTTGTGGTTACGGGCGTAGTGGGCAGTATTTAGGTCGCTTTTTGAGGGAAGAAAATATCCCTTATGTCGCGTTGGATATTGATCCATCTCGGGTGATTGAAGCCGCGGCAGCAGGTGAAACCGTTATGTTTGGTGACGCAGCGCGACGCGTTGTGCTTGAGGCAGCTGGCGGTGCGCGCGCCAAGGCGTTGGTGATTAGTTATGCCGATAATCGAGCTGCCATGAAGATTTTGCATATCGTACAAGAAAGCTACCCACAATTGCCAGTCATTGTGCGTACTGTTGATGACTCTAACATGGAGGTATTGCGAGCAGCTGGCGCCACTGAAGTTGTGCCGGAAATTCTGGAAGGTAGTTTAATGTTAGCCTCACATGCGCTGATGTTGCTTGGCGTGCCGCTTAATCGCGTAGTAAAGCGTATTCGTTTGTTTAGAGAGGAGCGCTATAAATTGTTCCGCGGCTACTTTCATGGGATGTCTGACTTTGAAAATGAAGATATTGAGAAGCAGCAGATACGTTTGCATTCCGTGATTATTTCAGCGGGAACATATGCCGTTGGTAGGAGTTTGGCTGATATGCATTTAGAGAACTTTGATGTAGAAGTAAAGTCTATTCGTAGGCCTAACTCTAATGGTAGCGAGCTTCCTGCTGATGTGACGCTTACTGAAGGTGATGTGATTGTTTTACTTGGGCAACCGGCAGGTTTAACTAACGCACAAAATGCTCTGCTTATCGGGCGTGTTGCAATTAAATAAATTGAAAATAAAATGACTAAAAAAGTAGTGATAGTGGGCGGAGGCATTGTTGGTTGCATGACAGCAATGGAGTTAGTGCAACGTGGTTGTAGCGTCACAATCGTAGAGCGTAATCAGATTGCCAGTCAAACCTCGGGGGAGTCCTCTTGGGCCGGTGGCGGCATCATCTTTCCTTTATTGCCTTGGTTATATTCTGAGCATGTGAATGCACTAACAAGTAGCGGCGCCAATATTTATCGTGAGTTAAGTCAGCGATTGCAATCCGAAACAGGTGTGGATTCCGATTTCGATCAATCAGGTTTTTTACTGTTGCCAAACTTTGATGCTGAAGTTGCGCAAGCTTGGTGTGCACGTAATCAATTGCCGATGCAAGCTGTGAAAGCATCCGCATTTGGGGTGCAGTCACTTAGCGGTGAGGATGCCCTTTGGTTGCCAACTGTATGCCAAATACGTCCACCTTATTTTATGCAAGCGATGCGTAAGTGGTTGGAGAAAAATAATGTCACGATGCTAGAGCACACAGAGCTTATGCCGCTTAAACAGACGCCAACCTTGACTGGCTGGCAAACGGTAAACGGCGAGACGTTAACTGCAGACCAGTTTGTTGTCACCTCTGGTGCGTGGAGTTTTGAGTTGCTTAAAGAAACTTCAGCTAAGCTTAATGTTAAACCTATGCGCGGCCAAATCCTGCTTTATAAGCCGCTAAAGAATCTCGATCAAATGGTCTATCGAGAAGGCTTCTACATGATTCCACGTCGTGATGGTTATTTGTTGGCAGGCAGTACGTTGGAGGATGTTGGTTTTGAGGCGGCTGTGACACAGGCTGTGCGGGATGAGCTTAGTGCAAAAGCAGAAGCGATTATGCCTGAGCTGAAAAATCAGCCTATTATTAAGCATTGGAGCGGTTTGCGTCCTGGTACGCCAGAAAACCTACCCATCATCAGTGCGCACCCAAGTATTGAAAATCTATACCTGAATACTGGGCATTTTAGATATGGCCTAACCATGGCGCCAGCTAGCGCGCAGATGGTAGTGGCGTTGATGTTTGGTGAAACGCCACCTATTGACTCGATGCCATATGCCTGTCCAGTGTAGGGTGGTTTTTTCAATAATGGTTGCATGTATTCTTTCTGCTACCCAATGACTTGAGTTTAGGTAAACCTCTATCGTCACCCTTAGTATTGCCTATACAATCCAAGAGGCCATTGGTAAAATGCTTCTTGGAAAAATTCACTCATCTCAATAAGGTGCCGCTAGGTGAAAATCTAATGAGTGTTAAACATATGGTTAAGAGTAACTTCAATCACATTAACCTCAATATATCAATGTATTAGGATAAATCATGCTGTTAATGATAGATAACTATGACTCTTTCACCTATAACTTGGTGCAGTATCTGGGTGAGCTTGGGCAAGACGTGCTCGTGTACCGTAACGATGAAATCGATTTAACCAAGGTCGCTGAGCTTAAGCCGGATCATATCGTCATCTCACCTGGTCCTTGCACACCGAATGAGGCTGGTATCAGCGTGCCATTAATTAAAGAGTTCGCAGGGAAAATTCCGTTGTTAGGTGTGTGTCTGGGGCATCAAAGCATTGGACAAGCTTTTGGCGGCCATATTGTGCATGCTAAGCAGTTGATGCATGGTAAAACATCTTTAATTTATCATCACAATGTAGGCGTATTTAGAGATTTACCTAATCCATATACCGCTACACGCTATCACTCATTGGTGATCGAAAAAGAAACCTTACCGGACTGTCTCGAAATTACTGCATGGACTGAAGATGGTGAGATTATGGGGGTGCGTCATAAAACTTTACGTGTAGAAGGCGTACAGTTTCATCCTGAATCCATCCTTACCGAACACGGTCACGCATTGTTGAATAACTTTTTAAAAGAGTAAGTCCGTGTCATATTCGCAAACCCTTAATCAGCTCATTAATCATCAGGATTTGAGCCATGAAGCGATGCTGGCAGTGATGAGGCAAGTGATGGCTGGCGAACTTACTCCAGCACAAATATCCGCATTGTTAGTGGCTTTGCGCATGAAGGGTGAGTCGGTAGATGAAATTGCAGCAGCTGCCAGCGTGATGCGTGAGTTATCGAGCAAAGTGGATATTCTAGACACTGCACATTTGGTAGACACTTGCGGCACAGGTGGCGATGGCATCCAAACCTTTAACGTCTCGACCCTCAGTGCTTTTGTTGCAGCTGCCGCAGGTGCCAAGGTTGCCAAACATGGGGGTCGTTCAGTCTCGTCTACTTGTGGAAGTGCTGATGTGCTGGAGGCGCTAGGCGTTAATGTGAATCAAACGCCCGAGCAAGTGGCTCAATGTGTGAATCAGATTGGCTTGGGCTTTATGTTTGCCCCCAATCATCATAGCGCCATGAAGCATTCTGCCCCAGTACGCCGTGAGCTTGGCGTGCGCACCATGTTTAATTTGCTCGGCCCGTTAACTAATCCCGCCAATGCGAAGCGTCAGGTAATGGGTGTGTTTTCGGCAGCGCTGACTACAAAATTAGCGCATGTGTTGAAGCAGCTTGGCAGTGAGCATGTGATGGTCGTCTGTGGTGCCGATGGCATGGATGAGATCTCATTCGCGGGTGATACTTTTGTCGCTGAGCTGAAAAATGGACAGGTGCAGGAATATATCATTAATCCGCAGCAGTTTGGCTTAGGGTTGCATGACGTAGCCAGTATTAAGGTAAGCGATGCCAGTACCTCTAAGACGATGATTCTGGATGTGCTGGCAGGCAAAACTGGCGGAGCCAGAGAGATTGTGTTGTTAAATGCCGGTGCGGCAATTTACGTGGCTGGATTAGCCGCTAATCTGTCACAAGGCATTACGACTGCCGCAGAAATGCTGGATAGCGGTAAAGCGCTGCAAAAGCTGCAACAGTTGATTACAATGACTAACGCATGAAAGCATTTTTAACAAATAGCGCAACTCTGAAAAATTTCGCGTATAGCTTACTTTTAGCATTGGCTTTATGTGCCTGCGAAAAGCCCGTACCACTGCCAGAAGTCGCCAATAGTGTTGAGCTAACGCAACCAGTTGAGAATGCCAACGCATCTGTTGAGCAGGCTTTTTCTGAGAAACAAAGCGATGTGCAGGTCAGAGGTAAAGGTGTTGTTGTTAAGCTGTTGGCGGATGATAAAAATGGTTCGCAGCATCAAAAGTTTCTCGTAAAAATCAACGCCAGACAAACCTTGCTGTTTGCTCACAACATTGACTTGGCGGCTAGAGTGCCCTTGCAAGTGGGCGATGAAGTAACATTTAGCGGCGAATATGTGTACAACCCGAAAGGTGGCGTTGTGCATTGGACGCATCGTGACCCGCGTGGGCATCACGTGGCGGGTTGGTTGGCTGTTCATGGCAATAAATATCAATAATTTGAAGTATTTATAAAGTAGCGTATACATTATGTCCGACATTCTTAATAAAATAATTGCCACTAAAGTTGTCGAAGTGGCCGCTGCCAAGGCGCTAAAACCTCTCGAAATGGTGCAGTCAGAGGCCGCTGCCAGTTTGGTAGATAATCCGGTACGTGGCTTTGTGGCAAGTATTCGCGTAAAAATAGCCAAGCATCAGTCAGCCGTGATTGCTGAAATTAAGAAGGCGAGTCCATCCAAGGGTATTATTCGCGAAAACTTTAATCCTGCTGAAATTGCAAAAAGCTATGAATCTGGCGGTGCAGCGTGCTTGTCAGTGCTTACTGATGTAGAGTATTTTCAAGGTTCTGCCGAGTATTTAAAGCAAGCGCGTGCAGCGTGTAGCTTGCCTGTATTGCGTAAAGATTTCATGATTGATACATACCAAGTGTATGAAGCGCGTGCGATGGGTGCGGACTGTATTTTACTGATTGCTGCCGCACTTGATTTGGCAAAGATGCGTGAGCTTGAGGCTGTCGCACATGGTTTGGGTATGGCGGTGCTAGTGGAGGTGCATAATGGTGAAGAGTTGGATGTTGCTTTGCAACTGACCACGCCATTGTTAGGTATTAATAATCGCAATCTACACACTTTTGAGGTTACATTAGATACCACGCTAGGCTTGTTGGCACGTATCCCGCAAGACAAAGTCATTGTGACCGAATCTGGTATTTTTACCCCGCAAGATGTTGCACTGATGCGTGAAAATAATGTCCATACATTCTTGGTTGGCGAGGCATTTATGCGTCAGCCTGACCCAGGCGCTGAGTTGGCTAAAGTGTTTGCCTAACACTGCCCTGTCTATAAAAAAGTTAAGGAATTCAACATGAGCTATCCATATTCCCGCCCACGCCGTATGCGTAAAGATGAGTTTTCTCGCCGCTTAATGCGTGAAAATGTACTGACAACGAACGATCTGATTTATCCGGTATTTGTTTTAGATGGTGAAAACCGTATTGAAGAAGTCGCTTCTATGCCGGGAGTTAAGCGTCAGAGCATTGATGTGCTACTCAAAACCGCCGCTGAATGTGTGCAATTGGGTATTCCTGCGCTGGCTTTATTCCCGGTAGTCGATAGTCAGTTTAAAAGCTTAGACGCTGCAGAAGCATTTAATCCAGAGGGCTTGGTGCAACGTGCAGTGAAAGCGCTTAAGGCGGCGCATCCAGAGCTAGGCTTGATTACTGATGTGGCTTTAGACCCTTATACTACGCATGGTCAGGATGGCTTGATTGATGCTAGTGGTTACGTGTTGAATGATGACACGATAGAGGTGCTGGTGAAGCAGGCCGTTTCGCATGCGAATGCTGGTGCCGATATTGTTGCGCCTAGCGATATGATGGATGGCCGTGTCGGTCAGATTCGTGAAGCGCTGGAAAGTACCGGCAATATCCATACTAAAATTCTGGCGTATTCGGCCAAGTATGCATCTGCCTTCTACGGCCCATTCCGTGATGCAGTCGGCTCTGCTGGAAATCTAGGCAAGGGCAATAAATATACCTACCAGATGGATCCTGCCAATGGCGACGAAGCGCTTAAAGAAGTGTCTATGGATATTGAAGAAGGCGCGGATATGGTGATGGTGAAGCCGGGTATGCCGTATCTGGATATTGTGCGCCGCGTCAAAGATGCTTTTGGTGTGCCTACCTATGCTTACCAAGTCAGCGGTGAGTACGCCATGCTCAAAGCGGCAGCGCAAAATGGCTGGTTGGATGAGAAAGCTTGTGTGGTGGAAAGTTTATTGGCGTTTAAGCGCGCTGGGGCTGATGGTATTTTGACTTACTATGCGATGGATGCTGCAAGGTGGCTTAAGTAGTTTGTATTAAAAGAGGTCTTTGTGCATCAGGTGTGTTGAGACCTCAAATGGCCGCATGGAGCAGGTCGCTTACCTCATCAATATTTGCACGCTGCGCATGGCTTCCATCAGGCGCACGCTTCGTTGCCACTCTAATATCATCCACTTCAAACACGCTTAATTTAATTAAGCCTGTATCCATCTCTAGCGTAAAAACGGGTACGGTTTTACGGTTGTCACCTTTTTTGTCTCGTTTTCCGTCATTCATAATGCGGTAGGATTTTTCATTTGAGACAAAAGGAATCTGTTGATTGAGTAGAAACATTTCTACGTCTTTTAAGCTGTCTGCAAATAGGTGTATGTGGGTTTCAGAACCTAGACCTGCAGTGCCATCCAACACGGAGCCAGTTAAATATGGGTTGAATCTTTCCAGTAAACGCATAGTAAATAGCGCATTTTTACGTAATTGGTATAGGTTTTCTGGTTGTTCGTCACTTAAAAACAAAGCGTTGTAAAGTTTAAGTTCATCTTCAATTTCTACGTTGGATGGCAGTACATCATTGTTCATTGCCCCAACTTGCCGACCAGCCTTTTTTTTAGCATAAGCAAAGTCTGAAATGCCATCTTCTGCCATCATGCGTGCAGCCTGTTGCGCAATCAGTTGTCTTATGTTGTGTAGATTTTCTTTAGCCATGAACGTTGCCGTGTACTCACTCAGATTGCGACGCTGAGTGAGATTTTAGTTAGGATTTAAAATTCTTGTGGCGGCATTCTGATTCTGGTTGGAATTAGAAGGTTCCGCGGGCATTGTTTTAGTTGGCGCTTTTGGTGCTAATAGATTGCCTCCCAACTGAGTCACAGGCTTAGGCGCAGAGACATCGGGCTGCAACAACTGCTGCGCCTGATTCATAGGCTCAAATACACTGCCAGCCCCATCCGCAGACGCTCCCTGTGCACCTATTTCCGGCGGAGGATTCTCGTGGTAAAAATACTCAGTCATCCCACTGTCATCTCGCACACCCGTGGTTGGGTCAATATTCACCTGCATGACACCCTCAGGCATATCCATGATGCTCTCAGGCGTGTTCCTTAACGCACTTGCCATATACTCCATCCAGATTGGCAACGCCGCCGAAGCCCCGGTCTCATTCCGACCCAATGTCTTCGGTTTATCAAAGCCGATCCAAGCCACTGTCACCTGTTTTGGACTATAGCCCGCAAACCATGCATCAAAGTGATCGTTGGTCGTACCGGTTTTACCCGCAATGTCACTGCGTCCAAGTTGCATCGCTCTTGCTGCAGTACCATTGCGCACAACACTTTGCATCATCGAATTCATGATGAAGGCGTTACGCGCGTCAATGACACGCGGTGCATCCACACCGGCATGATTGAATTGAGTGGTCGAAACAACCTTGCCGTTATGGTCCACAATTTTAGCAATCAAGTTTGGCTGTACCAGATAACCGCCATTCGCAAACACCGCATAAGCTCGAGCCATTTGCCATGGCGTTGCAGACCCAGCACCAAGCGCCATCGTGAGATAGGCAGGATGATCCTTGGCCGCAAAGCCAAAGCGGGTGATGTAGTCTTGGGCATATTCTGGGCCGATCGCTTGCAATACGCGAATGGCTACCGTGTTAATGGATTTTGCCAAGGCTTGTCTTAAGCGTATCGGACCTTCAAACTCATTTTCATAATTTTGGGGAGACCATTCTTTGCTGCCGGTTTCGTCAGCAGTGAATGTGATCGGGTCATCTTCTACAATCGTTGCTGGCGTATAACCTTTTTCCAGCGCCGCAGAGTAGATAAAGGGCTTGAAGCTGGAGCCAGGCTGACGCCATGCCTGTGTGACGTGGTTAAACTTGGAGCTATTAAAATCAAAACCGCCCACTAACGCACGTACCGCACCATTTTCCGGATCAAGTGCGATCAATGCCGATTCAACTTGCGGAAGCTGGACGATACGCCAGCTATCTGCTGTTTTCAGTACACGAATCACTGCGCCGACTTTCAATAAGCGCTTGGCTGGATTTTTTTCATTAAGTGTTCTTTCTACCAGCGCTAAACCCTTGCCGGTGATGTCTGCATCATCTCCATTCTTAATGTGGACATGAACCGATTTGGGAGAGATTGCGGTAATGATTGCTGGAATAAAGCCATTGGATTCATCAATATCATCCAAGATCAGATCTAAAGAATTTTTCTTTTCATTAGTGGGTAGTGCGGCAATATCAATCAGCTTTTCTGGGCCACGATAACCATGGCGTAGGTCGTAATCTAAAATGCCGTCTCTCACAGCAAGATTTGCCGCTTCCTGATTGGCTTTGCGAATCGTGGTGTAGACCTTGAGACCACTGCTGTAAATATCATCCTGATATTTTGCATACAAGCTTTCACGCACAATCTCAGCAACGTAGTCAGCCGCCACATCACGGGACTGTTTCGATTCTTTAAAACGTAACGGTTGCTTTAAGGCGGCTTGATAGACGTCTTCTTTAATAAAGCCGTAGCGGTACATATCGTGCAGCACTTCTTTTTGACGACTCAGTGCGCGTTTAGGATTTACAAATGGGTTGTATCCTGAAGGTGCTTTGGGTAACCCAGCTAATAATGCAGTTTCCGCGAGATTGATTTTATCGAGCGGCTTGCCGTAATAGACTTGAGAAGCGGCAGCAAAGCCGTAGGCACGTTGCCCGAGATAGATCTGATTAATATACAGCTCAAGTATTTTTTCTTTACTTAGGCTGTGTTCAATTTTAATGGCGAGTAGGGCTTCATTGATTTTACGTTTAAAGTTGCGGTCACTTGATAAAAAGAAGTTTCGGGCAACTTGCATGGTAATCGTGCTGGCGCCTTCTTTTGCTCCGCCGGTTAGATTGGTGATGGCTGCACGCAGTACGCCTTTGGTGTCTACACCATGATGTTGATAGAAGCGTCTATCTTCAATGGCGATGATGGCGTCTTTCATGTGTTGCGGTACATCTTCTATTTTAATGTACGCGCGGCGTTCTTCGCCAAATTCACTGATTAAGTAGCCGTCTTCCGTGTATACCCGCAGCGGTAGTTTTGGGTGGTAATTGGTGAGAACGTCAAGTGAGGGCAGTGCTGGGTAAATCAGCGCTGCCGCAATGCCAACCAGCGCAATCGCTGATAGTCCGCCGACAACTATCGTCAGCAGAAAATAGTGCCACCATTTGGTTAATGTCATGAAATTAATAATTTCGTTAAATATGAATAATTAGGCATTATAAATTGCTCTTGTAATCTCGGTGATGAAACAATGAAATAAAGCGCAAAATAAAAAATTACTTTACAGGGTTTAAAGTTGTTGCTAGGATTTAATGTAAATTATTAGAAATGTGCGTAACTAACGAACCCAGAAAAGGAATTTCATTTTGAAATTCAGCCTTTTTACAGAATCAACCCCACCACTAATCGGAATCGATATTAGTTCAACCTCAATTAAAATGGTTGAGCTGGCTGAAGATGGTCGAGGTGGTTACAAGCTAGAAGCTTACTCAATTTCGCCGCTCGCTAAAGATGCAATGGTTGATGGGAATGTGGGAGACCTTGATAGAGTGGCTGATGCAATTAAAGTTGCATGGAAATTGTTGGGTTCGCGTGAAAAGCGTGCTGCACTTGCATTGCCATCTTCTGCAGTGATTAGTAAAAAGGTTCTGATGGCCTCGGGCCTACGTGAAGAAGATATGGAGATGCAAGTTGAAGCTGAGGCGAATCAATATATTCCATTCTCCCTTGATGAAGTGAATATTGACTTTCAAGTCATTGGTCCTGCACCTAATAGTCCTGATGAGGTGGAGGTCTTGATTGCCGCTTCAAGGAAAGAGAAAATTGAAGATCGAGTCGCAGCTGCAGAAGGTGCTGGACTTAAGGTTATCGTGATGGATGTGGAGGCTTATGCAACTGAGGCTGCCTATACATTGGTAGCTAGTCAGCTACCAAATGCCGGTCGTGGTCAAGTTGTTATGATTATTGATATTGGTGCATCTATGATGCATATCAATGTGTTAAGTGATAATAATTCAGTCTATACACGTGAGCAGAGCTTCGGAGGAAGTCTGCTTACTCAAGAAATTCAGCGGCGTTTTGGGTTGTCATTGGAGGAGGCTGAAATTGCAAAGCGTAAAGGTGGTTTGCCAGAAAGTTATGAGAGTGAAGTGTTGCAGCCATTTACGCTACTGCTCGCTACTGAGGTTGCTCGAGCACTTCAATTTTTCACTACATCTACGCAATATAATCGAGTTGATCATATTATTTTGGCCGGTGGATGTGCGGCTATCCCTGATGTACAGGCTATGGTGCATGACCGCACTCAGGTTAATACGATAGTTGCTAATCCATTCCATGGTATGGCAATGAGTGCAAAAGTCCGTCAGCAACAAGCTGCATTGGATGCGCCTGCTTTACTGATTGCTTGTGGGTTAGGAATGCGAGGCTTAAGTCTATGATGCGTGTTAATTTACTTCCACACCGTCAAATTAGACGTGAGACACGTCAGCGGGAATTCACTTTAATGGCTGCATTTTCTGCTATTGCAGCGGTAGTTATTGTATTTATGGGGCTGACCTTTATCAATAGTCGAGTTGATGCGCAGAACTCACGTAATGGACGCTTAGATGCAGCTATTGTAAAGTTGGATAAAGAAATTGCCGATATTAAGGATTTGAAGGATCAAATCAGCATTATGCTGGAGCGGAAGCAAGTGGTCGAGAACTTGCAGACCAATCGGAGTCAGGCTGTAGTTGTTTTGGATGAGATTAGTCGGCAATTGCCAGAGGGCATGTACTTAAAAAGTATTAAGCAAAAAGGTAATGTTATTGCTATTGAAGGGGTTGCAGATACCAATGCGCGTGTAGCGACTTTGGTGCGAAACTTTTCCACTTCAAACTGGCTGGAGTTACCTAGTTTAGTCGAGATTAAATCAGTCATAGTGAATAATGTTAAGCAAAATGAATTTACGTTGAATGTAAATCTTAAAGTACCAAAAGCCGAAGATGGAATAACTGCTACGTCAAAAAGTGACCCTAAAGGCAGACAATGATCATGAAGTTAGATGACTTTAATAATATAGATTTTAAAAATGCTGGGAGCTTACCTATACCAGTAAAAGCTGTACTCCTGGCCGTACTTTTTCTACTCACTTTTTCTCTCGGCTACTATTTTCTGTGGAGTCCTGCATTTGAGTCATTAGATACTGCAAAAGCTAAAGAGCAGGAGTTAAGGCAAGTATTTCTTGAGAAGAAAAGACAGGCAATTAACTTAACTGCCTATAAACAGCAAATGGTGGAAATTGAAAAAACCTTTGGTGTTTTGTTAAAACAATTGCCGGATAAATCTCATATGGATGGATTGTTAACCGATATTAACCAAGCCGGACTAGGACGTGGTTTGGAGTTTGAGCTGTTTAAGCCAGGACAGGAAACACAATCTGAATTTTATGCAGAAATGCCAATTTCAATTAAAGTGTTAGGCACATACCATGATTTAGGTGCGTTCGCGACTGATATCTCAAAATTATCACGCATTGTTACATTGAATGATGTCAATATCGTGACTGGAAATAAAGATGGTAATAAAAACGCAAAGGCGTCAGCTTCAGATGGATTGCTGGCAATGGAGGTTGTAGCTAAAACCTACCGTTATTTGGATGCGGATGAAATTTCTGCAAAGAAAAAAGCTGAAAAAGCCGCCCATGACAAATCAGGTAAGAAAGGTTGATAGTTCCGTGAGCGAATACCTAACCCAAAGATTTACTGATAGCATGATTCTTCGTCTTCTTTCTGTTTGCCTATTAGGTCTTGTTGTAACGGCTTGTGACGGAGATCAGGGAGATGATCTTGATAAATTTATTCGTGATGCTGGTAATGATATGCAGCCGAGAATTAAGCCGTTACCAGAAGTAAGGCCATATCTAGCTTTGCAATATAATGCTGATGGCACGTTAAGTGACCCTTTCCGTGCACGAAAGGCTGCGAATAAATCAGGAGTGCTACAGCCTAATTTAAATCGACCTAAAGAGGCAATGGAAGCATACCCTCTTGAGAGTATTAAGTATGTCGGTATGATTTCGAAAAGTAAATTGACATATGCATTACTAAAAACACCTGATAACGGTGTACAACAGGTGAAAATAGGCAATTATGTAGGCCAAAATTTTGGCATGGTAACGCAAATTTCTGATAGTGAAGTTGTACTCAAGGAAATCGTACAAGATGATCTTTCTGGGGATTGGGTAGAGCGAATTTCTAATTTATCTCTGCAAGAGTAATGCTCATAAAAGTTATTATTAAAGCTAAAAAGAAATTAGGAATTAAAGGGTGAAATAATGAAAAAAAATGCGTGGATGGCTAAACTTTTACAGACAGCATTGTTGCTATCTTTGACATTGCTCGTGAGTGTGTCACAAGCCGAAGATCAGTCGACGTTAGTTAATAAAATCGAAAATATCGATTTTTCGACTCTACCTGGTGGAAGAGTTGCGATTCGAATTAAAACTACACAGCCACTAGCTAATCCTCCAGCTGGTTTTACACTAAATAATCCTGCTCGTATCGCGCTTGATTTTCCTAAAGTAGCCAATGGTTTGTCAAAAAGCAACGTTGCGGTAGATCAAGGTGCACTTAAAAGTGTAACGTTAGCCCAAGCTAAAGAGCGTACTAGAATGGTGCTTAATTTAACTAAAAATGTAGGTTATAACACAAGCGTAAGTGGTAATGATGTAACGATAATGTTACAGGCGAATGAAGCCGCTATAGGTGCGGGAATTGAGACTAAGTTCTCTGAAGCTAGTCTTGATAATCATCAGATAGCTCTTAGTAACGTTGATTTTGTTAGAGGAAAAAATGGAGAAGGTCGCATAATCGTTGATTTATCTGATGCATCAGCAGGGATTAATATCAAACAAAAAGGAAAAACGATTGTAGTTGATTTTATTAATACAGATGTGCCCGCAAACTTACAGCGTCGCTTGAATGTTATTAATTTTAATACGCCAGTACTATATATTGATACTATGAAGCAGGGTAAAAATGGACATATGGTTATTGAGCCCAAAGGTAATTGGGAACAATCTGCTTATCAGGCAGATAAGAAGTTTATTATTGATGTACGCCAAATCGTAGATGATCCTAATAAATTGGTTCGAGGTTCTAAGCCAGGTTATGCAGGTGAGAAGCTTTCATTGAATTTCCAGAATATTGAAGTGCGCTCAGTCCTACAGGTGATTGCGGATTTTACAGGGCTAAATATCATTACTAGTGATACGGTGACTGGTAATTTAACGTTAAGATTAAAGGATGTGCCGTGGGATCAAGCTTTGGATATCATTACCCAAAGTAAAGGACTTACTATGCGTAAAACAGGTAATGTCATTTTGGTTGCACCAGCAGAAGAGGTGGCTGCAAAAGAAAAGCAAGCATTAGAGGCAACGCAGCAAATTGATGATTTAGAACAGGTTCGTACCGAGGTGTTTACTTTAAAATATATGAAAGCCGAGTCGCTGAAAAATATATTGAGTGACCCAAAGCAGAAGATTCTATCTAAACGCGGTAATGCGGTACTTGATCCGAGAACTAATACGGTGTTCGTGCAAGATACACCAAAATATCTGGAGCAAGTACAGGCCATCATTAATAAGACTGATGTTCCTGTTAAGCAAGTGATGATTGAGTCACGTATCGTGATTGCAGATGATCAGTATAGTAAAGCTTTAGGTGCAAGACTGGGTGTAACTCAGACAACTTCGTCAACAAATACTAATGGTACGTTAAGTGGGTCTCTGGGTAACAGGCCGACAGCAAGTACAGCGACTACATTAACGCAAGGTACGCATAATGGTTCTGTACAAACAGCACTTACTAATGGATCTGTGACCACAAGTTCTGATGGTGCTCCAGATTTAATGTCAAATCTAGCTGTGGCAAATGCAGCTGGTTCGCTGGCATATAGTATTTATAGCGTCTCTGCAGGATTGTTGTTGAATTTGGAGTTAACCGCAATGGAGTCCGATAAGCGAGGCAAAGTTGTTTCTAGTCCGCGGGTAATTACAGCGAATCAACATAAAGCAAAAATTGCTGCAGGTACAGAAATTCCATATTTACAAGCATCTAGTAGTGGCTCAACAAATGTGGCATTTAAGTCTGCAGTGTTAAGTTTAGAGGTGACTCCTCAAATTACGCCTGATGATAAGATTATTATGGAACTAGATGTGCGTAAAGATAGCGTAGGCCAGATATTTAACGGTGTGCCATCAATAGAAACGAAGAATATTAATACACAGGTGCTTGTTGGTAACGGAGAAACAGCAGTGTTAGGTGGGATTTTTGAACAGACTGTGCGTGATGATGTAGATAAAGTGCCATTTTTCGGGGACTTGCCTATCATGGGGAACTTGTTTAAACGTAAAACAAAGCAAAACAATAAGACGGAGTTGCTTATATTCATCACACCTAAAATAATGGATGAAAATTTAGGATTGCGTTAAATATTTAGGGCACTCAAATTTATGGAAGATGGCTAATGCGTGATTGCAATTAGCAAAATCTGACAGACATTCAAGATTGTCATAAAATGCCCATCATTGTTGTGATGGGCATTTTGTTTTCCAAACCTATATTTTATTGGGGTTAAGTAAGCGAAGCCTCTTGATATGAAGCGTATTTTTAGAAAACAAGGTAAGCAAAATTGAATAATATTTTTTTTATAGGATTGATGGGTGCTGGTAAAACCACGATTGGGCGTTTGCTTGCTAAGCAAATGGGAATGGTTTTTTATGACTCAGATCATGAAATAGAGCTTAAAACGGGTGTGAAAATCCCACTCATTTTTGAGCTTGAAGGTGTAGAGGGTTTTCGTCGACGTGAAGCATCCATTATTGAAGAGTTAAGCCAGCTTGATAATATTGTAATGGCGACAGGTGGTGGAGCCGTATTGTTACCTGAAAATCGTAAATTTTTAAAAAATAATGGCAAAGTGATTTACCTGCGCGCTAATGTTCATGATTTATGGCTTCGTACACGTAATGATAAAACGCGTCCGTTATTGCAGGGTGGCAATATTAAACAGAAGCTTGAGCAGCTGTATGTTGAGCGTGATCCAATTTATACAGAGCTGGCTGACTGTATTGTAGACACGGGGCCGCAGTCAGCAGCAGACATAACAAATTACATTGAGCAGAAGTTGCTAAAAATAAAAAATATGGAAACGCCACTTAATTGAATCAGGTTAACTAAATATTAGGCAAAACATTGATATGCAGACATTAAAAGTAGAGTTAGCAAATAGAAGTTATCCTATACACATAGGACGAAATTTAATTTCAGATGCAAGTCTTATCTTGCCATATCTCAAGCGTAAACATGTCGCTATAGTGACCAACACAACGGTTGCGCCACTTTATCTGGATATATTGAGTCAGTCGTTACAAGCCGCTGGTGTTCAAGTGACACCTATCATTCTGCCTGATGGTGAGGCATATAAGAATGCTGAGACGCTCAATAAGATATACAGTGCCTTGTTAGAGAGTCGGTGCGAGCGCACTACTACGCTTATTGCTCTTGGTGGCGGTGTAATTGGTGATTTAACTGGATATGCCGCAGCAACTTATTTGCGAGGCGTGCCATTTATCCAAATTCCGACTACGTTACTCTCACAGGTCGATTCATCCGTAGGTGGTAAAACTGGCATTAATCACCCGCTAGGCAAGAATATGATTGGTGCATTCTATCAGCCGCAATTGGTGTTGGCTGATATTGATACGCTGCAAACATTGCCGACTAGAGAGTTTTCTGCTGGTATGGCGGAAGTTATTAAGTACGGTTTAATCCGAGATTCAGAGTTTTTTAATTGGCTAGAGGCCAACATAGAAAGCTTGATGCAGCTAAATGAGCAAGTGTTAAGCGAAGCAATTTATCGCTCATGCCAAAATAAAGCGGATGTGGTTGCCAAGGATGAGCATGAGCAAGGCGAACGAGCTTTGCTCAATTTGGGGCATACGTTTGGGCATGCAATTGAGAATGCCATGGGTTATGGTGTTTGGTTGCATGGTGAGGCAGTGGCCGCGGGCACTATGATGGCAGCAAACTTATCACTACAAATGGGTTGGCTTAGTCAAGCAGAAGTTGAGCGCATTGAGCATATTTTGAAAGAAGCTAATTTGCCGATAGAGGCGCCTGATTTAGGGGTTGAAAAATATCTGCTTTTAATGGGATTAGATAAAAAAGTGGAAAATGGAAAGATTCGGTTGGTATTGCAGCAAGGTATAGGGGCTGCAGTTATTACAAGTGATTATGATGCGGAAAAGTTAAAAAAGGCATTGTCTATATCTGTAAATTAGAGGCTAAATTTCGGTGAACTTTAAAAGTATTCTCATTTTGAAAGATGCGGCTAATCTTAATGTTCTAGTTAGTGGTCAATAAATAATACGTTGTTAAGGTAACTTATGAATAGTCTTGCTCCTTATGCCGCGCATCCTGCGCAATCATTAGGCCGTCATTTTGATGAGTTGCCATCCGAAACTCGTAATGCTTTTCAACGTGATCGTGACCGCATTATTCACTCCACAGCATTTCGTCGCCTAGAATATAAAACACAAGTATTTGTAAATCATGAGGGTGATTTATTTCGTACGCGATTGACACATAGTCTAGAAGTGGCTCAGATGGCGAGAGGCATTGCCCGTACTCTAAATTTGCATGAAGATTTGACTGAGGCTATTGCGCTAGCACATGACCTTGGGCATACGCCGTTCGGTCATGCTGGGCAAGATGCGCTAAATGAATGCATGCGCGACTTCGGTGGTTTTGAGCATAATTTACAATCATTGCGCGTAGTAGACCAGTTGGAATTGCGCTACGCAGACTTTGATGGGTTGAACCTAACATTTGAAGTACGTGAAGGCATACTTAAGCACTGCGCTATTAAACATGCTAAGTTACTAGGAGATGTGGGGCAGAGGTTTCTAGATAAAACTAGCCCAAGCTTAGAAGCTCAATTGACTAATTATGCCGATGAAATTGCCTATAATAATCACGACATTGATGATGGTTTGCGCTCAGGGTTAATCACAATAGAACAACTGTCAAAAGTTGAATTGTTTGCAAAAAACTTAGCTGAAGTGAAATCCAAGTACCCTGCATTAGAGCAAAAGCGGCTAATTCATGAAACTGTGCGCCGTATGATTAATACATTAGTTGTTGATTTATGTACGCATAGTGCTCAAAACATCACCCAGCATCAGCCACAAAGTATTGCCGATATACGCAAATTGCCACCCTTGATTGGATTTAGTAGCGAAATAGCCGCACAAAATCTAAAACTTAAGCAATTTTTACGTAAGAATTTATATCAGCATTACAAAGTAAACCGTATGAGTGCAAAGGCCGCGCGTATTGTACGAGAGTTATTTGCAGGCTTTTTCGAAAATGTCGGTTTATTACCTAACGACTTTCAAGTATCTGCTGAAATAGACAAAGCGCGGGCGGTAGCGGATTACATCGCAGGCATGACGGATCGTTTTGCAATACGCGAGCATCGCAAACTATTTACGGTAGAAGAGTACTTATAAGTGCATGGTTTCGTGGAGTTATATTGAGTAATAGCCGCATAAATTCTTAGTGATGTTGCAAATTTACAACAAATGTAAATAAATGTGACAAAAATACAAATTATTGGTTGTTTCGCTTTATTAGCTTGTGCATAATCATATTCACCTTCTTGATGAATACATTTGTAGGCATTGAGAGAGTTTGCAAACTTTCTCACCGTTAGTCAGAAATGATAGAAATTAGGTGAGGTAATTTAAGTAAAAAAATAGCAATAAACTTTTAGGAGATTTATATGAATACAACAATTAAATTAGCAGTTGCTTCAGCTTTATTCGCTGCAGCTTCAACAGCTTCAGCTGGTATCATGATTCCAGCAGGTGATTGGACTTTAGATATCGGTGGTAATGTTAATGCTTACTACACAAACACACACGGTTCAGGTGCATCAGTAGCTGGTGGTTTAGGTGGTTCAGCTCCTGCAGCTGGTCAAAGCAGCAACACATCAAACATCACTACAGGTTTGTTGCCAAACTTTTTAACTGTTTCAGGTAAAACTCGTGAAAATGACTTAGATGTTGCTTTCACAATTAGCATTCAACCAGGTGCAGCTACAGCTACAGCAGGTACTTTAGGTAGCATGAACCAACGTCAAGCATTCTTGACATTCGGTGACAAATCATGGGGTTCTATCAAACTAGGTAAAGATCTAGGCATTTTTGCTTCAGATGCTATTTTATCTGACATGACATTGTTAGGCGTTGGCGCTGGTGCAGCTTCTGTAGGTAACACTACATTAGGTCGTATCGGTACAGGTTACTTGTACGCTGACTGGAAATCACAAATTGCTTACTCATCACCAAACTGGAATGGCTTCAGCTTTACAGCTGGTGTAACACAAGCTTGGGATCAACTAAGTTCTAACAATGGTGCTACTACTCCAGTTAATTACTCAGCAACTTCAACAGGCCGTGGTGGTTCAGAGCCAGCATTTGAAGGTAAAGCTTCATATGAATGGGCTGGCGATGTAGCTGGTAAAGTTTGGGTTTCTGGTATTACTCAAAAAGTTCAAAGTCTTGGTATTACTAACTTAGGCACACAACGTGCTGAAGCTGTTGATATCGGTGCTAACGTTAACGTAGCTGGTTTTGGTTTAACTGGTTACTACTATGACGGTAGTGGTGTTGGTACAACATTGCAAATGCTTAACGGTTTTGACACTGCAGGTAACAAACGTGATTCAAACGGTGGTTATGTTCAAGCTACATACACAATTCCTAACGTAGGTACTAAATTGGGTATTAGCTGGGGCGAAAGCAAACTTGACAAAACAGCTCAAGAAACAGCTTCTAACTTAGTTGCTAAAAATGAAATGTGGACAATTGGTGCATATCATCCTTTGACAAAACACTTGAACTTAGTTGCTGAGTACTCAGATGTTAAAGCTAAAGCTCAAGACAACACTGAAGGTAAAGCACAAACTGTATCTTTAGGCGCAATCTTGTTCTTCTAGTCTGATGCAGGGTTTACCCTGCTTTAGTTAGAAATACAAAATAAAACGGCATCCTCGGGTGCCGTTTTTTATGTCAATTGGTTAATTGTAAGAAATAAACTACGTAACTATCAGCGATGTTTATTGCATGATATTTACTCTTCTATACCTAATTCTTGAATTTTGCGAGTAAGGGTGTTGCGTCCCATGCCAAGTTGATTGGCGGCCTCTATTCTTCTACCATTAGTATGCTCTAAGGCTTTCGTGATTAAAATGCGCTCAAAAATTTGCGTACGCGTGTCTAGCACTTGTTGTTCACCACGATTTAGTGCATCTGCAACTTCGCTGGCGAGTGCATCCTGCCAAGATAGTGTAGTAGTGGACTTGCTAGTGTCGTCTTTAAGCTCTGGTGGTAGATCTGCAATATCAATATTCTGCCCTGGAGCCATTACGGTTAGCCAGTGACATACATTTTCAAGCTGACGTACATTGCCACTCCAATTTACAGCGCTTAAGTATTTAAGCGCAGCAATGGATGGTTGTTTGGTTTCAACGCCCAGCTCGTTTGCACTGTGTTGTAAGAAGTGTTTTATGAGTAAAGGAATATCTTCTCGACGTTCACGGAGTGCCGGTAATCTTAATCTGATGACGTTTAGTCGGTGAAATAAGTCTTCCCTGAATAATCCATTTTTAACGCGTTCTTCTAGATCTTGGTGTGTGGCTGCAATAATGCGGACATTCACTTTAATCGGCTGGTGCCCGCCGACACGGTAAAACTGACCATCGCTTAGAACACGTAGCAAGCGTGTTTGTAAGTCAGAAGGCATGTCGCCAATTTCATCCAGAAATAATGTGCCAGTGTCAGCCTGTTCAAAACGTCCACGACGTGCCGCCGCTGCGCCAGTAAAAGCGCCACGCTCGTGACCGAATAATTCAGACTCTAATAAGTCTTTAGGGATTGCTGCAGTGTTGATGGCAATAAATGGTTTGTCTCCGCGGGGGCTGTGACGGTGTAATGCTCGCGCTACAAGCTCTTTTCCGCTTCCTGATTCTCCGTTGATAAGCACAGTGGCATGTGAGCGGCTTAAACGGCCTATGGCTCTAAAAACCTCCTGCATGGATGGTGCCTGACCAATAATCTCAGGTGTTTCTTCGGTTGAGATTACTTCTGGTGCTTGCCTTGTACTTTCATCTACAGCACGTTTGATTACATCCATGGCTTGATCAACATCAAACGGCTTGGCTAAATATTCAAAAGCACCACCTTGAAAGGCTGCAACAGCACTTTCAAGGTCTGAATAAGCGGTCATGATGATAACGGGGATGTCTGGGAATTTTTGTTTTATTTCACCTAAAAAATCCAAGCCAGACCCATTGGGCATGCGAATGTCACTCACCACTACTTGTGGTTGCTCATGTGCCAAGGCGTTAAGCGCATCTGTGATTGATGAGAAAGTTTTAAATTCTAAGTCCGTGCGTGCGAGTGCTTTTTCAAACACCCAGCGGATAGATTTGTCATCGTCAATAATCCAGATAGGTTTCATAGGTTTCTCATTTTTCTATATATAGGCATGCGGTGCTGCTAAGTGCAGATTCTGCTATAGCATTTATACTATGCTTAATTGTTGTGTTGATATTATAGTTTTACAGTAGCGGGTTTAATCGCAGTTGTTTCAATTGGCAATAAAATGGTAAAGCATGTGTTGCCGGGAACGCTCTCGCATTCAATCATGCCATGGTGTTGGGTAATGAAAGTTTGCGCTAAAGTTAAACCTAAGCCCGAGCCACCTTCACTACCTGACACTAATGGGTAAAAAATTCGATCGCGTATATCCGCTGGAATACCTGGCCCATTATCAATAATTTCTAATTTAATGGCTACGCGGTAACGTTTTCTGGCTAAGGTCACTTGCCGTTCAGCACGTGTGCGTAAGGTAATTTGGCTTGATGGTGTACCGTGTGTCTGCATGGCTTGTACGGCATTGCGCGCAATGTTAAGTACGGCTTGTATCAGTTTTTCCCGGTCACCAATCAGTTCTGGCAAGCTTAAGTCATAGTCACGTTTAATTAGAACGGTCTTGGGCGATTCAGCTAATAGCAGGCTTCTAACGCGTTCAAGTACTTCATGAATGTTTGTGGGTTGATATTTGGGTACGCGATGTGGAATAAGCAGTCGATCCATTAGTGACTGCAAGCGATCAGCTTCTTTAATAATCACTTGCGTATATTCACGTAAGCTTGGAGAAGGCAATTCATGCTCTAACAGTTGTGCTGCGCCACGCAAACCGCCTAGTGGGTTGCGTATTTCATGTGCAAGGTTGCGTAATAATTCTGCGTTGGCTTGTTGTTGTATGAGCATACGCTCTTCACGCGCAATGCGTAGTTGAGCATCCATTTGCTGGAACTCTAAAATCAGGCAGGCATTAGGGCTATCTATAGGTGTTACAGTACAAGTTACGGCGAAAGATTGTTGTCGGTGAGTACTAATGGCAAACTCATGTTCTCGGAATGGGCTTTGTTTTTCTATGGCATTGTTAACTGCGAGCATCAATATCTCGCAGTCTGGAAAGACTTCGCTAATCAGAAGGCCAGTAATTTGCGTTGCACTGAATGCAAAAATAATTTCGGCACCAGGGTTAATGTAGACTACACGACGATCCTCATCAAGCAGGATGATGGCTGTGGCTAGATGCTCTAAACCAGAGAAATGATTGGGTGTTGGTTGGACCATAGTATTACTGAATTTAATGTTTCAATGTTATTACTATGTTTAAAGCAAGAGTTAGACCAACTGTAACGCTTGTTTGAATTTAAAGTTGAAGCAGTCTTAGTTGGTGCTGTTATTTTAAAGAATCTAGCTCTTTTTGCAGTAGCTCAATATTTTTTTCGTGGCTATCTACATCTGCCTGTAAAGGCTTCATTTTTTCTTCAAATTTAGCGACATTGCGAAATGTTGCGCCATCTTTTGTTTTGTAAACTTCAGGGTTAGCCTCACCTTCTGCGTAGGCTTTTTGTGCCTCTGCTAACGCAGTTTTTTCGGATTCAAGTTCGTTTTGTAGTATTTCTTTGCGCTTGCTGTCGCGCTGGTTTTGGGTATTTTTGTCTACACGAGGGAAGCCTTCTGGGCTTGTTGTGCGCTTACTGCGGGTGTCGGTTCCTGATGTTCTGGCTCTATCGTTCGAAATTGTATTGGAATCTGGATCTAACTCTAAGCGCGTAGCACCTTTAGTTTTTATGTTGGAATAAGTAATACGGCCATCTGCATCTATACGTTTGTAAATTTCAGCAAAAGCATTGCCAGATACAAACGCACCATATATTGCAGCAATAATCGTAATTAAAGGCAGAAATTTTTTCATAAGATTAGTTTAGTAGAGTTGGTTAAATTAGGCAACGTATTGCATTGAGTGAGGTTGACTTGGGCAAAAAAAAGGGCGATTGCTCGCCCTTTTAATTACTTGCTCACTAATTAATAGCTAATTAGCAGGAGTAGTACAGACCAAACTCAGCTGGATGCGGAGTGATGCGTACTTTGTTTACTTCTTCCATTTTTAATGCAATGTATGCATCAATCCAGTCGTTAGTAAACACGCCACCTTTAGTTAAGAACTCGCGATCTGCGTCTAAAGCTTCAAGCGCTTGTTCTAGTGATGAGCATACTGTAGGGATTTTTGCATCCTCTTCAGGTGGAAGATGGTACAAGTCTTTAGTTGCCGCTTCGCCTGGGTGAATCTTGTTTTGCACGCCATCTAAACCAGCCATGAGCAATGCAGAGAATGCCAAGTATGGGTTAGCAATTGGGTCTGGGAAGCGCGCTTCAACACGGCGACCTTTGTCTGAGTGCACAAAAGGAATGCGGATAGAAGCAGAGCGATTTTTAGCTGAGTAAGCTAATTTAACTGGCGCTTCAAAGTGTGGAACTAAACGTTTATATGAATTGGTACCTGGGTTGGTAATGGCATTCAATGCGCGAGCATGTTTGATGATGCCGCCGATGTAGTAAAGAGCAAATTCGCTCAAACCAGCGTAGCCGTTACCTGCGAACAAGTTTTTGCCATCCTTCCATACTGATTGGTGAACGTGCATACCACTGCCGTTATCGCCAGCAAATGGTTTAGGCATAAAAGTAGCTGTTTTACCGTAAGCATGTGCTGTGTTTAAAACAACGTATTTTTGGATTTGAGTCCAGTCAGCACGCTGCGTTAATGTGCTGAATTTAGTACCAATTTCACATTGACCAGCCGTAGCAACTTCGTGGTGATGAACTTCAACAGGCACGCCCATTGATTCTAATGTAGTACACATTGCTGAGCGGATGTCATGCAATGAATCGACTGGAGGCACAGGGAAGTAGCCGCCTTTTACGCCTGGACGGTGGCCAGTGTTGCCGCCTTCAAATTTTTCGCCAGACGCCCATGCGCCTTCTTCAGAGTTGATGCGAACTGAGCTGCCGTTCATTGAAACATCCCATTGGATGCTGTCGAAAATGAAGAATTCTGGTTCTGGGCCAAAGTAAGCCGTGTCGCCTAAGCCTGAAGCTTTCAAGTAGGCTTCAGCGCGTTTAGCTAATGAGCGCGGGTCACGTTCGTAACCTTTACCATCTGTTGGATCAACCACATCACATGTTAAAATAAGTGTAGGTTCATCCATAAATGGGTCAATGTTTGCTGTTGATGCGTCTGGCATCAATTGCATGTCTGATGCTTGAATGCCTTTCCAGCCAGCGATTGAAGAGCCGTCAAATGCGTGGCCTTCTGTAAATTTTGATTCGTCAAAGTGTGAAACAGGTACTGTGACGTGTTGTTCTTTACCGCGTGTGTCAGTAAAACGAAAATCAACAAATTTAATGTCGTTTTCTTTTACCATTTTCATTACATTAGCCACTGACATTCAGAATCTCCTATGATGGTGTGGGGTAGAGTTAAACTAGTAAGGTAAATAATACTTAAATTATAAAAAAATACACAAAAATCTAACTTGCTAGATTAGCAGGAAACATGCCAATCTGAAAAGCGTAAAACCTTACTATTTTATTGATTGTCTAAAAAGTAAGAATAAATGGCGCACTCAATAAGGGCGTTTCAAGTAATTTTCGCACCAATATGGTGCTGTTGGTGGTTAAAAATATTTTGTGTGTTTTAAGGCTATACTTTTAGAAATATTAATTTGAATTTATAAATTTAGAGAAGGAGACAATGATGAGTAGACAGACCGAGATTTTAGCCTTGGCGCACAAGCGCGGAGCGGACAAGAGTCTGCCATATGCAGGGGCATTGACTCCACAAGAGGCCTTTGATGTTTTGCAGGCAAACCCTAAAGCACTTTTAGTTGATGTGCGAACTCAAGCTGAGTTGGAGTTGGTCGGGCGTATACCGGGTGCGTTGAATGTTGAATGGGCGTTTTATCCGGGCATGGTCGCGAACTCTGGTTTTGCAGAGCAATTAGTTAGCCAGCTTAATCAACGGCAATTAGATAAAGATTCCGTATTGATTTTTTTATGCCGTACGGGAGGCCGTTCTAATAATGCAGCTACTGTTGCTGCGTCGCTTGGTTTTACTCAAGCTTACAATACGTTGGAAGGTTTTGAGGGTGAGGCCAATGATTCAAAACAACGCACCATGATCAACGGTTGGAAGCATGCTGGTTTACCTTGGACTAATTAATTGATGGTATATAAACAGATGGAGTCATCAGTTAGCAAAGATCGTTACGCGGTTGTCGGCAATCCAATTTCGCACAGTAAGTCACCATTGATTCATGAAGCATTTGCTAAGCAAACACAGCAAAACATGAGCTACGAGCGTGTGCTTGCGCCTTTAGATGGTTTTGATGCAACGGTTAAAGATTTAATCGCGCAAGGCTACAAAGGGGTGAACATTACGGTGCCATTTAAGTTTGAGGCATTTCAACTATCGAATGAACTGACAGAGCGGGCGCGTAATGCAGGTGCTGTGAACACCTTGATTTTTAGGGATAAAGCTATTATTGGTGATAATACCGACGGCGCTGGTTTGGTGCGTGATATTGAACAAAATTTGCATATTCCAATTCAAGGAAAGCGTATTCTATTGATAGGTGCTGGTGGTGCAGCAGAAGGTGTATTACAGCCCATACTGGCGGGCATGCCAGCTACATTAGTGGTAACAAATCGTACTTTAGATAAAGCGATGGCTATGATTAGTAAGCTTGAGAAGCATGGGGGCTCGCACCAGACTACTGTAAGCGTTTGTGCTTTTGAGGACTTGCATGGTCAAGTATTTGATATTGTGATTAATGCGACCTCAACAGGTTTGAGTGATATGACACTGCCAATTCCCATTACGATTTTTTCGGAAAACTGTGTGGCTTACGACATGATGTACGGCAAGGAAACGCCTTTCATGGCGCAAGCGCGTGTTGCAGGTGCACAAGTTGTAGATGGGCTGGGGATGCTGGTAGAACAGGCGGCAGAGGCGTTCTATTTATGGCGCGGTGTGCGCCCTGAAACCAAGTCGGTAATGGCGATGGTGCGAGCGTTATAGATGTTGGATTGGTTGTTAAATAAGAATTCAGGTGCCATGTCATTAAGTTCTGGTGGGTATGTAAAGCGTGCATTAGTGCTGTTGGTTACCTTTGTGCTGCTCTATCAAGTATGGATATTTTTGCACATCTGTTGGTGGATAAAATTTAATCCGCATTCAAGCGCTTTTATGGAGGATCGCTTGGAAATTATTCAAGAGAAAAAGCCGGATGCTGAGTTGAAGTATAAGTGGGTTGATTACGCAAAAATATCAAATAATCTCAAGCGAGCTGTAGTTGCCTCTGAAGATGCTAAATTTTTGGATCATGAAGGCTTTGATTGGGAGGGTATACAGAAAGCTTACGAAAAAAACCTGAAAAAAGGCAAAATTGTGGCGGGCGGTTCGACGATTAGTCAGCAACTTGCAAAGAACTTGTTTTTATCTACCAAGCGTACGCCTTGGCGCAAGGCTCAGGAAGCCGTGATTACGGTGATGTTGGAGAACATACTAAGCAAGCGGCGTATTTTAGAAATTTATTTGAATGTGATTGAATGGGGTAATGGTGTGTTTGGTGCCGAAGCGGCTGCTAGGCATTACTACAAAACCAGCGCCGCTAACTTAAGCGCTGTTCAAGCGGCTAAACTTGCGGTGATGATTCCTAATCCGCGCTTTTATGATGCACATAATTCTACGCGATACCTTAATCGGCGCATTGCGACTATACAGGCACGCATGGGTATGGCTGACGTTCCTAGGTAAGTCTTATAGGCTGATTGGTTAAGCCGACTGTTCAATAAGTGAAGCTACTATTTTCCTGACTATTGGAGCAATAGTTAACACGGATGGAAATGCAATCGGCCATGCATAAATAAAGGCATGTATCCAATGCGAAAGAAATAGCTGATTTATACCTGTAAGCAGTGCCGTTAATACGCCAGACATGAGCAGTGCCATTAACAAAGACATAAAAAATGCAAACACTACGTGAGTGTACTTTTTTGGTATTTTCATCTGTATTTCTTTACAATTTTAAAGCATTGTTTTTAAATATTTAGCCGTATAGCTTTCCGTACATTGTGCGACTTGTTCAGGTGTGCCTTCCGCAATCACCATGCCGCCGCCATCCCCGCCTTCTGGGCCCATGTCTACAATCCAGTCAGCAGTTTTAATTACGTCCAAATTGTGTTCAATAATGACGATAGTATTGCCCGCATCACGTAAGCGATGAATTACGTCCAGTAATAACTGGATGTCAGCGAAATGCAGGCCTGTCGTTGGTTCATCCAAAATATATAAGGTGCGACCAGTGTCACGTTTACTTAGCTCTAAAGCCAGTTTTACGCGTTGGGCTTCACCACCCGATAGTGTAGTAGCGCTCTGACCAAGGGTGATGTAGCCAAGGCCAACATCCAGCAAGGTTTTGAGTTTGCGTGCAATGACAGGTTGTGCACTAAAGAAAGTATGTGCCTGCTCTACTGTCATCCCTAAAACTTCGTGGATATTTTTGCCTTTAAATTGGATTTCTAGTGTTTCGCGGTTGTAGCGGTGACCTTTACACACGTCACACGGTACATAAACGTCAGGCAAGAAGTGCATTTCAACGCGTAATACGCCATCGCCCTGACAAGCTTCACAGCGCCCACCTTTAACGTTGAATGAGTATCTGCCAGGTCCGTAGCCACGTACTCGGCTTTCTGGCACACCTGCAAACAAATCACGAATGGGCGTAAACAGCCCAGTGTAAGTCGCCGGGTTAGAGCGTGGGGTTCGACCAATTGGACTCTGGTCAACATCCACTACTTTATCGAAAAATGCCAAACCATCAATTTCACCAAATGCTGCAGGCTCAGTGCTGCTGCCGTAAAGGTGCTGCGCGACTACGCGGAACAACGTGTCATTAATTAAGGTAGACTTGCCGCTGCCAGATACGCCTGTAATACAACTAAGCAAACCGACGGGCAATTTGAGTGTGACATCTTTCAGGTTGTTGCCTGTGGCGTTACTGAGTTTTAGCCAGCGTGCTGGATCTGGTGACGTGCGCTTTTTGTTGTAGATGATTTGTTTCTTACCACTTAAGTAGTCACCGGTAAGAGAGTTAGGGTTGGCTTGAACCTCTGCTGGCGTACCTTCTGCCACAATTTGTCCGCCGTGCTCGCCTGCTCCAGGGCCAATATCGACCACATAGTCAGCGGCCATAATGGCGTCTTGGTCATGCTCGACCACAATCACGCTATTGCCGATGTCGCGCAGGCGTTTAAGAGTATCTAGTAAACGATCGTTGTCGCGTTGGTGCAGGCCGATGGACGGTTCATCCAGTACATACATCACGCCCGTTAATCCACTGCCAATTTGACTAGCCAGACGGATACGTTGTGCTTCGCCGCCAGAGAGTGTTTCAGCGGAGCGAGATAGCGAGAGATAATCTAAACCCACATTTGTTAGAAACTTTAAGCGATTGCTGATTTCTTTGACGATTTTGTCAGCAATTGCCAGTTTTGCGCCTGTTAGTTCAAGTGTGTCAAAGAAGGTAAGTGCTAACTTTAATGGTACTTCACAAACCTCATGTATGTTTTTATTGCCAACTTTTACATGGCGTGCTTCTTTACGTAAACGTGTGCCAGCGCATTCCGTGCAACTTTGCGTGTTCAGGTATTTTGCCAGTTCTTCGCGCACCGTTGACGAGTCTGTTTCGTGGTAACGGCGTTTAAGATTATTTAAAATACCTTCAAACGTATGTGTCTTTTGAAAGAATGCACCACGTTCGTTAAGGTATTTAAATGCGATTTCAACTTTTCCGCTGCCATGCAGAAGAATGTGCTGCGTAGGTTCTGGCAACTGTTCAAATGGCGTGTCGAGGTCAAAGTTGTAGTATGTGGCCAAGCTTGACAGCATTTGAAAATAAAACTGATTGCGTCTGTCCCAGCCCTTAATCGCGCCTGCGGCAAGCGACATGTGAGGGAACGCTACCACACGTTTTGGATCGAAAAAGTTGATATTGCCTAAGCCGTCACAAGTTGGGCATGCGCCCATCGGGTTGTTGAATGAGAATAGGCGTGGTTCTAGTTCGGCTAGTGAGTAGTCGCACGCGGGGCAAGAGAACTTGGCTGAGAATAGATGCTCTTTGTCGGTATCCATTTCCACGGCAATGGCTTTACCCTCTGCTAAACGTAAGGCCGTTTCAAATGATTCGGCAATGCGTTGCTTCATGTCTTGCTTAACTTTTAAGCGATCTATGACTACATCAACATTGTGTTTGGTGGTTTTTGCCAGTTGCGGTAAAGCGTCTACTTCATAAATCTTGCCATCAACACGTAGTCGTACAAAGCCTTGTGCTTTCAGTTCTTCAAACAAATCCAGTTGCTCGCCTTTGCGATTACTCACCACCGGCGCAAGAATCATGAGTTTGGTGTCTTCAGGTAGCGCTAATACGCTATCTACCATTTGGCTCACGGTTTGTGCTTCTAGTTTAATGCCATGCTCAGGGCATTCCGGGTCGCCAGCGCGGGCATATAAAAGACGTAAATAGTCGTGAATTTCAGTCACGGTGCCCACAGTTGAGCGCGGGTTGTGCGAGGTGGATTTTTGTTCAATTGAAATTGCTGGTGATAATCCTTCAATCAAATCAACATCAGGTTTATCCATGCGCGCCAAAAATTGCCGTGCATAGGCGGATAGAGATTCCACATAGCGCCGTTGGCCTTCTGCATAGAGAGTATCAAAGGCAAGTGAAGATTTGCCTGAGCCGGAAAGCCCCGTAATCACTACCAGTTTATTGCGTGGAATATCCAGCGATATGTTTTTAAGATTGTGCGTACGAGCACCGCGTATTTTGATGAATTCCATAATGCTTTTACGAAAATTAGGGCAACCTGCTAATATACCTACTTTTACGCGAATAGCTCAATATATTTCATGACCACTTCGAATCATTCAACCGATAATCTTATTACTGAAGTTGCATCTGAAGCAATGACCCCTGTAGAAATGCGAGCCACCATGAGTTTGGCTTCCATTTACGGTCTACGCATGTTTGGTATGTTTTCTATTTTACCGATTTTTGCAATTTATGCTTCAACCTTGCCTGAAAAACCAAGTAGCCTAATGATAGGTCTAGCCCTAGGGGCTTATGGCCTAACACAGGCATTGTTTCAATTGCCTTTTGGTATGGCCTCCGACAAGTTTGGCCGAAAGCCAGTCATTTATCTTGGACTAGCTATATTTGCCATAGGTAGTATGGTGGCCGCATTAGCTCCGAACATTGAAATTATTATTCTTGGCCGAGTTATTCAAGGTGCTGGTGCAGTTTCTGCCGTGGTTACCGCTTTATTGGCAGATTTAACGCGTGATGAGCACCGCACGAAAGCAATGGCGACTATTGGCGCCACGATTGGCGTGGCATTTGCACTTTCACTAGTGGGCGGACCATTATTGAATCAGTGGATAGGCGTTCCAGGTATATTTGCCATGACCGGATTTTTAACCTTAGTTGCTATTGCTGTGGTGAAATTTGTTGTACCTGACCCTATCAGTAGCCATTACCATTCTGACGCTAGCGCTACGACGGCTAAGCTAAAGGAGGTGTTGAAAAACACCCAGTTATTACGTTTAAATTACGGTATTTTTGCTTTGCATGCCGCGCAAATGGCAATGTTTGTCGTAGTGCCTTTTGCTATTATCAAATCCAGCGGTATACATGAAAATCAACATTGGCAGATTTATTTACCGGTGCTTTTGGTTTCATTTGTATTGATGGTACCAGCGATTATATATGCTGAAAAAAAATCAAAAATGAAGCTGGTATTTGTCAGTGCAATTGCCATGATGCTGATTGCTCAATTAATGTTTGCTGCCTCTATTCAGCACTTTTGGGGCATTGTCGCTTCACTCACCTTGTACTTCATTGCATTTAATATACTTGAAGCTTCATTGCCTTCGATTATTAGTAAAATGGCGCCCGCTGCAGCTAAAGGTACAGCAATGGGTGTTTATAATACGTCGCAGTCGTTAGGTGCTTTTGTTGGAGGCGCATTCGGTGGCTATTCTGCACACGTTTTTGGCTTTCCTAGTGTGTTTATCTTCTGTAGCATTATGATGTTTTTATGGTTAGTGCTGGCCTATTCTATGCAACCGCCACCAGCGGTGCGAACCAAGATGTACACTATGCGCGAAGCTGCTATTGATATGAATAGCGAAAGTGTTGATATGTTGATAAGTGAACTATCTAAGCTTGGCGGTGTGATTGAGGTGGCAGTCTTACCACAAGAGCGCACAGTGATATTGAAATTAGATAAAATGCACGATTGGGATGAAGCTCAAGTGCTTAAATTGTTGAGGGGATAAAAATGGCATCAGTCAATAAAGTGATATTAGTTGGTAACTTAGGACGTGATCCAGAAGTACGTTACATGCCAAATGGAGAAGCTGTCTGTAATTTTAGCATTGCTACTACTGATAGCTGGAAAGACAAGTCTGGTGCAAAACAAGAGCGTACTGAGTGGCATAACATTGTGATGTATCGTAAGTTGGCGGAAATCGCTGGTGAGTACCTTAAAAAAGGTAGACCCGTCTATGTAGAGGGTCGCTTACAAACACGTAAATGGCAAACTAAAGAAGGTCAGGATCGGTACACTACGGAAATTATTGCGGATCAAATGCAAATGCTAGGCGGTCGTGATGGTGGTGGTTCGAATGCTAGCTACGATGGTGGCATGGATCAAAGTAGCGGCGGTAATGATTATAATCAAGCGCCACCTAGTCAAAGTTCAGCCAGACAAGCGCCAGCACCATCCAGCGCAAAACCAGTAGCCAGTGGCTCAGGTTTTGATGATTTCGAGGATGACATTCCTTTCTAATCGGTACGTTTTTTAAAAAATACACGTTTAAATCAATATTAATGCATATGCACTTATTCAATAAATGTTGCTTAAGCGCCTTGCTCATAATCAGCGTAATCACGCCGGCTTGGGCCGGTGAGTACCATCTTGGTGAAGGCTATTCAGTTGGTGATATCAATATAGCTGGTTACGTTAACGTGGTAGCCGAAGCGCCGCATGATGGTAAAACCCAAGTCGTTGGCGATGACTTAAGCTTGTTTGTTAGCGGGCGCTTCAATCGATATCTCAACCCTTTTATTGAAGCTGAGTTTACGAGTGCTACTCTTTGGCATCAAAGTAGTACAGTGTTGTCGGACAATCATCCAGTATTTGTGTTGGAGCGATTGTATAACGACAGCAATCTTACGGATAATCTCACCTTACGAATTGGTAAGATGTTGTCGCCTATCGGGGAGTGGAACACTATTCACGCTTCGCCTTTAGTGTGGACAACAACTCGTCCGATGACGACCTATCGTAGTTTTCCTGAATATACTTCTGGTGTGGGGCTTAATTACTCATCTCAGAATACACTGTTGCCGGATTTACAATTGTTCTGGCAACCGGATGGCGAAATCAGGGCGCGGCCAAGAGATTTGGTCACGCGCGAATATGAGCATACAGAGGGCGTTCATCTTAATTGGGCTATAGGGTTGACCGATAAGGTGGGTGTTACCTTACAGCATGCTGACATTAAGGATTCGAATGAAGATCAGACTTTACTGGGGTTTAATTTTAGAAAGACATTAGGCAAGTTTCAGTTTGAAACTGAAGCGACGCATACTCACGTTAATGGAAGCAATCCAGCGCGGGTGCGAGATGATGAGTGGGGTGCCTATTTACTCGGTGGTTATGCGATTAACGATAAATGGTCAACTATGCTGCGTTATGAGTATTTTGCCGACCGTCAAGTGAGCCAAGGCTCGCGTAATGCTCTAGTGGGGTTGGTCTGGCGACCTGATCCGGCCATCTTCTGGAAGCTGGAGTATGTTAAGCAGGATGGCGCTAGGCTGAATATAGGTACTGGGATTTACGCATCGTTTTCGGTGTTGTTTTAATCATGCGAGCAAGTGTAATTATTCTGGCGGCATTGATGCTCGGTTGGTTCAACATCAGTCGCGCGGATGAACTGCTGGTGATTGCTAATTCTGGGGTTGCAGTGAGCAGCCTGACATCTGATGAGATTGCGGCTATTTATTTACTTAAAACTACTGCATGGCAGGGTGGAGAGAATATTGTACCTGTCAATCGTGAGGCTAGTAGTAGTACGCGAACCAAATTTTCTGATGCGGTATTACGTCATCCACCCAGTGCGCTAAATGCTTACTGGAATCAGATGCACTTTAAGGGGAAAGTGCCGCCTCTGGTGCAAGAGTCTGATCAGGCTGTATTGGCTTTTGTGCAAAAAGTCCCTGGTTCGATTGGCTATATCAGCACGTCGGTGACTCCTCAGGGTGTTAAAGTGCTGGCCAAGGTGCAATGATTCAAAATTGGCTGACACATTCAATTGGCCGTAAGCTGCTAGCTTCTTTCGTTAGTATATTTCTTGTTACCTATCTTTTGACGGCTGGTTTTGTTTTTACCAGTGTGCGCAGTTCAATGACAAATGCTGAGGCTGAGGCTCTTGCCAATATTGCTAATCAAAAAGTGGAGTTGATCTCTGCTCGACTGCAGGGCTTAGGCACGAATATGCATGCCTGGGCACAGCTAGAGGTGATGAATGACTTGATTTCTGGTGATATTGATAAGCGTGTGGCGCGGACTTTGGTGAACCTTAAGGCACAATATGCTTTGAGTGGGGATATTTACGCTTTTGATGCGCAGGATAAATTGCTGGCAACGTCTGAATCGCGTTCCATCAGTAAGAATTTACCGGCAATTTGGATTAATAAAAGTGCTGAAGCTGTATTTATTGATAAGCACCCCAATCCATTGGGCGGCGGTAATATAGTGGCAATGAGCGTCAATATGAGCGCTAGTTTTTCTCATGATTTCAAGATTGGTACACTGGTCGTGACTTTGCCATGGTCGACAATTGAAAAATTGTTGACAGATGACAAGCACCAAACGTTGGTGTTTAAAGATGAGTTGCCTGTGTTGTTTTTTGACAGTACGAACAAAGTACATGTGCAAAGTGATGAAATGTACACACTGTTCAAACGTAGCTCAGAGGTGACTATCGCTTCATCAGAGTATGTGGCGGGCTACTCTGAAGCCTATCATCCACCACTCAAGGATTGGCATGTGGCCGTATTGAAAGATGCAAGTTTGGCTTATCAGCCTATTCATATGGTGGCTTATAAGCTGGCTATTTTAGGCTTGATTTTATCTATTCCGTTTGTCTTGTCGGTTCGTTGGCTTTCACGCAAGTTGACGAAGCCGATAGAGTCTTTGACGCGGGTGGTATCCGGTATTACCAGTTCAGGGGATTTATCCAAACGGGCAAGCATAGACACAAAGGATGAGTTGGGCACTTTGGCTTTGGCATTTAATAGCATGGCGGAGAATCTACAGCGAAGCTCACAGGAGCGTGAAAAGTTTGTTGCAGAGCTGGAAACCCTGAATAGGACGCTTGAGCAGCGCGTAAATGAGCGTACTCAAGCATTGGGTTCTGCTAATAAGGAGCTGACAGGTGCGATTGATAGCCTGAAAGCGGCGCAAAGTCAGTTGGTGCAATCAGAAAAAATGGTTTCATTGGGTCAGTTGGTGGCGGGTGTTGCACACGAGCTTAATAATCCGATTGGTTTTATATATGCCAACTTCCCGCATCTTGAAGAATATACCAATGAATTGCTGGCGCTTATTGATGAGTTGCGCCAACTGCCGATGAATGATGAGCAGAAAGCCGTCGCTGAGAAAAAAATCAAGGCGATTGATCTGGAGTTTATTAAAGAAGATACGCTGAAAATAATTCGTAGCGGTAAATCTGGAGCTTCTCGCATTAAGGAGATTGTTTCATCGTTACGTAGTTTTTCAAGACTGGATGAGGCTGAGCTAAAGAGTGTGGTTCTTGAGGATGGCATTAATGATACGCTGGCGATTCTTAATCATCATATTCGCAATCGCGTCGAAGTCATTAAGGATTATCAGCTCAATCAGCCTGTACTGTGTCGTGCTGGCCAGATTAATCAGGTGTTCATGAATATTCTTTACAATGCCATTCAGGCGATTGATGGGACAGGGTCGCTTCACATTGCTACTCGTCGAGAAGGTGAGTTTGCCGTTGTGAGCGTGGCAGATAGCGGTAAGGGAATTTCACCCGAGATTATCAGTAAGATTTTTGATCCGTTCTTTACCACTAAGAAAGTAGGCGAAGGCACGGGTTTAGGGCTCTCGATTTCCTATGGCATTGTAGAAAGTCATGGTGGCCGCATTGATGTGGCTAGTGAAGTAGGTAAAGGCACTAAGTTCATGATCTATATCCTGATGAATCCAGAAAGAAATTAAGTTCTTAAGCCTAGTAAGCTCAGAAATCATGTTGTTATCCAGTTGAGGTAAAAAGCAAAATGCCCCAAGAGAAATTTAGACTTTTATTCGTTGATGATGAGACTGATATTCTTGATAGTCTCAAGCGTGCTTTCCGACGTGATTATGAAATATACACGGCGAACTCTGGTGCAGAGGGTATTGAGCTACTCAAAACGGAAAAGTTTGATTTGATTATTTCTGACCAGCGCATGCCAGATGTGACTGGTGACGCTGTATTAAAGTTTGCGATGCAAGCACAACCGGATGCTATTCGCATTCTGTTGACGGGTTATTCAGATATGGAGTCGCTAGTGCGTTGTGTGAACGAGGCTGGCATCTACAAATATATCAGTAAGCCTTGGGAGCCTGAAAACTTACGCTTAACTGTGGTACGCGCTTTGGAAAGTTTAAGTTTGTCTCGTCAGTTGGATGTGACTGCCGGACATTTAAAGAATGCCTATCTAGACGCGGTAACGATGTTGTCAGTCGCCTGCGAGGGTAAGGATGAGGATACGGCCGATCATGTTCGTCGTGTGCAGTATTACACCGAGGCGCTTGCTGTTGAGATGGGTGTTACGCCAGATAATGCCGCGCATATGGGTGTGATGAGTATTCTGCACGATATTGGCAAGATGTATATTCCTGACGTTATTCTTAAGAAGCCAGGCAAGCTGGATCCGTCAGAGTGGGAAATCATGAAGCGTCATGCCGAGTTCGGTGTGCGCATTCTTGGAGATAATCCATTTTATGAAATTGCCAGAGAGATTGCTGCCTGTCATCACGAAAATATAGACGGCAGCGGCTACCCAAAAGGACTTAAAGGAGATGCAATTCCCTTGTCTGCCCGCATTGCTAAAACCGCTGATATTTTTGATGCATTGACTTCTCGCCGTCCTTATAAGGAGCCGTGGACTGTGGAGAACGCGTTGGAGTGGATGGACGGTCAATCTGGCACGCAGCTGGATGCAGAGGTGGTGCAAGGGTTTCATCGTATACACGCTCAAGGCGTCGTTGCTGAGATTATGCAGAAATTCCACACCCCAGTAGTAGAGAGTGAGGGTAATCCATTAAACCTTTGGCTTTGATTCTTTAGGTTTTGATTTTTAGGTTCGTTTCCAGCAAGTAGTTGCAACGAATTGCTATAAAAATCTATCTAATAGCTTGCGACTGTGTTTATCCAATTGGTCTATGTCGCGTATCAGGAAATTGATGCCATTGCTGTCGGTAATGAGCAGGCTGGTATGCGTTAGCCTGCGGATGTGATCCTCAGCTTTGAGCGTCAGTTCTGCATCGCCACGATCCGTTACTACCTGCCAGATGCTAGGTGTGGCGAAGCTGGAAACTTGCTGTATATGCTGAATTTCTGGCATGAACTCACGTTGCGCAAGTTCCTCTTCAATATAGGTGCGGATGCTTTCTGGTGCGTCAGCCAGATGCGGAATCCATGCTAGCTCATGGCCGTTATTGCCTACCAGCGATAGCCCTTCTTCAGGTGCCGCAATCGGAAATGCGCGCACGGGAATGACGCCGTCGTGAATCATTCCATCGTGAGTCGTGAGTTGCAGTCTGCCTGCAAGGTTGCGTGTGAGTGTGAAGTCGGTCATGGACGTATGCTTAATTAACTCAATTTATTCAGTTTGATCTTGACTGTCAAGATCGTTATCTACGTTACGCGCTTGTGCTTGATACAAACGGTAATAAGCACCTTCTCGTGCCATTAAATCATCGTGATTGCCCACTTCAACGATCTTCCCTTGATCCAGCACCACTAAGCGATTAGCTTTATGTAATGTTGACAGTCGGTGAGCAATGGCGATGGTGGTGCGGCCATGTACAAGGTTATCTAAGGCTTTCTGAATTTCTTTTTCAGTTTCAGTATCTACTGAGGCTGTCGCTTCATCCAAAATCAGAATGCGCGGGTCAATGAGCAGTGCGCGGGCAATGGATATCCGTTGGCGTTCGCCACCGGATAGGCCATGACCACGTTCGCCAACCAGCGAGTCGTAACCATGCGGTAGGCGTAGAATGAACTCATGCGCGTGTGCAGCACGTGCGGCAGCCACGATTTCATCGCGAGTCGCTTCAGGTTTGCCGTAAGCGATATTTTCGGCAATGCTACCAAAGAACAGGAATGGCTCTTGTAGTACCAAGCCGATATTGCGCCGATATTCGGAGATAGGTAGAGAGCGAATGTTCACGCCATCTAAGCTGATTGAGCCTGCGGAGACATCATAGAAGCGGCACATCAGATTCACTAATGTACTTTTACCTGAGCCGCTGTGACCGACCAAGCCTATCATTTCGCCCGGTGCGATGGTCAGGTTGATATCTTTAATCACGGCACGGTTGCCGTAGCGGAAGCCTGCCGAGCGGATTTCAATTTGTCCTGTGACTTTATCTAGATGAACAGGGTTGCTTGGCTCTGGTACGCTGGATATATGGTCGAGAATGTCGAAAATCCGCTTTGCACCAGATGCGGCTTTTTGTGTAACCGATACGATACGGCTCATGGAATCAAGACGAGTATAGAAGCGGCTGATGTAGGCAAGAAAAGCGGTGAGCACCCCGACACTGATTTCATTCCGTGATATTTGCCAGATGCCGAATGCCCACACCATAAGTAGGCCGACTTCGGTAAGCAAAGTAACGCTTGGGGAGAATAAAGACCAAATTTTGTTGATGCGGTCATTGACGGCTAAATTTTGCTGATTAGCTTCGCGGAAGCGTGTCGCCTCACGTGATTCTTGTGCAAAAGCTTTCACCACACGTATGCCCGGGATGGTGTCGGCAAGTACATTGCTGACTTGTGACCAGACGCGGTCAATTTTTTCAAAGCCAGTACGTAGTTTGTCTCGCACCAAATGAATCATCCATGCAATAAATGGTAATGGTAGTAGCGTGACCAGCGCTAGTTTCGCATTAATGGAAATCAGAATAGCGGCGGTCATGATGATCATCAGTACGTCCGTTGCGAAATCCAGTAAATGTAGCGAGAGGAATACACAAATGCGATCAGATTCCGAGCCAATACGCGCCATTAAATCACCCGTGCGTTTGCCGCCGAAATACTCAAGGGATAGTTTGAGTAGATGTTCGTAAGTAATGGTGCGTAAATCTGCGCCGATACGTTCGCTGACCAATGCCAGAATGTAGGTCTTTGCCCAGCCTAGCCCCCAAGCTAATAGCGCAGAGCCAAATAAGCCTGTGAGGAGTAATGCCACCATGCGGAGGTCAATGGGGGCACCATTTTGGTAGGGAATCAGCACCTTATCCATCAGTGGAATGGTTAGATATGGTGGTACCAGTGTTGCTGCAGTTGACGCTAGCATCAGCACAAACCCAGTCAGTAGTTGCCATTGATATGGCTTTGCAAAACGCCATAAACGGAACAGTGTCCAAGTCGATGGGGGAGCATCAATCGTGCTACTACATTGAGGGCATTCATCATCATCGGCAGAGAGTGGTGTCTGACATTTTGGACAAAGTTCTGCTGGTTTTATTTGAATAGGCTGCTGAGTTATTGTGCTGGCGAGTTGCTGTTCAAACTGCTTGATAAAGCGATTTGCAGCAACATCGTGCGCTAAAGTGTAGTACCAGGCTGCCAGTCGTACACCATCGTCAAATAATTCAATTTTGCCTACACCGGCGTGGTCATGACGCTCACATTTAAGTCCAGCATGGTAAGCGTATTCTGTAGGGCTTGTAGTTTCATTGTTTTCAGTGCTATTGAAATGCAATAGGCGCTGATTCGTGATGACCAGTAATTGTTTTTTGAAGAACAACTGCGCATCAAGGTTGGTTTCGAGCCATGCCTGAATCTCTTCAGTATTGTTCAGTTTTAGGTGTGATAATGACTGTGCTTTGGTCAGGGCCTTGGCCGGAGTATTGGTTGATTGCATGTATGTTTCAACGGTAGCCTGCCAAATATTCGGCAGCGCTTTGGAGGCTAAAGTTAGAGGAGATATATTGTTGTTCACAACAGCGGAGTGTACTACATTCAAGATGTCTTACAAATAGCAAAAAAGGCCACTCAAACCATTGCGTTGTCAGGCTATCGTAAGGTTCGTCGAGTATAATTTAGAGGTCGTTATTAATTTTTAATTCATCTAGGCAGATTGATGGAGTTTCTCAAGATTTTACCGTTGCGCGGACCGAATATCTGGACATATCGTCCTGTGTTGGAGGTTTGGTTAGACATTGGTGTGTTAGAAGATTCTCCTTCTAATATGATCCCTGGTTTTTACGAGCGATTAACCGCGTGGCTACCTTCCCTTGCAGAGCACCGTTGTGGCATTGGTGAACGTGGTGGTTTTTTACAGCGTGTGCGTGAAGGTACGTGGCCAGGACACATCTTGGAGCATGTCACGCTTGAGTTACAAAATATGGCGGGTATGCAGGGGGGCTTTGGCAAGGCGCGTAGTACGGCTGTCCGTGGTGTTTACAAAGTTGTGGTGCGTTCGCGGAATGAGCAGGTGAGCCGTGCGGCAATTGCTGCGGCCCGCGATTTAGTCATGGCTGCAATTGAAGGTCGCCCGTTTGATGTGTCGGCTACGCTTGCGCAATTGCGTGATATGGTCGATTCACTATGTTTGGGTCCAAGTACGGCATGTATTGTGGATGCTGCCACCGAGCGACAAATCCCCTCTATTCGATTGACCGATGGTAATTTGGTGCAACTGGGCTATGGTGCACGTCAGCACCGTGTTTGGACAGCAGAAACTGATCGTACCAGTGCGATTGCAGAAGGTATTTCCCGTGATAAAGATTTAACCAAGCGTTTATTGCAGGCGTGTGGCGTCCCTGTGCCTGAGGGTCAGATTGTTGATAGTCCGGAAGATGCATGGGAGGCAGCCGAGGATATTGGCTTGCCAGTGGTAGTTAAGCCGAGTGACGGAAACCATGGGCGTGGCGTATCTACTGAGTTGATGACTCGCGCGGAAGTTGAAGCTGCGTTTAAATTAGCTGATGCTGAAGGCAGCGAAGTGATTGTTGAGCGCTTTATACGTGGCAATGAACATCGCTTGCTGATTGTAGACGGTAAGCTGGCGGCCGCAGCCAGAGGTGAGTTTGTATCCGTCGTAGGTGATGGCAGCTCAACCATCCGCTGCTTGATTGATCTGCAAATCAATACCGATCCGCGAAGAGGTGAAGCGGAGGAGTTTCCACTTGATTTGATCTTGGTTGATCAAAACCCGGCAGTAATTTTTGAAATTGAGCGGCAAGGTTTTACCATTGATTCAATATTGCCTGAAAATACGTCTGTCATTATTCAGCGTAACGGTAATGTTGCCATTGATGTGACTGATCTAGTGCATCCTGAAGTGGTCGCAGTGGCAGCGCTGGCCGCACGTATCGTGGGTCTTGATATTGCTGGTATCGATATGGTGGCTGAAGATATTTCTCAGCCTTTAAATAATCAGCGTGGCGCAATAGTTGAAGTAAATGCTGGTCCTGGTTTACTCATGCACCTTAAGCCCGCCGATGGTCAACCTCGTCCAGTGGGTAAAGCAATTGTTGATAGCTTGTTTGCTGAAGAAGATAACGGCCGTATTCCTGTTATTGGTATTGCAGGCAGTCGTGGCAAGACGCTGGTTGCAAAAATCGCGGCTAAATTATTACATATGAGTGGCACACATGTTGGGCTTGCCTGTAGTGATGGTCTTTATTTAGGCTCGCGATTAGTTGAAGCAAGAGATTGTGCAACGTGGCCGGCGGCTCAGAAAGTGTTGATGAACCGCACTGTACAAGCCGCGATCATTGAAAATAGTGTGGCAACAATCTTGAATGAAGGTTTGGGTTATGACCGTTGCCAAGTTGGTGTGGTGACCAATATTAAACCAGATCAGCATTTCGGTGCGTCCTACATTGAGACCTCAGATCAGGTCTATAACGTATTGCGTACCCAAGTGGATGTTGTGCTCGGTAATGGTGTTGCTGTGCTTAATGCGGCTGACCCTCTGGTTGCTCCGATGGCAGAGCTATGTGATGGCGAAGTGATTTTCTTTGCGCGTGATGCGGCATTGCCTGTGGTTGAAGTACACTTAGCGCAAAGCGGTCGGGCAGTATTGCTGGAAGCTGATTGTGTAGTGCTGGTCACTGGGAGCGAAAAAATATCATTGACAAAGTTAGCGTCTATCCCATTGCTGAATGATGATAGTGAGGGTGCGCAGCTTGAGTATGTACTGGCTGCCATCGGTGCGGTATGGGCGCTCGGTATTTCTCCGGAGTTAATTCGTGCGGGGATTGAGACGTTCTCAGTCAAGCAGGCAGAGGTGTCAGTGCAATAAAATTGTGCTGGCGGTGACTATGTTTTTTTATGTGATATTTGCAAATACAAGGGAAATTGTTTAATGGAAGTGTCAAGAGTTCGCGCGTTGCGCGGCCCTAATCTATGGAGTAGGCATTCCTCTATTGAGGCAATTGTCACCTGTACTGATGCAGAATGCTGTATTGCGAATATCAATGGTTTTGAGTCTCGCCTTAGAGCAATTTTCCCTGAGATAGGTGTGTTGCAATTAGCGGGTCATGCGGATGCAGTTCCAATGGCGCATGTGCTGGAAATGGTAGCTTTGACACTGCAGGCGCAGGCCGGATGTGCTGTTACCTTTAGCCGCACTTCGGCGACGCTAGAGCGAGGCGTGTATCAAGTGGTGATTGAGTATAGCGAGGAAGAAGTTGGGCGATTAGCACTCAAGCTTGCTCAAGCCTTATGCCAAGCCGCGGTTGATAGTGCGCAATTTGATCTTGCAGAAGCTTTAAAGCAGCTAAAAGATTTAGATGAAGATGAAAGGCTCGGTCCAAGTACTGGTTCTATTGTGCAAGCGGCAGTATCGCGCGGCATCCCTGTAAGACGGCTTACCCAAGGTAGTTTGGTGCAATTTGGCTGGGGTAGTCGCCAGCGCCGCATTCAGGCTGCCGAGACGGATCGCAGTAGCGCGATTGCTGAAACTATTGCTCAGGATAAAGAGTTGACCAAGCGCTTGCTTGATGCGGCAGGTGTATCTGTGCCGAAGGGGCGCCCTGTAACGGATATTGATGATGCTTGGGCTGCCATGTGTGAAATTGGCGGAGCAGTGGTGGTGAAGCCGCAGGATGGTAATCAGGGTAAAGGTGTGACCGTTAATGTTGTGACACGCGACCATTTAAATATTGCTTATAGTGCCGCTGCAGAAATTAGTTCAGAGGTGTTAGTGGAACGATACATACCTGGTCATGATTTCCGTTTGCTAGTGGTTGGGGATCAAGTTGTTGCTGCTGCTCGTCGTGAGCCGCCGCAGGTGGTGGGTGACGGCGTGCTTTCTGTACGTGAATTGGTCGAGCAGGTGAATAGTGATCCGCGCCGTGGTGATGGGCATGCCACATCGCTCACAAAAATACGTTTTGACGAAATCGCTTTCGCAAGACTAGCTGTGCAGGGTTATAGTGCAGATGCTGTGCCAGCTAAAGGCGCTCGCGTAATTTTGCGCAACAATGCCAACCTAAGCACTGGCGGAACAGCAACCGATGTGACTGATGATGTGCATCCTCAAATGGCTGCAAGTGCAGTTGCAGCCGCACAGATGATTGGTTTGGATGTCTGCGGTGTTGATGTGGTGTGCGACAGCGTGCTTCATCCGATGGAAGAGCAGGGTGGCGGCATTGTTGAAGTGAATGCCGCGCCCGGCTTGCGTATGCATTTACAGCCATCATTTGGTAAAGGTCGTGCGGTGGGTGAGCCTATCGTATCGACCATGTTTGCCAATGGAGACGATGGGCGAATTCCACTAGTGGCTGTTGCTGGCACAAATGGTAAAACAACTACAGTGCGTTTAACCGCGCATATTCTGTCTTGTCAGGGTTTGCGTGTGGGTATGACCAACTCCGATGGTGTGTATATCCAAGGTAAAAGAATTGATATAGGTGATTGTAGCGGACCAAAAAGCGCGCGCAATGTGCTGTTGCACCCAGATGTAGATGCGGCGGTGTTTGAAACGGCGCGTGGTGGTGTATTGCGTGAGGGTTTGGCATTTGATCGCTGCAATGTGGCTGTGGTTACTAATATCGGTATGGGTGATCATTTGGGCTTGAGCTACATTACTACGGTGGATGATCTTGCCGTAGTGAAGCGCGTTGTGGTGCAGAATGTTGCGCCGGATGGCATGGCAGTATTGAATGCGGCTGATCCTATGACTGCAAATATGGCGGAGGCCTGCCCTGGCTCAGTGACCTTTTTCACGCAAGACCGTCATCATCCGGTGATGGCAGCGCATTATGCACGTGGTCGCCGTATAGTTTATGTAGAAAATGGTCAAATCGTTGCCGCACAACGGCACGCTGAGCAACCTCAATTTGAACAACGGGTTGAGTTGTCGCAGATTCCAATCACTCGCAACGGTACTATTGGTTTTCAAATTGAGAATGCGATGGCTGCGATAGCTGCCGCATGGGCGTTGAATGTTGATTGGGATGTGATTCGCAAAGGCGTTGCAACGTTTGTGAATGATGCGCAGACTGCACCGGGGCGGTTTAACTTTTTTGACTATCGTGGCGCTAGCGTGATTGCTGATTATGGTCATAATCCTGATGCCATTCTTGCCTTGGTTGCAGCCGTTGAAACGATTCCCGCAAAAAAACGTATGGTAGTGATTAGCGGTGCTGGTGATAGGCGCGATGATGATATTCGTCGTCAGACCGAGATATTGGGCGATGTTTTTGATGACATCATTCTCTATCAAGATCAATGTCAGCGCGGACGTGCTGATGGCGAAGTGCTGCGACTCCTGCAACAGGGCTTGGTCAATGCCAAGCGTGCCAATAACATAGATGAAATCCAAGGTGAGTTTTTAGCGATTGATACGGCATTATCTCGATTGCAAGCAGGCGACCTGTGTCTGATTCTGATCGATCAGGTCGATGAGGCGTTGGCACATATCGCGCAACGTGTTGCTGCCAACTAAAACGCTGGCTGACTTCTATTATTTACTTCCTCTAAGTTATGCACACTGTAAGTGCTGCGTTGTTCTTACAGTGTGTATTCTAAATCTGCATAACACCTTGTTTTCAAATCAAACCGTTTCATCGCATTGGCTTAGTCTGTGAGGTATAATTCGACCTTTAGACACTAACTGGTTATTTATATATGCCAATTTATGATTATCAATGCAGTAGCTGCGGCTTTAAAGCCGAAGTAATGCGCAAGATTAGCGCGGCAAATGTTGAGGCTTGTCCAGAGTGCGGTGCTGAAACTTTCAGTAAGCAATTGTCTGCGCCTAGCTTTCAGCTAAGTGGTAGCGGCTGGTATGCTACGGATTTTAAGAATGGTTCAGGCAGTTCACCTGCTAAGTCTGCTAGCAGCGCGGAGAGTAAGTCTGAAAAAAAGCCTGATGAAGCAGCTGTGCCAGCTGCTTGCTCTACTGGCTGTGCTTGTCATTAGTCCGATACAACTTACACACGTTAACTAATAAGCACATGAAAAAATATTTTATTACCGGCTTGCTAGTGCTTGTACCTTTATTTATTACGGTATGGGTGCTTTCCAGTCTCATCGGAATGATGGATCAGAGCTTATTCTTACTTCCGGAAAGTTGGCGGCCTAAAGCTCAGTTTGGCTTAGATGTTCCGGGTATGGGTGCCGTGCTGACCTTGGTGATTATTTTTGTCACAGGCTTAATCGCGACCAATTTCTTTGGTAGGCATCTGATTCGCCTATGGGAGGCATTGCTGGCGCGGGTGCCTGTGGTGAAGTCGATTTATGCTAGCGTTAAGCAAGTTTCTGATACGCTGTTTTCAGACTCTGGCAATGCGTTTCGCCAAGCGGTTCTAGTGCAATTTCCACGTGAGGGTGCTTGGACAATCGCTTTTGTGACTGGCCATCCAGGTGGCGATGTGGCGAATCATTTGCAAGGGGACTACGTGAGTGTGTATGTGCCTACTACGCCGAACCCTACCGGAGGCTATTTTCTGATGATGGCACGTGCTGACGTGATTGATTTGGATATGAGCGTAGACGAAGCACTGAAATACATTATTTCTATGGGGGTTGTAGCGCCACCAGAAAAATTAGTACCGCAATTACTCAAAAAAGACCATCAAGAAGCTGCCAATAAAGACCAACTATAAAAACCAAGAGATAAAATCTCCTATTTAATTAACTGACTATTTAACAAGACTTTAATACTATGCGTACACATTACTGCGGCCATTTAAACCGCGAACACATCGGCCAAACTGTTACTTTATGTGGTTGGGCACACCGTCGCCGTGACCATGGCGGCGTTATTTTCATCGACTTGCGTGACCGTGAAGGCATGGCGCAAATTGTGGTGAATCCTGATGCGCAAGCTGCCTTTGCAATCGCTGAATCAGTGCGTAGTGAATATGTGCTTAAAGTAACCTGTGTAGTAAATGCGCGCCCAGAAGGCGCAGTGAATGCTAACTTAGCTACGGGCGAAGTTGAAATGGTTGCGACTGAGATTGAAATTCTCAACGCCTCACTTACACCTCCGTTTATGTTGGATGATGAAAATCTAACTGAGACTGTTCGCTTGCAACATCGTTACATTGATTTGCGCCGCCCAGCGATGCAAAAGAACTTGATGTTGCGTTATCGCGTGGCTAAAACATTGCGCGATTATTTAGATACCAACGGCTTTATTGAAGTTGAAACGCCAATGCTCACCCGCTCAACGCCAGAAGGTGCGCGTGATTACTTGGTGCCAAGCCGCGTGCATCATGGCATGTTCTTCGCATTGCCACAGTCACCACAATTGTTCAAACAATTGTTGATGGTGTCAGGTTTTGATCGTTACTTCCAAATTACTAAATGCTTCCGTGATGAAGATTTGCGCGCTGACCGTCAGCCAGAATTTACACAAGTCGATATTGAAACTTCATTCATGAGTGAAGCGCAGATTATGGACTTGGTCGAAGAAATGATTCGCCAAATGCTGAAATCAGTACAAAACGTAGATTTGCCGGCGGCATTCCCACGTATGTCATTCCATGAAGCGATGACCCGTTACGGTTCAGACAAACCAGATATGCGCGTGACCTTAGAAATCACAGAGCTTTCAGATGTGATGAAAGACGTAGACTTTAAAGTGTTCGCAGGTGCAGCCAATATGGCTGGTGGCCGTGTGGCTGCTTTGCGCGTGCCTAATGGCGCGGCAATTGCCCGTAGCGAAATTGATGCCTACACCGAATTCGTTAAAATCTACGGCGCTAAAGGTTTGGCTTACATCAAAATTAACGATGTGACTAAGTTGAACGAAGAAGGCCTGCAAAGCCCTATCGTTAAAAACATTCACGCCACAGCCCTGCAAGCCATTATTGACCGCACAGGCGCACAAAATGGCGACATCGTATTCTTCGGCGCAGACAAAACCAAAGTGGTGAATGAAGCACTAGGTGCATTGCGCCTTAAAGTGGGTCACGATAAAGGCCATGTGGATGGTCGCGCTTGGGCGCCATTGTGGGTGGTTGACTTTCCAATGTTTGAACATGATGAAGAAGTGGATCGTTGGGTTGCTTTACACCATCCGTTCACAGCACCAAAAGACGGTCACGAAGACTTGCTCGTTTCTAACCCAGGTGCATGCTTATCAAAAGCCTACGACATGGTGTTGAATGGCTGGGAAGTGGGCGGCGGTTCAGTGCGTATCCACAAACAAGACGTGCAATCTAAAGTGTTCGATGCACTTAAAATCAGCAAAGAAGAAGCGCAAGAGAAATTCGGCTTCTTGCTCGATGCTTTGCAATACGGCGCACCTCCACACGGCGGTCTGGCATTCGGTTTAGATCGCTTGGTTACCTTGATGGCTGGCGCAGAATCTATCCGTGATGTGATTGCCTTCCCGAAAACACAACGTGCACAGTGCTTGATGACAAATGCGCCGAATGAGGTGGATGAGAAGCAACTACGTGAGTTACACATTCGCGTTCGTACACAAAACTTAGCTTAGCCGTTTAGATAAGTTGTGGAAAAGTGGCGCATCTACATTCAAGAAGCTCTGTGCCAGATAGATTTTGCAAAAAGAGCCTATAAGGAATTTGAGCAGGCATTGCTGTTAGGCGATGCTGTTACAGTTTTTTATAGCCTTCATCATTTTATTGTTCATGCAACAAATGTTGATAAGTTGTTAGATTTAAAAAATAACCCTCGACGAGCTAAGCTGTTAGAGGGGCATGTGAATTTAAAAGATGTTGATCTAAAATTGATTCGTAAACTAAGAAATCATCTGGAGCACTTTGATGAGCGGCTTGACGTATGGGTCGGAAATCATGATGGGCATGCTTTTTTTGACATGAATATAATTACAGGTACAAAAGGTTTTCCAAACAAAATATTTCTTCGTGCTTTAGATGGGTATACGTTCAAATTTTATGGTGAAGATTTTCCACTTATACCTATTTTTGAGTCTATAGAGAAACTTAATTCTCAGCTTCTTATTACGCTTGAGTCTGGATAGATATAGTTTATTTTATGCCAATCAAATCCCTAATCCGCACCATCCCACACTACCCCAAGCAAGGGATTCAATTCCGCGACATCACTACTTTGCTGTTAGATCCTGTCGGCTTTCATCTGGTGATTGACGCGCTAGCCTTACATTACAAACATCATCATATAGACAAAATCGCAGGTATTGAAGCGCGTGGTTTTATTGTTGGCGCGGCGCTGGCGTACAAGCTGGGCTTGGGTTTTGTGCCTGTGCGTAAAGCGGGCAAGTTGCCTGCTGAAACCATTGGTCACGACTATGCGTTGGAATATGGCGCTGACCGTGTGGAGTTGCATCTTGATGCTGTGACTGAAGGTGAGCAGGTATTGCTAGTGGATGATTTGATCGCGACGGGCGGTACGGCACAGGCGGCTGCGGCTTTGATTCAGAAGTTGGGTGGTGTAGTGGTGGGCTGTGCTTTTGTGATTGATTTACCTGATTTGGGTGGTTCACAGCGGTTGGCTGATAGTGGACTCAAACCTTTTTCTTTGTGTGAGTTTGAGGGTAATTAATTTTTCTTAATCTGATTTTTTTAGTGAGGGGTCGTTATGTTGCAAAGAATAAATACATTTCTGATTACTTTGGCGTCATTAATTTTGCTTTTTCAGGTGCCACTCGCAAATGCTGATTTGTTTGATATGGTTAAAGGGCCACCAAAGCCGGTGGAAGTAACTGAGAACTCGGATAAAAAAGCTAATTTTAAGGAGGCTTTTAAGCCTGAGGGAATGTTTGCCAAAGACCCAGCGCCAGTTGAGACAGCTAGTAAAAAGGTAGTCATTGCAGGTTTTCAGATGGAGTTTTCAACTGAACAAAAGGCGATTACCAAGAATGCTGGTTCTGATGCTGGTTTGGCATCTTCTACCGAAAAGATTTATTACTTAAAAGGCGTAAAAGATGAACAGTTTCAGGCGATCACTGATAAATCTTATGCTGCTTTTGTTGAGTATCTAAAGAAACAAGGTTATGAAGTATTGTCTCCATCCGTGTTATTGGAGACAGGTTATAAAGAGAAGCTGGCTAAAGTGAATCAGCCGCCAGTGCATCGTGAAAGAGGTGTGGCAGGGGAGATTTTATTTGGGGATCTTTCTAAAATTGGTGAAGATAAAGATGAAAAAGGTCAGGAAGATAATGCCAGTGTAATCGCCACAGCTAAAGATACTTCACCTGACGTGTATTCAAAATTCATGGCAGGGTTTGGCTCAGGCTTTAAGACTGCAGATGCTTTGCAGGCCAATGTTATTCAGTTGCGTTTAAAAGTCAATTTTGCAAGATTTGATGGCGTGCGCTTTTATTGGAACTCTGGTTATGAGGATAAGCCCCAAAACGGAATAAGCATCAGAGGTACTGGGATGCAAGTGTTCGCGCCAGGAAATAAAATGGCTATGTATTCTTTGGCAAAAACGGTGATATTGCCAAATCGTGTGGCTGAAAAAGGAGTGCCTATTGCAGCCTCTACGGGGCAAACAACCAAGCGCGCATCGGGCGGGTTATTTAAGGCGCTGGCTGGTTTGGCAACAGGAGATGTCGTCGCTGCGACCTCTGGGGCAGTGGGTGCTGCACACTCTACAATGGCGTCTGATGATATTGAAATGACCGCTGGTTCAGACTATGAAGCGGTGGTAGGAAAAGATGTGAGTTTATTTTTGAGTATGATGACGGAGGCTTTTCCTAAGTAAAGAATATGCCAGTCACTGAAATCAACCATTACAACCTCCGCGCCCCGCGTGAAATCATGCACGTGCTGAAGGACTTTTACTGCAACATTGTTGGCCTGCAAGAAGGTCCGCGCGTAGGCTTTACCAGCTACGGGTTCTGGTTGTACATCGGTAATAATGATGTGCTGCATATCGCCGAGTATCGCGGTGAAGGCACGCCACTCACCAATGTGCTGACAACGTTTGATCATGTGTCATTTACTTGCACAGACTTCGATGCGATGGAGGCACATCTCAAAGCGAATAATGTGCCTTATACAATCCGTGAGATTCCTGCGATTAGTGTGAGACAAATCAATTTCAAAGACCCGGTCGGGAACGGTGTAGAGCTTAATTTTGCCGTGTAAATAGGCTATGTGACTTGAGTTACAGACGTTGACCAATATCCCCCTATAATGCGAACTGTGTAATGGATTTTTTGTCGTAGATTTGCTTTAACCTCAAACTCAATTGCAATATTTTGGAGTGTGTCATGCATAAACAATATCAACACTTAGTCGCTAACTTCATGTTGGCTGTCAGCTTGCCATTGGTATTCATGACCAGTGCATTTGCCGAGCCTAACCCTAAATTGTGGCCTACAGTGCAAGAGGCTTTTTTTGCCAAGCGTGATATTCAAGCAGTCGATTTCATGAAAATTGAAGCGCCGCGTCGTGCAGAAAGTGGTGCGCAAGTGCCGGTGACTTACACGATTGATAACGCGGCAGCCAATGGTGTGGTGATTAAAAAGCTGTATGCATTTGTGGATGCAAATCCAATTCCACTTACTGCGACTTATCATTTGACCGATATGCTAGGTAACTTCCAATTATCGACACGTATTCGTTTTGAAACGGATGCGTTTGTACGTTTAGTCGGTGAAACTGCTGATGGCAAGCTTTACATGGCATCCCGTGAAATCCGTGCCGCTGGCGGCTGTGGCGGTACTGTGGATGGTGACGATGCTGCGATTCGTGCTGCGGCAGGTAAAATTAAATTGAAGGTTGAAGAGCCAGTGAAGTTTGGCAGTGCGGTTTCTACCATTTTCAATATCAAGCACCCGATGCGTACCGGTTTGCAACGTGATTTGGTATCCCAAGGTTATGTGCCTGCATTTTATATAAACAAGGCAACGTTCACTTATAACGCCAAGCCAGTGTTAACAGTTGATGTGGGTGTGGGTACGAGCGAAGACCCATATTTTAAATTCCTCTTTACGCCAGATGCGCCAGGTAGTTTGGAAGTGCAGGCAACAGATAATGAAGGCAAAACGTTTACGCAACAACTTGACTTAAAAGGTTAATCATCGCGTAGCGTGTAAAAAGCCTCCAGTTGTTTGGAGGCTTTTTGTTTTGGTATGACACGATATGGCATAGCTGATAGTAGGTGTTAAAATGGCAATAATTCGTTTAGGGGCATGTCATGAAAAGTTATCGTAAAGAATTATGGTTCAACCCACCAACCCGCGTTGCGTTTATCCGTATTACCGAACAGGTAAACGAATGTCTGCGTGAAAGTGGCGTTAAAGAAGGCTTGGTGCTGATTAACGCCATGCATATTACTGCCAGCGTATTTATCAACGATGATGAGCGCGGTTTGCATAACGACTATACGCAGTGGCTGGAAAAGCTTGCTCCGCATGAGCCGGTAAGCAGCTACCGCCACAATGATACAGGTGAAGATAACGCCGATGCTCACATGAAGCGCCAGTTGATGGGGCGTGAAGTGGTGGTGGCGATTACTGAGGGGCGGCTGGATTTTGGTCCTTGGGAACAAATTTTTTACGGTGAGTTTGACGGACGCCGTAAGAAACGTGTCCTCGTAAAAATTATTGGCGAATAACACTCAAAATTACATGTCCTTTACGGGCTGAAGTATTTATTTTAGTAGATTAAATTAAGTAGAAATTATGAAACTCCCTGAACTTTTAGCCCCAGCGGGCGACCTTGACCGTATGCGTACTGCGTTTGATTATGGCGCAGATGCAATCTATGCCGGTCAGCCACGTTACAGCCTGCGTGCGCGTAACAACGACTTTACGATGGCAAATTTGGATATCGGTATTAAAGAAGCGCATGCGCGTGGGAAAAAGTTTTTTGTGGCGAGTAATATTTCTCCGCATAACGCCAAGGTTAAAACTTACATGGCTGATATGGAGCCTGTGATTGCCATGCAACCGGATGCGCTGATTATGTCTGACCCCGGTTTGATTATGATGGTGCGTGAAAAGTGGCCTGAAGTGCCTGTGCATCTTTCAGTGCAGGCGAATACAGTGAACTTTGCAACCGTAAAGTTCTGGCAGGCTTTAGGGCTGACACGTGTGATTCTGTCGCGCGAGTTGTCTTTGGATGAAATTGAAGAAATTCGCCAGCTTTGCCCAGACATGGAGCTGGAAGTTTTTGTGCACGGTGCGTTATGTATTGCCTATTCTGGCCGCTGCCTGCTTTCTGGTTATTTTAATCATCGTGACCCTAACCAAGGTACGTGCACCAACTCTTGCCGTTGGGATTACAAAGTGCATGATGCGTCTGAGGATGCTGCCGGTGTGATTCGTCTTAACGAGTTTGATTTTAAAGCCGAGATGGAAAAATCCAGTTTATCTGGCTGTGGTAGCCTGCCACGGCATCCATTGGCGGACAACGTATATTTGATCGAAGAAAAAGGTCGTCCGGGTGAGTTGTTGCCGATTCTGGAAGACGAGCACGGCACTTATATTATGAACAGTAAGGACTTGCGTGCAATTGAGCATATCGAGCGGCTGGTTAAAATGGGGGTGGATTCCTTGAAAATTGAAGGTCGTACCAAGTCACGTTATTACGTGGCGCGTACTTGCCAGAACTATCGTAAAGCCATTGATGATGCCGTAGCGGGTCGTCCATTTGACTGGAACTTGGTGACGGATTTGGAAAGCCTTGCCAACCGTGGTTATACCGATGGTTTTTATCAACGCCATCACACGGCAGAGCATCAAAACTATAAGCAAGGATATTCAGTTTCGAATCGCAGCCTGTATGTGGGTGACGTGGTTGCTTATAACGCAGAAACTGGTTTGGCGGATATTGAAGCACGCAACAAATTCGGTGTGGGTGATCGCTTGCAGATTATTCACCCGACAGGCAATCAGGATGTTGTTGTTGAGCAGATGTTCAATAAAAAAGGCGAGAACATTCAAGTGGCCTCTGGCAGCGGCTATTTCGTGCGCTTGCCAGTGACAGCAACAGATTTAAGTAATGCCATGGTGACCAAATATTTGTAACACTAAGTATTTGTAAAAGAGTCTTATAAAGCATTAGCGGGCATTGCTGGTTTAAGGCAGTGCCCGCTAATTGTTGATACTAATCGCTAAATATGAGTGTTTTGCGATTAACTTTGAATGTAATGTTCTAATTGCTTAATCAGATATTGTTGATATTCAATGGTTTCTTTTACCAAGTCGCCAATCGACAATATGCCAACCACTTTGCCGTTATCAATCACAGGTAAATGACGGATGCGTTTTTCGGATAATAGTGACATTGCATAATCTACTGTGTCGCGCGGTGTTGCAGTCAATACCACTGAAGTCATGACTTCGCTAATCTTTGTGGTTTGAGATGATCTACCCTTAAGTATCACTTCGCGAGCATAGTCGCGTTCAGAAAATATACCAGCCAGCTTTTCGCCGTCAAGCACCAATATTGCCCCGATTTTATGCTCTGCAAGTGCGACTAAAGCATCAAATACAAGGCGATTTGGGTCAATTGAAATGACATCATGAATTTTTTTATTGTCTAAAACTTGTTGTAATGTTTTCATAAACCTCTCCTCGTAGCCTGCAATTTTTAATATACACCAATAAATTATTTAGCCAAAACATTGCCGTTAATTTAATCAAAAGCCTTGACATAGTTAGTTGACTAACTATAATCCTCCTAACTATGTTGCAGCTAAGAGACCTCCCTACTCCTGAAGTGCTAGATAAATTTGCTGAACGCTATCCAGATGCGGATGTGACAGCAGTCTCTAGCTTTCTTCATTTACTTCGAGTGGCTACCGACTTGTCGGTAGCCCTAGACACGTGTCTGAGTCGACACGATTTGCTTCAAGGACGTTGGTGGGTGCTTATTTTGTTGATGCGTGAAGCGTCAAAAACTTCTACTCCATCGCTGTTGGCTAGTAAAGCCGGCGTATCTCGCGCAACCATGACAGGTTTGATTGATGGTCTGGAGCAAAGCGGTTTGGTGGAGCGCGTGTTTGCTAAAGGTGATAGGCGTAGTGTGTTGATTAGCTTAACGGATGCTGGTCAGGCTAAGCTGGATGTGGTGATGCCAGATTATTACCGTCGTATAAGGCAGTGTATGCAGGCCTTGGATGAAGAGAAGCGAATGCAATTGCAGCAGATCTTAGGTTTGATTAACTTAGGAATTCCAGCCCTAGCTTAATGGGTGCTTTTCACCAGTACACAATTTCATGCATGTTTTTTAAATATAAAAAAGGTCGTTACTATGTCAAATATTCACAATGTAATTTCAGCTATCAATGCAAAGTTTGACGAAGCATTCAATACAAAAAATGCAGAAGAAATTGGTCAGCTTTACGACGAAAGAGCCGTAGTCATGCCGGCACCAGCAGGTGAGCCGCAGGTTGGACGCGTTGCAATACAAGCGTTCTTTGCAGGTCTGATTGCAGCCGGTGTTATAGAGCATCAATTGACTTTAGTTGATGCTGTTGAAGATGGTAATTTCGCTTATCAGCGAGGCCACTGGGCTGGAGCGATGTTTAATGAGATGGGCGAAAAGCAAACATTTGGTGGCAATGTGCATCTGGTGTATCGTAAACAAGCAGATGGTGGTTGGAAGGCTGTGACGCATATCTGGAATTAACTTTATATAAACTAATCCAGAATCAGTAGCGAATAAAAACATGAAAACCAGTACAAAAGCGACCATTCGAGCATTCATCGCCTTGTTTATTTTGACCGTAATATGGGGCTATAACTGGGTGGTGATGAAGAGCGCGCTGGCTTACGCCGGTGCATTCCAGTTTGCGGCCTTGCGCACCGTGATTGGCGCGCTCTGTTTATTTGCTGTATTGCTAGTGTTGCGTAAACCGTTGCGCGTAAAAGAAATCCCAACGCTTATCTTGCTGGGTGTGCTGCAAACGAGTGGTTTTACCGGAGTGCTGATCTGGGCGCTGGTGGAGGGTGGCGCAGGAAAAACGGCGGTGCTGACCTACACTATGCCTTTTTGGGTAATGATGCTGGCATGGCCGCTTTTAGGAGAGAAGTTAAAAGGCATGCAATGGCCGGCAGCAGCGCTATCGACCATGGGTATGCTATTTATTTTGGATCCATTCCATTTGGGTGCGGATAAGTTCAGTATGTTTCTGGCGGTGTTGTCAGGGGTGTTTTGGGCGCTATCTGTCATCGTTGCAAAAAAACTACACCAACGTACACCGGATCTTGATTTATTCGCGCTCACTGCATGGCAGATGCTTTTTGGTTCAATACCGATCGTGGTTGTGGCATTGTTAATTCCAGCGCCTGCTATTCAATGGACGCCGTATTTTATCGGTGCCGTTATATTCAACTCTGTATTCTGTAATGCGCTAGCTTGGCTGCTATGGTTGTATGCTTTGCAGCGTTTGAGTGCAGGTGTGGCAAGCATGTCATCAATGTTGGCACCTGTGATTGGTGTATTAGCGGCATGGGTGCAGTTGCATGAGGTGCCTAATACAACTGAATTTATCGGCATGACGCTGATAGCAACGTCGCTCTTGATTATTTCCATTGTCAGCATTCGCAAACATACGCCGATTGATCCTGCGATGGGTCAAGATTAGTAAGCTCAAATAATTTTAGCGTAAGCTAAGTTAGCTACTTACAGTGTATGTTTAGCCTGTGAAAGCCTGTGTTAAAATGCTGTTTATCTCAATGTATTAAGGATTGGTAGCATGGCAGGTCATAGTAAATGGGCAAATATTCAACATCGCAAAGGCCGCCAAGATGCTAAGCGCGGCAAAATCTTCACCAAAATTATTAAAGAAATCACGGTGGCCGCGCGCCTAAGTGGTGGTGATGTGACGATGAACCCACGTCTGCGTGCGGCAGTGGCTGAGGCTAAAGAAGAGAATATGCCGGCAGACAATATTACGCGTGCGATTAAAAAAGGCACGGGTGAGTTGGAGGGTGTTAACTACGAAGAGATTCGCTATGAAGGTTATGGGATTAATGGTGCTGCAATCATCATTGACTGCCTGACAGATAATAAGCAACGCGCGGTAGCTGATGTGCGCCATGCGTTGACCAAGTTCGGTGGCAATTTAGGTACCGATGGTTCAGTGGCCTTTATGTTCAAACATTGCGGTACCTTGATTTATGAGCCAGGCACTTCTGAAGATCAAGTCATGGAAGTCGCGCTAGAAGCAGGCGCAGAAGATGTGATTACTGATGAAGATGGCAGTATTGAAGTGATTACTGCACCGAACGACTTCTTGGCGATTAAAGAAGCGATGGAGGCGGCAGGTTTTAAAGCCGTTTTAGCTGAGGTGACCATGAAGCCTGATAATGAGACGGTGTTCACAGGTGACGATGCGGTGAAAATGCAAAAAATCCTAGATGCATTGGAAGATTTGGATGATGTGCAGGATGTTTATACTACAGCAGTCATCGAAGACTAAGAGATGAATCGCTTGTCGACTTACTTAAAGCGATACGTTTCTTGAGTAATGTCAGAATCTTAGGCATAGACCCTGGCCTGCGCATCACAGGCTTTGGTGTCATCGAAAAAGTCGGTGAAAAAATCATCTATGTTGCGAGTGGCACGATTAAAACTGCCAGTGCTAAGAAAAGTAAAGTAGAAGGCGAGGCGGAAAAAGAAGAATTGCCGGCACGCCTTAAAGTTATACTGGATGGCCTATTTGAGGTGATTGATACTTATCAGCCGAATCAGGTTGCAATTGAAAAAGTGTTTGTGAATGTCAATCCGCAGTCTACGCTATTACTAGGTCAAGCGCGTGGTGCGGCGATTAGCGCGGCGGTGATTCGCAATTTGATCGTGGCTGAATATACCGCGCTGCAAGTCAAGCAGGCTGTGGTTGGCAACGGACATGCACAAAAAGAGCAGGTGCAGGAAATGGTCAAACGCTTACTAAAATTACCCGCTACACCTAGCCCAGACTCGGCTGATGCCTTGGCTTGTGCTGTTTGCCATGCACATGGTGGGCAAGGTTTGGGCCGGTTAGCCACAGCAGGCTTTCGTGTGCGTGGCGGGCGGCTTGTTTGATGGGTAGCCCAGCCGCCACAGAGCCAACATCTGCTAGATTCTCTAATCCAGTCATGCGGTACTTTGCCGCGACTCGCCCTGCTTTCTTTTCTGCTACTTTAGCCGCCTGTTTGTTAGGGCAGGCGGGCGCTGCATATTCAGGTGTCGGTTTTCAGCCAGATATTGCCGCCATCACTTTGTTGCTTGCATTGTTAATACACGCCGGCGTGAATGTCATCAACGATTATTTTGATGCCTTGAATGGCACGGATGCAATCAATATCGAGCGACTATATCCTTTCACTGGCGGTAGCCGTTTTATTCAGAATGGAGTGCTTACAAAAGCACAAACGGCATACTTTGGTTATTTACTGTTAGTAATCGCCATGATTGGCGGTTTATTGCTTTCCTGCCTGGTTGGCGCCGGTTTACTTGTTATTGGTATGGTTGGTGTGTTTGTTGGCTGGGCTTATTCCGCGGCACCACTACGCTTGAATGGGCGTGGTTTGGGTGAGTTATGTGTGATGATAGGCTTTCTAGGCATTGTTGTTGGCGCAGATTATGTGCAGCGGCATATGTTTTCGTTGCAGCCGATTATAGTTGGTTTGCCTTATGCCTTGCTGGTTACCAATTTACTTTATATCAACCAGTTTCCGGATCGCAAGGCTGATGCCGCAGCAGGTAAGCATCATCTGGTGGTGCGTCTGCCATTAGATAAAGCCATACTGATTTACCCGATTTTGGCAGGGTTTGCATTCGTATGGCTGAGTTTAATGGTGATGATGGGCTTTTTGCCAAAATTGGCGATGTTAGCGTCTTTGCCATTGTTGCTTTCGGTACGCGCATCATTGTTATTAAGACGGTTCGCAGCAAGTCCAGCGCAACTGTTACCAGTGATTCAACTGACAATTGCCGCCATGCTAAGTCATGCGCTATTGTTGATTATTGTAATGTTATGGGAGATGCCATGATTGGGCGCTTGAGTGGAATTTTGCTGGAAAAAACCCCGCCGCTGGTTTTGGTTGATTGCAATGGCGTGGGCTATGAGTGCGAAGTGCCAATGAGTACTTTTTATAACCTACCAGCCATCGGGGATAAGGTGGTGATGCTGACGCATTTTGTTGTGCGTGAAGATGCGCAGTTACTCTATGGTTTTGGTAGTGATCAGGAGCGTGCCACGTTTCGGCAATTGCTCAAAGTAAATGGCATCGGCGCTAAATCGGCGCTGTCAATTTTAAGCGGTCTGTCGATTGATGAGTTGATACAGGCCGTGGCATTGCAAGAAACCGCAATGTTGACACGTGTGCCGGGAGTAGGTAAAAAAACGGCTGAACGATTATTGCTGGAGCTTAAAGATAAATTCAATGTGTCCGGCTTAACCGCGAGTCATGCGAACCAGCCTAAGTCAGCAACTAGCGATGTACTGAATGCATTGATTTCATTGGGGTACAATGAACGTGAAGCAATGGCTGCAGTGAAGTTGCTCCCTGTGGAGGTCACAGTTGCAGATGGCATTAAGCAGGCTTTAAAGCTGCTTTCAAAGTGATTTAAATTCTAGGTTGTTAGAAACGGAACGAGAGGCTAGAGCATGAAAAAGTATATTTTACTGCTGTTAATGCTCATCATCAGTACAGCTTGTGGTCGACATCAGTCGGCCAGCTCTGCATCTGATGCAGCATCTGCCGTTGCACCCGCACCTATGTCGGTACGCACGAAAATGTCTGGTGCTGTACGTAGTTTTGCTGCCGAGCAAAGTCTCACTGAAATGTCTGAGCCTAGTGGCAATGCAGCGAATTCAAAAAAATACATCGCATTACGTCACCACTTGCAAGTCGAAATGCCAGCCGATCAAATACAAGCGGCTTTTGATGGGGCCGTGAAGCATTGTGAGGCACTTAGTTGCCAAATGCTCAGCGCAAACTATCAGCGTGAAACACCCTACAGTCCGCCATCCGCAAGCCTGAGTATTCGTGTGCCACCTAGAAGTGTTGAGGTATTTCTAACTGGCCTCGCTAAAAGTGGCGAAATCATGCAGCATAGCCGTGAAGCTGAAGATAAAACCAATCAGGTCGTTGATGCCGATGCGCGCATTAAAAACTTAACCGAATTGCGTGATAGGCTACGCGCCATGCTTGCTGATAAATCGGCTAAATTTAAAGACATCATTGATGTGGAGCGGGAGCTTGCCAATACGCAAAGTCAGCTGGATAGCTTCATGAGTATGCGCAAAATATTAGCGCAGGAAACTGATCTGGTGGCAATGAATATCGATTTTGTGGCAAAGCAGGGCATTACCGAGCAGGGCTTTTTTGCTCCCGTAGTGCGTGCTTTGAAAGATGCTGGGCAGGTGTTCATGGAGAGTGTCGCCGCGGTGATTACGTTTGTGATGAGTGCAATTCCTTGGCTACTAATCAGCTTTCCAATAGTGTTATTGCTACGTAAATTTTGGTTGAGGTCTAAAGCAAAATGATTAGGCTGATTAATACCAATCAACTCACACGCATTACGGTCATTACTTTACTGATTGCAGGCTGCTTTGTTGTGCTACGCCCATTTATGGCGGCGATTTTGTTTGCAGCTGTGGTGTGTGTATTTACATGGCCGATTTATCACCGCATATGGTTGCGCCTCGGCAAGCGAGATTTTTTTGCCGCCGTGACGATGACAATTCTCCTGCTGGTTTCTTTGATACTACCTATGGCATATCTTGCCGCAAATCTGGCAGACGCTTCGGCGACATTGCTTGATGAGGTGCAATCTACCTTGCAAAAATTGCAGCCACAAGCGCCAGGCTGGCTGAAGAGCCTTCCTTTGATTGGCGATCAAGTGAGCTACTCATGGGCGCGTGCAGCCGTGAGCCATGATGAACTGATGAAGTTGTTGCAGCAATATTATGAACCAATGCGTAAAGTGAGTTTGCAGGCGGTGCAATTGGTGATTGGCGGTTTTCTGCAGCTGCTGTTGGTGGTATTTATTGCTTTCTTTTTTTACCGTGATGGTGCTCGTCTGGCGCGCGGCCTTATTACGATTGTGCGCAAGCTGGGTGGTGAGTTGGGCGAAGAGATGTTGACCTTATCCTGCAATACAGTCAAAGGCGTGATGCTGGGTATCTTTGGTACTGCGCTGGCGCAGGCAGCAGTGGCGCTGCTAGGTTTTGAGATTGCGGGTGCGCCTATGCCTTTGCTACTGGCGCTGGCTACGTTTTTTTTATCAGTTATCCCCGTAGGCCCTCCATTAGTATGGGGTGGGGCTGCGATATGGCTTTATAATCACGGTGATCATGGCTGGGCAGTATTTCTTGCACTGTATGGATTACTTGGCATCAGTACTGTTGATAATGTTGTTAAGCCGATTTTAATTAGTCACTCTTCGCATCTGCCATTGTTACTTGTTGTACTCGGTGTACTTGGTGGTGCAATTGCATTTGGATTTGTCGGTATTTTTCTTGGGCCGACATTATTAGCTGTTGGTTTGACGCTAATTGCACATTGGATAGCACTGCAAAATAAGAAAGCTTATGAATCGTTATGAGAGCAGCTCTAAAAATTAAAGTTTTAAAGTCAGACAAGGCGCGAGTAAGAAATTACGACGCCACATATGTTTAATATGTAAGGAGTGATTTTTTATGAGTAACGCAGTATGGCGAAGAAAGTTTAATTTAGAGAGATACTCGTGATAGAAACTGACCGACTGATAGCGCCTGATACGATTAGTCCGCAAGAAGAGGCGCAGGAGCGCGCACTTCGCCCAAAGGTGCTGGATGAATACATCGGCCAAGAAAAAGCACGCGCGCAGTTAGAGATTTTTATTAATGCGGCACGCGGTCGTAGTGAGGCTTTGGATCATGTGTTGCTATTTGGCCCACCTGGTTTAGGTAAAACGACTTTGGCGCATATTATCGCCAAAGAAATGGGTGTAAACATGCGCCAAACCTCAGGCCCAGTATTGGAGCGCGCTGGCGATTTGGCCGCACTCCTTACTAATCTTGAGCCTAATGATGTGTTGTTTATTGATGAGATTCATCGACTATCTCCAGTAGTAGAGGAAATTCTGTATCCGGCGATGGAAGATTACCGTCTGGATATCATGATTGGTGAAGGTCCGGCAGCACGTAGTGTACGGTTGGATTTGCCGCCATTCACGCTAGTGGGAGCGACTACCCGCGCAGGTATGTTGACCAATCCGTTACGGGATCGCTTCGGCATTGTGTCGCGTCTGGAGTTTTATACCTCAGAAGAGTTGGCTCGTATTGTGCAGCGTAGCGCGGGTTTGTTAGATGTGGAAATGGTCGATACAGGTTCGCTGGAAATTGCCAGACGCTCTCGTGGTACGCCGCGTATTGCTAATAGGCTACTGCGTCGTGTGAGAGATTATGCGCAAGTCAAAGCGGATGGCAGAGTTTCTGCTGATATTGCCGATGCGGCGCTTAAAATGTTGGATGTGGATAAGCTCGGTTTTGATGTCATGGATAGAAAGTTGTTACTTGCTGTATTGGAAAAATTTGGTGGCGGTCCAGTGGGGTTGGATAATCTGGCCGCAGCCATCGGCGAAGAGCGCGATACGATTGAAGATGTGCTTGAGCCGTATTTGATTCAGCAAGGCTATCTGATGCGTACGCCGCGTGGTCGCGTGGCAACCAGTCAGTCCTATCAGCACTTTGGTTTGTCGATGCCGAAGCATCTTACTAGTAGCGAGGCTTGGCAAGATTGAGTCAACGCAATTATCATCAGTTCGTGTGGCCAGTTCGTGTCTATTACGAAGATACCGATAGCGGTGGCGTGGTCTATCACTCTAATTATTTGAACTTTATGGAACGCGCAAGGACTGAGTGGTTGCGTGCTTTGGGTTTTGAGCAGCCGGTATTAAAAAATGAGCTAGGAGTCATATTCGTGGTGCATAGTATGACGATAGGTTTTAAACGCCCAGCCTACTTTAATGACATGCTGGATGTGAAGAATCGGCTTGTTAAAATCGGCCATGGCAGTATGGAGTTTTCACAGATCATCGTTCGTGAGAATCAATTACTTTTAGACGCTACAGTTAAGTTAGCGTGCGTAGATGCTACAAGCTTTAAACCGCAAGGTATTCCTGTGGTAGTTAAACAAAAAATCATTAATAATTCAAATTTGAATAAACCTGTGGAGCAGTTATGAATGTAGGTGTTGCCAACGATATGTCGATTTTCACGTTGATTGCTGGGGCTAGCTTGCCAGTGCAAATTGTGATGGTTATTTTACTGATAACCTCACTTTTTTCATGGTGGTATATTTTTATTAAGGTAGCTACCATTAAGCGTGCAGAGAAAGATGCCAATGATTTTGAAAGTGCATTTTGGACAGGTGGTGATTTGAATAAATTGTACGAAGGTCTAGGCGTTGGTCGTCGTAAAGTGCAAGGTATGGCAAGTATCTTTGAAGCGGGTTTTAAGGAATATGCCAGACATAAGCAACAACCTCGTATGGAAGTCTCAGATGTGATGGAGGGTTCACTCCGTGCCATGCGTGCTGCCTATAATCGTGAGTTGGATGATCTGGATGCGCACTTGCCGTTCTTGGCATCAGTGGGTTCAGTGAGTCCATATATCGGTCTGTTTGGTACGGTATGGGGCATCATGAATGCGTTTAGAGGTTTGTCTAATGTGGCGCAAGCCACACTCAGTCAAGTTGCACCTGGTATTGCCGAGGCGCTGGTTGCTACGGCAATTGGGTTGTTCGCTGCGATTCCGGCGGTGGTCGCTTATAATCGTTTTGCTTCGAGTGTGGATCGTCTTTCTGTGCGCTATGAAAGCTTCATGGAAGAGTTCACTAATATTTTGCAACGTAAGTCATAGAGGCAGTAGACGATGGCACGTACTCGTAAACGCCGCTTGATGAATCAAATCAATGTGGTGCCATATATTGATGTTACCTTGGTATTGTTGGTGATTTTCATGGTAACAGCACCTATGACGAACCCTGGTGTGGTTGATCTGCCCAAGGTGGGGCAGGCGTTAAAACAGCCACAACTCCCACCAGTGGTATTGACGGTAAAACTCAATAACAAAATTGAGCTGGATAATAAGCCTATGACACGTGATGAGTTGTTGCTAGCCGTGCATCAGGCGCTAGCAAAATCACCTGAGCGATCCGTTGTCATTGCTGCGGATAAAAATGTTAAATATGACGATGTAATCGGTGTGATGGATCTACTCAAGCAAAATAAAGTCGACAAAGTCGGACTTTTGTTAAACCCAGCGACCTAAATCTTTATGTTACGTCAGCGCGAAAAAACAGTTTCATTTCAGGCTGGTGCATTGTCTATTGCAGTGCATGCGGTTCTGTTTATTGCATTGTTAATTTCATTCGATTGGAAAGCAACACATCCTGTCAGTATTGCTGAGGTTGAGTTGTGGGATAGTCTACCTAGTCCATCTGTGCCTAAAGTTCAGCCGAAGCCAACGCCTGCACCAGAGCCTATTGTTAAAAATGAGCCGAAACCTGAACCTGTACCTGTGGTTAAAGAACAGCCAAAAGCAGATGTTAAAGTTGATATTGCTCTCGAGAAAAAACTGAAGGCATTGGAAAAAGAAAAAGCCGAAGAAAAACTTAAAGAAGAGAAGCTTAAAGAAGAGAAGCTTAAGAAAGAAAAAGAGCTTGAGCAAAAGAAAAAATTAGCAGAAATGCAAGCTGCCTTGCTCAAGGATGATTTGCGTGCGAATGAAAAGGCGTTAAAAGAGAAAAAAGCCAATCAGCAAAATGATGCACTTAAGCGCTTACAGCAACAAGCGTTAGCCGATGATAAAGCCGAAGGTGACCAGCAGGCAAGTTCAGCAAAAGCTGCGGCAAATGCTGGAATTATTGACGAGTATCAAAGTAAAATCAGTAGGAAAATTCGTAGTAATGTGAATAAAACTTTATGCGGAACCGGTAATCCGGAACTTAAGTTTGACATTGGCCTACTAATCACAGGTCAGTTGAGTGATCGGCCAAAGTTGATTAAGTCGAGCGGAAGTACTGCATGTGACGATGCAGTGTATCGTGCCATTATGGCATCTGAACCTTTGCCGTTACCTAAAGATGCTTCGCTTTTCTCACAGTTCAGAAACTTGAAATTAACATTTCGCCCGAATGAAGGTAATTAGTTTCTTTACAAAATTACCCGTGTGATAGCAAAGATATGTGTAGCATCCATATGCGTTTGCAGTAAAATTTGGCATTAAATTTATACCTTAATTTAGAAAAAGATGTTTATCTATATGAATATACTTCGATGGTTCGTCATGTTGGGTGCGTTGTTAGTCACAACAACTGCGAGTGCTGCTTTAGAGATTGAAATTAGTGGTGGTAGCGCGCAGCAAATTCCAATTGCTATTGTGCCGTTTGGGCAGGCTGCTAACGTTAATCAGCTTGATATCAGTAGTATTATTGGCGCAGACTTGCGGCGTAGCGGGTTGTTTCGTGTTTTGGAGACTGGTGGGGTTGTTAGTCGCCCTACGGATACGGCGCAAATTAAATATGCAGAGTGGGCTGCCTTGCAGGCACAGGCAATGGCTGTAGGTAATATTGAGGTCTTGCCCGGAAATCGTCTTAAAATAACATTTAAGTTAGCTGACGTTTTAAAACAAACGCAACTGGCAGGCATGGAATACAACATTACACCAAGTCAGTTTAGAACAACTGCCCATAAAATTGCAGATGTTATCTATCAAAAACTAACGGGGGAAGCAGGAATTTTCGCAAGTCGCATTGCTTATATCAATAAAGCAAAAGGACGTTATGCATTACAAGTTGCGGATGCTGACGGCGTGAATCCGCAAACCGTGGTGTCTTCTAATGAGCCTATTATCTCTCCAGCATGGTCGCCAGATGGCACTAAGTTGGCGTATGTGTCATTTGAAAAGAAGAAGCCGATTATCTTTATACAGTCTTTGATGACTGGGCAACGTACAGTTTTAGCAAACTTCAAAGGCAATAATAGTGCCCCCGCATGGTCGCCAGATGGCAGTAAATTGGCGATAGTGCTGACCTATGGCGCTAATTCTCAGATATATACGATTAATGCGAACGGCACTGGTTTGAAGCCGCTGACTAAGAGTAGTGCGATTGATACTGAGCCTACATGGTCACCAGATGCAAAGTGGATTTACTTTAGTTCAGACCGTGGCGGCAAGCCACAGATTTACAAAGTATCCTCACTCGGTGGTGATGCAGAGCGCGTGACGTTTGAAGGTGCAAATAACTTAAGCCCACGTTTTTCACCAGATGGAAAGTTCTTGGCAATGATTCGTAGTGATGGCGGTAGCTATCGTGTTGCTTTGCAGGATTTGACTAGTGGTCAAGGGCAGTTGTTAAGTGAAGGTGGGCAGGATGAGTCGCCAAGTTTTGCGCCTAATGGCCGCGTGATATTGTATGCGACACGTATAGGTGGGCGCGGTGCTTTGGCTGCAGTGTCTGCGGATGGTCGCGTAAAGCAGCGTTTAAGTGAGTCTGGTGGCGATGTGCGTGAACCAGCTTGGGGGCCATTGTTGAATTAATGGGTTTAATGGTAGTTTATTAACCGTAGTAGCGTTAATTGATACAAAATTTACGCCATTCAGAGGAGAGTAATATGAAAAATTTAATGTTTAATAAAAAGTTATTGAGCTGTTTAGTCATTGCACTAGTGTTGACTGCCTGTAAAAGTACTCCGATGGTGGATAAGCCTGCCCCTGTCGAGGATAGAAGCACAGCCACGCAAACAGCACCTAAAGCTGTAGAACCGGCCACGACAAGTGTTGATACTTCTGGCGTTAAAGAGGTTGCGATTGATAGCAGTGCAACAACTGGCGATAATCCTTTGAAAGACCCTAATAATATTTTATCAAAACGTAATATTTATTTTGATTTCGATAGCGATACGGTTAAAGCAGAGTATCGCCCGATCATTGAAGCGCATGCTAAGTATTTATTGGCGCACAGTAATGCAAAAATGATTTTACAAGGTAATACGGATGAGCGTGGTACCCGTGAATATAATTTGGCATTGGGGCAACGTCGTGCGGTTTCAGTCAAAAAGTCTTTTAACTTGCTTGGGGTAAAAGACAATCAAATTGAAACAGTCAGCTTTGGTGAGGAAAAAGCTACGCCAAATTGTGCTGATGAGGCATGCCATCAAGCTAATCGTCGTGTAGATATTGCTTACGAAAACGAATAGGTTACATGACTGTATAAATAAGGGTTTGAAATGATAAAAAAACTGATTCTGGCCAGCTTGCTTTTAACTGCACAATTGTTTTCAGTGACTAGTCACGCGGCATTGTTTGATGATACGGAGGCGCGTAAGAAAATACTGGAAGTAGAGGCGACGATGCAAAGTCAGAATCAGGCTTCACAGGCGGCAATAGCAGATTTAAAGAGTAGTCAGCAAGCGCTTGAGCAGAGAATCGTGGCGATTGAAGCGATTACAAAAGGCCAAGTGTTGAGTGACATGCAAAGCCAGATTGACGGGTTAAAGCAAGAGATTGCGCGGCTAAATGGCGCGCTTGAGGTGGCGGCGCATAATGTTGATGCTACACAGCAGCGTCAAAAAGATTTATATGGGGATACCGATGCACGTTTGCGCAAACTAGAGAGCGCGCCTGTGCCAGATGCTGCGGCCGCAGTAGATTCAGCTGCACCGACGGTGGCACCCAACAAGAGTTCGCAAGAGTATCAATTGCTGGAGTTGGCAAATGGCTTGTCTAGAGAGTCCAAGTATAAAGATGCTTTTAATGCTTACGATAAGTTCTTAAAGGATTATCCGAATAGTGCGTTGGCGGCTGAAGCAATATATGGTTTAGGTTACTCTCAGTTCGCATTAAAAAACTACAAGTCAGCAATGGCTAGTCAACAAAAACTGATTGATTTGCATGCTGATAGTCCTAAAGTGCCTGATGCCATGTTTAACATCGCAAATAGTCAGATTCAGCTTGGATTAGTGCCTGGCGCTAAAAAGACATTGCGTGATTTGATTGCAAAATTTCCTAACAGTGAAGTAGTGCCAGTAGCGCAAAAACGCTTAAAAGCGCTAGAGTCGATTAAGTAGTTTTTCTGAAAAAACATTAACTTAAATTAGAATTAAGTTAAAATGGCGCCGATTATCAATCGGCGCCATTTGTTTATGGCAAGCAATTAATGAAATTAAGAATTCACGAAATATTTCACTCACTACAAGGCGAGTCTTCACGTGTGGGCTTGCCTACGGTGTTTGTGCGCCTCACTGGCTGCCCAATGCGCTGCGTGTATTGTGATACTGTCTATGCATTTAGTGGCGGTAGCAATATGGAAATCAGTGATATTTTGTCAAAAGTGGCTGGGTATGGCACGCCTTATATTACGGTTACTGGCGGTGAGCCGCTAGCACAGAAAGATTGCCATCATTTGCTCAAAGAGTTGTGTGACGCAGGTTATAACGTTTCCTTGGAAACTGGTGGCGCGATGGATATTAGTGGCGTGGATAAACGCATTTCCATTATTTTGGATGTAAAAACGCCAGCGTCAGGTGAAGTGGAAAATAATAAATGGGCTAATTTGAGCCTGTTAAAAAGCACAGACGAAGTGAAGTTTGTACTTTGCAGTCGAGCAGACTATGACTGGGCTAAAGATGTATTGGTCAAGCATAAGCTCACGGAGAAGTGTCCTGTGTTATTTTCGCCAGTGTATAGCCAGGTGAATCCAACCGAGTTGGCAGAGTGGGTGTTGGCCGATAAGTTGCCAGTGCGCATGCAAGTGCAGTTACATAAAATATTGTGGGGCGAAGTGTCGGGTAAGTAAAATGAGTGACCTTATTACAACAGAAGTGACTAAAGAAAAAAAAGCAGTAGTGCTCCTTTCAGGCGGGCTTGATTCGGCTACAGTGCTGGCCTATGCACGTAAACAGGGTTTTGATTGTTATTGCTTAAGTCTGGATTATCATCAACGTCATATTGCTGAATTGCAAGCGGCTAAAAAGATAGCTACCGTCATGGGTGCTACAGCACATAAAACGGCTCAACTGGATTTGTCTTTATTTGGCGGTTCAGCACTTACTGATGATGCGATTGCCGTTCCGGAAAGTGAAACAGTTGGTATTCCAGTCACTTATGTACCAGCACGCAATACGATTATGCTGTCTTTAGCATTGGCCTGGGCTGAAGTGTTGGGGGCGCAAGATATTTTTATAGGCGTGAATGCGCTCGATTATTCTGGCTATCCAGACTGCCGCGGTGAGTATGTGAAGGCATTCCAGCATATGGCGAATCTTGCGACTAAAAGTGCGGTGGAAGGTAAAACTATCACCATTCATGCGCCGCTGATTGATATGACTAAAGCACAAATTGTGACGCTGGGCACATCACTGGATGTGGATTATGCGATGACAGTGTCGTGCTATCAGGCTGATAGCCAGGGTGAGGCGTGTGGTGTATGTGACTCTTGCCGATTAAGGCGTGATGGCTTCTTAGCCGCTGGATTGGCTGATCCTACGCGCTATAAAAAACTTGAGCATAAATAATTATTTACGATTCAATTGTTAATTACATAAACTGCTTGCCAAACCCTATGCGGATGACGTAAAATCCGCGCCTTTCTGCGATAAATTTTTCAATAAAGAGAACAAAGATTATGGTTATTATTCGTTTAGCTCGTGGTGGCGCGAAAAAAACTCCTTTCTACAACGTGGTAGTTGCTGATTCACGTAATCGTCGTGACGGTCGCTTCATTGAGCGTGTTGGTTTTTACAATCCATCTGCTAAAGCGGGTGCTGAAGGCTTGCGCATTGATCTTGCACGTGTAACTCACTGGCAAGGTAATGGTGCTCAATTGTCTGACACCGTTGCACGTTTGGTTAAATTCCATGCTAAAGGCCCTGAAGCTGCAATCGCGGCTAAAGCTAAAGATGCTGCTAAAGCTGAAGCTGCTAAAGCTAAAGTTGCTGCATTAGAAGCTGCTAAAGCTAAAGCTGCAGCAGATGCTGCTAAAGCTGAAGCGGACGAAAAAGCTGCTGCTGAAGCCGAAGCTGCTAAAGCCGCTGCGGTAGAAGCTACTGAAACACCAGCTGCAGACGCTTAATTTTCATTGCTTTGGCAATGGTGTCATTGCCAAAGGTTTTGCTAAGCCTGCAAGTAAATTAGTTTATAAGTAGGCTGCTTTAATGAAAAAATCGACTGTAAGTGAAATGGTAGTCATGGGGCGCGTTGTTGCGCCCTACGGCGTTTTTGGTTGGCTGAAAGTTGTGCCAGATACCGAAGCGTTTGACGGCTTGTTTGACTACGATACGTGGTGGTTGGGAAAAGGTGACGATTGGCGTGAGCTGACTGTTGAAACAGCCAAAGTCCACAACGACGTATTGCTGGTAAAGCTGGATGGCATTAACGACCGTGATGCAGCCTTTGCATGTAAAGGGAAGCAAATCGCCGTGCCTAGAGAGTCATTGCCTGAGCCTGAAGAGAATGAGTATTACTGGTCAGATTTGATCGGTTTGCGCGTTAAAAATCAACAGGGTATTGATTTTGGCTTGATTGTAGATGTGTTTGAAACTGGTGCGAATGATGTGCTGGTGATCAAGCCTGATGCAGTTAAAGATATCGCCTCAAAAGTAGTCGAAGCTGACGCTGCCAAAAAAGACAAGCTGGAAGAGCGATTGCTGCCGTTTATAGCGACAGTAGTACTTGAAGTAGATATAAAAGCCAAAACGATGCTGGTGGATTGGGACGAAGACTTTTAAGCATGTCGTTTAGATTTGATGTGGTGACGCTTTTTCCTGAAATGTTTGATGCTATCACCAAATATGGCATTACCAGTCGGGCGATACAGCAAGGTATTTATGATGTGCAGTTTTGGAATCCGCGTGACTACACCACGGATAACCATAAAACGGTAGATGATAGACCTTATGGCGGTGGTCCCGGTATGGTGATGCTGGCTGAGCCGTTGGAAGCGGCAATCAGCGCTGCAAAAAAGAGTCAGGCTGCGCAAAATATTGAGAGTTGGGTGATTCATCTCTCGCCGGCAGGTAAGCCACTGACGCACCAGAAAGTGGAAGCTTTAAGTAAAAAGCCGGGTTTGGTATTACTTACTAGCCGGTATGAAGGTGTAGATCAACGCTTGATTGACGCGCAGGTGGATGAGGAAATTTCCATCGGTGATTATGTGCTGAGCGGTGGCGAGTTGCCCGCGATGGCCTTGATGGATGCGATTGTACGGCTATTGCCGGGTAGTTTAGGTGATGGGAATTCAGCGATTGAAGACTCATTTGTAGATGGCTTGTTAGATTGTCCACACTACACTAGACCAGAAGAATATAAAGGCGTGAAAGTGCCAGAGGTTTTACTCTCAGGCAATCATGCAAAGATTAAGCAGTGGCGTTTGAAAATGTCATTGCAACGAACTCGGGATCAACGTCCCGATTTATTGGCCGAAAGGCCGTTGACGAAAGAAGAGGCTCGGCTGCTACAACTTGATTAAGTAGCAGGAACAAGTTCTTCATAATTAAAAGGAACCCGCAAGGGATAAGGAAATGGCAGATATTATTAAAATGCTGGAAGAGGAAGAAATTGCGCGTTTAGGCAAAACAATCCCTTCATTTGCACCAGGCGACACAGTAGTTGTTGGCGTTAATGTAGTTGAAGGTACACGTAAACGTGTGCAGTCATACGAAGGTGTTGTAATCGCTAAACGTAACCGTGGTTTGAACTCATCATTCATCGTACGTAAAATCTCATCTGGTGAAGGTGTTGAGCGTACATTCCAAACTTACTCACCATTGATTGCTTCAATCGAATTGAAACGTCGCGGTGATGTACGTCGTGCGAAACTGTACTACCTACGTGAGCGTTCAGGTAAATCAGCACGTATTAAAGAAAAATTGGTAGCACGTGACAGAGACGTAGCACCAGCAGCAAAAGATTAATTGCTGTAAGTTCTAAAAAAAGCCCCGAGACTTTAATGGTCTTGGGGCTTTTTTTATTGTATATATCCGTAGAAGTCTACATTCTCATCAACAGTACTTTGGGTTAACATCCTAGCATGATGAATCCTCAAGTTTTGATTGATGCCCCGTTTGGCGCAGTGTCAATTTCGGTTGCCAACAATCAGCTTACTGTTGAGCTGATAGCATGCCCATTGTCTGATGTGCAGCGGCAAGTTGGCATTAACTATGACGCACTGCCTCCACAAGTCTGGCGAGCATGCCATCAAATAAAGCAATACTTTGAGCAGCCTACAGCCTCGCTGGATATCTCTGTATTGTCGCAGGGAACAGCGTTTCAGCAGCGAGTATGGCGAGCCATCGCAACGATTCCTGCTGGTGAAACACGTACATACAGTCAACTGGCCGAGCAGATAGGCTCTGGCTCGCGTGCTGTGGCTAATGCCTGTGGCGCGAATCCGTTGCCCATTCTCATTCCGTGCCACCGTGTTGTTGCAAAACATGGTTTGGGTGGCTTTATGCAAGGCAAGCAAAATGGTTTGCTGATTAAGCAATGGCTACTAAAGCATGAAGGCGTTAATCTGGATGGGGTCTCTAAATGACTGAGTCAAGCTCGCCGGCTTTGGATTTGGCAGAGTTGGATGCTTTCATTGACCACTTATGGTTAGAAGATGGTTTGTCCAAAAACACGCTTGAAAGTTACCGTTTAGATTTAACCTCATTTGCGAACTGGCTGCCAGAGCAGGGTAAGCAATTGCTTACCGTAGATCAAGCGGACATCCAGCAATATCTAGCCGTTAAATTTGCACTAAGTAAGCCGCGCAGCATCAGTCGATTGATTGCCAGTTTGCGGCGCTTTTATCGGTTTTTAATGCGTGAAAATAAAATCAGCCTAGATCCAACCATACAAATTCAATCGCCAAAGCTACCTCGCAGCTTACCCAAAAGTTTGAATGAAGATGAAGTGGTTGCCTTGCTCAATGCGCCCAATCTCGATGACCCTATCGGGCTACGCGACCGTGCGATGTTGGAGTTGTTGTATGCCTGTGGTTTGCGTGTGTCTGAGTTGGTGGGCATTAAGTCTACAGAAGTTAGTGTTAGCGATGGCGTGGTGCGCGTGACAGGTAAGGGCAGTAAAACGCGTCTGGTGCCGATGGGTGAGGAAGCCTCCGATTGGATTTCACGTTATTTAAGCGGGGCAAGGGCGGCGATTTTGCAAAAGCAGCTAAGTAGTGCGCTTTTTGTGACTACCCGTGGTGATGGGATGACGCGCCAAGCCTTTTGGTATTTGATTAAGCGCTATGCTTTGCTGGCGGGTATCAATAAGCCTATGTCGCCACATGTGTTGCGCCACGCGTTTGCAACGCATTTGTTGAATCACGGGGCAGATTTAAGGGTGGTGCAGATGTTGTTGGGGCATGCGGATATTTCTACTACGCAGATTTATACGCATGTGGCTAGGGAGCGGTTGAAGAGGTTGCATAGTGTGCATCATCCGCGGGGGTAGTTATCCGTCGACATTGGTTTTGTTCCCTCGCCCTTTAAGGGGGAGGGCTAGGGTGAGGGTAAAGAGATTCAATCTCGTCTGTCATTTCGAGCTTTAGCGTGTGAATAATACGATTTTTCGCAAATATTCCACGGAGAAGACCTTTATGGTCTGGCATGGAATCCAGTGTCTTTTGAACCACGTCGGGGGTAGCCCGACAGCTAGTCACTTTCTTTTAACTGCCTGAAAAGAAAGTAACCAAAGAAAACGGCACCCCAACCCCACGGGCTACGCCTACCCTGCGCTACTCGACACAAAGGGCCGCAATCGGAAACTCGCCTAAAGGCTCAAACAGCCGCTTGCTGAAAACTCCCTTTATGTCTGCGTTGCTCTGCGTGGTGTAAGGGGTTATTTGGTGGCAGGTGTGATATCCCAATAATCATTCACAATTTTGTCGAGTATCTCATCTAAAGACTCCCAATGATAATCAGAATTTCTAACAACTAAATTGATTAAGTTAATTATTGGCTGCATGTTAGCTATCGTATCTTTTATTTCATCCCACTTTCAAATCAAGAGAGCTAATGTCGAAAAGTTTATATTTGCCATCTATTAAGCTTATGTCCGTGTGAGCAGCTACTTTATTTCGTATTTTTTCAAGTGACTGCAAGGATTTAGATGTGGAGAAAGAAGTCCAGAGTGCTAGTAGCTCATTATATTTTTCGTCAAAAATCACTTCACGTTCAAGCCGTTCATTTTCCTCCATAAGTCTTAATAGCTCAATAATTTCTGGCTCATGTTCTCCTATTGATGGCACAGTCCACTCTGAGTATTTCTTTTTTAATTTCCCTCGAAGAGTATTATTTTCAAGCTTAGATATAGTTTGGGAAATGCTCGGGCACCTGACATCTTTATCAAAACATAGATTGGCAATTGCTTGGCAACACGACAGGAAAAGTACATTCCGTATAATAATAAAACCACGATATTGCTTTTTAGAGCCTTTATTTTTAACTACATCTTTATCATGTAGCATAGGTCTTAGTATTGCGTATCTTTCACGCAGTGTAATAAATCCATCTAAAAGGTGCTCAGCGTGAGCCTCAAGTTTTTCGATATCAGAAGGCACTATAGTTACTTTTTAAATCTTTCAATAACTACACCCAACGCCTTCAATCCCGGCAATATTCCCGGTTTAGCCACTCTAATCTTCACGCTCAATGCGCCAAACTCCCCCAAAATCATCTGGCAAATATGCTCAGCCAAAGCCTCTACCAGTTGAAAGCTGTTTTCGGTGAGTGTTTCGCGTATGCGGCTGACGACTGCACCGTAGTCGATGGTGTCGACGATGGCGTCGCTTTTGCAGGCGTTGGTTAAGTCGTAGCCAATTTCAATGTCGAGGATGATGGTTTGCGGTACCATGCGTTCCCATGCGGGTACGCCGAGTTTGGTTTGTACTTTGACTTCGCTTAAAAAGATGGTGTCCATGCGAATGTGGCGCCTATATAGTTTAGAATTGGTTTTTAAAGAAGTTTAGTGTATCTCAAGAGGATAGAGCAAGATGAATGAGTTAGGTTTTATTCCCGTGACATTGATTCCTGTGGTTTGGATTGTGGCGGCTTATTTGCTGGGGTCGATTGCATTTGGGATTTTGGTGAGCAAGTTGTTTGGCTTGCCTGATCCGCGCACCGTGGGTTCTGGCAATCCTGGGGCAACCAATGTGCTGCGTAGTGGTAAAAAAATGGCTGCGGTTTTAACGTTGTTGGGTGATGCTTTTAAAGGCTGGTTCCCTGTATGGATTGCGCTTCAGTCAGGCATGACGATGTGGGTGGTGGGGGCGGTGGGTTTAGCTGTATTCTTTGGGCATTTGTACCCAATTTATTTCCGCTTCAAAGGCGGTAAAGGCGTGGCAACGGCATTGGGTGTGATGCTGGCTATTTCGCCGTGGCTGGGTCTAGCCGCGTTGGTGACTTGGGTTGTGGTTTTTGCGGTGTCGCGCTACTCATCACTCGGTGCGATTGTGGCTGCTGCTTTGGCGCCAGTGTATGCGTGGTACTTTTTCGGCAATGCGGATAATTTGGTGGGTGTTTCAGATTACGTGGTGACAGTTTTCGTGATGTCGGTGTTCTTGATTTGGCGTCACCGTAGCAATATTCAGAAATTACTGGCAGGCACTGAATCTGGATTCGGTAAAAAGAAATAGGGATTAATTGCTAAGTATTCAAGGGATTAATTGAGGTTGCGGATATAGCTCGCGATCTCAGTGAACCGCCGCTAATCAAGGTGCTTCTAGCTCAGCCAAATCCCATCTTGGCTTCACGCTAAAGCTGTAATTTTTTTCAGTGGTTCCGTGCATGGCTTTGAGTCGCATTGCGCCTGCAAAGGCAATCATTGCGCCATTGTCGGTGCAGAACTCTAGGCGTGGATAGCTGACAGTACATAACTTACGTTTTGTCGCCGCGTTCAATTTTTCGCGCAATTTAGAGTTGGCTCCAACTCCGCCTGAAACAATCAGGTTATCCAAGCCAGTTTCGCGCAATGCACTCATGCATTTGGTGGTTAACACTTCCGTCACCGCTTCTTGAAACTCGTAGGCGATATCAGCTCTCGTGCTTTCATCTAAAGGTTGATGTTGGTTGGCTAGGGTTAACACCGATGTTTTTAAGCCGCTAAAGCTGAAATTCAAATCGCCGCTATTGAGCAGTGGCCTTGGTAATTTAAAGCGGGGCTTGCCGCTTGTTGCGAGCTTCGCTAATGCTGGGCCACCCGGATAACCTAATCCGAGTAATTTAGCGGTTTTATCAAAGGCTTCACCAGCTGCATCATCTAATGTGTCACCTAATAAGGTGTATTTTCCGATGCCATCTACGCGCATCAATTGGCTATGCCCACCTGATACAAGTAAAGCCACAAATGGAAAGGCTGGTGGGTTCTTTTCTAGCAGTGGCGCAAGTAAATGACCTTCAAGATGGTGTACGCTGATGGTGGGAACATCTAAGCTAAAGGCGAGTGACTCAGCAAAGCTGGTGCCGACCAATAACGCCCCAGACAAGCCTGGGCCTTGTGTGTAAGCAATTGCATCAATATCTTGCAGTGTTTTGTTTGCTTCTTGAAGTGCTAGCTCGGTAAGTGGTAATACGCGACGAATATGGTCGCGTGAGGCAAGCTCTGGCACCACGCCGCCGTATTCAGCATGCATTTCAACTTGTGAGTGGAGTGCGTGTGAGAGTAGTCCGTGTTCAGTGTCATATAATGCGATACCTGTTTCGTCACATGAAGATTCAACGCCTAATACCAACATTTATTTAATATCCATTTCTATCTAACGAGTGTGCTGAGTGACTAAATGTGGGCAATATTTTGTGCTGTAACATTTAATTTTTATCTAATTACGATACTAATGTACAAAAGTAATTGAACAAAAACAATTATACGATTAAAATAGTGGACTTTTCTCAAGTTTATAAACCAATTGTGTCTTTTGGCTTGAGCATTATTACCGATAAGAGAGAACGAATGTCTAGTGTACGTGTAAAAGAGAATGAGCCGTTTGACGTTGCTCTTCGCCGCTTTAAGCGCTTAATTGAAAAAACTGGTCTATTGAATGATCTTCGCGCTCGCGAGTTCTACGAGAAGCCAACTTGGGAACGTAAACGTAAAGCTGCCGCTGCAGTTAAGCGTCAATATCGTCGCTTGCTTAAGCAAACGCTTCCAGCAAAACTTTACTAAGCTATTTTCATGTCATTAAAAGCTCAGATTTCTGAGGACATGAAAGTTGCTATGCGCGCAAAAGATAGTCAGCGTTTAGGGACTATTCGATTGTTGCAGGCAGCTATTAAGCAACGTGAAGTGGATGAGCGTATTGAATTAGATGATAGCAATGTAATCGCTGTTATTGAGAAAATGCTAAAACAACGTCGTGATTCAATCGCAGCGTATGAATCTGCAAATCGAAATGACCTCGCAGATGTAGAAAAGTTTGAAGTGACGGTGCTGCAAACTTATCTTCCGCAACAACTGACTGAAGATGAAATTAAAGACATCTTGGAAAAAGTCGTTGTAGATACAGCTGCTGCAGGCATTAAAGATATGAGCAAAGTGATGGCGGCTATTAAGCCATTAGTTGCAGGGCGCGCAGATATGGGAAAAATATCTGGATTGATTAAAACGCGTTTAGCATGAGTGCTTAATCACTTATAGAGATCAATAAAAAAGGAGCTTATGCTCCTTTTTTATTCTTTGGATTAAGCTGAAAGTGGTCGCTAAATTTTCGATGAGCTTATTTTAAGTGTGGATAAATTTTGATACCTGAAAGTTTTATTCATGAGCTGCTAAATCGAGTTGATGTCGTCGACGTCATTGATAAATCTGTGCCATTAAAAAAGGCTGGTGCGAACTATTCTGCTTGCTGTCCTTTTCACAATGAAAAATCCCCTAGTTTTACCGTAAGTCCAACCAAACAGTTTTATCATTGCTTTGGTTGCGGAGCGCATGGCACTGCCATTGGTTTTGTCATGGAATATCAAGGCTTGAGCTTTGTTGAAGCGATACATGACTTGGCGAGAATGGCGGGTATGTCTGTGCCGCAAGAGGCGCATGATGCAGATAAGCCTGCGCCAAAAGTGGTGGTGGGTTTGCAGGAGTCGCTGCAGCAAGCCGCTAATTACTATAAGGCCGAGTTGAAAAAGTCACCGCGCGCAATTGATTACCTTAAATCTCGTGGTTTAAGTGGCCAAGTGGCGGCCAAATTTCAGATCGGTTATGCGCCAGCTGGTTGGCAAAACTTACAAAGTGTTTTTCCGCAGTATGAAAATGAAGCTTTGAGCGTTGCAGGTTTGGTTGTGGAGAATGATCAAGGTCGTCGTTATGACCGATTCCGCGATCGCATCATGTTCCCGATTCATGATCAAAAAGGTCAGGTGATTGGTTTTGGTGGGCGTGTGATTAATCCTGAAGATACGCCAAAGTATTACAACTCTCCAGAAACACCGCTGTTTCAAAAAGGACATGAGCTTTATGGTTTGTTTTTAGCGCGACGTGCGATTCGCGATGCAGGGCGCGTTTTGGTGGTTGAAGGCTATATGGATGTAGTGGCTTTGGCGCAATATGGCATTGACTATGCTGTTGCTGCATTAGGTACGGCTACTACACCGTATCACATTACCAAGCTGATGCGCCAAACCGAAGAAATTGTATTCTGTTTTGATGGTGATAATGCTGGACGAACAGCTGCTTGGCGTGCGGTAATGAATGCATTGTCTGCCTTGACTGATGGCCTGAAGCTCTCGTTCTTATTCTTGCCTAGCGAGCATGATCCGGATTCCTATGTGCGTGAATTTGGTAAGGAGAAATTTGAGGCGGAAATTAAAGTGGCGATGCCGCTTTCGCAATACATCTTAAAGCATTTGAGTGAAAATAATTCGCTACAAAGTCAGGAAGACAGAGTGCGCTTTCTGAATGAGGCTGAGCCTATTATGCAGCAAATTAACGCGCCACGCAGTGCGATGTTCTTGCGTAAAAAGGTGGCAGAACTGGCGCAGTTATCTATAGAGGAGATGCAGAGTTTACTTAAACTGCCCAACTTAAATAAAGCACCTGTGCAGGCTAGGCCTAAAATTACACGCACGCCTCAGTCATTGCAAAAACGTTTTTGCTTGCTATTGCTGATGCAGCCAGCGCTTGCTAGTCAGGATGATTTGGAGATGGTGAACAGTCATGGCGGCGATATTCAGGTGGATGAGGAGATATTGTTGTGCAAGACTATTGAAACTTGTCTAAGTCACCCACATTCTAAGCCTGTAGTGATTCTGCGTGAGCTTGAGCAGCAGGTGACAGAAATACTGTTCAGAGAATTAGAGCGTGAGTTGAGTGTCTTAGATGAGACGTTGGATTTATCGCAAGAGCTTGTGGGTGCGCGCCAGCAGTTGCAGCAGGTATATGTGCAAAAAAAAGAAGGTATGCTGCTGGAGCGGATTCGCGATAAACCATTAAGTACATTGACCGAAGATGAGCGAACTTTGCTTAAAAGCTTGGGCAATAAAGCCGGGCAAAAGAAGGCTTAATTCTGGTATAATAAAAGGTTACAGAAATTAATTAACTGTGCTTTAAAGTCGTATTTTAAGCATGGTAATTGCATAAATTTAGAGGTAAGTCATGGCAAGACCAAAGAAAAGCGATCAGTTAGCAGAAAAAAAGAGTATGGAATTTGTGAGCACAGAGCTTACAGAGGTTAGTGCTGAAGAGCGCCGTACGCGCCTGAAAACGCTGATTGTGTTGGGTAAGGAGCGTGGCTATCTAACTTATGCGGAAATCAACGACCATTTGCCGGATGATGTGCAAGGGTCAGAGCAAATCGATGGCATTATCGGCATGATTAATGACATGGGCATTCAGGTATACGAAGAGGCGCCTGATGCTGAGGTGTTGTTAATGTCAGATGCGCCTGCTGCAGTGACAGATGAAGACGCTGTAGAAGAAGCAGAGCAGGCGCTAGCAACGGTAGACTCGGACTTTGGTCGTACAACCGACCCTGTGCGTATGTATATGCGTGAGATGGGTACGGTTGATTTGCTTACGCGTGAAAGTGAAATTGAAATTGCACGCCGTATTGAAGATGGCCTGAAACACATGGTGCAGGCTATTGCCGCATGTCCAACCACCATTGCAGCATTATTGGAAATGGTAGATAAGGTTGAGAAAGATGAGCTGAGTGTTGATGACTTGGTTGATGGCTTAATCGATGCTGATATTGGTTTGGATGATGCGATGGCATCAGAGTCTTCTGAAGAAGATGATGATGAAGTCGACGAAGATGATGATGATGGTGATGAGGATGGTGCTAAAGCTGCAGCTATTTCAGCAGAAGCCTTGGCTAAACTTAAAGAAGAGTTGCTGAAACGTTTTGCTGTGGTGCGCGCAGCACATCAGAAGATGACGGTGATTTTGCCTGTGAAAGGTTCTCAGGATACTGAGTATCAATCTTTATTATCAGAAATTTTAGTTGAGCTGACTGCCTTCCGTTTTTCACCTAAGCAAGTAGAGGGTCTGTGTGATCAGGTACGTACTTTAGTGGAGTCTGTGCGTGGGCATGAACGTAAGGTTCTAGATTTCTGTGTAGAGAAATCTGGCATGCCGCGTTTACATTTTATTAAATCATTCCCTGGTAATGAAAGTAATTTGAATTGGCTTGCTGAAGAGCTTAAAGCTACGGATAAACCATACATAGAGAAACTAATACGCTACAACCATTCTATTTTGGATCAACAACAACGTTTGATCAATTTAGAAACGAATGTTGGCATCTCGATCAAAGAGCTTAAAGAAATCAATAAGCAGATGACGACAGGCGAGGCGCGTGCGCGTCGTGCTAAGCGCGAGATGATTGAGGCTAACTTACGTTTGGTAATTTCAATTGCTAAGAAATATACCAATCGTGGTTTACAGTTCTTGGATCTAATTCAAGAAGGTAATATTGGTTTGATGAAAGCTGTTGATAAGTTTGAGTATCGTCGTGGATTCAAGTTCTCAACCTATGCTACATGGTGGATTCGTCAGGCGATTACAAGGTCAATTGCTGATCAAGCCCGTACTATTCGCATCCCTGTACATATGATTGAGACGATTAACAAAATGAATCGTATCAGTCGTCAAATTCTGCAAGAAACTGGTGTAGAGCCAGACCCAGCATTGTTGGCAGAAAAAATGGAAATGCCTGAGGATAAGATTCGTAAAATCTTGAAAATCAGTAAAGAGCCAATTTCGATGGAAACACCGATTGGCGATGATGAAGATTCACATTTAGGTGACTTTATTGAAGATAGCTCAACTTTAGCGCCCGTAGATGCTGCTGTATATGCTAGCTTGCGTGACGCTACCAGTGAAGTGCTTGAATCACTAACACCACGCGAAGCGAAAGTATTGCGTATGCGCTTTGGTATTGAAATGAATACTGACCACACGCTAGAAGAAGTGGGTAAACAGTTTGATGTTACTCGTGAGCGTATTCGTCAAATAGAAGCAAAAGCATTGCGTAAATTGCGCCACCCAACGCGTTCAGAAAGATTAAGAAGCTTCTTAGAAACGGGGCAAGACTAAGCTATTTTAGTTTAAAATACTGAACTTGAAAGTTTAGGCCCCCTAGCTCATGCTTGGTTAGAGCAGCGGACTCATAATCCGTTGGTACTGTGTTCGACTCACAGGGGGGCCACCAATAAAGATAAGGGCTGCAGGGATGTAGCCCTTTTTCTTTTGTAGAGTGGGGTTACATGGGGGTTACGTTTCCTTGAGGGTAACTTCTGTTTTTCGATGACTACCTTTTTCAGAGCTGGTAATTGTTAAGTCAGTACTGGCGAAGTGTCTTTTCATTTCAATTAAAATCCAATTCAGAAATCCGAATGAATTCGACTTCTATCGACCATAAATAAAACTTGCTTAGTACCACCATACACACGGATCTATAATCACTTAGATCTATATGATAAGTGTTTTTGCTTTCGCTTAAGTCTGTATGTTGCAGACCATCCAGTTTCTTGGTTTATTGCAAAGATTTAACTCTAAAACAAAATAATTGGATTGATATGTGATTTATTGAATTTAGGATATATATGTTATTTAGTTAATGGGTTAGTGTTATCTGCTAATGTCTACTAAATTATATTTTATTGTCTATTGAAATCAAATAATTAACTGATGATGTAAAAATATATTCATTACTCATTATTGATATGAACAATCAATCTGGAGAAATGAAATGCACAATATCAGCATAAGCACTGATTTAACTATAGATCAAATGTATGACAGGATGTACCTTGATTCATCTTACATGCAGGACATGGTTTTTCTCTATGATTCAGATCCATCTGGTAAAACACAAGCTCAGATGGATGCAACTAATCAGCAAGTTCAAAATGAACTCAGGATGTTAGAGGTTGATAATGCATATAGAGATTTTTTGAGTAACCTGAAAGACATTGAAAAGTTTATCACTCAGGTTGTTGCTAGCGATCAGTATGGCTTTGTGTTAACTGAGAATAAATACCATAAATTAAATCTCAAAAAAGTGTCACCACTAGGTGATTATTTTCACATGGTGTTTAAGTTTACTCAGCATTCTGAATATTCAATTAATTTTAAATACAATGCCTACGTACAATTATTCTTCGATTGTTGGTTAAAGCTTAATTTAGGCTGGGTGGTATTTAATAATCCAAGTGATTTAGTTTTGGTGCAAGATAAAGATAAATTTGAATTATTTGATTTTGTGCAGGGAATGAAACAGTTTGAGTTGTTTAACTCTTTTATAGATTCTATACGTATAGAATCAAAGACAGTTGAGTTCAAAAGTAAGATTAGCAGGACAAAGGAACAATCATACAAAAGATACCGTCGAGCTAAATTGTATATCAATGCACTATTCAATAATCGTTCTACACGAATGCTTGTACTACGTCTTGATTTCGCATATCAAGAGAAAATAGCGAAGAGCACCTCTGTTACTCAAGCAAAAAAAGATTTGAATCATTTTTTTAACAACAAAAGAGGTAATCGAACGTTGTTTAATGGATGGCTTGGATATATTCGCAAAATGGAATGGTCTCCTCAGAAGGGTATTCATTTTCATATGGTTATATTTTTCCATGGCTCTTTAAGAGAGAAAGGTAATTATTTGGCACAATCACTAGGAGAGTATTGGACAAAAATAACTGGAAATCGTGGTATTTATTGGAACTGTAATAACAGCAAACACAAATATAAACGATATGGGATAGGAATGATCGAGATTGATGATGTTTCGAAACGAAAAATCCTACTTGATGATGTTGTTAATTACTTGACTAAAACTGAGCAGCAACTTCGCTCTCATGTTTTAGAGGCTGAAAACGATAGACTGTTTGTAATGGGTGTGATGCCTCGTGAAAGAATTAGTCAGGTAGGAAGGCCTCGTAGGTGTGTAATTACTATGGCAGCTTAAACATCTATGCGCCTATGTTAGAATACTAATCAACGTTACTAGACGTTTTTAGAAAAGCCCCCTTATGCACACCACCCCAATCATTCAATATCTCAAGAAGCATGGTCAAAAGCTTGATTGGGAGATTGCAAAAGACATTGGTATATCCCTTTCACAAGTTCATACTACTATTTCAGCGCTGGAACTTACCAAAGCGGTCTCTAGCTGTAATGTAATCAACTTTGAAAGTGGTGTTGCTGTTGAAGGGTTGCTGTGCAGGATTTCTGGTTATATTCCACCGGCAGCACCTGGTAGGAAGGCCACACCACAATCGATAGTCGCTGAATAAGCCATATTTATTTTGGGGTGTGGTGGCTGTGATTTAAGGCTATTGTTGGCATCAATTTTATAAATAAATAGACTTCAGAAGTAGATGACCATTTACTTATTCATTTCTTTCAGGTCGTTGGCCTTGGAAACAAAGCTTTCCAGTTAGGTAAACCAGGTTTTGTTTTATATAAAATTGGCAATGAATTATTAGGGCATGTGTCTGGCATAACTAAGAGCAATCCCTGCCCGTTATACCCCAAAGGATCTTTATATAGCCCAGTTCCAAGACGAGTACATAGTGCTTTAGCTCGATCTCGTTCTTCAGATGTACTCCATGGACCAATCTCATATGCGGGAAACGCGTAACTAACAGGACTAACATATTCACAAACATGAAGAGTCATAGGCAAGAATTTAGTTGATTTTATAGAGGAGACAATTTTTCTCTCACCATCCTCAGTAGAAATTATAATTATTCCTACAATTGGAATAGATAGGTTTGTTAATAATGCCCCACATTTTTCACCCAACTCTACGGCTCCTTCGGATAAAGTTTTGCCCGAGCCAACAACGTCATCTACAACTAATATAACTTTAGGTTTTACAAAGTTTTCATCAGAATTTCTCAGTCGACGTTCTACGGTTGCTTGATCCACAATACATTCCGTTGATATGGAATTTACTTTAGCGTACATCCGAGCATATTGCAAACCACTCTTCCCAGGCCCAGAAAGATAAGTAATCCAGATATCACGTCTTTTATCAGTTCTCTTTTCTATGGGCGAAACTCCGACAATTGGCCTTACGACTTTAGTATGGGCAGACTCCAGTTTATGTTCGATTTCAGGTACGGACATAAATCGGACATTCTTTAAAAGTTTAAACAATAATCTTTGATCCTGAAAACTTGTAACTTGATCTAGCCAAGCTCGTACAGCTTCTGAACCGACATGTTGTGATCTATATAGTGGCCATAACTCTGCTAATGCCTGAATCTCACCTGCTGATACATAGGCAGCATCTTCAGCATGTTGTAATTCAACCTCTAAATCATCTGCAAGAGTACTTGCGATTAAACAAGTAACTCCTATCTCTATAAGCCATTTTTCAAATAAAGGCACACTACAATACAACTCCCCCTTTTTATCACGAAGAATGTCTCTTCTTAAGAAATCTTCCAGTATAGGTGCACCTTCATGCTCCTGCAGTCTTACAACCCCTAAATTTTTGAATAAAGCACTGGTTGATCGATCATTATTGCGAAGGGTTCGACCAACTGCGACAAGCATTCTCAGTCGCTTTAATTCTGTAACTTCGGCTTGTTCGCGTTCAGCATTTATTCCGTCTTTCCACATATGGGCGAAAGAATTAGTATCCAACTCTGAAACAAGAACATTTAGCGCATGACGAACATCCGAGGCAATAATTTCTGTATCACGCTCTTTGACTGATATTGCAACAATTTTTGAGCAAAGAAGATTGGTGTAATAAGGATGTCCATTAGTAAGATTGAATAGTTCATTTATAGCGGCATCATCCCAATTTAGTAAACCGACAACTGGCTTTTTAACAAGTTGACAGTACTCTTCCCATTCAGTACTTCGTGAAAAATAATCAAGAGGCTCTCGCACGAATTTATTTAACTGATCCCCCTGAGCACCAATTATGAAAGGCATTTTCTCTCCGCCTACTAGAATAAATGCTAAATTACTTCTTGAAGCTAATGTTCTTAAGTTAGCAAAAAATGTTTCTGCAAGAGCACCTAATCTATACATCTCTGGGTGAATTTCATCGAATTCATCGAGAACGATAACAAACCTTTTGGATGGTGATTGGGATGCCAATAACTTAGCAACTACATTAAGTTGGGATAATGATCCAAGAAAGTCAGGTGATTGAATTTGTGAGCCTGGTTCAAGATACTGTTGCATAAAGTTAAATATGTTATCACCTAGTGATTTAACAGTGATTTCAGGTGATGATGCACAATACTCACCGTACTCTAAATAAAGGTAGTGAAAGTCATTCAATTGAGACATTTCATTTGCATATTCGAGGGCGGCATGTGCAAGTGATGTTTTGCCTATTCGCTTTTGCCCAGTAATATAAGTTGAGGACATCGGCTTTTTAAGAAGTCTATTACCAATAGACTTGACTTTTGCAACCCTTCCTACAAATGTATCACCTTCAGCCACCTCAAGACTATAAGGCTCAAGTTCCTCTAATTTAGACCAATCTACAGTAGAATCTTGTCCATCAATTTCAACATCAAAAATGTAACTGGCGACACTCCCAAAAAGCTGCCTCCATTCGAGTTGAATTGTCATGCGGACTTGTTTAGCACTTTGCACAATACATACAGGAATTAATAATGCAAAGTCACCAGGAGGAATATCACCTAATCTCTGCTCAGGGTTCTCTAATAATAGTGCTTGATTTTTTTCACCACAATCAATTTCCGCCACAACATCTACTGCAATACCAGGACCTAAGTTAATCATGGGGATCTTGAAAGTTACATAACGGTTAGGCTCGTGAAGCGGATATCGTTTTTCAGCAGCTTTAATGGATTTCCGCGCAGTTACAAGTTCACAATGAAATCTATCTGCTGCAGAATCTTGTAAGGCTAGCATTGCTATTTGCACTGAGGAGATAAAGGGCTTAATTATAGATTGTGTAAAAAATGAAAATGATTCATTGCAAACAGCATCAATTTCGGCAACGTCTTCAGCTAATTGATCAAAAAAGATCTTAAAGCGCGCATCATTACAGGTTATAAGTCTCTCAATCTGATCCATTATTGATGTTGACGCGCGTTTAAAAATGACCACCTGTGCGCGTTGAATTTTGACCAGGCGCTTATTAGGTGTAGATTACTACACCGCTGTGGATAAGTCGACCAAACTGACTAGGTCTTAATCTCCTTTTTTA
>MLJW01000073.1_pt1 | contig 121306 bp, 122 predicted proteins | sample 888231 | NCBI WGS metagenome assembly MLJW01 (sample SAMN05788063, study PRJNA343431) | mine drainage metagenome | isolation source: sample collected from the inflow into an acid mine drainage treatment plant... | place: Germany: Lusatia, lignite mining district | reverse complement strand
TCAGGCTGGCGCGCTCGGTCGCGACATCGAGCTCGGCGCGGGCGAAGCCGGCCACCGCCATGGTGATCCGGTACTGGTCCTCCGCCACCCGTTCGATGTTGTAGGGCGGGTAACTGGGTTGCGCCTCGCCGCGCTGCGCCTCGTGGATCATCTGCGCCAGATGGTCGAAGCCGATGGCGGACCGGTAGAGCGGGCTGAAGTCGAATGTACGCATGGTTATATCCTCCGAAATTAAGCGATATGGTTGGACGGGCCTCGATCGAGCACCCGCGGTGACGGAGATAGGGCCGGGTCGCGTCGTTTCAAGTCCCTTGAAAATTGGCAGTCGGCCCCCAGGCGCGGGCATCGCCGATACGGTGGTCCGGACCGGAAGCGGATTCAGGCCGTCGAGTGGCGACTCAGCCGGCGGCGGGCGGCGCCGGCTGGTCGGTGAAAACGGCGCGATCACGGCCGCCGCTCTTGGCCAGATACATTCGCCGGTCGGCGGCCTCCACCAGCGTGCGCCAATCTTCGCAGCGGTCCTGGCCCACTTCGGCGCAGCCGATGCTGGCGGTCAGGGGCGAACCATCGGGGCGTTCGCCGAAGCCCGCCTCCTGCAGGCGAGTCAGGGCCTGCCTGGCCTCGGCCGGATCGGTGTCGGGCATGATCAGCACGAACTCCTCGCCGCCCCAGCGCACCAGGATATCGGCGAGCCGCAGGCGCTTGATCATCGCTGCGGCGGTGGCGATCAGCACCCGGTCTCCGGCATCGTGACCGTAGCGGTCGTTGATCTGCTTGAAGTGGTCGATATCGAGGAAGGCAAGCGACAACGGCGCCTGGTGGCGCCGGGCGATCTGGAATTGCCGCTCCAGCAGTTCCTCGCCGCTGCGGCGGGAGAAGGTTCCGGTGAGCGGATCGCGGATGGCCTGGCGGAACAGCGCGATCATGAAGGCGAGCTGGCTCACGCCGGCCAGGATGGCGACGCCGGTAATCAACACCTGCAGCCAGAAGGCGCCGGCGAACGATGGCCACTCCAGCATCGGCCCGATGAACAGGCCGGAGAATGCCTGGGCGAACAGCAGGGGCAGGGCGACCAGCAGACTCTCGGTCAGGGTCAGCGGAAATATCGAGATTCCTGCCAGGAGCACGAAGGGCAGGAAGGCGTAGCCGGCCTTGATCGCCTCCGAGAGACCCCGCAACTGGTAATAGATCAGCGCCTCCTGTGTCCCGAGGTAGAACAGGCCCGGGATGGCGAACAGCATCGCCAGCGCCCGGTAAGCGTCGGCCATGCGGCGATCCGGCCGCCAGTAGAAGGCCAGCAGCGCGAAGGCGCCGCCGGCGATGAGGCGCATCAGCGCCAGGGTCGACCAGAGCGGCAGCGGGAAAAACAGGAAGTCGATGATGCTCCACAGCGGCGTCAGGATGGCGAACAGAAAGGCCATCAGCCGGACCCGGTTGACGATCATCTGCGCCCGGCGCCGTCGGAGCAGGGCGATGTGGGCGCGAGGCGAGAGCAGCAAGGCCAGATCCTGCGTGCCCAGTTCATTGGGCATCAGACCGGCCAGCCGCTGCGCCAGATACGTTGTCGGGAAACGAATATTCAAAAGGCTTCCTAGGGCGTGTTCCGAGTTTTCAGAGGCGGCATTGTCCTCTAAGATGCCGGACACGTCACCCGGACTATCCTTGAGGAGCGGCTATGATCGATCTCTACTACTGGACCACCCCGAACGGCCACAAGATCACGATGTTCCTGGAGGAGGCCGGCCTGCCCTACCGGATCGTGCCGATCAACATCGGCAAGGGCGAGCAGTTCGCGCCTGACTTCCTGAAGATATCCCCGAACAACCGGATCCCGGCGATCGTCGATCACGCCCCCGCGGACGGCGGCGGGCCGCTGTCGGTGTTCGAGTCAGGCGCGATCCTGCTCTATCTCGCCGACAAGACCGGCCGCTTCATTGCCGCCGATCTGCGCGGCAGGAACGAGGCGCTGCAGTGGCTGTTCTGGCAGATGGGCGGACTGGGGCCGATGGCCGGCCAGAACCATCACTTCGGAACCTATGCGCCGGAACCGATTCCCTACGCGATCGAGCGCTACGTCAAGGAAACCTCGCGCCTCTATGCGGTGCTCGACCGTCACCTGGCCGGACGGGAATTCATCGCCGGCGACTATTCGATCGCGGATATGGCCTGCTATCCCTGGATCGTGCCGCACGAGCGCCAGCGCCAGAATCTCGCGGACTTTCCCAACCTCGCGCGCTGGTTCGGCGCGATCGGCACGCGTCCGGCGACGGTGCGCGCCTACGCGCAGGCAAAAGCGATCAATCCCGCCGCCCCGGGGATGAGCGAGGAGGCCAAGCGCATTCTGTTCGGCCAGGACGCCAGTACGCTGAAATCGCCACCGGTTATCTAGCCAGCCAGGAGTGCCCCCGGCACCGCCGGGGGCACTTGGCTTAGCGTTTCGGGATCTTGGCGCTTTCGACGACCGCGGTCCACTTGACGATTTCGCTCTGCAGCAGCGCCTTGAACTCCGCCGGGGTGCCGGTCTTCGGCTCGATGCCGATAGCATGCAGACGCTTCTGCGTGTCCGGCGAGGCGACTGCCTTGGCGATTTCCTGGTTCAGGCGGGCGATGATTGCCGGGGGGGTCTTTGCCGGCGCTGCCAGGCCGTTCCATGAGGATGAACGGTAGCTCGGCAGTCCGCTCTCGGCGAGGGTCGGCACTTGCGGCAAGGAGGCCAGGCGCTTTCCGGAGGTGACTGCGAGTCCGCGCAGGCTCCCGGACTTGATCTGTGCCAGGACGGCTGGCAGGGTTTCGAAGGCGACTTGCACGGTGCCGGACTTCACTGCCGCGATGACATCACCGGTGCCCTTGAAGGGTATGGTCGGGACCTTCAGCTTGGCCAGCGACTTGAACAACTCGGCGGAGAGATACTGCGTGCTGCCAATGCCGATCGTGCCGATGTTGAAATGGGCCGGGTCGTGTCTGGCCGCGTTGTACACATCGTCCATGTTCTTGAGCGGGGAGGCGCTGTCCGTCACCAGCGCCAGATCGAATAAGCCGATGGTCGAGATCATCGAAAAGTCGGCGACCGGGTCGTAGGGCAAGGATTTCCACAGCGCCGGACTGACGGCGTTCTGATTGCTGACCACGTACAGCGTGTAGCCATCCGGCGGCGCCTGGGCGGCCGTGGTTGCGGCGACGATGCCGCCGGCACTGGGCATGTTTTCGACGATCACCGAGGTGTGCATGTCGGCGGCCAGCTTCTGCGCCACGATGCGCGCGGTCAGGTCGGCGACGCCGCCGGGTCCGAAGCCGACGATGATCTTGATCGTCCGCGACGGGTAGCCCTGCGCCGCGGCCTGACCCAGCATCCCGGCCAGAAGGCAGCCGAGCAATAGCTTCAACATTCGATTAAACATTGGTTTTCTCCCCATCAGTGAAACAGTTTTGCCGGAAACCCGGCAGTGGACATGCGGCTGGTTTCCCGCTAAGCGTGCAGCGCAAGTCGTCGATATGCACAGCTTAGCATTGTGCCTGGGGAACGGTGGCACGCAAATAGTCGGGCATAACTAGCTGCTATGCCGGACTGAAATAGCTGCAACGCCATTACCCGTCATGACCGATCCGCGGGCCTTGCCCCTGAGCGCTTGCGCCGACGAGTTCCTTCGGGTGCTGCACCCTTCTGAACAGACGTTCAGATCTCGTCCTCTACCAGTTCCAGCTTCCGCCCGAATTCCATCGGCTCGGTAGCGGCTTGACCAGCCCGGCCCGCTCGACAAGTGCGCCGATAGGGCTTCGGCCTTGTTGCGTGAACCCGCCTGCAGCCTGGCATTTCCGGTCCGGCGCAAAACCCAGTCTCTTGGCATTGCTCAGCGTGGTATAGCCTTCGTCGACGGGGTTCGGCAGACAGGACGGCGAAAAGTAGCTCTTCAGCCTTGCGCTAACCAGGACCACTGCCGTAGCCGGTGCCTGAATGGTTGATGGGATGAGACCAAAACCGATCGCCAGCAAAGCAATGCCAGATCCGGCGACTGCGATCAGCCTTGCCCTTCCTGTCGTTGAATTTCGGGAGTCCTCGTTCATGTCTGATTCGCCACCTTGCATGGAAAGCACCGCGCGCCGGCCATCATGTGCAGGGCTACATGATGGCCGGCGCGGGTTGCCGAAAGATATCTAGAACATTCCAGCTATTGCGGAAATGAGGCGCTCCTTACTGGCAGGTATAGTTGGCTGCGACGCTGATGTCGCCACCGACCGGCCCGGTGTAGCGCGCCGTCTTCGGATACGCGCACAGGGGCCGGCTGCGCGTGGTCGGCGCCGAGGTGAAGTTTTTGCCCGAGGCAATGATGGTGTCCGGGGCCTGGTCCTTTTCAACCCAGTTTACGATGGCGGCCAAGGGGTCAAACTGGTCGGTCGACGGGCCGCCGCCGCAATGACCCATGTTCGGGATCAGGAACAGCCTGGCGAAATTTTGCGTCGAGGCAATACCGCCGTTGAGGCTGGCCAGCTTGTTATAGTAATTCTCGGTGTAGATGACTGGCGGACCGGGATCGCTCAGGCCGTGGTAGAAGATGATCTTTCCGCCATCGGCCTTGAACGCCGACAGGTCGGTCGAGTTGGCGACCATGGGGGAGTTCGCCGACATCAGCGCCATGTCGCTGTCGTAGTTGAGGGTCAGCGGCACAAACGACGGATTGGGCGGGCTCATCCACATGTAGGGAATCTGCACCGCGGCAAAGGCCAGATTGCCGGGCTTGGACGTCGCCGTGCCGATGTTGCGCGACGGGATGCCGCTCGTCGGAGACATGAAGCCGCCATCGTAGGCATACCCGGCCAGCATGGTGCCATCCGGCTTGAAGGGATTGGGCACCGGCTGGCCCGACGAATTGACGGGCCCGGTGTTGATCCGCTTGATCGCCGCGATCTGCGCTGCCGACAGACAGGTGGCGGTCTTGGCGCCGGTGCACTCCAGCGGTTGGGACGTCGTCTTGAACACGTAGGTCGCCGGGTCGAAATGGCAGGCCGCCAGGTTGTCGATGACACCGTCGACCAGGCCGTCCAGGCCGTCGCAAGCTTCGAGGATGGCGGAGGTGAATAGTTGTTCGTCGGAAGCGGAGAACGACTGATAGTACAGCGGGGCACCGGTCACCGGATCTGTTCCGGAGATTGCCGCGGTCGCCTGCAGCGCATTGTTCTCGCTCATGGTGTTGGCGCCCTGGTTGTAGACCGGGTCGCCGGCGACGATGCCGTCATAATAGTTCGGGAACATCTGCGAGAACGCCATGCTCTCCTTGCCGCCGGTCGAGCAGCCGACGCTGTACGAGTGGTCCGGTGCCCGTCCGTAGAAGGCATTGATCAGGTACTTGGCCGTTTGCGTCGTGACATCGAGCGAACGGTAGCCGAAGTCGATCTGGGCCTGCGGATCGAGCGCAAAGGCGGGGCCCGAGCTGAGCAGGGTGTTGTCGTGACCGCCATTCTGCGTCAGCACCGCATAGCCCTGGGCCAGTGCCGGCACGGCGCTCCCGGCCGTGCCGTATGCCGTCGGCAGGGAGCCTTCGGTGCCGCCGCCGCCCTGGTACATGAAGCGGCCATTCCAGGCAATCGGCAAGCGCAATTCGAACTTGTCGCCATACAGCACGCCATCCACACCGGTACGGGAGTTGACGACGCCCTGGACTTCGCAATGGTCGGGCATCGGCGTCGTGCCGGAGCTCACGCTCCCCGCCGCGACGAATTTGGCCAGCGTGATCTGTAGCGGCTGAACAGGAGCGGAAGCGGAGGCCAGTTGGCTAAGCGCGGTGCATGTTGATGCGCTGGGAGGGAGTATTCCGTTGCTGCTGCCGCAGCCTGCGAGTAGTCCAAGAGCCAGCGAACCGGCTACAAACCACACGATAGATAACAGTGAATTTCGCATAGGCCTCCTCCTGGTTATTATTGGTTAATTGACTGCGGGTCGATGATAGCCACGACGTTCAATCTCAGGTAGGGCATTCGTGAACTATCTGTTATGCCAAAATGTAATGCTTCGCTCCTGTCTCGCTTATCGAGCGATGGCGAGCCCAGGGTAATGGCAAAGCGGGTGTCGAATGCTAAACTCCGGCCAACTGGTGGCTCTGCTCGAACGCTGCGGGCAACAACCGACCCCAGGGAGCGAGCCCAGGTGAATCTCAAGCAACTCGAATACTTCGTGCATGTCGCAGAGCTGGGCAGCTTCAGCAAAGCCGCGCTCGTTCTGAACATCGCCCAGCCGGCGCTATCACGCCAGGTTCGCCTGCTGGAGACGGACCTGCGCGTCACGCTGCTGATGCGCAACGGCCGAGGGGTGGTCCTGACCGAAGCGGGCAAGCGTCTGTTCGACCAAAGCGTGGGCATCCTGCAGTTGGTCTCGCACGTGCGCGAAGACATCCAGGCCAACCGCAACGAGCCGGCGGGGCGCATCGTCGTGGGCTTGCCGCCGAGCATGGGGCGTCTGCTGACGCTGCCTCTGGTCGAGGGCTTCCGTCGGAGCTTGCCCAAGGCGCGACTGGCGGTCGTCGAAGGACTGTCCAACTATCTGTCGGAATGGATCTCGACCGGCAGGATCGATGTGGGCTTGTTGCATAACCCCGAGCCGCAAGCGGCGCTCGAGCTCACCCCGGTGCTGGACGAGCCGCTCGGTCTGGTCAGTCCCGCCGACCGCTCCGCGGGCAAGAAGACCACGGTCACTTTCGCCGACCTGATCCGCTACCAGCTGATCGTCCCCGAGCGCAGCCACGCCATCCGCAAGCTCCTGGAAACCCAGGCGGCGCTCGCCGGACACAAGCTCAATGTCGTTCTGGAGATGTCGAGTGTCCACTCCATACTCGAGCTGGTGGGCGCCGGCTACGGCCACGCCGTGCTGTCGCCCACCGCACTGGCCGCTTCGGGACGGCCGCAAGCCTTCCGGTTGCGGCCTCTGGTGGAGCCGCGGGTGACCAGCCCCCTGTGCCTGGCGGTATCCGCGCACAAACCGGCGACGCCCCTGGGAAAACAGGTGTTTCGCCTGCTGCGCGAGCTGGTATTGGCCGGTCCCGGCGCCGCCCTCCCTGCCCATAACAAAATGCGATAGCTACTAGTGCGCATGAGCGCTTGGCAGGTCGTGCCGGCAGCGCCAGAATGATGAGCTAAAATACGGGTACGTACCATGCAAATTCCGATTTCATCCTCGTTCACGTGCGGCGGCGCTCGATCATGACCATCATCGGCATCTCGTCGATGGCCACGCGCCAAGTGCTGGCCGAAATCGCCGATGCGTATCAACAGCAAAGCGGCGTCGTGGTGCTGTTCGAGTCGGTGGGCGGCGTCGATGCGGCCAAACGGGTCGAGGCCGGTGAAGCCTTCGATCTCGTGGTGCTCGCCGCCGATGCGCTCGCCAAGCTGGTCGACAGCGGCAGCGTGATCGCGCAGAGCAGGACCGACCTGGTGCGTTCGGCCGTGGCGATCGCGGTGCGCGCGGGTGCTCCCCGACCCGACATCGGTTCGGAAGAGGCGCTGCGCAACACCGTACTCCTTGCGCGTACCATCGGTTATTCCACCGGGCCCAGCGGCGTGGCGCTGATGGGGTTGTTCGAACGCTGGGGCATCGCCGGGGCCGTCCGCGGGCGCATCGTCCAGGCGCCGGCCGGCGTGCCGGTCGGCCAGCTGGTGGCAAGCGGTCAGGTCGAGCTTGGCTTCCAGCAGTTGAGCGAATTGCTGCACCTGCCCGGCATCGACGTGCTCGGGACCATGCCCGCCGGCGCCGAGATCCTCACCACCTTTTCGGCCGGCCTGTGCGCCACCTCCAGCCAGCCCGAGGCCGTGCGCGCCTTGCTCGCTTTCATGAAGTCGCCCGCCGCCAGCGACGCCAAGCGGCGCCACGGCATGGAGCCGGCATGACACTGCCACCCCTCAACCCAGACAGCAGGAATCCAGCCATGATCATCGATTGCCACGGCCACTACACCACCGCGCCCAAGTCGCTGGAGGACTGGCGCAACCGCCAGATCGCCGGCCTGAAGGATCCGGCGGCCACGCCCAAGGTCTCCGAGCTCAAGATCGGCGACGACGAACTGGCCCAGACCATCGAGCAGAACCAGTTGAAGAAGATGCGGGAGCGCGGCTCCGATCTCACCATCTTCTCGCCGCGCGCGAGCTTCATGGCGCACCACATCGGCGACTTCCAGACCAGTTCGACCTGGTCTTCGATCTGCAACGAGCTGATCCACCGGGTGACCAAGCTCTTTCCCGACCACTTCATCGGCGCGGCGATGCTGCCGCAATCCCCGAGAGTGAAACCCGAGACCTGCATCCCGGAGATGAAGCGCTGCATCGAGGAGTACGGCTTCGTCGGCATCAACCTCAATCCCGATCCTTCCGGCGGCCACTGGCGCGAGCCGCCGCTGTCGGACCGGTGGTGGTATCCGATCTACGAGCAGATGGTCGAGTACGACATCCCGGCGATGGTCCATGTCAGCACCAGTTGCAACGCCTGCTTCCACACCACCGGCGCGCATTACCTGAACGCCGACACCACGGCCTTCATGCAGTGCCTGACCTCGAACCTGTTCAAGGATTTCCCGACCTTGAGGTTCATCATCCCGCACGGCGGCGGTGCGGTGCCCTACCACTGGGGCCGCTTCCGCGGTCTGGCGCAGGACATGAAGCTGCCGCCCTTGAAGGATCATCTGCTGAACAACATCTTCTTCGACACCTGCGTCTATCACCAGCCGGGCATCGATTTGTTGACCAAGGTGATCCCGGTGGACAACATCCTGTTCGCTTCCGAAATGATCGGCGCGGTGCGCGGCATCGATCCCGAGACCGGCCACCCCTATGACGACACCAAGCGCTTCATCGACGGCGCCAAGACCCTGAGCGAGACCGATCGCGCCAAGATCTTCGAGGGCAACAGCCGCCGGGTTTTTCCCCGCCTGGACGCGAGCCTCAAGCGCCGCGGCGTCTGATTGCCACCCTTCTCTATAGGAACCTTCCCATGACAACCCCCATGAACGACCTCGGCATCGTGGTGCGCAACATCGAGCGGGCCGATCCGGCCGCGGTGGCGCGCCTGGCCAAATTCGGCGTCGCCACCATCCACGAGGCGATGGGCCGCGTCGGCCTGATGAAGACCTATATGCGCCCGGCCTATGCCGGCGCGGCATTGTGCGGCAGTGCCGTGACGGTGCTGGCGCAGCCCGGCGACAACTGGATGCTGCACGTCGCGGCCGAACAGTTGCGGCCGGGCGACGTGCTGGTGGTGGCGTGCACCGCCGACAACAGCGACGGCATGTTCGGCGACCTGCTCGCCACCTCCTTCCGTGCCCGCGGCGCCGTCGGCATTGTCATCGACGCCGGCGTGCGCGACGTCCGCGATCTGACCGCGATGGCTTTCCCGACCTTCTCGCGCGCGGTGTCGGCCAAGGGCACGGTCAAGGCGACGCTGGGCTCGGTGAATATCCCGGTGGTCTGCGCCGGCGCGCTGGTCCATCCCGGCGACGTGGTGGTCGCCGACGACGACGGCGTGGTGATCGTGCCGCGCGCGGTGGCGGCGATGGCCGCCGACGCCGCCCAGGCGCGCGAAGACAACGAGGCGGGCAAGCGCAAACGCCTGGCCGCTGGCGAGCTGGGTCTGGACATGTACAGCATGCGCGAAGCCTTGGCCAAGGCCGGCCTGCGCTACGTCGATTGAGTCCATGGGCATTCCCGCCGATCCCCTGCACTGGCGCATCGGTCTCGTCGGCTACGGCGAGGTCGGCCGCATCCTGGCCGAGGACCTGCGCGCGCGCGGTATCCATGTCAGTGCCCACGACCGCAAGCTGGGCGGTCCGGACGAGTCCCCGCTGATCGAGCACGCCGCGCGCCACGGCGTCGAACGGGCGGGCTCGCACGCCGAACTGGCGGCCGGTGCCGATCTGATCGTCTCCGCCGTCACCGCGAGCCAGGCGGTGAATGTCGCCGAGGCCTGCGCGCCGGCGCTGCGTTCCGGGGCCTGGTTCCTGGACTTCAACTCCGCCTCGCCGGGGGCGAAGATCAAGGCCGCGGGCGCAATCGACGGCGCCGGCGGCCGCTACGTCGAGGGCGCGGTGATGACCTCGATCCCGCCCTACCGCATCCGCGTGCCGTTGCTGCTGGGCGGCGCGCACGCCGCCGCCCTGGCCCCGCAGCTGAAAACGCTGGGCTTCGACGCCAGGCTGGCCTCGGAGCAACTGGGCGTGGCCTCCGCCACCAAGATGTGCCGCAGCGTGATGATCAAGGGCCTGGAGGCGATGGTCATCGAGAGTTTCACCGCAGCGCGCGCCTACGGGGTCGAGGATCAGGTGCTGGCTTCGCTGGCCGAGACCTTCCCCGGCATCGACTGGGAGAAGCAGGGCAGCTACTTCTTCCAGCGCGTGATCTTGCACGGCCGGCGCCGCGCCGAGGAGATGGAGGAGGCGGCGCAGACGGTGCGCGAGATCGGCCTCGATCCATTCTCGGCCGCCGGCACCGCAAGGCGCCAGGCCTGGGTCGCCGATCTCGCCGACGCCGGCCTGCTGGGCGAGCGCGATGCCCCGCGCGAGAACTGGCGTCTCGACGCCGACCGCATCATCAGCACACTGAACAAACCCTAAAACCCTCTGACTGAGAAACCATGGATCCCGACTGGCTGCCCTTCCATCCCCATCCCGCCAAGCCGCATTTCACGCCCCCCGCAGGCGCGGTCGATGCGCACTGCCACGTGTTCGGCCCGGCGGACAAGTTTCCCTACGCGCCAACGCGCAAGTACACCCCCTGCGACGCCTCGAAGGAGCAGCTCTTCGCGCTGCGCGACCATCTGGGCTTCTCCCGCAACGTCATCGTCCAGGCCACCTGCCACGGCAACGACAACCGCGCGCTGGTCGATGCCCTGGTGCATTCCGATGGCCGTGCGCGCGGCGTCGCTTCGGTCGGGCGCGATATCAGCGACGCCGAGCTCCAAGCCTTGCACCATGCCGGCGTGCGCGGCACCCGCTTCAATTTCGTCAAGCGCCTGGTGGACTTCACGCCGCGCGAGGTGCTGGCCGAGATCGCCCAGCGCATCGCACCCCTGGGCTGGCACGTGGTGGTCTATTTCGAGGCGCAGGACCTGCCCGAGCTGTGGGACTTCTTCACCGCGCTGCCGACCACGGTGGTGGTCGACCACATGGGCCGCCCCGACGTGACCCAGCCCGTCGATGGGCCGGAGTTCGAGCTGTTCGTCAAGCTGCTCTCCGAGCACGGCAACATCTGGTCCAAGGTGAGCTGTCCCGAGCGCCTGTCGAAGTCGGGCCCGCCGGCGCTGAACGGCGAGCAGAATCCCTACCGCGACGTGCTGCCCTTCGCCCGCCGTCTGGTCGAGACCTTTCCCGACCGCGTCTTGTGGGGCACCGACTGGCCGCATCCCAACCTGAAGAACCACATGCCCGACGACGGCCTGCTGGTGGACTTCATCCCGCACATCGCGCCCACCGCCGAACTGCAGAAGAAGCTGCTGGTCGACAATCCGATGCGTCTTTATTGGGCCGACTAGTGGCGAGACAACATGAAAACCTTTCACCACCAAGGCACCAAGGCCACCAGGTTGCACCAAGAAAACCATTTGAATTTCTTGGTGATCCTTTGTGAACTTGGTGCCTTGGTGGTGAGATTTTTTCCATCGATTTGAACAGGAGAAAATCATGGCGCTCGAAAAACCCTATCTGGACGTGCCCGGCACCACCATCTTCGACGCCGAGATGTCGCGCAAGGGTTACCACCTGAACCAGTTCTGCATGTCTCTGATGAAGGCGGAGAACCGCGAACGCTTCAAGGCCGACGAGCGCGCCTACCTCGACGAATGGCCGATGAGCGAGGAGCAGAAGCAGGCGGTACTGGCGCGCGACCTGAACCGCTGCATCGCGCTGGGCGGCAACATCTACTTCCTGGCCAAGATCGGCGCCACCGACGGCCGGAGCTTCCAGTACATGGCCGCCAGCATGACCGGCATGAGCCAGGAGGAATACGCGCAGATGATGTTGCACGGCGGCCGCTCGCCCGAGGGCAACCGCTATGTCGGGGAGAAGGCAAATGGCTAATACCGCTACGCGGCACAAGCGCCCTGGGCAATCTCCGGATAAGAGCATTCCGGAGATTGCTACGGGCGCTAGAATCACCGCCAGCGTCTATACGTCCCACGTGCCGGCGATCGGCGCGGCGCTGGATCTGGGCAAGAGTTCCGAACCCTACTGGCAGCCGCTGTTCAAGGGCTACGAGCGCTCCAAGGAATGGTTCAGGGAGAATACCCCCGACGTCGTCTTCCTGGTCTATAACGATCACGCCACGGCCTTCAGCCTGGAGATGATCCCGACCTTCGCGATCGGCTGCGCCGAGCGCTTCCAGCCGGCCGACGAGGGCTGGGGACCGCGGCCGGTGCCGGTGGTGATGGGGCATCCGGAGCTCGCGGCGCACATCGCCCAGTCGGTGATCCAGGACGATTTCGACCTGACCATCGTGAACAAGATGGACGTGGACCACGGCCTGACCGTGCCGCTCTCCCTGATGTGCGGCCAGCCGCAGGCCTGGCCCTGCCCGGTGATTCCCTTCGCGGTGAATGTGGTGCAGTATCCGGCGCCCTCGGGCCGGCGCTGCTTCCTGCTCGGCCAGGCGATCCGGCGCGCGGTCGAGTCCTACGACCGGCCGCTGAAGGTGCAGATATGGGGCACCGGCGGCATGAGCCACCAGTTGCAGGGGCCGCGCGCCGGCCTGATCAACCAGGAATTCGACCAGGCCTTTCTCGACCGGCTGATCGCCGATCCCGAGAGCCTGTCGCATATGCCGCACATCGATTACGTCCGCGAGGCCGGCTCCGAGGGCATCGAGCTGGTCATGTGGCTGATCGCCCGCGGCGCCATGGGTGGCCAGCCCGGCGACAAGCCGCCCCACGTCGTGCATCGTTTTTACCACGTGCCCGCCTCGAACACCGCGGTGGGCCACCTGATTCTGGAGAACCCGCAATGAAACCCATCAAAGTCGCGTTAGCCGGTGCCGGCGCCTTCGGCGTCAAGCACCTGGAGTCCATCGCCAGGATAGACGGCGTCGAAGCCGTGTCGCTGGTCGGCCGCGAACTGGACAAGACCCGGGAGGTCGCGAAGCGCTATGGCATCAGCCACGTCACCACCGATCTGGCCGAGAGCCTGGCGCGTCCGGACGTCGATGCGGTGATCCTGTGCACGCCGACGCAACTGCACGCCGCCCAGGCGATCGCCTGCATGAAGGCGGGCAAGCACGTGCAGGTGGAAATTCCGATGGCCGACAGCAGCGCCGGCGCCGAGGAACTGGTGCGCCTGCAGCGGCAGACCGGCCTGGTGGCGATGGCCGGCCACACCCGCCGCTTCAATCCCAGCCACCAGTGGATCCACAAGAAGATCCAGGCGGGCGAATTGAAAATCCAGCAGATGGACGTGCAGACCTACTTCTTCCGGCGCAGCAACATGAACGCGCTGGGCCAGGCGCGCAGCTGGGTCGATCATCTGCTTTGGCACCACGCCTGCCACACCATCGACCTGTTCCAGTACCAGACCGGCGAGACCGCCTCCCAGGCGCACGCGCTGCAGGGGCCGATCCATCCGCAACTGGGCATCGCGATGGACATGTCGATCCAACTGAAGGTGCCCTCGGGCGCGATCTGCACGCTCTCCTTGTCCTTCAACAACGACGGGCCGCTGGGCAGCTTCTTCCGCTACATCTGCGATAACGGTACCTATATCGCCAGCTACGATGATCTGTTCGACGGCAACAAGCAGCCGATCGACGTCTCTAAGGTCGATGTCTCGATGAACGGCATCGAGCTGCAGGACCGCGAGTTCTTCGCCGCCATCCGCGAGGGGCGCGAAGCCAACTCCAGTTTCGGCCGCGTGCTGCCCACCTACCAGATCATGGGTCGGCTGGAACAGGCGCTGGCCGAGGGCGCTTGAGCGGCGCGGGGCAGGGCATGGAAAAGCGTCTGATCGGACCCTTCGCGGTCACCGCGATCGGCTTCGGCTGCATGAATCTCTCCCACGCCTACGGCGTGCCGCCCACGCCCGAGGCGGCCGAGGCGCTGCTCCTGGAGGCTTTGGCGCTGGGCGTCAATCACTTCGATACCGCCGCGCTCTACGGCTTCGGCGCCAACGAGGAACTGCTCGGCCGGGTGCTGAAGCACCACCGCGCCAAGATCGTGCTGGCCAGCAAGGGCGGCATCGGCCCGGTCGACGGCAAGCGGGTGATCGACGGCCGGCCCGAGACCCTGAAGCGCAGTTGCGAGGAGAGCCTGAAGCGCCTGCAGACCGAGGTCATCGACCTGTATTACCTGCACCGCTGGGACCAGAAGGTGCCAATCGAGGAGAGCGTCGGCGCCCTGGGCGAGCTGGTACGCCAGGGCAAGGTGCGGGCCATCGGCCTGTCGGAGGTCTCGGCCAGGACGCTGCGCCGCGCCCACGCCGAGCACCCGATCGCGGCGGTGCAGACCGAGTATTCGCTATGGACGCGCAATCCCGAGATCGCCGTACTGGCAGCCTGCCGGGAGCTGGGCGCCGCTTTTCTCGCCTTCAGCCCGGTGGCGCGCGGCTTCCTCAGCGGCAAGCTGCGCGACGTGTCGAACTTCGAGGCCAAGGACATCCGCCGCGCCATGCCGCGCTTCCAGCCCGAGAACTACGCCGCCAACCTGCTCCTCCTCGACCGCTACGCCGCGATCGCGGCCGATGCCGGCTGCACCCAGGCGCAACTGGCGCTGGCCTGGCTGCTCGCCCGCGGCGACCATATCGTGCCGCTGATCGGCACCATCAGCAGCGCGCATCTGCGCGAGAACCTCGGCGCGCTCGAAGTGCGCCTGAGCACCGCGACGATGGCCAGGCTGGAGGCGCTGATCAACCAGGATACCGTCGTCGGCCCCCGCTACAACGAGCAGAACCGGGCCGAGGTCGATACCGAGGAGTTCTGAGCCCACCCAGACCATGAGCGATCCCCACGCGCCTCCGGCGGACCGGGCTGCGCGCCGGCGACAACCGGTGCCGGCGTTCGCGCTCTACGGCGAGGCCGCCTCCCCGGCCCTGGAGCTGTTGCATATCGAGGAAGTCCAGTCGCGCAGCCGGCTGTACCACTGGGAAATCGATCCCCACGTTCATCACGGTCTCTATCAACTGGTCTGGCTGGCAAGCGGGGCGGCCGAGGTGCTGTTCGACGAGTGGCGGGAGCACGCGATCGGTCCCGCCGCGCTGCTCATTCCGCCGGGCACCGTGCATGGCTTCCGCTTCGAACCCGAGACCCAGGGGCTGGTGCTGACGCTCTCGGCGCGCTTCTGGCTGGCGCATGAGCTGCAGAGCGCGGGCGAGGCGGTCGGCCAACTCTTCGCCGCGCCCAGGGTGGTGCGCTTCGATGCCGACGCCATCGTCACCCGGCGTCTGGGCGCGCTGCTCGCCGAACTGGCGGCGGAATTTCTGCTGCCGGGGACCGGCGAGGGACCGGTGCTCTGCTGGCTCGCGCGCGCGGCGGTGTGGCGGCTGGCGCAGGCCTGCGCGCTGACCCGCCTGGAGGATCAGGGGCTTCGGGCGCGGCGCCACCAGGCGCTATTCACGCGCTTCGTGCTGCTGGTCGAGCAGCGCTTCCTCGAACACTGGCCGGTGGCGCGTTACGCGTCGCAGCTTTGCATCAGCAGCGCCCGGCTGAACCGCCTGGCGCGGGCCGGATGCGGCCGCAGCGCACAGGAGCTGGTGCATGAGCGGCTGACGCGCGAGGCCTGTCGCCGCCTGGTCTATATCGCCGCGCCGGTGGCCAAGCTGGCGCTGGAGCTCGGCTTCGAGGATCCGGCCTATTTCTGCCGCTTCTTCAAGCGGCGCATCGGTCTTAGCCCCCAGCAATACCGCGAGCAGCGCGGCGCCTGAGGCCGCCTCAGTTGGTGCGAGCCAGGGCCGGCGCGACCACCGCTTCCAGCTCGCGGCGCAGCCAGCAGTGGGCGGGGTCGTGGCGCTGGCGCTGATGCCAGATCAGGTACATCGGCATCGACGGGCAGGGCAGCGGCACCGGGCAACTGTCCAGACCGCGCAGCAGGCCGACGCGCAGCAGGCTGGGCAAGGTGGCGAGCAGGGCGCTGCCGGCCAGGAACGGCGGGATGGCCGAGAAGCCGGGCACCATCACCACGAAGCGGCGCTGCACGCCGCGCGCGGCCAGCACCTGGTCGATGTCCAGGGAGCGGCGCGGCTCATAGACCACGGTGATGTGCTCGGCCCCGAGGTAGTCCTCGAGGCTGCGCGGTGCCGACCGCTGGCTGCGGTCGAAGAACACCCGGTAGGTGTCGTCGAACAGCCGCTTGTGCACGATGTCGGCCGCCTCGGGCGGGCGCGGGGAGATCACCAGCTGGCAATGGTTGTCGCGCAGCATCTCGGCGCTGGGTACGCCCGAGGGGATCACCCGCAGGACGACGCCGGGCGCCACCCGGCGCAGGCGGGAGAGCAGCGCGGGCAGCAACAGGTCGCGCTGGAAATCGTTGGCGGCCACGGTGAAGGTGGTGTTGAGTCTGGCCGGGTCGAATTCGCCCGGGGCGGCGAAGCGGCGCATCTCCTCCAACAGCAGCCGGGCGTGGCCGGCGAGCGCCTCGGCCCGGGCCGTGGCTGCGATGCCGCGGCCGGACTTGACGAACAGCGGGTCGCCGACGATGGCGCGCAGCTTGTTCAGCAGATGGCTGACCGCCGATTGCGTCACCCCCAGGCGCTGCGCCGCGCCGGTGATCGAGCGCTCCTCGTGCACGGCGACCAGGAGCTGCAACAGGCGACCGTCGAGGTCCAAATGATCGAAATCGCTCATGGCTGCAATCACGAATTCCGGGTTTATCTTCGTCCACCAAGCTTCAATAATTGAAACCTGATGAAATTTTTGAGGGGGCAAGGATGAATGATTGTAAGCGCCGTCGCGACATCCCGGGGACGATACTCTTTGACAGCCATCAGGCGCGCAAGGGCTACGCGCTGAACAAGATGTGCTATTCGTTCAACTCTGCCGACAACCGCGCCGAGTTCCTGAGAGACGAGGACGCCTACTGCCGGAAGTATCGCTTGAACGAGGCGCAACGCGAGGCGATCCGCCAGCGCAACGTGCTCGATCTGATCGCGGCGGGAGGCAACGTCTATTACCTGGCCAAGTTCGCCGGCATCTTCGGGCTCGACGTCCAGGACATCGGCGCCCAGCAGACCGGCATGAGCAAGGACGCGTTCAAGGCCAAGCTCGTGGCTGCGGGGGGGAACTGACATGGCCAAGATCGTCGGCGGCATCAACGTCACCCACGTGCCGGCCCTGGGCCGCGCCATCGCCCAGAACCTGCAGCAGGACCCCTACTGGAAACCCTTCTTCGACGGCTTTCCGCCGGTCCACCAATGGCTCGCCAAGGTCAAGCCCGACGTGGCGGTGGTCTTCTACAACGATCACGGCCTGAACTTCTTCCTCGACAAGCTGCCGACCTTCGCCATCGGCGCGGCGCAGCAATACCACAATGCCGACGAGGGCTGGGGCATTCCGACGCTGCCGCCGTTCGCGGGCGAGCCGGACCTGTCCTGGCACCTGATCGAGGAACTGGTCGAGCGCGAGTTCGATCTGACCACCTGCCAGGAGATGCAGGTCGACCACGCCTTCACCCTGCCGCTGAAGCTGCTCTGGCCCGACGACGCGGTCTGCAAGGTAGCCACCGTGCCGGTGTGCATCAACACCGTGCAGTTCCCGCTGCCCTCGGCGGCGCGCTGCTACAAGCTGGGCCAGGCGGTGGGTCAGGCGATCGCCTCCTGGGACAGCGATCTGCGCGTCGTGGTGATCGGCACCGGCGGACTCAGCCATCAGTTGGACGGCCAGCGCGCCGGCTTCATCAACAAGGCCTTCGACCTGCAGTTCATGGACAGCCTGATTGCCGATCCCCAGTGGGCGACCCGCTACTCGATCACCGAGCTGGTCGAACTGGTGGGTACCCAGGGGGTGGAACTCTTGATGTGGCTGGCCGCCCGCGCGGCGCTGCCCGGTCCGGTGCGCAAGGTACACGCCAACTACCACATTCCGATCTCCAACACCGCCGCCGGTCTGTTGCTGATGGAGACCGTGTAGCCGGATTGCCGCAGGCGCAGCAATCCCGGCGGTTAATCGCAAGTAATGTAATTGGCAATCAAACAATTTGTAAGCAAGCTTAATTGACCTGGGTCAAGAGACCGAAAAGATCCCCGTGCTAATTTCTCACCATCGCGGTTTGCGGCTCCACCGCGGTATAACGAGAGAGAAGGGATAACCGATGGCGCCTGTGCCCGTGAATGCCGCAGCTTGTCTGTTCGAGACCGGCGCCGCCGACCATATCGCGCTCGAATGCGGGTCGCAGCAGATCAGCTACGGCGAGCTGAGACGGAACGTGGCGCGCGCGGCGGCGGCCTGGCAATCATTAGGGCTGCGGGCCGACGATCGGGTGGTGGTGTTCGCGCCAGACGGCATCGACTGGGTCGAGGTCTATCTCGGCGCGATCTGGGCCGGCGGCGTCGCCGTCGGTATCAATCCGAGGCTGGGCCTGGCCGATCTGGCGGGCATCCTGGAAGAATCCGTGGTCCGCTTCGTCTGGACCACGCCGGCGCTGGTCGCGGAGGTGGCCGCGATGGCCGCCGCCCTGCCGCAGCCGCCGCTGGTGCTGGCGGCTGCCGCGGCGCGCGGCAGCGACCTATGGACCGGCTGGCAGGCCGAGGCTTTCGAGCCCATCGACCCGGCACCGCGGCTGCCGCAGGACATGGCGCTGTGGATCGGCACCTCGGGCACCACCGGCAAACCCAAGGGCGTGATCCATACCCAGGGCGTGGCCGCACCCTGCGCCGAATTCGCCCGGCAGATTCTCGGCGCCGGCGCCGAAGACCGGCTCTACGCCACCTCCAAGCTGTTCTTCGCCTACGCCCTGGCCAACAGTCTGTTCGCCGGACTGCGGCTGGGCGCGACGGTGATCCTCGACCCGGAGTGGCCGACCCCGGAGCGCGTCCTGGAGATGGTCGCGGCGCACCGCCCGACCATGGTCCTGAGCGTGCCGACGCTCTACAACAAGATGCTCGTCACCGGGATCGCCGCCAGGCTCAAGCCCTACGGCATCCGCTATTTCGTCTCCGCCGGCGAATCGCTGCCGGCCAGCGTCTGCGAGCGCTGGCGGGAGGTGACCGGGGTGGCGCCGGTATCCTCTTACGGGACCTCCGAGACGCTATCCCTGATGCTGTACGCGCAGCAGGATACCGGCTTGTTGCGACCGACCCCGCTCACCGAAGTTCGTTATGGCGACCTGGACGCCGATCTGCCGCAGCGCATCTGGCTCAGGCACCCGGGCATAGCCCGCGGCTACTGGCAGCGTCCGAAGGAGAGCGAGGCAGACTTCAAGGATGGCTGGTTCTCGCCTGGCGACATGTTCCTGCGCCGTGACGGGGAACTGGAATTCGCCGGCCGCAACGACGACCTGCTGAAGATCGCCGGCCAATGGGTCAGCACGCAATGGGTGGAGCAGGCGCTGCGCGAAGCCTGCGGCGATGTCGTGCAGGAGCTGGCGGCGGTGGGCGTGAAGGGGGCGGATGGGCTGACCGCCATCGCGCTGTTCCTGGTGCCCTCGCCGCAGACCCGCGAGGAGGCGCAGCGCCGCTTGGAGCTGGGCATCGCCGGCTTGGCTGGACACAAGCGGCCGCGCTGGATTCATTGGGTCGAGGCGCTGCCGCAGACCGCCACCGGCAAGCTGCAGCGCGCGCGGCTCTCCGCGCTGCACCAGGAGCGACTGCCCGAACCCGTGAGTCGCTGATCGCCGCCCGGGAGTTTGACAGATACTCCCGCGGCTGCTTTCATAGCGGGCCCGCTCCGAAGGCCAGCCCGCCATGCCGTCCACGGAATTCTCCGAACAGCGCCCCATCCTGCTGCTCTCCCTCGCGGCTTTCGCCAGCTCCGCCTCGATGCGGGTGTGCGATCCGCTGCTGCCGGCGCTCGCCCGCTCTTTCGCCACCACAACCGGCGTTGCGGCGCAGACCATCTCGGCATTCTCGATCGCCTACGGCCTGTTTCAGGTGGCCTATGGACCGCTGGGCGACCGTTACGGAAAATTCCGGCTGATCGCCTGGGCCACCCTGGCCTGCATGGCGGGGGGCATAGGCGCGACCCTGGCGACCGACTTCGGCTGGCTGCTGATTTTCCGTGCGCTGACCGGCGCCGCCGCCGCGGCGATCATCCCGCTGGCGATGGCCTGGATCGGCGACAACATCGCCTACGAGCGGCGCCAGGCCACGCTGGCGCGCTTTCTCACCGGACAGATCGTCGGCATCGCCGGCGGGCAACTGGCCGGCGGCGCCTTCGCCGACACGCTAGGCTGGCGCTGGGCGCTGGGTTCCCTGGTGGTTGTCTATTTCGTCGTCGCGGCGCTGCTGTTCGCGGAGCGCCGGCGCAATCCGGCCATCGATCCGCCGGCCCGTCCCGCCACCGCTGGCGGCGGGCACTTTCTCGCCCAGACGCTGGCGCTGTTCTCGATCAGTTGGGCCCGGGTGGTGCTGCTCACGGTGTTCCTCGAAGGCATGTGCTTCTATGGCGTCCTGGCCTTTATCCCTTCCTATCTGCATCAGGCCTTCGGCCTGCCGCTCAGTGCCGCCGGGGCGATCCTCGGGCTGTATGCGCTGGGTGGCTTCCTCTACGCGCTCGGCGTCAGGCGCCTGGTCGCGCGGCTGGGCGAGGCGGGGCTGGCCCGTGGCGGCGGCCTGCTGATGGGCCTGGCCTTTGTTCTGCTCGCGGCCGGGCCGTCCTGGGCCTGGGCGCTGCCGGCCTGCCTGCTGGCGGGATTGGGCTTCTACATGCTGCACAACACCTTGCAGACCAACGCCACGCAGATGGCGCCCAGCCATCGGGGCACCGCGGTGTCGATGTTCGCGGCCGCACTCTATCTGGGCCAGTCGGTCGGCGTCCTGGCGTCAGCCGCCGTGGTCGATACCGCCAGCCCCCGCTGGCTGTTTGCGGCATCGGCCTGCGCGCTGCCGCTGATCGGCCTGGTTTTCGGCCGGGCGCTGGGGCGGCACCACGCCGCCCAGCCGGGTTGAGGGCCGGCGCTCACACGTGATCAGGCAGGTAGAGCGCGATGATCGGAAAGGCGATCAGGATCGCCAGGCGCAGGATGTCGGTGACGAGGAACGGCAGCACGCCCTTAATTGCGGCTTTCCCGGACCGTTCTGTCGTCAGGCCAGGACTTGCGTCGAAATTGGTGTGATCGAGACATCGACCACCGCACTCTTGCCGCCGCGCACCGTCTGCAGCGCCTCGGCGGGCCAGCGCGCCGGGATTTCGCGCAAGGCCGGCAGGATCGATTTTGCGCTTGGCCACCTGCCCAAGCTGAGGGGCCGGGGCATCCTCTCCGAGGCGCTGGTGCACGAGCGCTACGACGTCCTGCTGCGCGCCGGGCATCCCGCCGCCGCCGGCCGGCTGACGCAGAAGGTCTTCCTCAAGGCGGCACACGCCGTGGTCAGTTCGGTCGGCGGCGGCCATCGGATCGTCGAGCAAGCATTGACGCGCCGGCGGGCCAGGATCATGGCGCGGGTGCCGAGCGTCATGGCGATCCCGCTGATCCTGGCCAGGACCGACATGATGTCGACGATCCCCGGGCAGGTCGCGGCCCAACTCGCCCAGAGCGGCGCTGCCGATCCGCATCCCCGAATTCGAGGTCTGCGCCTTCTGGCACGAACGCTTCGACACCAGCCCGGCGGTCAATTGGCTGCGTCGCCAGCTCAGCGAGCTTTTCGCCGGCAGAGGATGATCCGCCCGGAAGCGCCGGCATCGGGTATATTCGGCCGTTTTGATGCCGTCGCGTTGCTGGCGCGGATCAATCCGTTGTTGACCGAGAGACACCATGCCCCGCCATGCCCCGCCGCCGGATGTCGCCGCGACCCTCGCCGCCACCGAAAAACTGAACCCTTCCCAGCTCTTCCTGTTGTTCACGCAGATGACCCTGTTGGGCTTCGGCGGCGTCCTGCCCTGGGCCTATCGCATCCTGGTCGAGCGCCGGCAACTGCTGAACAGCACCGAATTCAGGGAGCTGCTGGCGTTCGCGCAGATATTGCCGGGGCCGAACATCTGCAACCTGTCGGTGATCATCGGCTACCGCCACGCCGGCGTTCCCGGCAGCCTCGCGGCGCTCTCCGGCATAGTCGCGGCACCCTTCGTGCTGGTGATCGTCCTCGGTCTGGCCTACCAGCGCTACGGCGACTTTCCGTCGGTCAAGCATGCGCTCACCGGCATGTCGGCGGTCGCCGCCGGGCTGATCGTCGCGATGACGCTGAAGATGGCGCGCGACCTGCCGCGGCGAGCGAAGAATGCGCTGTTCGTCCTCCTGGCCTTCGCCGGCATCGCGCTGTTGCGTTGGCCGCTGCTGGAGGTGCTCGGCGTGCTGGCGCCGGCGGCGCTCGCCGCCTTCTGGAAGGAGAAACAGCGATGAGCAGCGAGATCGCGATTGCCTGGGCGATATTTCTACACTTCGCCATGATCTCGATGATGGCGATCGGCGGCGGCGTGATCACCCTGGCCCCGGACATGCAGCGCTTCGTCGTCGAGGTCCACCACTGGATGAACGACGAGAACTTCGTCGCCGCGTTCACCATTGCCCAGGCCTCGCCCGGTCCGAATTTCCTGTTCGCGACCCTGGTCGGCCTGCAGGCCGCCGGTTTGCTCGGGGCGCTGGCAGCGACCCTGGCTATCACCATGCCGCCCGCGACCTTGACCCTCGTGGCGCTGCGCGCCAGCGTCAAGCACGGCGACAGCGCCCTGGGTCGCACCGTCAAGGCAGCCCTCTCGCCGCTGTCCGTCGGCATGATGCTGGCGACGGCGTGGTCATTGGCGCGGGTCGTTGACAATAGCTGGGGCAGCGCCGTACTGACGGTCCTGACGGTGATCGTGGTGATGACGAGAAATCTCAACCCCGTATGGCTGATCGGGATCGGCGCCCTGGTCGGGATCGCCGGCTGGGTCTGAGGCAGTCTTGGGCGGCCCCCCGCTCAGGTAGAATCGCACTTTCGCCGACTTGCCCGGATGGTGAAATTGGTAGACACAAGGGACTTAAAATCACCTGACGCACCGCGCTATTAGTGGCTTTCAGGCATTATTGCCCCGTTTCTGCCCCGCTGAACGTCCAAACCCAACTCACATTGACGTCGCCGCCAACTCCCTACCGGCCAAGTTCGCCGGCGTCGTCCGGGATTGGGGAAGACGTGTCCATGTCGCAGTTCATATGCGATGTCCTGGTGCTGTCGTCGACATAGACCACGCAGCGGTCCGGAATTCCATGCGCCGGAACCTCGAAGATTACAGCGTGCTCATGGTCGCTGATCTGAAAGGTACGCGATTTGAACCTCCCGACGACGTCGGAAGGGCGGCTGACCGGCCCCTTCTGTCCGCATGCAGACAGAAGGATCGCGGCAATCGTGAAGGCTAGAACTGTCTTCATGCCGAGAATATTACGCCAATGGCAAATCACATCAAGGGGATGTTCCGAATGCCTTTAGCCTATGGGGTTTCTGGGTGTTTCCGGAGGTTCGCATCACGAAGCGAATGTCTCCCGTAGATAGGCCTGCGTTGCGCATCCGCTGTACGGTATCGTCCTGCACCCCTCGGTCCTTGATCTCGTTCCTGAACTTCTTGATCATGGAGGCTCTCATCCTGGAAACCTCTCCAGACTCTGTTTCTTCGTCGGTTTTGACGACGTAGCCGGGTGCCGGGGTAATCCCGTAGAACGATGGAGAAGTCACGTACCCGTGTACCGTTGGCTCATCGCCTTTCACCTTGCTCTGCTGGATGTAGTTCCTGAGCCCGAATGGCGTGAATTGCTTCGCGAGGAAGTCGGCCTCGTCGAGCGCCTGCTGCCACTTCGTATCGCCGGGGCTACGGATGGCGGCGCCGAAGAAGTCTTCGTTGTTCCTGATCTCGTTCATCATGCCGAGGAGCGGATTCAACTTGTTGGCGACGGTGTTCATCGGATCTTCTCCATATTTGTACCATCCCCTGATGTCGTGGCCGTACTCGTAGATGTCTTTGATGTAGCTTGGCAGCGACAAACGATCGACGGATCCATCCGGTCGTGTCTTTCCGGTCCTCGGGAAATAGACGTCCTTCAGCTCCTGTGGCGCCTTCCCGGTGTAGAGATAGTTGATGATTGAGCCCACGATCGCGGTTACAAACGCCAGTGAGAAGACATACCCGGAGCGGTCGCTGAGGCCCTTCCATTCCTTCGCTGGCACGAACGATCCATCAGCGAGCTGCTTCATGCGCTTGCCGTCTCCGATCACAGACCCGAGATCCTTGATCCCGCCGCCAAGCTCCCGCAACGTGCCCAGATTCCAGCCGACCGATCGGACCGACACCATGAGCGCATCCTTGAGCGCGCGGTTCCAAAATAGGTTGTCATAGACCATTTCGCCCATTCTGTTGTCGACGCTGTCCCAGAGCTTTCCCATGACGACACGTTGCTCCTCGACGCTCATGTTCGGGTCACGATCGAGCGCATCCTTAGCCATGTCGAAGAAGACGCCGAGTTTTTGCCGCGGGACCAAGTACTGAAAGATCGGCGCGCTGATCCGGTCCATCAGGGTCGGAAGCGACTTGATGAGGGCCGACTTGTAATCTCCCGTGCGAAGCGCCTGCTTGAAGCCATTCACCGACGCGTTCCGGTAGAAGTCGTCCATCTTCACGCGGCCGCCGCCCTGCTGCAGGGCTTCAACGATGGGCGCCATGGACGGGTCCGTGATGTCCCCCATGTAGGCCTTGAAGAGCTTGTCGCCCTTGTACAGGTTCAGGAGCGGCTGCAGAGGGTTGACGCTGTTGGCTATGCTCGAGGTTCCCCTCAGGAGGTCGCCGCGGGAAATCTGCTTGACGCCCAGAGCCCCCTTCGAGATCATCGCGTCCAACGTCGTGAATCCAAGGTGGAACGCCGAAAGACCGAGCTGGGCCGTGTTCATCATCATGCTCGAGCGGTGGATGAAGTCGTAGATACCGTTCCCCCGAAAGCCCGGCGACAGGTGGTTATTGATGACCGTCGCGGCCGGCTCAGGCGCGTAATACTTGCCCGGAACCATCTCGTATTTGGCTTGGCCACCGGCCTCGGGTAGCATGTCCGCCGTTCCATTGTCGGGCGCCTTGACCAACCGGCGTTCGAAGCCCTGGGCGATCCGGTCGTTGATCTGTTCCCATCCGTCCGGGCGTTTCTCGTTGTACGGAACGAACTTGGCAAGACCCCGGGCCTTCATTTCCTGGAACATGCGCTGACCGTAGATGTATCGGTCCATCTCGCGGGCCTTGAGAAGCGCGAGCTCGATCGGGTTGTTGCTGATCGGTTTCAAACCGGCCTTCAGCCCATCGACGAAGAAGTCGAATGTCCTGGACTTGAGGAACCCCTTGGATCCTTCCAGCGGGCGCCTGGAGTAGAAAGACGATGCGGCCTGGCGGTCCTGCCAGATATGCGGAAAGTAGTCGGAGATGAAGTGCTCGAGTTTGCCATTTCCGAGCGCAATGACTTGGTCACGGCGCTCGTCTAGCATCTTGCGAATCGCCTTGGCCGCAGCATTCTGCATCTGATCCTTGAGGGGCGCGCCGCGCTCCATGGCATCGATGAATCGATAGCTCTCTTCGACGGGCATTTTGTCGAAAGCCTTCGCATACTGCAGCGTCTCCTGCATAGCGCGTTCCCGGATCCTGGCCTGCTCGCCGAGGTTCGCGCGCACAATGCCTGCCGTGGCCAGCGCTTCTTCCCCGCGGGACGCCGGCGCAAACGCCCGGGCGAACGCATCGGAGACCGCCTGCTTCGTGCGCGGCGGGTTGTCGACGCCAACGTATGGCGAATAGTTGTCTCGGATGCCCTTGACCGCCGGTACTGGATTGATTCCGGCATTCATCTCGACAGCGTTGCCGTCTTCATCGGCTGTCGGGAACTCGTCTTGTCTCTGAAGAGCGGTGCCGGCGGACAGATGGAACGCTTCATTCTTCTTGGCAGAGGACAGCGCACGATGCACCAGCGCACTGATGTCATTGTCAGTCCACTCCTTGACAAAACCTGCCCGTCTCAGCGCGCCTCTTGCCGCCGCAACCAAGCGATCCCATCCGTTCAGCTTCGATACTTCCGGGCCCATATCGGCAAGCACTTCACCCGTAGCCCGCGCCACCGAATAGCCGTACTTCTGCACCAATCGGTCGGCCATCAGGCGCACGCGTCCATTTGAGCGGTTGATCCCGAGCATGGCTGGGTCCAGCTGCCGACCGAACATGCGATCCAGGCCGGCGTGGGTCGCCTCGTGAAGCGCGGTTTGTTCTGCATGCCGGATGTCGCGAAGGCCCGGGCGCAGGAGGTAGACCTCGCCGTTGTGGTAAGCGCCGCCCCAGTCGCCCTCGGCGCCATGCTTGGCGACCTCGTCGGACAGGGAGCTCGGCGCGTGCGATTCATTCTCAAGCACATGCACAGGAATCCCGGGGAATGCCGACCTGAATCGCTGGGCGACCGCGCCAAGATCCTCGATATGGATCTGGCGTCCAACGGTTTCATCGCCGGCCTGAGACAGGCGGGAAAACATCGCCGTGCCTTGGTCAGTTTCCTTGGTCTTGATGGTCGCAAAGAGTTTATCGAAGAGCGGATTGATCGTAGCCTGCTCTTTCTTGGTCGGATAAGGGTATGGTTCATCGTCCATTCCAAGATCACGCCCAATGCCATTTGATGCGTCGTGCGCTTCTTCGCTGATGATGTTGGCCAGATAGTCGTTCGACTCTCCTTTAGCCTCGGCTTTGCTGATGATGTACGACTCGAAGGCACGGGCAGCCAGTTCCTCATCCGTCGACCAGTAGTCCTTACTCCTGCGTTTATCGAGTTCAGCGGAGCGCCGATAGAAGTCAGAATCCTTTATTCCGGCCATCAATTCACCGAAAGCTTTGACAACTTCAGGCCGAACAGATATGTCTTCGGTGAGCCTGTTCCCGTCTCCAGGAACCATCTGTACTCTGGGATTCCCTGTCAGAAAACCATTTGCATTACCGCGGGCCTTGGAGAAGTAGTTGTCAATCGCATGGAAAACTTCATGAGCCAGCGACCCGAATCCATTAACCTTGGTCAGATTGATCACGACATGATCGGGTTCGTAGTGCGCTGCTGCTGGATCAACACCACCGCCGCCGCGCGCTCCAAACGCCAATCCGAGAGATCCATTCAGGGATAGCGCCCTGGGAGGAACGCCTATCGTATGTGCCAGATCGAGCAGTGCATCATAGGCATTGTTCAGGTCGCGCGGCCGGCGTCCCTGTTCCACGTAGTTGCCAAACTGGACACCGCGGAAGCCAAATTCAGACGCGAACTTCTCCGGGGTTACATCCTCGCCTTGGCGATAGTCTTGACCGGTGCGCGGGTTATTGACGCTACGGCGAGTGGGGGCGACTTCCTTCTTCTTTGCCAATTGCGCAAGCAAATCGGCTTCGTTGTCCTTCAGGTAAGCGCGTGCATCCCGGACATTGGTAAAGCCCGTTTTCAGGTCAATGAATTTGTTGGATGCGACCTTCTTGCCAATGACGATGTCGCCTGTCTTGGTAACACGGTAGATGTCCAACTTCGTGCTTCGTCCATCACCTTCTGGCAACCGCTCAAGTTGAGTATGGAGCGAGCCTATGGCGTCCTGGTAAGATGGAAACATTTCGTGCCTGTGTTGCGGCGTCGTCAGTGTGAATACCTGTCCTGGTTTTCGGGTGCCGTCTTCATTCAGCGCAGTCCACCCGCTAGATATGTCGTAGCCCTTGGCAGACTTGAAAGCCGGGTATCCAAGTTCCGCATACATCTCGATTTTGTCGGCAAGCCCACCAAGTCCGCCAGTCTTGCGCATCTTGTCCAGGACATACTGGATGTCATGCCGACCAGCAAGTAGATCATTGGCGAATCCGCGCAGCATCTTGACGCTCTCGGCCCATCTGGCAACCCTGTATGACTTCTGCGGCTTGCTCGGGATTTCGTCACGCATCGCCTTGACGGCCGCGATGGTGCGAATATCGACGCCGGAGGCAATCAGGTTTTCATAGTCTGGTTCGGGGAAGTTCTTGGAAAGCGTGATGTCTTTGGCGTCAGCAGGCAACTCATCCGACATCGCCTTCTTGTAGTTCTGCCACAGGTCTTTCTTTGCACCCTCGATCTTCTCGCCAAAATCCGCAATCTTTGGCTGGCCGTGAGACTCGGAAACCTCATCAGCCGTCAGATCGCCGCGCCTCACTGCGGCAATTGTCGATGTTCTGTCGGCACCGGTCACGCCAGCAGCGTCGAGGGCGGCTTTGGCGCGGGATACTTCGTCTGGTGCGGGTTGGTTAGGCGGATTTCCGTTGTCGATTAGATGCGCAGGTATCTCGATTGGCTTGACTGCCCATCCCTTACCAAGAACCGCTAGGTCGGCATCAGCCCTGTCTTTAAGGGCTCGAACGAATTGCTTCCCGTCAGTCAGTAGCACAGTCTCTTCTGGTTGGATATTTCCGCCGTGCTGATGCTTCCAGAATAGACGATTGGCGGTATTGATGTCGTCTGCCTTGCGGGATTCTAAGACCTTTTCTCGATCCTGCCGATCAAGTTCTGCTTGCCGCTCTTGATGCTTCTGAGCCGCTACTGCCGCATCAATGTCAGACTGCGTGTAGTCGGGGAATAGTTCTGTTGGGTGAGCTATACGCCCGTCAGGAAGGGTGACATGGTAGCGCACCATCTTGCCGGTAATGTCTGACTTCTCGAATAGGTCTGGAGAGTGAACATAGCCACTGCGCTCGTTGCCGTTATGGTCAAGCCCCTTGGATTCCTTCGGTGCACCCTTGGCTTTATAGACGTCGACCAGCGTACCAAGAACGGCCTTGCGCTGCTCTTTGGTTAAAGAGGCGCCAACTTCGCCGCGGCTCTCAGCAGCCTTCGCCGACCGGCCGTCAGGAGTAAAAATGCCGCCCTGATTGGCGGCCGATGGCGTGTTGTCTTGTGTCTCCGATGACAATCGGAATGGAAGCGTCGCCTCCCGGTCGATCTGCTCCTTGGTGATGCCCTCCGGCGCCTTCAGGCGATCCTGTTCGGCTCTGGCTTCGGCTGGGGTTTGGCCGGCGAGGTCGAGGGGCGGCCGAACCTCATCGCTCTGCGTCGCTTGATCGCCGCCAGCACCCGCATCTTGTGCAGCAAGTTCTTCGCGTTCATTGATCCGATCCTCGATTGTCGACGCTATCTTACGCCACATTTGAACCATTGCATCAGGGCTCAAATCCCCGTGAAACTCGTCGGCGATCTTGTCCTCGATCTGGTTCAGATCTGCCTCTGGGATGCCATCGGCGAGGGCGCGATTGTGAAGCTCCGATGCTGTACGCCCAGCGACGCCAGTTTCGAAGCCGATGGCATCGGCGACTTCCTTTTCGACATCCTGGAAGGGCCGCGTCCTGATCCCGTTTCTGAGCTCCACGCCGTACTCGTTCGCGAGTTTCTTTATCTGCGCCTCGTGGTTTTTGGCCTGACCAGAACCTCTTTCCCGTTCCGCGCGCTCCATCGAGTAGACCGGAGAGCCTGACGCCGCCTGGTGAAGAAGGTCCGTGAGTTGGTTGATGCCGCCGTTGTCACGGGCGTCGTCAAGATTGATGCCAAACCCGTACTCTTGGGAAAGGGCGCGCGCGATCTCATCCGGAGAATGGCCGGATTTCGAAAAGAGCCCGACCGGATAACCGCGCATGTTCTTCGCGTTCGTCTCGCCGGTGATGTCGAGGGCGTAGTCGCTGTTGATGCCGCCGAGCGACCGAATGGCCCCAAACAGAGTTGACGTGTCGTAAGTGCGCGCCTTCGGTTGGGCGATATTTTTTCCGAGAAGCGACTCGCGCAAACCTTTTTCGAGCCTCGGGCTGACGGGAAGTCCACCTTTTGCCGAAACCAGGAAAGAGCCGTTATCCCCGGTGCGCACGACGAGTCCAAGGGTTTTAGCCGCGACCCTGACGTCTGCCTCCGGAACCCCGACGAGTCCAATCTTTCCGGATTTCTGCCTGGTGATCCCAGGCTGGAGCGAGTCAGGCTCTCCAGAAACAGAAACCCCAGCATTAGCTGGGGTCGGTGTTGGCTCTGGGGGTGCTTCTGGGGGCGCTACGGCGCGCGGTGGACCCTCATCTGCGGGTACGACTTTTGAAGCGATCCGATCGCTTCGTTCTGATCCTGCCCGAGCGACGCGTGCTCTAAGCTCGTCAGGCGATCTGAAGCCAACGAGGTATTGGGCTTCATCGCGCGTGAGGGCGCTTGGCTCGATGCCGAGGGTATTTCTGATCTCATTTCCATGGCGCGCCTCCAGGATCTTGATGACAGACGGGGCAGGCGCCATTATACCGCTGCGGCTCGCGTTGGCAAGCGTCACGGCTCCCGCTACGTCGCCTCCCTGGCTGCGGATATAGCTGGCCATGTCGGCGAGCGTGCTACCCATCGTGGTGACGTCATCGACCAGGACATACCGGCGTCCTGCCTCGATGCCGCCGCTGAACTCCGAGCGGTATGCCACCCGATCCATGGCATTTGCGCCCGTGTGATAGGTCTTGTTCGTCTGCAGGATGCCGGCCCCCAGTTCGCCATCGGCACCAGCCGCATAGTGCGCCGCCAGCGCGAGCGGGATCTTGTTCGTGCCCGCGGCTTCTTCGGCATGCACCGGGACATAGATCGCCCCGGCGCCAAATTTCTCCCGGGCCTGCACGACGTTTTCGGGCTGCACCAGATTCTGCACAAGGCGCGTTGCCGCTTCCACATCGCCGCCCTTGGCGCCCTGGTAGTCCGGATCGGCCTTGAGCGGTTCGACGCTGCGGAACTGCGAGAGGACAGGAGCATCGGTCCCGAAAGTGTGTGCCCGGTAGGGTGCGGGCGCCACGGGCGTTTCAGCGGATTCCGAGGCGGTGCTGGCCGGCCCTAGTCGATCGCCGGCATCGGGCGCCGGCGCGCCGGCCGGCGCACTGGCCTCCTTGGATAGCGCTTGGGCCGCTTCTGGCGTCGGGGTTACGGGCGCCGGTTGCTTGGCTGGCTCGGGACCTTGGGAACCGCGGCGCTCCTGCTCCTGCGCCCAATCGCCGTACTGATCCCAGGACATTGCGCCGTCCGTCGCCAATCCGGCGCGCTGAAGTGCTGTGATCTCGGGGGCTGTGAAACCAGCATTGGCAAGCGGCACCGGTTCGCCGGCGCGATCCGGCTCCAGGAATAGCGTGTCCAGTTGCGCCGCGCGGTCAGGACCGAAGGCGCTCGTTGGAATGATGGCATTCGCAGGCTTTGCCGCTGGCTCCGGGGTCTGCTGGGCTTCCGGGGGCGCCGGCTGGAGCGTCCGCACCCGCAGAAGTTGGTCGGCAGCATCCGAGACAGGTGCGTCCGGCTCCGTCTGTGCCTGGGAGACGACGTCGCTGGCCGCCTTGATAGCGGTATCGATGTCCGGAGCGGCAAGGATGTCGGAGACCTGAGCCTTCGGCGCTTGCGCCGGCGGTGGGACGCCGATCGCGTACAGGAGCTGCTCGGGATTCCCTTCAGGATTCTCCGCAGACGGCAGATGCTGCTCGAGGAATGCCTTCTGGGCCGCGAAATGGGCGATCTGCTCGGGCGTGGCGTTCGGGTTGGCCAAGCCATCGTTCGCGGCCTGGAGGGCTTCCTGGCCGACGCTGATGGCAGCAGCACGGTGTTCCGGGGAATAGTTGTAGGAGTTCTTGGCGAACTCAGTACCTGCATCCTGTGCGGGCCCATGGCCTATGGCGCCGAATCCGGCACCGACAACCGCGTCGAGGGCACGATCCTCCCAGGTACGCGAGGTCTGCATGGACGCCGGAAGAGCTGCCTGCGTGAGCGGCTGGAGCGCTTCATTGACAACCGGCATCGCGACTGCGCCGGTGAGCATGCGCGCTCCAAGTCCGCCTTCGGCGGAAAGCGGAGTGGCTCCCAGAGCTACCGTCGAGAGGAATGTCGCCGCCATGGCCTTACCGGCCTGCCCGACGTCTCCAGTCTTCTGCAGAACGGAGCGCCCGGTATCGATCATGCTCGTGGCCGCCGGTATCGCCATGCCGGCCATCGCTTGGCGCCCAGCATTTGCCAGAATTCCGGATATTGAATCGGCGAGTTGCGCCTCGAAGGTCGCGCCACCGGTGATGAGGCCTTCCCCCATCATCACCCCGAGGCCGCCGACGGTATGCGCCAACTTGCCCATGAAGCCACTTTTCTGGTCAGGGGCATTCGCATCGTACTCGTCCGCGAACGGCTTGACGATGTTCTTGAAAACTGCGTCCTGAATTGGGGTGTCAGGAGAGTTGGTGGCGACCTGGTAGAGAGAGTCTGCCAGCCGCCCGACGGATGAGGCCGCCAAACCGGCGGTCATGCCGAGCTGATCGCCAGCCTGGGCAACGCCCTTCAGAACTTCGCCGGCAATACTGCCGAATCCGGTCTGCGACTCCTGCGGCGTCTGTGGCAGCGTGCCATCATCGACATCCTGCACAATATCGTTCGTCGACTGCGGGAGCATGTCGCCGGCGGAGCGGCGCGCCGTGTCAGCAGCTACCTGGCCGGCGATAGTGCCAGAGATTCCGGGTTGCTGCGCCATCTGCTGTTGCGTCGAAAGCGGCTGTTTGGAGATGTCGGCCCGCATCTTCTGGTACGCATCGGCGCGCATTGGCCCGACGTCGTTTGACAGATCGGTACCGACGGTGGACTGGTCTGGCAGTTGAACGCGATCGAGCACGGAATCCCCGTTCAAGCCGAGTTCATTCTTGATCCAGTTTCCGGTATCGCTGGCGGCGCTCGCCGCAGAATCCAGGAGCCCGGGCGATGAGGCAGGCGGTTGAGTGTCCGCGCGACTTGCCTTGATGGCGTCCGCCGTGTACCCAGCCACCTTATGGAGGTAGTCCTGCGTCTCTTGGGGGAGGGCCGAAGTCCATACCTGTCCGGAACCTGATGCTTTCTGGAGGGCGGCCGCCGTCGCCGCCGGCCCGTAGTCGTAGGCCGCGATGGCCTGGTCGATATTGTTGAACTTCTCGATGTTCTGGCGCAGGTAATAGGCCATGCCGACGATCGCCTGCCTGGGGTCGATCGGATCGATCCCTATGTCCTTGGCGGTATCCGGCATGAACTGCGCGATGCCCAAGGCGCCAGTCCTCGGATTCATGGCCGCCGGGTCGAAGTTGCTCTCTGTCTGGAGCATCCCGGTCAGAAGGGCCGGCGGCAGGTTATAGGCCTTGGCCGCGGCGTTGACGACAGGCTGGAGGGAGGGATCGAGCGGCACGTTACTGGTTCCCGAGGCTCTTGAGTACGTCGCTGGGAAGCGGATAGGCTGTTCCGGTAGCCCCTGGCGCCGGTGCGCCTCCCGGATTGGCGGTCTTGGCAGCCCAGTCGAGCGCCGCATTAGCATTATTCGCCGTCCCGGCATTCAGGAACACATTCGCCAGGGCGGCGACGTTCTTGTCGGTGTATGGAACCGGAGCGCCGTTGGCCATGAGCGGCACCGTTCCGCTGCCGTCCTTCTTCACCAGGTACGTCATGCCATCTGCGCCCTTGATCGGTTGCGCGAAAATCGTCGCACCTGTTTGCGCTTTGGCGACGGAGTTCTTCAACGTCTGAACATCAAGGGCCGTATTCGCACGGATCTGTTCAGCATCTACCCCCCTAGACTTCATCGCCTGTACTTGGGCGGCAGCCTTGGTGTTCTCGACCTCTGACTTGTTGGCCAGGTTCTGCATGAAGAGGTCGGGGTAACTGGAGACCTTCAGGGCCTGAGCGGCGGCATTGGCTTCCGGAAGATAGCCTGCGCCCAGCAACCCGTTGATCTTGTCCGTCGGCGTCGCCGGAGCGTTCGTGCCATCGTCGTTCGGTGCACCCTGGGACGAGTCGATAACACCTGCGATCTTGCTGCGCTCCAGATCTTTCATCTGTTCCTGAGCCTGGAGCGCATAGTTGATCTTCTGCTCCTCGAGCTGTGCCTTCTGTTGTTCCAGAAGCGCACCCTGTGCGGCCGTTCCACCACCCCCAGCAGCGCCGGCAAGCGCGTATCCAAGCAGTCCCATCATTGCGCTCCTGGTTGGGCCGCAGTGGCTACCGGCGGCGGTTGGACGGCGCCGGGCGCCGATTGAGCGCCAGAGGGCATTTGGGCGCCCTGGCGGGCTGCCATAACCTCCTGGACCTTTGCGCGCCCGATGCCGAATAGCTTCAATACGGCCTGGGCGGTCGCCTGCACGACCTGCGCCGCTACGTCCGTAGTCACCGTGTCGATGGCCTTCGACCGCTCTGCAAAATCCAGGACCTGCATGGCCAGCGTGATGGCGGCCGGCACCGCCTCAGGAACCGACATCTTTCCCTGGGACTGGTTGTAGATCGTGCCGACCAGTTGCGCGATTCCGGACGAAACCTTGGTGACAATGTCCCCGGGCTGCTGGATCTTCTGCATGAGCATATGCCTGGTGGCCGGGCTGAACATGATCTGCATCCCACTCACGACGATGGCCATGTATTGCTGTCTGGACCCCGGCGGAATCTTTGCCTCGATGCCATCCTCGATGCGCTTGAGGATTGGGTTTTGAATGGTCTGTTGTGCCATGACGTCTAGCTCCCGCTGTAGAGAAGTCCGCTCGGCTGCGCGACCGGCTGGTAGTAAACCGGAACGACCGAGCTTGCGTTTTTGATCTGGCGTTGAAGCTCGGCTTGATTCTGATTGTTGATGTTCGTCTGGAGCTTGTTGCTCTGGTATGACCCGTAGGCATTCGCTAGACCGCCCACGGCTCCTGCGGCTGCCTGACCAGCGACGAGCTGACCGGTCGGGGAGAGGCTATTGTAGTCAGAGGAGATCGCGCCAAGGAGTCCACCCTGAAGGTTCACACCAGGTAGCTGCTGCGATACCAGTTGCTGCTGCAGCGGGGTGAGTTGCTTGTACCAGCCCTGGACCTCCGCCTCCGACTTTCCGCTCGCTATCTTGTCCTTTGCCTGTTGTATCAGGCCGGCGACATCAGTAGGCGCCGTTATGGGTGGGTTCGATAGTCCGGTCGGCGCATGGAAAGCTGGAGGCGCGTTTGTCGGCAACGCGGAGTTCGGTGCGCCAGCTGCTCCGGAAACGCCATCTGGCGCTCCAAATCCTGGAGCCGAAGCGTTCATGAGGGCGCTTGGGCTGGCCAGCGCCGTTCCCTCGGAGAGGGACATCGCGCCCGTTGGCACACCGCTCGACATGGTCATTCCGCTGAGATCGGGGCCGGCTGACGACGGGCCGAACGCAGCCATTGTGGAGGAACTCACGCCGGAATCCGCAGCCGACGTTGCTGGATTGAACATCTGGTCCATGGCGTCATTGGCCGACGCTGTGTCCAACCCGGCGTTCCCTGCATTCGCTGCCGCATCGGTCCCAAACATGCCGGCGCCGGCCGCCAGACTCCCAACGCCTCCGATCAAGCCGAGCGTGCCGCCAATCTTCGCGAGGTTGCTGTTCCCGGTCACCGCACCGGCGACGCCGAGTACCATCCCGGTGAATCCAACGGCGGTTGCGACAGTGGCAATCGTCGCCGTCCCGGCCGCGATCGACGAAAACGCAGCGATGCCTGCGCTGATCGGATCGTATAAACGCCGTGGCTGCGACCAATGGAACCGTCTGGACGGTCCGTCGGATGGATCCCCCAGAGGCTCGCCAGAAAGGCGAAAATCCCAGCGGCTACCCCAGTTGGTACGTGATTTTGTCATCATGCTCGTTCGTCCTCTTAAAGCCCAACCGCTCGATGAAGCGGATTGCCTTCTCGTTGCCTCTTGACGCCGTTGCCCGCAGACATCCGTAGCGCGTAATCCTGTCCAGAAGGAACCGCTGGCGCATCTCGCGCCGGATTGCCCAGCGCCCGTGGAACTCCGGCTTGACTGCAATGTGGATCTCATCCCCAAGGGCCATGACGCACCCAACGAGTTCCCCACGAATGACGATCGGCTCGATCTCCCACCACGTCAGAGCCTCTGCATACTCTTCAATCGAAAGCCCGGGCCTGACGTGATCGTAAAGGATCCGGATGCACGCTTGTCTCACTACGCGCTCGCCTGCTAGCTGTAGGAAAGCGTCCAGGGGTCGGCACTGGCACTAGACTGGTTGCTGGCAGGGGCCGATCCTGGTGTGTTCGAGGTAGCCGCAGCGGTACCGGATCCTGAGGCGCTCCCCGTTGGCTGCGCTCCAGTCGCGATCGCCGAGAAGTTTGCACCGATATTCAGGCCCAGGACTGCCGATTGGTCCGCCATTCCAGCCTGCGTTTCGGCGAGGATGTTGTCGATCGCCGTCTTCTTTGCGGCCGCGTCCATGTTCGGACTGGTATTGATGTTGGTGATCGCCGTCATCGCCTGATTCCAATACGCGCTTGCGGCAGAACTCGACTGGAGGAGCGTCTTGTTGTCGTTCTGCATCTGCTGGAGATGCGTTTGAGTATCGGCATTGAGATTTGCAACTGCCAATGACGTGTTGCTCTGCATCTGCTGCAACTGAATTTGCGTCGCCTGCTGCGCACTGACGATACCGGCCTGAACGGCGGCGTTGTAGACCATGGTCTGGAAGTCGTTCGCGCTCTTGACGTTCGACAGATCGGTGTTTGTCAGCAGCTGGGCGGAAAGCTGCGCCATCTGGTTGACCTGTGATGCATTGAACGTACCGGCCTGGAGGGCGTTGGCAGCATTTGTCTTGAGGACGTCGACAGCTTCGGCGACGTTGAACTGCGCCGTCTGGTTGATCGCCTGAGCATTGGCGATGTTCACCTGCGTGCCGTTCTGGGCATTGACGATCGACGCCTTGTTGAACGCGTCGGCGGTAAATGCCGCGGCCGCGTTCTTCGCGCCCATGTTCTGGACGGCGACGTTGTAGATCGTGTTGGCGTCCGTCGTCCCGAGCTGGGCCGCGAGCTTCGCCATCACGTCGACGGCACCTTCGCTCGCAATACTGCTGTCCAGGAGTCCGCGAGCGTTCGCGTCCTGGTTGGCCATGTTTTTCAGGGCCACCATCGTCGGGCTGTTCGGATCGAGGTACTTCTGCATCTGACTCGAAACGGTCATCTGCGCCTGCTGGGCTGGCGTAATTTGGGTTGCGTCGTAGCCTTGCGAGGTCGCATTGACTGCAGAAGACGTGGCGGCTGTCAGCGGTGGAGGAGCCGATATTGTCGGCGCCGTAACGGTCTGAGCCGGGCCTGGAAGTGACGCCGTGGCGAGGGTCGGTGTGGGAGCCGGTGGCGGCGTCACAGTTGGAGCAGAGGGTGTGGTCGAAGACGTGGCACTCTGATGCGCCGGAGATGTGGTTGAAGGTGACGGAGACGCCACCGAAGACAATGGCATCGTGGTCGCCACACGGTCACTGGGGACGCTGCTCGATGCCGACGGCGCGCCCAAGAGACCTGTGCTCGGCACTGGAGAAGTGGTTCCCGCCGGTTGTCCAACTCCTGGAATAGCCTGAGTGATCAGCTGCCCAGTGACGGGATCGATGTTCGAAGTCGCAGCAGCCATGTCGAGCCTCTAAAAAAAAGCCGCCCGAAGGCGGCCAGTTGATTCGATGAAAACGCCGTGCTTCATGGCAAGCCGGTGGCCATCTTCAGGTGGCTTTCCGGGTCCTGCGCCCAGCGCTTTACCGTGTTGAGATTCACAGTGCACGTTGAGCCTTCGTCAAGGAGTCCGCGAGTTTCTTCTGCAACGCCTGCCAAGAAGCTTCCCAGCGCTCGCTTAAGCTCGGCCCGGTCGAAACAGGCGAGGTCAGGACGGCTGGAGGCGGGGGGGGCGGCGGGCACGACACTGCGTTGGGCACGATCGTTTGCGTCCCGCAGGCGCTTAATAGTCCCAGCGAGAGTAGCAAGAGCATTCGAGTTTTCACGGTTGGCTTCCTCCATTCGTTGAACGTCGGCGGCATGTTGGATCGCTGCCACCTTTTTTGCTGCTTCCCCCTGGGCCTTCGTAGTGGCGACGAAGCCGGAAAACTCGGCCTTTACCGCTTCGAGCCGCCACCCCTGCACAGTCCAGGCCAGCATGCCAGCAGGGATCGCCCCCACAGCTAGGCCAGCCAGGAAGACCCAAACGAGGGTCATCGGATTGCCGGTTACGATGCCGGCCAGCTTTTCGAGCAGTTTCACGATTTGCACCCCCACGCTGGGTAGTGCTGCAGTCGCACCTTGAAGACGTTTCGGACGTGCTCGCGGTTGATGTCGCACGCCGACCGGCCGCCGTAAATGGGTGCATGTGACTTGAGGCAATGGAACTCGACGTTGCCGAACCAGATCCCGGCATCGCATCCTGCAGTAAGCTCGCAGGCCCGGCGCTCACGCTGCACGCCGCCCACCCCGCCGTTATAGCCGGCGTCGCCGAATTGGAGCATGGCCGGCGCGGCGCGAAACGGCCATGCAGCATCCCGGCTCATCAAGACGATGGCCCGCATTTGCAGATCGGGCCGGTCGTAGACGTTCCCCCACGACCAGCCAGCCAGATCGCCTCGGTAGCGCCGTCTCAGATCGGCCAGGGCGTCGAACCGCAGCGAGCCATCGGCGCGATAGGCGCGGGTGATCTGCCCGAGGCCGGCGCCTTCTTCGCGCGAGGTCTTGAGCCGCGCCGCAGGATTCCAGCAGCCGCGCGAGTGCAGGCTGATGCACGATTCCTGCTCGATCAGCGCGGCCAGGGCGACCGGCTGCGGATCGCTCGGCCAGTAATAGCATTGTTCGATCCGAAGCGTCGGCCCGTATCGGTAGAAGCCGGCCGGCGTCTCGGCGTGTGCCCGGGGCGCGAACACCAGCAGCAGCCCGACGAACACGATGGCGCTCGCGATCAGCGCCAGACCCGCGCCGGTCGATTCGCCGCGGGCGACCCGGAACAGCGTGCGCTGATCGGCCTCGGGATAGTCGAGCAGGGCTTTACGGCCGAAATGCGCCGCGCCGACGGCCCATACCCCCTGCAGGATCGACAGCCAGCCGATGCCGGTGGACAGTCCGTGATCCGGATCGGATTCCAGCGACAGGATCAGCGCCAGGATCGAGCCCAGCGCCAGGAACACGTTGCGATGACGGGTCAGTGTGCGGGGCATGGCGATCTCTCCTCGACTTGTTGTTCGACGATCTGGCAGTTTTCGTCAGCATCAACCGAGCGGTGAAACTTCGGGCACCAGCCAGCTTCGTTGTCTTCGTATGGCTGGCACAACGGGCAGTCGATGCAGTCGGTCATGATTGATTCACCGACAGTTCGATCATCTTGTCTTTCGCGGCCTTCTTCATGATCTGCAACGTCTGCCAGCGGAACCAGACGTTCACAGCAAATGTGAGGACCGCAATGCCGACACCGGCGTAGATTGCAAAATCGTTGGCGGTCATGCCGAGTATGACGGAACCGGCCGAAGCAGCATACGTTGCCGCAGTAGTCGCGCGCTGGGTCATGGGTGCTCCCTTGTAGCCTCGAAAGCGTTTCGACAGTGATCTGGATCGTCTGCCAGCCAGTTGATCAGCCGCACGAACACGGCATAGCGTGGCAGCACTCGATACCGCCAGCACCGGCTGCTGATCGTCTCGTCCTCGTCGCCGCCGAACGCAGCATTAGCGAGCTGGTCGAAGGCGAGCGCGATGCGCCAGGCGCGAGGACTCCCGGCCAGTGTGGCGGCCAGCATCCAGATCGACGCGACGACGCCGGCGATCTGGCAGACGATCCAGATCAGCAGCCGTTTAGCCAACGTAGCGATCCTCAATCGCGACCGGCGTTGTGAGGATCGCCGTCTTGTCAATGGCGAAGCCCTTGGCGATGAGCATGTCGAGGGCGCCCGGCAGGTCCGCGCGCTTGAGATCGATGTATTTGCGCACCGACGCATCCTTGACGACTGCCTGCACGGTGAGGTCGGCCGATGAGAGAATGGCGAGCTTCTGACCGCCGTAGGTATCGAAGCGATCGAAGAATGCGCCGACGTAGAGCCACCACGCGTTCGGCGGATCGACGGGCGCGGGCTCAGGCACAAGCACCGCATCCGGATAATTCGCGGCGACGAAGGCAGCGTCCGCAACGATGGTGTTGCCATTGCTCAGTTTGTAAGTTGCCATCATCCGATCCTTTCGATTGCGACGAGTCCGCTGCCCGCGTTGCCCGATGTAGCGGGTCCGGTAGCGGTTGTCACTGCCGCACCCGATCCAGAACCGAGTGAAACATTTCCTGAATTTACATTAACGGCACCACTCACACCGACAATGCCACCCGATGCTCCGATAAAAGTGTTTCCTGATGCGGCAGTGAAACCTGCCCCGTTACAAACACCGCCACCACTCCCTGCTCCTGATCCCGGAGTAAGGGTATTCACATTAGAACCACCTAAAATCACTGCCGGTGATCCTCCACCCGAAAGAGCGACAAATGGAGAAAAATGAGAATCAAACCCTCCGTCGAGTGTTGCTGTTCCTGCCGCAGCTACGGTTCTTGTAAATCCATCGCTACTACTGTAAGCACTTCGGCCACAAGCATTAGTTCCTGTAGCACCCATTCCTGACGTTACCGAAGCACTCGGCGATCCCATCCCGGCGCCGGCCGATGCTGCCACAGCCGATCCAGTGACATTGCCGCTTGCAGAGGATAGAGATGCTCCTCCTGTAGCGCCGCCAGCGGTATTGCTACTCGACCCGCTACTCTTTCCAGCCCCGAACAGTGATCCGCATGAGCCGCCTCCTGTAGCATTTCCAGCGTTCGTTGTATGTGTTGCCGTTCCAGCCGGACCGCCATCAGCAGTAAATTGCGCTCCTGTTGCTCCTGTTCCGCCGATTCCACCAGGCGCAACTACTCCGTTTGTAATTGTCCAGCTACCCCCTTTACCACCATGCGCAGTAATCGAGCCTCCCGACCAAGATACAGTCGTATCGCCCCCATTATTTCCATTAACGCCCGTTCCGCTTACTGAAGACACCACGCCGAGGGCGCCGGCTCCAATCGTAATGGTTACGACGGTTCCAGCAGTAAGGTAAATCTCAGATTCGGCAAATTGCGCGCCGCCTCCGCCAGTTGCCGCGCCCCCTGCGGTAGTTTGAAAAATTGCAGCGCCACTTCCAGCACCCCCTAGCGCGGACAGCCTGTACCATCCGCTCTTAGGGATTGTGTAGGTGGTGGAAGACGGAAAAAAGATTGCGGCCGACCGCGCGATCAGCGTCCTCTCATTGCCGCCGGGAAACCCCGCTTGTTGTTGGGCGCGCATCTCAGTACAACCCCACGTTGGCTGACACGCTCACCTGGGCAGGGAGCGCCGACGCTGCGGCCACCAGGCCGGCGATCAGCATGCCGTTGGCGCCGAGCTGGATGCCGGTACTGTCGGTCTGCGCGCCCAGGAGCAGCGACACCGACGAGACCGAATCCGAGCTGCCGGCGTTGGCCGGCACGGCGATCTGCTTGGCTCGCCCGACGCGCACGATCCGGAAGCCGGCGGCGCTCGCCTCGTTGGTGAAGGGTGTACCGTTGAAGGTCAGCGCAAGGGCAGTGACTGCGGTCACCTGTGCGAGCACGCCATCGTTGGCTGCTGTAGTGGCGCCGAAGAGCATGCAGGAATCGCCGACCGAGTAGCCGTCATCAACGAAGCTGCCCACCGTGCGATTGATGACGTTCAGTGCGGTGATGGTCGGGGCGCCCATGTTGGCGTAGAGGGTGGCCTGCACGCCCTGCCAGACGGCCACGGATTTGGCCGCGCTGTCGCTGCTGGAGATCAGCCCGTCGATGACGCGGCAGCCGCCGGTCATCACACGCTGGCGCACGGACGCTTCACCTGGCAGCGCTGCCTCGCCGACGATGGCGGCAGCGACCTGGGCCGGTGAGACGTCGACCAGGACTTTGGCCTGTGTGCCATTGGCGGCCGTGAAGTTGGCCACCTTGTTGTCCCAGTATCCCGGGAGGGTTCCGTCAATCATGTGCTTCTCCTATGCGAAGGTCAGTTGTCTTGCGCGACGAATCCCGCGCTCGATCTCGTATTTCTTGAATGGATTAGCCCAAAATCCGATCATCCCGTCATTGCTGGGAACCATTCCAACGGTAGTTGATGAAATCGCCGGCAAAGCTGTCCGCATCGCGACCGATTGAACCATCGCAGTGCTGGCCGCCTTGGTGCTGTTGTCCATCACAGCCTGTGTCGCGACCCTGATCGTTGCGCCCGTGAAATCGTGCGTTCCGCCCCAGGTCTGGCCCGCTATCAGCGTCGCGAACGCGGTTTGTATGGCGACGAACTCGTTCCTGATCAGCGAAGAGATTCCTCTCGTGGAGGTTTGCGGATTGGCAGAAGGAGTGTAAGGATTTGGCATTTGCTACCTCGCAAGCCTGCGTACTACGAAATGGAGAATTGCGGCATGGATGGTGTAGGGCTGGTCGATGTTCGTATCGCCGACGATCAACAGGGAGATGTTTCTGCCATCTCCCGAGATGTCGATCTCGTATTCGTTCAGATAGGGGGCATCCCAGTTGAAACTGTCCCAAGTGAATTGGTCCCAGTAACCGCCGCCGCCAACGCCCGTGAGAGATTGACTTGCGCCGGGCTGCGTGTCGCTGCTTCCGTAGGTGAAGTCGTAGCCCACCGAGATTTGGGCCGTATTCTGCGCTGTCGCCTCGATGATCCCGCGAACATAGCTCTTGACGGTCCTGGGCGACTTGCTGCTATTGAAGGCCGTCAGAAGATGGGCCTGAATGTTGCCGCCATCGAACGATGTCCCTCGTTCCATCTCGTAGACATAGCCGTCCGATCCGGCGGCCAGAACGCGCTCTATTCCGGTCGAATCGACGATCGAGCACACCTGGTTCATGTACCTGGAAGAGCCCAGATCGAAGTACATGATTGCCCCGAGTTCGGAACCGTTCATGTAAACGATGATTCCGGTCCCGTCCGAGAAAAAGACCCGGTACTGGTTCGTCGCCCGAACGATACAACTCGCCTTCGCCAGACCACGCTTCGCATTGATGATCGGCTGGATCTTGCGAGTCAGGGTAGACATGATGAAGTTGCCGAAATTCAGCGTCGTCTGGATGTTGACGACGCCCTTCGTGTCCAGGCCATAGCCGAAGCCGATGTTCTGCACCGTGTAGGGCTGCGCGCCGGAGTCCGGGGACTGGAGCACCAACTTGAAGTCGGCCGAGGTGTTGCCGTACAAGATGTAGGTCTTGTTCGTGTTTCCGGCCGTGTAGATGGCCAGCGAACCCATGTAGTAGTTCCCGATCTGCGGCAGCAGTCCGGAAACCTCGTCTCCGGTCGCAAGCTCTGCCGCTCCCGTAAGCGCCGTCCATGAATACGGTGCGCCAATTCCGGAGACCACCACGCTCGCGTACACCGCCGCGACCAGCATGCGCTTCCATTCCACAAGGAACTTCGGAGCGTCCGTTCCTATGCCCGTCCGGATCGGCACGTAATAGGTACCATCGAACTCGAACAGAGGATTGACGCCGTCGCATCCGTACATCCTGAAGGTCGAGAGGGTGCCGCTGAAGTTCGTGTTCAGGAATTCGTAGCGCCCACCCGGAAGCAGCGAGATCGCAGTGGCGGCCGAAGAGGACGTCGCCATGCTGGTAGCGCCGACCTTCAGGGCCTCCCCGTTCTGGAATACTCCTACAACCGTATCGATCACCAGCGATCCGACGCCGGATGCAGTCCAGGTGCCAGTCCGCAAGAGCGCCCGTCGCACGACCGCTGTGGCTCCGGACGTGCCGCCGGTGATCGTGTCGCCCTCGTTGATCTGCCCCGTTGCCGAAGCAAACTGAATCTCCGTGCCCAGCGAGACCGCGGACCAGCCGCTGGTAGTGGCTTTGTACATCACGCAAGCGGTCGCCCCGGCATTGTCGCGGAACGCGTAGATGTTGCTGTCGTAGTACCACGTCCCGCGCACCGGCCCGCTTCCAGGAACCTTCTGAATGTCAGCCCTGTAGTTGTCGGCCGCCAGCCCGAGATAGGTGGCATGCAGGATCGGCGTCAGGGCGGCGCTTTGCGCTATCGAAGTCAGGTTCGCCTGGGTCACCGAAGAAACCTGGAGCGCCTCCCCAGCCTGGAAGGTGTCGGTTACCTTCGTTACGATCAATTCTGTCGTACCGTTCACCTGGAGAACGACCGCCGTCGCCCCGCTGGTCGCGCCCGTCACCGTGTTACCGGTGGCCACGGTTCCAGTCACTGCGCAGGCGATATTCGAGTAGGTCGCCGCGCTAGGCGCCGTTCGGCCGTCGAGGCGCTCGAACCCGTACATGCGCCGATAGCCGCCGTTGATGTCCGGTTCGAAGTTGACGCTGTCGATCAGGTTCCCGGGGGCAAGCGACAGCGCCGGCGAGACCAGATCGAGACCCCCTTGAAGCGGGAATGCCTCAGTCTGGACCGCCGGGAATCGAGCATTCACGCGAGCGGCCCTCCGATGCCAATGATCGGTCGCTGATTTTGTTCCAAAGCGCGCATGATCCTGTTGCCCTCTTTGACCGCGCGCTCCAGCTTCTCCGGCGCCACCAGGTCCGTCGAAATCTTCTCCATCGTCCGGTACATGATCAGATCGTGGAACTGCGCCGGCATTTCCGGAACATCGGCATCGAGCGACAGCACTTGCGGCGACATCTGGTATTCACCGCGAACGGTGTAAATGTCGTTCGGGTTTGGCCCAAGCACCAGATTGTTGTCTGGGTCGATGGTAAAGTGTGCCGGGACGCCGGTTATGGTCGATTGCATCCCGCGTTTGTAGATGTAGCGAAAATCCGACCACGGCAGATAGATCAGGTAGCGCTCGCCGGCAACCCCGCTCGAAGTCAGGAACATCGTGATGTTCGAAAACCCGCGATCATCCAGGATGATCCAGCGGGAAAATCGGTCAATCAGAGCATTCAACCTCGAATCGGTCACCGATCCATATGCGTAGGTGTCGGTCGATGCGACGGTATTCACCGTGAACCTGGATCGCATCCAGCGCCAGTCGATATAGCGAAGTTGGATGTCCGACCATGCGTCTGCAACCCAATCGATGACGCGTTTGAGCTCGCCCGTCTGGGCTGCCACGGTCGAAATCGTTGCGCCAGATACGCGCATGTTCTGGCGCGTCTTCGAGCAGAGCTGCAAGTACGTGCTCATAGTTTGACCATCGCGTCCATAATTGACCCCGTGTAGGTTTTCGTTCCGACGTGCCCAAGGCAAACGCTTGGGTCAAGCCAGACCTGATGACCGATCTCTCGCACGTCGGCAAAAAACGCCATGTCCTCTCCTCGGAAGGCGCCGTTGTGCACGTCACAGCGGAAGATGTAAGGCCCGTCGTCGAGTTGCTGGGCGTGATAGGCAAGCGTTCCGATGACGGTATCGCTTACGACCGTGAAACCCAGGCCGACGCCATTGATCGGCAGGCAGCCGTACTCGTTCGTCTCGAGGCTGGAAAGGTCCTGCTCCCCGAGCATGAACGTCGGCGGATCCATTTTCGCCCGGTAGGCGCCACAAACCACACTCATCTTGGTCGAGAGCGCCAGAAGCCGGACGAAGTCCTTTGACGACCATTGCATGTCCGAGTCGATCATGAATAGGCGACTCATCCTGCTGGCGAGAAACTCATGCGCCACTTTGTTCCGTGCCTTCTGCACGATCGAGCATCCGGAGACTAGTTTCAGTTCGAACGGGATTCCCCTGTCCTTCAATTCCATGACGGTCTCGACCAGAGACTGGACCGTCTGCCACGGAAGATCAGGGCCGCACGGTATGCCGATCATCACGGAAATGCCTTGCAGGTTGCACTCGATGGCGCTCATGCTTTCTTCAGCATCACGCTCAGGTGGTGGCCGTCATGGTTCAGCATGTGCGCCACTTCGAAGTTCCGTTTCCAGGTCCAGCGATAATCCGTAACCGGAAGCGCCTTCTCCAGTTGATCGACGTACCACTGCTGGTTGAGCATGTAGAAATGGTTCGGTCCGAAGAACCGGATGTGGCCTGGATCGGAAAGCGCATCCGCGCCTATCGGGACGATGATTCCCATGGAGCCCCCAGCCTTCAGGATCCGGTGGTACTCGCCCATCTCGTAGAACCAGGCTCGCCAGTCACCTTGATTCCCCCAGTGCTCGAGGGCGTCATAGGCCGCAATTTCGTCGAACTCTTCGTCGCCGAACGGCAGACCCTTCCGGCATTCGACAATAGCTCCCATGTCGAGGACAAGCCCCGCGCCGCAGTTCGGATTCATGTCCAGCGTGACAAGTTCTCCGACCCAGTCTTCTTCCGCGCCCAGCCAAACCTTTTTCATGCGGGAATTTCCGCATCCAACGAGTAACGATTTCTGCATGAGTGCCCCTTTCAGTGAGCTGAATTAGAGCCGGCTTGGTACCCCCAGGAAGCCGGCCACCTGGTGAAAGCCGCTGTTGCCAGCGGTCGAGTCCTATACCGACGCCGAGAACGGCGTCGCGACGGTGCCGGTAGCGCGCCCGACGATCGAGACCTGGAACAGGCCGGTCGCCACGTCGACGATCTCGATCCGGTCGCCCTTTGCGCCCCCCTGGGTCGTGCCATTGAGGGTGATCGTGTCGTCAGTTGCGGTGGTCGCAAACCCCGTCACCTGAGCAGTGTCAGTGGTCGCCAGGACGGAAACCCCGGACAGCGCATCGGCAGTGTTTGCCACCTTGATGGTATGGGCTGTTGCCGTTGCAGCGACGCCGACCACGAAGGTATATTTCTCGCCGGATCCCGTAGCAGCGGCCAACGTTACCGCAAGCGGAGCAGTTGAATTGACCAGGATCACCTTGCTGCCATGCGATGCGGCCGTGACGGTCAAGGCTGTTGCCGTCGTCGCGACAATCCGACTCGCTACGTCGGTGGCCCGGTTGATCATGGCGGCCGTCGCCGTCAAGCCGGTATTGGTGGCGTCCGACAGGAAACTGGTGAAAATCTGGGTAAACATCTTCCCGACGCGCTTGTCCGGGAGACGATTGATGATCTGCTGAATGTCGATCTTCATGGTTTGGTCCTCGTAGAAATGAAAGGGGCCAGCCCGACGTGGACTGGCCCAACTGCGTACTGCGTACGGTCAGGTCCGAAGACCCACTGCTGTTACGGTTCGCGCATCCACTCGGCGAATCGCCGCATGCCTTCCTGCGTGTCCTGAATGACGTTGAGCCGATACGTCGTGCTGCTCTTCGGGTTCAGGCGATTGAACTCGTTGCCGTTGTTGTCCTTTCCGAACGAGCAGGCGTACTGCGTCTTCTTGCCCGCGATCAGCGAATAGAGATACTTGCGGCGTATCCGCTGGTTCGTGCCGCGGTGTATCCACTGATTGACGCCCTGGTGTCCGGAGTACAGAAACTCCGGGGCATTCGGGTCGTCATCCGCCTGGATATTGATCACCACGAACTCGTTCATGAACTTTTCCTGCTCGGCGACAGACAACATCTTGTTGCCGGGAACGATCTCGATGTCATCGCGCGTGATCGGCGCGCCGTCCCCGAATGCCGGAATGGTTGCGCCGATCGCTTGCGTTTCGACATCATCGGTCGTGATGACAGGACGTGATGCGCTCGTTTCTTTCCTATGGCCTCTTGGCATAGTCGTACTCCTAGGTTTCCCGCGGTGTGCGGTCGTGAAAAGAAGGAGCCGCTTCCAGACGGCCTTGGGGTGCTACGGGGTTGCTGTTACGACGCCTGCGGGCGGTCCGGCATGCCCATGGCGACGTCGGCCACCGTAAGGGTGATGCCGGTCACGCCGGAGAAGTTGCTGGTGCCGAAGATCCAGCCCGCGGTCGATGCCGTGTTTCCGGACTTGCAGACTACGTAGCCGACGGGCGCCAGGGTGTCCGGAATTTCCGGAAACTGCGGAAGGTTGCCAGGGACGAAGTTCCCATCGGAACCGAGCGGAACAATCGATCCCTGCACGACCTTGCTGGCCTTGGCCGCATCACGACAGAGAACGAACACGGAGCCATTGCCGTAAGCGCCCGCAACCGAACCGCCGCCGATGACCGGCTTGAATGCCGCGCCCGTGACGGCATCGGTCGTCGGCGTGGCTTCAGTCGTGAGCGCTGCCAGGGTAAAAGCCTTGCCCTTGACCGTCCAGACGAGGGCTCCCGTACTGTCGATCGTGGTCGCGGTCGCATGAAGTGCCAACACGGGCGCCGCCAAACTGGCGGAAATCCCAACGAGTTTTTGAGCTTGCATGGTGAATCTCCTAGAAAATTGGGTAGGCGTTATGGGCCGGAATCACCCGGCCCTGCGACTCAACTGAGAGTCGTTGCCAGGCACTCCGTGACCGCCATCCAGCCCTGGTTCGTCACCAGGCCAGCGTCGTAGAACGTGGTCGAGCAGTACCCGCGCTCGCCCGTCGGGTCGGATTTCTCCTTCTTGTTCCACGGAATGTGATTGAAGTCGAAGGCATCCAACCCGCGGAAGGCGCAATGGCCCCATGCGTCCTTGGCGATCGTGAAGATCTGGTAGACGTCGTTGTAGGTACCCCCCGTCGAGACGAAGCCAGGATTCAGGGCGACCGTCGTGGTGGTCGTTGCATCCGCGAACTTCGGCAGGTCCGGCGACAGGATGAAGCGGTGCGAGCCGACGGCGCCGATCTCCATCTCGTGCACCGGCTTCATCTGGCCGTAGTCCTTCAGCGGGATGTAGCCGGGAATGGCCTCGATGTCGCGCTGCAGGTCCGTGTGGGCAAAGTTCAGGAACGACGCCTGGACCGAAGCCGTACCGTAGTTGCCCGAAGGCGGGACGATCTGCCGGACGAACAGCGCATGGTTGCCCCGCAGGTTGCGGGTGATCTTGTCCATGATGTTGAGCGTCACGGTATTCGCCGTGGTGGCGCGGGTGCTCCCGCTCGAGTAGAAGCGGTTGGTGCATCCCTGCAGGGCACCGATGTAGATCAGCTCGCGCACGAGGCCCATGCGCTCGCCCAACTGCTCCTCCATCCATTGGGGCATCGGGTCCTCGCCCAGGTTGGCCTGCCGCTCGGTGTAGCTGTAGAGCGCGCCGTACTTCTGGACTTGGACCGTGGTGTCGAGCACCGAGATGGTGTCCGGCACCGGGGTGGATCCTTCCTGGATGAGGTGAGCCGCCGCCGTGGTGGTGAAAGTATTCGGCGAGGCCGCCGTTGCACCGAACGGAACGACCTGGCGGAAGATGACGGTGTCGCCCATCTTCACCTTCTGCGGATAGACCTCGCCGGTCATTTCCACCGTACTGACGTGCAACGCATGCTTCAGGATCTGCCCAAGCTGTTTGCCGATTCGGTTGCCTGGGTTGTTGAGGGTAGCTTCAGCCATGATTTTTGCTCCAAATTAGGTTTTTTCGAATACGGAATCGAAGCCCTGCCTGATGGCGTCTTCTTCCGAGATCATTGCGGGCGGGGTCTGCTGCACGCCCTTCGGCGTGAGGGCCCCCTTCAAGCGCTTCTCGTTGGAGATGCGCTTCGCGTTCCAAGCTTTGAATTGGTCGAGTTTTCCCGAGAGAACATTCACGTCCCAGGTATTCACCACGGCATCGGCGTCAGCCGGAGGCAGCGTTCCGATCCACGTCTTGAACTCAGGCGTTTCACGGATCTGCGCCCTGTCCGGGTGCTTGAAGTCGATCAGATGAACGGCTACCCGCTCGTCTGCTGTCTTGGCAATCCTGGCCGTCTCTTCCGCTAGACGGCGTTCGAACTCGGCAGGGTCGATTCCAGTCGGAACAGGGTCAGCAGGCGCTGCCGGCGCCGCTGGCTTTTCTTCCGGTTGCGCCTGAGACGACTCGATGAAGTCGTTGAAGATCTCAGCCAACTCCGGGCCATACTCGGACTTGAGTCGTTCGAGCGCCTTCGGGTTGATCCTGGTCACTCCGGCCACGGTTTGTGTCGGGAGCGTCTTCAACTTCTCGTCGATGAAGTTCTTCAGGCCGCCATACTGGCCATACACCTTGCGCACGTCGCCCTTGATCTCGTCGATCTCGCTGATCCTGGAGAGCAGGTTCTTCAGTTCGCTCTCTTTGAACCCGGCGATCAACGGTTCCGCCGCCTCCACAGGTTGCGCAGCGGGAGGGGCTTCGTCCGATGCCTTTGCGGCAGGCGCTTCGGGCGCAACGGGCTGACTCTGGGATGCGGGCGTTTCCGTCGGCACTGTTCCAGTGGTGGCTTCGTTGAATCCCGCTTCCATGTCCGCGCGGATCTGTTCGGGTGTCTGTTCGACTGCATTTCCAGTGTCTTGGCTCACTGTCGGTACCTCACAAATGAAAATGCCCTCCGTAGAGGGCACAAAGGCGGAGGGCATCAAATGTCGTCCGCCACCAACCAGCCGCAGCTTTCGCTACGACGTAAAATCTTGATCAGTCGTTGAAGTGGCTCTCGTCGCGCACGGCGACGGGCTTTGTCTCGATGAACTTCAGGAAGCCTTTGACCGCAGCGATCTCGCCCAGAAGCGGCGCGCGTTCTGCTTCCGTCATCAAGGCATCATTCGCCTTTCGCAGATCGTCCAGGCGCTTGTCCAGGTATTTCCTGGCCTTCAGCATGCCGGACTGCAGGCGTTCGTCTCGGTTCAGGTTCATTCCGGCGCCTGATCAAAAGCATGTCCGTTCGCCGCGCGCCCGGGTGCCTGCACCGGAGGCGCCATCGTGCTGGACGTGCTCAACTTGTGCACATCCATGATGTGGTCCGACAGCTTATGGTCATCGGCCTGCGCCATCTCGGCACCGGATAGCTGGACCTGCGTCCGCAGTTTCATCGTGGTCGCGGCAAGCATGGCCTTGAGGTTGGCGACGGTTTCCGCAGAGGCGCCGTCTTGCTTCATCTGCTCGATATATTCCAGGCTGTGCTGGATAACGAGCTGCAATTGGCGATCTTCTGCGTTCTCCTTGCTTTGTGCGGCCAAGGTCTCCTGCTGCTTCTGGATGGCGCCTTGCGACATGGCCACTGCGGCGTCTGTGCGTCCCTTGGCGGCAATCGTTGCGGCTTGTACCTGAGGATCCGGCGCCGGCGGCGGCAGCGCGGCAAACTCCTCGTCTGTGTATTGGAACCTCTTCGGGTCCAGATGCCGAGATTTGCACCACTCTGCGAACCATCTGGCCGGATCCACCTTGAATTCCCGATCGGTGACCATCTTGCCCATCTCTGCGATCGACTGATTCTCTAGGTCTCGCTGCACCAGGGCCGAGGATCCACGGGCATCGATGACGAAATCGCCCTTCTCGCTGTCATCGTCGCCGTAGTGCAGCAGCCAGCGGTAGTAGCGGCGCACATGCGGCTCCGTCACGCAGTCATCGAAGATCTTTGCAATGCGCCGGCGCACTACCGACGAGTTGTTGTTCAGCATCTGCATGCCGCCCAACGTGTCGGGGGCATGCCCTTGCTGTCCCTGAAGAAGCATGGGAAGGCCGGTCGTGATTTCTGCCAGCGCCATGGCTTCCTTGATGATGGTCAGAAGTTCATTGACCATCATGTCGACCTTTATCACCCCGATTGCCCGCTCCGCGGCGATCGTGGCATCTGCATCCTCTCCGAGCGTCCAGATCTTTCTCGGGCGAAGCTCTGCCACCCCATCGGCCGGCTGAACGACCCCTTGCCGGAAGATCAGCATCGGCCCGGACGCAATCCCGGCGTTGTCCATCAGGCTACGCCATCCGGCATTGATCATCCGCTGCGGCGTCCTGATCTGCCTCGCGACTCCACGGCCGGCCCAGTGCCCGATCCGCTTGCTCCACGGCATGACGTCGTAGGGAAAGTCGCCGCTGTCCAGCGGATTCAGAGACGCCCGGATCACGCGGTTGTTGACCATCGTGACCAGCGCCGGAATCGTCATCATTTCGGCGTCGCACTTGAGTCCGCAGACCTCGAGGTCTGCTTTGCTCAGGTAGCCGTAGTAGTACCAGATCTCGAAGCGCCCGGTCTTGATGCTCTGGGTGTACTGATCCAGTTCCCGCTTGGGATTGACGATCGCCTTCGTCGGTCCTTCCTGGATGCACATCTCGATCTGGCTGGCGATGTAGCCGCTATCATCGTCGGGACCGGACGGAATCAGGTCGAACAGTTGCCGGGTGGTGAGTTCGTCGCGCTCCCAGGTGTAGGAGCCGTTGTGGATGTTTTCTCCGCAAGCGCCGTCCGGGAAAAAGTTCCATGCCGAGACGATGGCCGATCCGGGGACGATCTTTTCCTCGATGATGAGTTCGCCATCGCGAAACATCACACCCTGCTGCTTGACAGGCACCGGCCCCTTGACGATGCCTGTTCCGATCCGTGCGGCATCGTTTATCGACTCTCGAATGGTCCTGTGGTACTGGCACTCGACATGCCAGTCATCGATCCGCTTCTCGGCCTTCTGCGCGCAAGCCTTCGCGAGGTCCATGATCTCCTGGGCCTTTGCGATCTGGTCCTGAATCCACTGCTGCGCCTGGACCGAGATTACCGGCTTCGCCGGCGCGGTTGCTTGTGCAACTCCTTGCGTCACCAGTGACTGCGGCATCGGCGGCTGTGCTGCAGGCGCCGGCGGCTGCATCGCAGCGGCCACAGACTGCCCGATCTGCTCCGGCGACGGGTTGCTTGGCGTGGGATAGAGTTGTGCCGCGGCCAACAACATCGTGCGAGGGATCTTCCCTTTGACCAGCGCGCCCAACTCCGGAATCGGTTTTGGCGCAATCGACCAGCCACGATCATCCGTCGGCAGAAGCATGTCGGACATGCTCGCGGCCGCCGTATCGACGTAGGGCGCCGTCAGGTTGATGAATACCGTGCTTCGTGTAGCGCCGGCCGCTTCCGTCTGGATCTGGCCAGGCGGTTTTGTGCGCCACGCCGAGTGCTCCTTACGATTGGCATCGTCGATCCCGTTGTAATACTCTTCGTCTTCGGTCCACTCTTCCTCGATGCCAGAAGCCTTCCTGGCCTCGATCGCGTCTGAGCGCTTTTGCGCGAGCGCTATTCCGAGGTCGAAGAGCCTCTGGATGCGGTCCTGATCGCTCCCTTGTTGGGAACCGGCATCCGTGCCTTCGTCTGCCGCAGCCGCTATTGAACCGGTGCTCTTCTGCGCGCCGACAGGTGGCTGCGCGCGCCGACCCCTGGGTTTCAGCATCAGTCGCCAGCCTGCCAGCCGGTAAGGGTGACCTGGCCGGCAGCCGACCAGATGATCCGCATCGCCAGCACGGGACTGGTATAGACGCCATCCGCATTCGCATTCTTGGCAGCTACCACCGAATGGTTGAACCACGCCACATTATCGTATGTGTGCTGCACAGAGAACGTCGGGGTGCCGGTTCCGACGACGCAGCCGAACCCGATGTTGAATTGGCTGTTCATCCGCACCGACTTGTTGAGAGGCAGGATGGTTGCCGATACGGCCGCGGCCGTCCAGCCGATGTCGAAGGTGTCCGCCCCCGTGGTAGACGACACCGTGACGCTGGTGACGGTCTTGAAATACTTGGTCGTCGAAACCGCAACGGCTCCATTCGGACCGGCGATCCCCTCGGCGATCGGCTGATCGTCGGAGTTCGTGCCTGTCACCGTGAAAGTCTTGCCGCTGTGATCGGTCGCAGCCTTTCCCGTGATCGTGATCAGATGCCCGAGGCTGTCGCCGGCGTCGTTGGCCGACAAGGCATAGCCGCCGCCCGAGTATGCGACGGCAGCGGCCAATCCGGATGCGTTCAGCGCGACATTGGTACCTGTGGCTGAGAGTTTGTACATGGGCGACTACCTCAAGAAAAAGGCCACACGATGGCGGCCTGTCATTTGGTGAAGGGGAGCGAAAATCACGCTTTCAGCAACCCTTTGCCTTTGGCAAGCACCTTGTTCGCCTTGGCATCAATCTTGGCTTCCTGCGACTTCGACATGCGGCCAGCCTTCACGACCTGAGTTGCGCGCGCCTTGGCATTCGCAGCGTGCGGTTTGTCGGGCACCGGGTACGTCCCGTTCGGACCGGCGAACTGGCTGGGTTGAAGCCTGTTTCGTACCGCTGCAGTGAGTTTGCTCATAGTCCGATCTCCCGATCAAGCGTTCCCCATACCGGCGCCCGCACCGGCTTTGCCTTCTTGGCAAGCCCTTTAGCCGGAGCGAATGTCATCAGAAACGCGTCTGCCCTGTTCGGCGACTTGATGCTTCTGCGCTTCATCTCATCCTTGCTCTCGACCTTTATGGTGCCGTTTGACAGCACCTGATACTTTGGCGTCGTCAATTCAGCGATCAGGTCGTCATCGTCAGGCAGCTTGCAATCCCGGGCTTCCAACCACTCCCGACCGAGAAACCAGAGTTCGTCCCGCAGCCTGGAATACGAGCGACCTTCCTTGTCTGAACTGATACTGGCCGATTCGGCGACGTTGATGCCGTTGACTGGGAGTCCCTGCTCTTTCAATCGGTCAACGACCCCGGCGCCTATACCGATCACATCGATGTTGATGCACGCGGGTTTCTGTTCTTCATGGTCGTAGGCCAGTTTTATCAAGCCAGCCGTCTGCATCGTGTCCTTGCCGAACCACTCCTTTATCGGCTCAAGAAGCGTATTTCCCCGGCGCTTTGCGAGCGCCGTTGAGTCATCCCCAAAGCGAGCGACGTCCACTCCCCAGATGACAGGGCCCGGCGTCTGGGAAACATCCCTGTCCCGTGCGCATTCACAGAGCTCCAGCGGAATGACAGTATCGACGTCGCCGGCGAATTCACCCAGGACGCGTACCCGATAGATCGGGCTGCTGACCCCGTACTTGCGTCGCATTGAGTCGATGTACTCGCGGCTGACGTTCTCGCATTCCTCGCCGCTGACTTGCAGCGTCGCCCAGTCGCCGCGGCTCTTGTGGTGCGAATGGTAGAAATATCCGCTTGAGCGCGTCGGGTTGGCCGCCATCACGACATAGGCGCCATCGGTCGATAGGGCACCCTCTGCCACCTCGAATACGGCATCCGAGACTGCTGACGCCTCGTCGATCAAGAACAGGATGTTCTCTGAGTGAAATCCCTGGAGCGCCTCGGGCTTCTCTGGCCGGGAAGTCCGCGCCACCGCGAACGACTCGTTCGGATGCGACTTCAGGAAGAATTTCTCAGCCGACCATTCAAATTCGTTGCCGAGTTCCGGCATGCGTTCATTCATTGCCCGGTGCCACTTTGCCAGTTCAGCCCAAAGAATGTCGGACAACTGGTGGCTGGTAGGCGCGGTACACGGCACCTTTGCTGGGAAATGCGTGCTCTGAAACCACAGGATGCACCATGCCAGGAACGCGGACTTTCCTACCCCGTGACCTGAACGAACGGATAACTTGCGATCGAGTGCCAGGTACTCTCCGGCCTGGTACTGCCAATCGAACGGCGTTGCTCCCAGAACCTCGCGCGCGAAGACCGCCGGGCCGTCCTTACGCCAGCGCTGCAGCGTGTCGAGCGCAGTCACTTCTCAAGTTGGGCCAGCAGCGCAGCAAGGCCTTCACCTTTCTGCCGGTTGTCAAGCTCGTAGAGCCCGTGGAACTTCATGGCCTTCTCAAGCGCAGCGTTCTTGTCCCAGACCTTGATCTTCTTGGTAAATCCGATCAACTGCCGATCTACGCCGCGACCTTCGAAGTTCTGCTCGATTTCGACGCTTGCCAGGGTAGCCGCCGTGTCATCGTCAAGTTCTCCGATCCCCTTCAGGCTGCCGTCCTCATTGAAGAAACGGCGCGGATCTGCGTACGCGATTCTGGCGATCTCGAGCAAGGTGCGTTCGGTGCTCAGCTGGTATTTTTCGGAAAGCGCAGCCTGTCGCACCCGGAGCATCTCTTGGACGACCGGATTCTTCATCAGCCGAGTCGCCTGTGCCCCTGCAGTCTTCTGGCTTAAACCCGCACGGATTGCTGACTCTCTACGGTTGCCGTTGGTCGCAATCATCGCTTCCACGAACAACTTCATCCGTTCGGCCGCCGCCTGCTTGTTCGTTCCAGGCTTAACGCGCTGCGTCTTTGGCGCGGAGGCCGATTTTTTGGCTTTCACCGCCCCTTTGGGCGTCGCACTTCGGGTAGCCATTTAGCCACGCCTCTGGATCCCCACCGGAATCGCGATCCTCGGCACGTCGCGCACCTGGCCGATCGGCCCTTCGCCCATGTTCGTCGCGACGCTGTCGAGGTAATTCTTGATCCTACTGGAGAGCGCCACGGCAGCCCCTTCATGTTCGGTGCCATGGATCTCGTAGACCACGGAGACCATGCCGATGTCCGTATCCTCGAGGGTAATGGTCACTTTGCTCACTGGCCAGCGCTACCGCTGAAGACGCTGTTGAAGCCGGCCGCTTTGCTGGCTCCGTCATCGCCTGACGCCTGTTCGTAGAGCTGGTTCGCGATCTCCATGGCATCCGACCAGGATTTCGCCGTCTGTGCCCCGGAATCGTCCTCTGAGCCGTCGCCGCCACCGCTTTCCTCTGCTTCCTCCTGCTGGCCGGATTCAAGTTCAACGGAGAAAGTGCCATCCGGCATCGCGCTGATCTCGATGACGAAGACCGCCTGCGCGTCAGCGTCGGAACCAGGATCACTGGCGGCGCCCATCATCTGCGGATCGCCTCCGGGCATCTGGGGTGCGGGTGCGTTGGCCATGGCTTGTCCTTTCTGCTACGCGGCTGGCGCCGAAGACTGCTCGGACGCTGTCGCTTGGGTTTGGGGAGCATCCGATTCCGGTGCTGTGGATTCCGGCGCGGCGGCCGCATCGTTGGCGCCGGCCGAGTCGGTGAGGGCGCGTCTTGCTTGCAAGATATTCTGGTCGTTGGTCTCTGCGATCGCTTGCGCGTTCGCTGCCGACGTTGATGCGACGGCTGCTTGGTTCTCTGCCTGGAGCTGAGCCTGGGCCGGAGTGATGAGAAGCAATCCAAGATGCTCATGGCCAGTCCAGAGACCCTTAACCTCGCCTTCGAGGAACTTGGCCAGAGTCTCCGCTGACGTGAAGAACCTCTGCACGCCAGTTTCGATGTTACGGATGACAACGTCGATGTCCATCGCTACAACCCTTTCAGAAAATTACTGACGCCCAAAAGCGAAAGCCCCGGGCCGGGATGGCGACGGGGCTTGGTGCGTTTCCTATGGGCGTGACTGTGCAGACGGGATTACCATACCCATGTTTTCTCATCATGTCAAATCCTTCTTCGTCGCCGCATTCCAGAACGCCACAGCTGCCTCGATGAACAACTTCTCCATGTCGATGCGCAGGTTGCTCCATACTGCGGCCTCGTAAACGTTGCTGATGATGGTCCTGTGCAGGAGGTGCAGGTCATCGATAACCGTGTCTGAGATCCTGGCCGCCCACTCATCAACCGGCTCGCATAGGTGTTGGAACGCATCAACACCAGAAGCTCCACCACTCCCCATTCCTGCGGAGTCCTGCCGGTATCCATGAACAATGTGGTAACCCAGGCGCCAGTTTCCCCAGTTGTGCAGATGCCAGTCCGGGCGCTCCGGAATCATCCGGCGCCAGCGTTCGAACTCCTCGTAGGAACCGATCATGTGCTTAGCCACGGCGCCTCCCGTAGATCCTGTCTGCAGCCTGCGCGATAACCTGCCGCTCGATCCAGCCCAAGCGCGGGTCGCTGAGTGGTATGACGAAGATCTCATGGTCGCGCCATCCATCGGCCTTTACCTCCTCGACGTCCATCTGCTCTGGAACGAACCGGCCGAGATTCGAGCGCGGTTCGGTTGGCTTGTGGCCGCCTCGCATCAGAACAGTCCGCCCTGCTCGCCCATCGGCTCAATCTCGATCTCCACCCGAGGATTCGCACGATCGATGCCGTGGTAGGTGTGCCGCTCGCGGACCTGACGATCGTTGAGATACACGCCGCGCCGGATGATCTTGCGGTCCTTCCCTGTTCCCTGCGTCTTCGCCTGGAGCACGTCCAGCACCACCGACTCATCGAGGTCGGGCCGCTCGCTCGCGTACCAGATCCGGATGGTGGCGCGCAGCGGCCCGGTGAGCATCACCTTCGCCGCAGGCGGGATCTGCATGAGCGCGGTCGCCTCGAAGTCCCGGGCCTTCTTCGACTTGATCACCGCCGCGCGGCCCTTGATCACGACGATCTGCCGGGAGTTGGCCTTACTCGCCGGCTCACCCAAGATCGTGAATCTGACGACCTGAACGTGGCTGCTCACCGCCGCCGCTTCCGAAGAATTGAGATCATTGCATTCCCCCAGATTCACCTTCACGTCCTTTAACTCGTCCATCAGCACGCGCTGTTGATGCTATGGTCAGAGCTTTTCGACCGAGAGCCGCGGCCTTCTCGGCAATCTCTGTCCCGTAATGCTCGCGCCAGAACTCGATGCACCGCTGGCAGTACGTGCCCAGGCCAAGCTTCGCCTGATCGACCAGAAAGTCGGCTAGGTGCTCTTCGAGAGACTTCGCCATGGATCACGCTGCTACCTTCCCGCTGTACTGGTCGTGTTCAGTACAGAAATTTCTACGACCGATCTGCTTGCTCGCCGGAGATCCGCAGCACTCGCAGACCGATTGAGCGAGGGGAATTCGCGCAGAATTTGAGACGTCCGCTGGCGAGGGATCACCCTCATTTCTCACCCAGTTTCGCCAGGTGGCTTCCCAGTCGAGCTTCACGCCCTTCTGGCCCGGTTGAGCAAGCCAGTGGTCTCTGAACTTGTCGCCGACTTTCCTGACGTAGTCTGGATTCCAGTTCTTCCGCTCGGTCAATGCCCAATCGCCCCAGCCCTTGGGCAACCTCCAGTCGCTTTGCATCCTGGCGCCCCTGGTGGTGGGAGCCGGCTTGTCCGGCGATGATGTCCCAACACTTCCTCCTTCCTCTCCTATTCCCTGTCCCTGTCCCTGTCCCTGTCCCTGTCCCTGTCCCTGTCCCTGTCCCTGTCCCTTGGATGATGTAACATCGTCTGTCACAGACGCCGTTTGCCTCTGTAACATTTCCAGTGACTGTCTCTGTCGCGCTTCCTCGCGTGCCTTCCTCGCAGCCTCTGTGCGTTGGCGCTGCGCGCACTTCGCAGACCATGCTTCCTTCGCTTTTTCGGCAACGACAGGATGGTAGAGGCGACCGTCGGAACACTTCACCCAGCCGCGCAGACCATCGGCCGCGCGAACCTTCTTCCAGCCCTTCAGATCGCGCCCAAAGCCCAGAAGACGCGCAAGGGCGGTATCGTCATCGGGTAGAGAAGCAGCCGGGGTCTGGTGCCAGGAAGCACACCAAGATAGGACGCTGCACCGGAACGCCTCCGCGTCAGGAACCGATGAAAGCTCGCTGTCTCTCAATCGGAGGACGTCGAGCGGCATGAATGGGAAATCCCGCAGGTCGACCTCTTCCGGAACGAGGGGAACTGGAAATCCTTCGTTCTCAACTTCAGTATTCATCTCCGCTCGTCCTTCAATCCGATTACCCCGGCCGCCCACAGGTAGGCCCAGGTCTTGTGCATTGCGGTACAGAACATCTCCCACTTGTCCGCCCGGGTCGGCTCGTAGCGGCCGGTCGGATCCTTGCCGGTGCCACCTTGATCGAGCCACGAGTGGCACGCGGCGCAGAGGTGAGCGTGGAATAGATCCATCGCCTTGTGCCCCATTCCCTTGCCGAGGATCTGCCTGTTGGCGTGAGCAGCGACGATCGTGCCGTCCTGGCGGCCGCAGTTCTGGCACGGCGCGCCGTTGGCGTGGTCGAGCAGCTGGCGCGAGCGCATCGTCATTCGTCGAAACCGATCAATATCGAGTCCATCATCGCGTGCGCCTCATCGCCAAGGTGCTTCCAGAGAAAGCGCGCCGGGTGGCCGGAACGGAGGAAATCCATCACGGCCTCGTGATACCGAGTAAATTCCTCCTGGTCGGCCTTGGCGTAGCTGATGCTCTTTGGAATCGGGACGATCCCTCCTCTTGCGCCTGCAACCCATGTCACCCAGCCGGCGCCGATCTTCAGCCAGATCAGGAACGACTCCAGTGAGGAAAACCGCTCCTGAGCATCGAATACGGCGCTGACGATCGCAAAATGCCGTCGGTGATAGGGGCCTGACCTCGGAAAAGCCATCTCGCACGTCGCAAGTTCACCGGACTCCATGGCATTCACTCGCTTCCAGAAGCGACGCCAGGCACGCCGATCATCCTTGGTGAAGCCGTCCAGGCACTTGAACAGGAAGTCGCTGACCGCGCCGATTCCGGCCGGAGGCGCAACTTCCGTACGCATGATTGTGATCTTGGACATCAGGACATCCCAGCCGCCCGAACGCAGTCAGGATGAAATCCTGGCGGATGACATGCATAGCCGTTGTCCATCGTCACCACGCAGCGCTGAAAGTTTTCGGTGGAATCTCCAGACGCGTAGCCCTCGAACGTCCCAGGGAGCCATCCAAGACGAGCCCATTGAACCTCGACGCGTTGCCCCGGTGATAAGTCGTCCATCAGGCGAGCTCCAACACCTGCCGCGAGATCTCCGGGCTCTTTCCGAAAGCGCCGTCGACCATCGCCCGAGCTGCCGATCCGCGCGGAAGTGTTGCCAAGGCCCTCTCGTAGGATTCGACCATCGTGACGAGCGCCATCTGGAGCGCGTCCTCGCGGCGTGGCGCGCCCAATCGTTTCAGCAAGACAGTCCGCACGTCATCCTTCGGAGGCTTCTGTGACGGCTGGCTCGTTCTGGACGCAAGTAGTTTGGCGTATGGCGTCCAGTGGCCGGCCGGACAAATCTTCCCCCGCGTTGTTGCTCCCGTCTTCGGGTTACCGGAGATGACCGCGGAGAAGTCAGCCCGACATACCGGACAGGTTTCAACGATCGTGACATGTCTAGGTTTCATAGCAACCTCATCTGCCCCGGCAACGTCCCCGGTAGCCGCAAGATCGCCGCCTTCCTGTTTGATCCTGGATTGATGCGCTCGCCGTCCTCGACTAGCTTTTTTTTGGCGACCAGGGAATTGCACCGGCCGCACGTCGGGCCGTCGCGCCATCCAAGAGCATTGGCGATCTCCAAGCGAGTTCTCGGGATGCCATCGGCCATCAGCGCCAGCACTTCCTGTTCGCACGCCTGGAGGTTAGGAACAGGGATTGAATGGAATGCTTCCCGGCTCGTATCAGCAACGCCTGTCGAATCGAACCACATCAGGATTCCTTTCCAAGAGGCGCCCCAGTCGTCCGACATTCCTCGGACACTCCGGCGACCAATTCAAGACGTCGCTCATAGAGACTGCGGACTGACTCGATCCCATGGGCACGAATCATGAGCAGCTCCCGGACGTACTCCGAAATTCCCATGCCGCACTGCCTGGCCAGCTGCTCGAGCTCGTCCCTTGTGTCCTCGGAGACGCGGACCTCGACCTTGGCGGTGAGTTTGCCAAGCGTCGAAGTGGTGCCGGATCTGGCTAAGGGCGCCATGCTGTCTTTCTGGCTTGCGGCGCTGGAAGAAGAATGCGCCCCGAGCCGGAAATGGGAGACCGGTCGGGGCGCGAGGCCCGCGCGCGGAGGAGGATGCGCACGGGAAGATTCATGCTATGCCGCTACTTTCTGCGAGTGATCGACGAGCGGACGGCCCTTTGGGTGTGGCCACGACTTGTCGGCGACACGAACCCAAGACACGTCTGGGCGCAGGTCTTCGCATGTAATAGCGCCTGCAACTTCGCGCTCAACAATTGGGCAACGCTCAATCGGCACGCATGTGCTGCGCCACTGCTGGATAGATTGATAGCTCTTGACGTTGAGTCGGAGTGCTGCAGCCGTAACTCCGCCAAGGAGTTGAACTGCCTTGTCTAGCGCATCGTGATCGGTAGCCATGCATCGATCTTACACAAGAAAAACTAGTACTGCAAGATTTTCTTGCAGTGACACAAGCCAATCTTGCTTAGATCATTTCGAAATGGAGACCATTCACGAACGCCTAAAGCGCCTGCGCAACGCACGCGGACTGTCATTTCAGGCTGTCGCCGATTTTGTCACGAAGGCTGCAGCCCTAAAGCGGGCCCTCTCTTGGCAAGCCGTCCAGCAATGGGAGGGTGAATTGAAAGGGGTTGAGCCAACGGCACCACGACGAAAAAAAATCGAAGCTCTTGCTGAATTATATGGGGTCGCTAGTGAAGAGATTATGTTCGGCTCCAAAGATGAGCGGAAGAAAAACTTCCCCAAGAGCTATAAATCCATCGAGATCTCGTCGTTTCTAACCGACGACGAGAGAGACCTTCTCGAAGGGTTCAGGCACGCCGACACACCATCTAAGAATGCGATGCTGCTTATGGCAAGGTCGATTACGTCAGCCGCCAAAGCGTCCGCAAAAGGAAACGGTGTCCGGTAATTTCATTCACGGGCTACCGCCAGAAGAAGTTACACCAAAGTCATACTCCTTTCAATTGATCGGTAGTCCTATACGACATGAGATTGAGATTCGCGCGACTATGGCGCCACAAGCAAGAGCCGGAAGATCTGGCACAGACATTGGTCGATGAGTTCGTTCGGAAAATCAACATTGATTCAACCAATACAGAAAGTTCACGCGGCAGTTTCGAAGACAAAGTGCGACTTTACCAGCTAGCGATTCTGTTGATCGCGATCATGAGCGAAGAAAAAACAACTCCGAAATATCTTGCGGTCAGGACCACCATCGAGAAGTGTTTTTTCTCATCCTCATCGGATCCTGATGGCAGGCTGCTTGGCCAGATTCAACACGCCATGGCACATCTTGGCGCGCTGTTCAATAAAAATGAAGAGATGTCTTGGGCTCGAACGTGGCTTGCTGAAACGGGAATCGTCGAGTCAAATCCGGTGATACTTGCCATCTTTTCTGGAGAGTGGATGTCTTTTTATACCGCCGTTGTAAAATCGCTGCGCCAAATTGAGCCAAGGTAAGAATTCGATATGCTCATTATTTATCTGCGGCCACAAATAGCCCAATAATCCACCTCAAGTTTGGGCGTGTCTGAGGCTGACCGCCGATCAAATCCCGAGACCGCGCAAGTTTGGCAAGAGCGTACGTTGGAACGTCAGCGAACTCCGCGCTGCGCTCGCCTGATCTTCTCATAGCCCGCTAACGCTGGCTTTTTTTCGATTACTTCAAGGGCATCGTCAATGTATATGTGTCAATGCAAGTTTTTCTTGCGTTACTAGTTTTTCTTGTGTATAGTGCGTTCAATGCTCACCAAACGGCGAGCAGTAGCAAACCCGGCAGCCCGGCGCCCAAGTGGCGCAAGTCCAAGCGGGCAGAGTGTCAGGTCTGTATCTACGGAAAGAGACCACGGGGCTTGGCAAAGCAGGAGCGGCACAGATTCTCCCGGCGAGCCGATCGCCGCTGTTTCGCCGCAGACCCGGCGCGAATCGGTACCGGGATTTCGTTACTGAAAGGGACGACATGAATGCACCTGAAAGAATCGCCGCCATCACGCAGGATCAGTTCGTCACGGTACCCGAGACAATTCTTCCGGGCGGATTAGTCGTCCCGGCCTTCCAGATCGGGAAGTACCTCACCAGCAAAGGCGCGGACGGCCGCGCCGTCATCACCGAGGATGGTGCGCCATGGGTCAGCATCAGCTACCGAGAAGCGCGCAAGGCGGCCGAGTTGGCGGGCTATCAACTCATCACCGAGAGCCAGTATCTCGCGGCGGCCTATCAGGCGGCAGTGCAGGGCGAGAACTGGACAGGTGGCAACGTCGGGAGAGACCTGCTCTACCAAGGATTGCGCAAGTGGAGCGTGAGCAGCGCGCAACCGGCGACGTTCAATCCTAAGGATCCTGACGAGCGCCGCTGGTTTGCGCTTCCCGGTGGCGAGCTTGTCTTCGATCTCGCCGGGAATGCCTACTCATGGGTGTTTGACGACATCCAGGGCGACAGCAACGGCCTCGTCGCCAAACCCATCGCATCTGATTCTCCCAGCATCGTCATTCCCTATCCGCCTGTGAGCAAGGGTCAGGGTTGGACCCCGAAGGGCGGCACCAACTGGTCGGGCGATGCGCTCATCCGGGGCGGCTACTGGGGCTCGGGCGCCTTTGCCGGCGTGTTCATTCTCAACCTCGGCGGCCCAGGCGGCCGCGGCGACGGCATCGGGTTCCGCTGCACCAAGTAATGGTCTCTGGTCCCCGGTCTCGGGTCGCGGCGTAGCCGTGACCATTCGCCAGATTTCGAAAGGATAACCATGTTCCAGACCATGCGAAGACTCGACGAGGCCTATCGCCTCATCAACGGGCTGCCTGGGAAGCGCCAATTCCCGAATGCCGACCTGGCGGAGCCCATGAAGGCGATCGCGCAGGCCGCGCGCGTCTCCGGTACGCCGCTGTCCGACGAGGAGCGCTACGGCGTTCCGTTGTCGGCGCCAGAGCAGGAGATCGCCGGCACGAAGATGATGCCGTTCTGCGTCACAGTCACCCAAGGCACGGAAGCGCCCGAGCAGTTGCGCGTGCTGGCGCCCTCGAGCGTGGATGCCGTGACGATGGCGCTTGAGATCATGTTCCCCGATTTCTGCGGCCCGCAGCCGAAGGCTTGGCTGAAGGTCGCCGTCGAACTGGTGAAGTCATGAGGGCGCTGGAACGTCTGATCCTTCGAATCTGCATCTGGAACGCCGACAAAGCGCTGATCCAGATGCACGAGGAACTGAAATACCACCAGGAGCGCGCGGAGGATGCCAGGTGCACCAGTGATCGCCTCTCGATGAGACGGTTCAGGTTGGCAACCAGACTCCTGAGCCTCAATTCGCAGCGGAGCGAACGCTGCCGGGCGCCGGACGAGAATCTTGATTACGAGCGTGACCAGTTGCGCGAGGAATCTCGGCGACGTGCTGCGGAACAATCGGAGCGCCTACGTGAATTTGGAGGCTACCGGTGATGCTTTCCAGCGCCCTTCCGTCCATGGCCACCCAGGCTCAAATCGCTGCCTGTCGCAACGCCGAGCTCGCTGCAGAGGCGGAACGCGCTGCCGCGCATGCGCAGGAAATCGCAGACAGGCGAAAGAAGACCCTTCGCGTCGCCAAGAAGAGCAACCTGCGGCCGCGTCTCACCGACGCGCTCTCTCGCAACGGAGCGATGGCCCTAGGAGACATGCGTCGCACCTTCACCGATGTCTCATTGGAAACGATCAAGGGCGTCTTGCGCGTGATGCTGGCCGCCAAGGAAATATCGCGATCGGGTAAGAGGGGTAACTACACCTACTCGCTATCGACACAGAAGAAAGGAATCCAATGAACGCACCGCAAGCCATTCTCGCGCCTGATCGCACCACCTATCTCGGGGGCTCCGATGTCGCGGCCATTCTCGGGGTATCCCCTTGGATGAGCCCCTTCATGCTTTACCAGAAGAAGATCGGCGAGTACGTCGAGGAGATCACGCCGGAGAAACAGAAGCTGTTCGACCGCGGGCACCGGTGGGAGCCCATCGTCGTCGAGATGCTGATCGACGAACTCAGGGACCGCGGCCACGAGGTCGAGATCATTGCACGCAACCAGCGCTATCCGGATCCTGAACTTCCATTCCTGGCCGCCGAGATCGACCTCGAGCTGTTGGTCGACGGCGAGGAAGTGAATGGCGAAGCCAAGACGGTCAATCCGTTCGCAGCGAAAGCATGGGGCGACGAAGACTCGGACGAGGTCCCGCTGTATTACGCCGCCCAGGTGATGCACGGTCTGATGATCAAGCCGCGCCGGCGCACCGTCATTGCCGCCCTCACCGGCTTCGACGACAAGCCCCGCGTCCATTGGATCAGCCGCGACGATGAAACCATCGCCGCCATTCGGGCCAAGGAAATCGATTTCTGGAATCGGGTTGTCAATCGCGATCCTCCGGATGCCAGCACGCTCGAGGACGTGAAGTGGCTTTACCAGCGCGACGGAGGAACGGCAATAGAGGCCGATGAGGAGCTTGTGCTCCTCTGCCAGCAACTCAAGGACCTGAAAGCGAACGCGAAGATCACCGAAGGCCAGATCGAAATGCTGTCCACCCGGGTGAAGCTTCGGATGGGATCAGCCGCCTTTCTGCTCTTCAACGGCCAGCCGCTGGCGACCTGGAAGAACAACAAAGACGGCAGCAAGACGGACTGGGAGGCCATCGCCAAAGCATTGCAGGCACCGTCGGAACTCATCGCATCGCATACGAAGTCGACGGTCGGAAACCGCGTCTTCCTGCTCAAGTAAGCCCTTCAAATTCACAGGAGAAAATCATGTCATCAACAGCCCAACTCAAGACCGTAGCGACCGCCATGACCGGCGCGGAGCTCGCCACGGCGGCAAGGCAAACGGCAGCGCAGGCCGGTTCCGGGACGGTCAAACGCTTCTTCGAGGCCAACAAGAGCAATCTGATCGCCGTTCTGCCCAAGCACTTCGATGCCGAGCGCATGCTCAAGCTCGCCCTCGGCGCCCTGCGCACCACCCCGAAACTCGCCAATGCCAGCAACGCCAGCCTGCTCGGCGCTGTCGTGACGTGTGCCCAGCTGGGATTGGAGCCGAATACGCCTCTCGGGCATGCCTACCTCCTGCCGTTCGACAAGCGCGAAAAGCGCGATGGCCAGTGGGTAACGACCGAAACCCAGGTGACGGTGATCATCGGCTACAAGGGCATGCTGGATCTCGCCAGGCGCTCCGGCCAGATCGTCAGCATTGCCGCGCACGAGGTCTGCAAGAACGACGAGTTCAGCTATTCGTATGGCCTGGATGAAGAGCTGATTCACCGCCCGTCGATGTCCGACCGCGGCGACGTTATCGGCTTCTACGCCGTCGCCAAGCTGGTGGGCGGTGGCTATTCGTTCGAGGTCATGGGCCGCGCCGAAGTCGATTTCATTCGCGACAAGGCGGCAGAGAAGAACCGGGCGAAGAAGGACGACAAGGGACGCCCGATCATCACCGGGCCCTGGGCGGACAACTACATCGAAATGGGCCGCAAAACCGTTCTGCGGAGGCTGTTCAAGTACCTGCCGATCAGCATCGAGATGCTTTCGAACGCCAACGTGATCGATGGCCATGCCGTCGCTGTTGCGGAGCCGCTCGAGGAACTGGTATTCAAGGCGGCGCAGGAAGACGCCGCCATGGGCGACATCGCCACCGGCGAGATCATCGACCAGGATGATGATCAGCCGCGCCAGATTGAGCAGCAAGCCGCCGGAGAGCAGGTTCCCGGTATGAAGGTTGCGCAGCCAGAGGCTGTTGCCGGCGCACACGATCCCGCAGTACAGGCGCAACGGCAAACCGCAGGTGATGCAGGTGGTTCCGGTGCTGCTCCGGCCCTGACTTTCGACCAGATGCGAGCACGGCTCGAAGCCGCAAAGGATTACGACATGCTCTGCGCTGATGCCGACCTGATCCAGCACATTCCGGATGTCGCCCGCAGGGAGCAACTGTCGGCGATCTTCAAGAAGCGCTCGGACGAGTTCAAGAACCCGGCACCGGCGGCCAACGAAAGGGCAGCGCGCTCGCGCCGCAGCGGTTCTGGCGCCGGCATCGAGTAGCAATCAATGGGGCAAGACGTGGTGAACATCGGAAGCGGGCCATGTGCGGCCGCCCTGGATTCCCCCCCCCCGAGACTAAAGACGCTGAGCCCCACCAACCCAATAAGGAGTAGCACGCGATGAATCTAGCACTTGTTTACGACACTGAGACGACGGGCCTGCCGCTCTTCAATGAGCCGTCGGAGGACCCGAGGCAGCCCCATATCGTCCAACTCGCCGCCATCCTGGTGGATCTTGGGACCGAGAAGAGCATCACGGCCATGGATGTCATCGTTCGACCGGACGGCTGGACGATTCCCAAGGAAGTCGCCGACATCCACGGCATCACCACGGAGCATGCCATGGATGTCGGAATACCCGAGGCCCTGGCCATCGACATGCTGCTGGCCATGTGGGGAGGTCGGCTGCGTATCGCTCACAACGAGACCTTCGATGCCAGGATTGTGCGGATCGCTTTGAAGCGCCTCGTCGATTCTCGAGATCCAAGCTTGGTCATTCCTCTATCGGATGAATGGAAAGATGGTCCCTCCGAGTGCACCGCGCGCATGGCGACGCCCATCCTCAAGCTTCCGCCGACGGAGAAGATGATTGCCGCTGGACGCAAGCACCACAAGACGGCCAATCTCAGCGAGGCGTATCGCTACTTCACGGGCAAGGAGCTCGAGAACGCGCACAGCGCCATGGCCGATGTCGAGGCGTGCAGTGAAATCTACTTCGCCATGCGGCCAAAAGTTGCGGAGGCCGCATGAAGATCACCAACATCGAAGTCAGCAACTTCCTCGGCGTCAAGGCGGCCAGTGTTCGCATGACCACGCCGATTACGCTGTTCGCCGGCCGGAACTATGCGGGGAAATCATCTCTCCAGGAGGCCGTCCGCATGGCCTTGACCGGAGAAAGCGTTCGGGTCGAGCACAAGAAGGACTACGGCACCATCATCACCGATGGCCAGGAGGCGGGTTTCTCGGCTGTTCAGTTCGACGGCGGCGAGGCAACCATGGTGCTGCCATCTGGCACCCATACCGTCAACGGCACACTGCCGGCGGCGCTGCCTTTTGTCCTGGATGCCCAGCGATTCACGAAGTTGGACGCCAACGAACGCAGAAGCTTCCTGTTCGGATTGATGGGACTGTCTGTCGGCGGCCAAGCGGTGAAGGATCGGCTGCTCAAGCGCGGCTGCGATCCGCTGAAGGTGGAAGCGGTGATGCCGATGCTGCGCGCCGGCTTCGACGCGGCCCACAAGGAGGCGCAGGCCAAGGCCCGGGATGCGAAGTCGGCATGGCGAACGACCACGGGCGAGACCTACGGCGAGAAGAAGGCTGCGACCTGGAAAGCCAGCAAGCCGGAGTACGATGCCGCCCTCCTGAAAAAGACGCGCGCCGACCTGGTTGCCGTTGAGGGCGACATCGAGGCCGCTGCCGCCACGCTTGGAGACCTCCAGGGGCGCGCAAAGCGACACGCGGAGCAATCTGCTCGTATCGGAGACCTGAAGGAAAAGGGTGCCAGATTTGCGCGCATCCAGGACAAGTTGAACCATGACGAGGCCGAGCTGGGCGCCTGGGAGAGGAAGGTCGACGAGACCCGGGCAAAGGCCACCGGGAAGCTGGAGGGACGGGCGCCAGCCACCTGCCCGCATTGCCAGGGCCTTGTGATCGTCGATGAGTCTTTCGATACCGACGAGGGAACCTCCGAATGGGTGCTGTCCGCATACGAGGCCGTCGCCGCACAGGGAGATCCAGAAGCCGCCGATCAGCTACCGGAGTACGAGAAGGCGCTCGGCCTGATGCGGAGCTCGGTTGCCAACGGCAAGCGGGATCTCGCGGTTGCCGATGCTGCTGCGCGGGCCATGCGCGAAATCGAGGAGGCGGGCATGGCCGAGGCGCCCGATAGCGAGGAAGTAGCGGCCGCGACCAAGCATCTGGAGGACCTCAAGCACCAGAAAACGAACCATGAGGCAGGGATCCGAATGGCCGAGGAGGCCGAACGTGCGGCTACGGCAGCCGATGCGAAGACCACCCAGGCGGCGACGCATCATGCAGCCGTCTCGGAATGGGAGAAGATCGCCGACGCGCTCGCACCCTCGGGGATCCCTGGAGACATGCTTTCGGAGGCCCTGACGCCGATTAACGAGCGTCTCGCCCAGTCGGCCAGTGACGCCGAGTGGCCGCGCGTCGGCATCGAATCCGACATGAGCATTACCGCTGATTCCAGGTCATACGCGTTGCTCTCGGAATCGGAGAAGTGGCGCGTCGAAGCCATGATCGCAGAAGCAATCGGGCACCTGTCCGGCGTCAAGGTCCTGGTGCTTGATCGATTCGACGTGCTGGATCCTCAGAAAGGCCGAGACGACCTGATCGCGTGGCTCGACATCCTGGCCCAGAACGGCGAACTCGACACCGCGCTGATCTTCGGAACACTCAAAGGCCTGCCGGCCAATCTACCGAGCACGTTCTCGACGCATTGGATCGAAAGTGGCGTCATCGAAACGATGAAGGAGGCAGCATGAGCAACAACGCAATGACCAGCCGGCAAGTGTTTCTCCGCATCACCGACAACCAGGAGAAGAAAACGTCCTTCGACGAGCGTCGCGCCTGGGATGTCGATCGCTTCATGGCGGCAATCCAGAAGCAGTACCGCGACCAGGGCGAGAAGGATAAGACGCCCAACCGCTTTACTGTCGAGATGATCACCAAGGACCAGTATCGCGACGCCACCGGGAGGGTTGCCGCATGAGAAACCCCTTCGTCGCCATGGCGCTCGCTGCGGCTGCGCTTGCCAGTTCGTTGCGTGAAAAAGCAATCCTCGAGTTTCATAAGGGCGAGTGGGTAGCGCCGCCGACGGCGACAACCCGCAAGCGCGGAACTTCTGTCGCCCAGGCCAAGCGCGCCGCCATCAAGGCCAAGAACCGCCAGCGGCATCGTGCGCACACCAAGGGCAAGAACGGTCTCGGGAAACGGCTCTTCTAGTCGCCTAGTCGCCATCACAACATAGGAGTCATTCGCATGTTTTCTTTGTCAGAGCAGAAGGCCAAGCTGGCCAACCTCAACATCCGCGCCGAGATCCACGGCGAGGACTTTCACACGGCCGTCGATCTCAAGTTCGAGATGAAGGTCAGCAACGATGTCCTGAGCGAATTCCATCCGGACCTGAAGTCATCTCTCTACAAGAAGGCCGACGAGAACAGCGGCCAGCCGGAGCTGATCGAGGATCCCGGCCACTTGCCGTCGCTGAAGTTTCCGCTCCTGGCACCCATTAAATGGAACTACGAGGGGGCCGGGTACGCGGCAGTCCTGCATTACGGTGTTTCCGGCAAGGACAACATCGTGATGATCGACACCGAGATCGACAGTTTCAAATTCGATTGTCAGGACGGCGGGACTGTTGCGGTTTCCTTTCGCGTGATCGCGCATCCCGATGCCGTATCGGTCGGCCGGCTCTCGGAGATGATCCAGACCGAAGTATCGCTTTCTCTCGAACCGCCGAGCATGGAAGAGCAGATCGAGCGCGAGCTCAGAAAGGTAGCCTAAACATGTGCACACGCCACAGCTTCATTTTGACCCGTACCGGTAAGGTTCTTGATGGCCTAGGAATGACAGACAGCCATACCGAGATCCGAGAGTTTCACGGACTCAAGCACACCGACGATTCTGTGAATGCCTACGAGTGGCAACCTCCGAAGGGATGGCCGGCAGCTGATTGGGAAGACGGCCTAACAAAGGACACGGAAGTTTTCACGCCGAAGTCATCGCATCTTGACGGGATGGGGCGTCATCTCAAGCGCCTCTATCCAACGATGGCCGAATGGGATGCTGGCGACACGATCAGGATCACCGAGGACCAACGCAGCGATGGCGGTAAGTTGATCGCGAACAGTGAGTTCATCACGGTTCCCCAGGTGACATTGCCCAATGGCCAGGTCATTCCATCGTTCCAAACGTTCAAGTATCCGGCATCTCGGGCTGAGAACATTGTTCCGGTCAGCGATCCGCTAGAAGCTCCCTGGGTCAATGTCAGCTATAACCAGGCTCGCGCCATCGTCGCCTGTTTCGGCCTAGAACTGCTGCGCGAAACTCAAGCACTGGCCATCGCATTTGACATCAGCCAGCAGGACATCAACTGGACTGGCGGGAAGGCCGGCGAAGGATCGATCTACCAGGGCTTGCACAAAGGCACCGTCAGAAACGCTCAGCCGGGCACCTACGAATCAAGGGATCCCGAAGAGCGGCGCTGGCATCAGCTTTCCAACGGAGAGCGCATCTATGACTTCTCCGGCAACTGCTATAGCTGGATCTTCGATGACGTCCAAGGAGACGAGAACGGCATCGTAGGCAAGAAGTTTTCGAGGGACTCGCCATCGATTGCCATTGCTCCCTATCCAAGCATGACAAAGGGCATCGGTTGGCGACCCGATCCCGGCACCAACTGGTCGGGCCTTGCGCTCATCCGGGGCGGCTACTGGTACTCGTACGCCTATGCCGGCGTGTTCGATCTCAACCACGGCGGCCCGGACGGCCGCAACGTCCTCATCGGGTTCCGCTGCACCAAATAATGGTCACTGGTCTCGGGACACTGGTTTCCGGTCGCCGCTTGCGGTGACCGGGGGCAACCGAGAAACGACATGAGCCAAATTCCGACCACCGAAGAAATCAGCGCGCACGCCATACGGTCATTTCGTGGCATCGACATGGGCCTCGGTCAGACCGATCCAGGCGCAGCGATCGCGGCAAAACTCGAGGCGCAGCATCCTGGGCACCTGGTCCTGATCCAGGCTGGCAAATTCCTCCATGGGTACGGGAAGACGGCCTATGCGCTCTACATCCTCAAAAAATACCGATTGAAGCTGGTCGGTACCGCTGATGCCCTCAATATCAGAGTTGGCTTCCCGGCCGGAAATTTCAAACGCAGGCTCTGGTCCATGGTCGCCGAGTTTGGCATTCCATACGCCGTCGCGCTCGGCACGCAGGCGACTGGTCATAACGTCTATGTGTCGGAGAGCACCGGTGACAATTCCAGGATCCTCGATGCTGTCTCTGACGAGGTGAGTCACCAGGTCATCGACGATCTGCGCCAACGCGGAGAGCTCAACAAGGCAGCCACCAAAGAACTACTGATCCGCGGCGATGAATCAGACTTCCAGCTAAAGACCAGGGTGCAGGACCTCGATACCCAGATCACCCAAGACATCATCAAGATGCCGCGCAACCACCGCGCAGTCTATGGCGAGAACCTGCGCAGTTGCATGTCCAGAATAATGCGCTCAGTTCAGGCATACGGCCTCGAGGAGAACAGATCTGCTCTCCTTCGGTCGATCTCTGCCGACGTCGATTGCCTCAAGCACTACATTGCTCAGGCCCCACGGCTAAACGGACTCAATTTCGCATTTGAACATCGAGCCAGCTTAGCCGTCGAGCTTGGGCGCCTGGTGGGCGGTCTCATCCGCGCACAGAGGGCAGAGTCATGATCGACGAACGGGATGCTCTGGAAGGTCGAGCAATGCGCTCATCCGGGGCGGCTACTGGAACTCGAACGCCAATGCCGGCGTGTTCAATCTCAACAACGACGACCCAGACAACCGCAACGACAACATCGGGTTCCGCTGACCCAAGGACTTCATGCCTAGACGCCGGCAACGCCGGCGGAAGGCTTTTTCTTGGTCGAGCGTCTCGTGGAGCCTCGGCTCCGAAAGCACGGCAATACGCCCAACCGGGAACCTCGGCGGGGCCTTCGGGCGCTGCCGAGGAACGCGGTACAGAATTCCATCGGCTCACCAGCCTGAACAACCTATTTGGCTGCTGGCGCAAAGCGCGCCTCGCAAAGGGCCACAGCATCCGCGTGCAGCGCTTCGGCGCCGACGTCCTTCATTACCTGAGCCTGATTCAGGAGCGCCTGCGCGACCGTTCCTACACATTTGGCCCGTACCGCTGTTTCACCGTGCGCGAGAAGAAGTTTCGCCAGGTAGTCGATGCTCCGATGAAGGATCGCGTGGTGCACTGGATGATCTACCAGCATCTGCTACCGACCTGGCAGCCACGCTTCATCGCCGACACCTACGGTAATCTACCCGGCCGCGGAACCCATGCCGCGGTGCGCCGGCTCTCTGAATTCTGCAGACGCGCAGCCAACACCTGGGCGCTCCAGCTGGACATCAGCAAATATTTCCATGCCGTTCCACATGATCTACTGAAGGCGCGATTGCTGCGCTACCAAGGCGACGAGGATTTTCGCCGGCTGATCTCATCCTTGATCGACTCCTACCATACCGACTGCACCTACGATGATCTGTTCCCGGTTGATGGTCTGTACCGGAAGACACTGGCCAAGGGCATGCCCATTGGCAACTTGACGTCCCAGCTGGCCGCCAACGTCTTCCTCAACGGCTTCGACCACTGGATCAAGGAGCAGCTGCGCGTGCGCTGCTACATCCGCTATGTGGACGACGTGGTGATCCTTGGAAATGACCCTGATGGGTTGCGCGAGACATGCCGTCAGGTCGTCGGCAAGATGGCTGGCGACGGGCTGACCATCCACCCGAAGAAGATCCGCGTGGCGCCCGTTGCCGCCGGCGTGCCGTTCCTGGGTTATGTCGTCTGGCCCGGACATATCTCGGCTGGCCAATACCTGCGCCGGCGCTATCACAACCGCCTCAGAGAACATGAGTGGGGCGCCCGCGACCACACCGAGGCGCTCCAATCATACCGAGCTGCGCTGCGCCATACCGGGGCAACGAGATGAGCATTTCAACCAGCAGTCCAACCACCACGAAAGGAGAGCGCCATGGCGACGAAGCCCGCGAAAGCGAAGCCCGCGAAAAAGCCGGCCAAGAAACCGGCCAAGAAATAGCAGAACATTCATCGATAAGGAAGCCGGGGAGCAATCCCCGGCACATACAAAGGATTGCCGCATGAGCAGCATCAAACACCGTCGCATCTACGTTGCGTCCTCATGGCGCAATCCTGGCCAGCCGGCCATCGTCGCAGCCCTGCGCGCTGCCGGGCATGAGGTCTATGACTTCCGCAACCCTGCGCCTGGAAATGCCGGATTCTCCTGGTCCGAGGTTGATCCCAACTGGCTGAACTGGGATCCTGGGACCTTCGCCGAGAAGCTGTTATCGCATCCCGTTGCCGCTGCCGGTTTCGCGTTCGACAAGAGCGCTCTGGACTGGTGCGACACCTGCATCCTGGTGCTTCCCTGCGGTCGAAGCGCGCACCTGGAGCTTGGCTATGTCGCCGGCCAGGGCAAGGACACCTATGTCCTGCTGCACCCCGACAAGTTCGAGCCGGAACTGATGTACCTGCTCAACACTGCCTGCTCAAGCTCGATTGACCAAATCATTGGCTGGATGGCTGAGCGCCAGCCTGGCGACGTCGGCCGCTGGCATGTCGAAAGCGGCGCCCATTTCACCAGGCCGGCTGGGCATGCGCTGCGGCTGCTGCGGGAAGTGATAGAGCTCTGCGTCGCCGCCGGCGCCAGCGAGAAGGAAATCATCGATCATTCCGGCGCCGAGATTGCCAAGGCTGAGCGTCGGGGAGAGTACGGCGGAGATCCTGCTGCCGTTCCGGAGGAATGGGCCGACTGCGCGATGCTCCTGGAAGTCTTCGCCAGGCATGCCGGCATCGACAAGCATGGCGAGATCCGCAAGAAGCTGGACGTGCTGTGGAATCGGGAATGGGAGGCAAACGCCGATGGCGCCCTCTATCGTCCGGGCATGGCAATGAAGGCGGCAGCATGAAGCGCGCCAGCTTCACCACAGCGCCCGACGACGTGCGCGAGATCCGCCATTTCCACCTATTCTGCGGGCTAGGCGGGGGCGCCAAGGGCTTCAACAAGGCCTCGCCGAGAGTCGGCAACATGGTCGGCAAGTTCCGCTGCATCGGCGGGGTCGACGTCAATGCGGCGGCGATCCGCGACTTCGAGCGGCTGGCCGGCGTACCAGGCACGGTCCTGGATCTGTTCGACCGGGACCAGTTCAAGGACTTCCACGGCATGGAGCCGCCGGCAGGTTGGCGCGAGGCCACGCCGGCGGACATCCAGCGCGCCGCCGGCAATGAGCGGCCGCACATCGTCTTCCTATCGGCGCCCTGCAAGGGATTCTCCGGGCTGCTCTCCGAGAATCGCAGCCGGTCGGCCAAGTATCAGGCTCTGAATCGGCTTACGGTGCGCGGTGTCTGGCTGATGTTGGAGGCCTTCGCCGACGAGCCGCCGGAGTTGGTCGTCTTCGAGAACGTGCCTCGCATCGCCAACCGTGGCCGCCACCTGCTGGACCAGATCGGTGACCTTCTGCGCCACTACGGCTACGCGGTGGCCGAGACGACGCACGACTGCGGCGAGCTCGGCGGCCTGGCGCAAAGTCGCAAGCGCTTCCTGCTGGTGGCCCGACATATCGAGAAGGTCGCCCCGTTCCTGTACGAACCCGACAAGAAACGGCTGCAGGCGGTCGGCACGGTCCTCGATCGCATGCCGCTCCCTGGTGACCCGGCCGGCGGCCCGATGCACAGGGTTCCGTCGCTGCAGTGGAAGACCTGGGTACGGCTGGCCTTCGTCGAGGCTGGAAGCGACTGGCGCAGCCTGAACCGGCTCCGGATCGAGGACGGCAAGCTGGCTGACTACCTGATCGTCCCAGACATGCACAATGGCGCCATGGGCGTCCGCAAATGGGAAGAACCCGCTGGCGTCGTAGCCTGCGCAAGCCGCCCTATGAACGGGTCTTTCTCAATCGCCGATCCGCGCTTTCCTGCCGGCGGTGAGTATGGACAGTTGGGCGTCCGTAGTTGGGATGAATCGACCGGCACGGTCACCGGGCAGCGGTCGCCGATTCAAGGCGGCTTCTCTGTGGCGGATCCGCGCCATGTTGGCCCCGAGAAGCATTCCAACGAGTTCCGCATCGTGCGCTGGGACCAGGCCGCCCAGGCGGTCACAAGTGCCCATGGCACCGGCCAGTGTGTTGCAGATCCGCGTCCCGGCTGGGACCGCCGTGGAAACAACCTCACCGTCATGGAGTGGGACAAGCCGTCGCGCACCGTCATCGGTGGCGGCAAGGGTGTTCAGGGCGGCTGGATGTCCGTCGCGGACCCACGCCCCAACCTAGACCGCCAGAAGGGCGATCACTATCTGACGGCCGGGCACTATGGCGTTGTGCCGTGGGATTCTTCCACCGGCGCCGTATCGGCCGCCGCTGGCCACGACAACGGCCGCTGGAACGTCGCAGACCCGAGAATCGAACTGCCGTCGGCCGACAAGAAGCTGATCGCTCGCATCATCGCCGAGGATGGCACCTGGCACCGGCCTTTCACGACGCTGGAGCTGGCTGCCCTGCAGTCTCTGGTCGATCCCGAGGAACACCTCGAGCTCGACGGCTTGAGCGATAGCGACTGGCGGGAGCGTATCGGAAATGCAGTGCCGCCGGATGCCGCACAGGCCATTGCCGGCGTGATGGGCACCACGCTGCTGCTGGCCTGGTCTGGCGAAACCTTCATGTTGTCGGCCACCCCTATATGGGTGCGGCCGGTGGCGATCGCGCTGACGGTGGCGCGGGGCACGCCAGTATGAGCGCACGCGACCTGTCCCTGTTCGAATCCGGCGCGCGTCTGCAGATGACGGAGAGCATCGAGCTCACCATCCAGAGCCTGCAAGCTCATGGCCAGGAGCACGACCATTGGGTCATCGCTTGGTCCGGCGGAAAAGATAGCTCGGCCACGCTGACGCTGATCGTCTGGCTGATCGTTTCCGGCATGGTGAAGGCGCCGAAGCGGCTGACCGTGCTTTATGCCGACACGCGCATGGAGCTTCCACCCCTGGCCATCGCCGCGCAGGAGATCATGGACGAGCTCGCCGAGCGCGGCATCGAGTTCCACGTCGTGCGCGCGCCGCTCGACAAGCGGTTCCTGGTCTATATCCTCGGCCGCGGCGTTCCGCCTCCCAACAACAACACGCTGCGGTGGTGCACGCGACAGATCAAGGTCGATCCGATGGCGGCGGCGATTGCCGAAAGCCTCGGCGACGGCAACGCGCTGACCATCACAGGCGTGCGCCAGGGCGAGAGCGCTATCCGAGACCGGCGCATCGAAATGTCCTGCGGCAAGGACGGTGCCGAGTGCGGCCAGGGCTGGTATCAGCAGGTGCTGCCAGAGAGCAAGGGAATCCGGGGCCGCATCGCAACGCTGGCGCCCCTACTGCATTGGCGCGTCTGCCATATCTGGGAATGGCTGCGGCATTGGGCCCCTCAGGAACAGTACGGCGGCTGGCCGACCGAGGTCATCGCCGACGCCTACGGCGGAAACGAGGCAGAAGAGATCAACGCGCGCACCGGCTGCGTGGGCTGCCCACTGGCGCAGGAAGAAAAAGCGCTGAACAGCATCATAGCGATGCCGCGCTGGACTCACCTGGCGCCGCTGCACGAACTCAAGCCGCTGTATCGTTGGCTCCGTGAGCCGGCGCAGCGCCTGCGGAAATCAGGCATCGAACGCCTCAAGGATGGATCGATCGGAAAGAACCCGCAGCGCATGGGTCCGCTGACCTTTGCGGCGCGGCTGACGGCGCTTGACAAGATCCTCGACATTCAGTGCCGGGTCAATGCTGGGCGTCAGAAACCGTTCGAGCTGATCGATGGAGAGGAAGAAGCTCGCATCCGCGAACTGATCGCCGCCGAGACCTGGCCCGATGGCTGGGACGGTAACGAGCCGACGGCCGACACATTCCTGCCGGTGACCATCTACGGGAATGGCGCCGAGCAGCACGATCTTTTTGGACTGGAGGAATCATGACCCCCGCTGAGCGAGTCGCCCGCATCGAGGCAGAAGCCACCGGCCGCGACCTGTCTTCTCAACGTGTTCTTGATCCATGCTGCGGAAGCCGGATGATGTGGCTTGACCGGAAGAATCCTGACGTTCTGTTTGGTGACATCAGAAGCCAAACCGTAACGGTTACTGATCGCTCGCATGGCAACGCCACCGGAACGAGAACGCTACGGATTGAGCCAGACGCATTGATTGACTTCCGAGCGCTACCCTATCCAGACGGCACGTTCAAACTGGTGGCCTTCGATCCTCCGCATCTAGTGCGAGCCGGCCCAAAGAGTTGGCTCGCGGCAAAGTACGGAAAGCTCTCGATCAACTGGCGTGATGACTTGCGCGCCGGCTTCGCTGAATGCTTTCGTGTATTGGCCGCCGACGGCGTGTTGATCTTCAAATGGAATGAAACACAGGTCAAGGTCGCAGAGGTGATGGCGCTGACTTCAGAGCGGCCGCTGTTCGGGCACGTTTCCGGAAAAAAGGGGCTAACGCACTGGCTAGTGTTCATGAAACACAAGAACCAGGAAGCGAAGCTGGCCGAGATCGAGGGGCGGCTTTTCGTGGGAGGAGAGCGCGATGAATAGCCTATCGATCGCGGATCAGGTCGAGTCCGCTGCGCGCTACCGCGCTAGGCTGGTGGCGGACACACCAATAGCGCCACCAGCCCGCAAACCGGCCAAGTTCGAAGAGAGGTTGATCGCCATCCTGACGGCGCAAGACGGGCTCGACTGGGCGACCATCGAGCGGAAGCTCGGCGGCAAGAATCTCAGCAACGCCGCGCGGGTCATGAAACAGCTCGTAGAGGGCGGGACAGTTCGAAGAGCGCGCGAGGGGTTCCGAGAGACCAGTGGCTGGAAGTATCGGTATTACCTGAAGGGGAAATGATGCTCTTGACCATCCCTGCCGCCGCCATCCGTCTCAATCAATCTCGCCGAACCATTGAACGTGAGATAGCGTCCGGGCGCTTGGCCGTGATACAGATCAGGGGTTCTGTCCGAATTGACGAAAGGGACCTAGAGGCTTACATTCAGCAGTCCCGCACCACCCGTACCTCCTCATGCCCGTCAGAAAGCGCGGCGATCGATGGCATGTCCGCCTTCAGATCGGCGGCCAAAGAATCGAGAGAAGTCTTGGACCGTCTGCTACGAAAGCGGACGCCCTTGACTATGAAGCCCGGATAAGGCGGGATCTCATCGCCGGCAAAACCGGCAAAACGAAGCCTCGAACGATCGAAGATGCCCTGGTCAGATGGCTCCAGGGTGAGGCGGCAACCCTCAAGAGTTACGGCAATCTGCTGTCAAAGGTGCGCGCGCTCCAGCCATTCGCGGCCGGCCGCAAGCTCGAGGCGATCGTCACCGTCTCCGAGGAAGTCAAGGCGGCCGGAATCAAGGACGGACTCTCGCCGGCAACTATCAATCGACGCCTCGCCATCCTGCGCCGGCTGGCCAACCTGGCACACCAGCAATGGGGCTGGCTCGACCAACCCCTGGGGTCAAGGATCAAACTGCTGCGCGGGGAAAGGGCACGGCACGTCTATCTGACGCCGGACCAGGTGGAAACGCTGGCCGACCATTGCGAGCACCCTGGCGTCGCCTTGGCGATCCGGCTGGTCGCCAGAACCGGCATGCGCGAAACGGAGCTCCTGCGCGCCGACACCATCTTCGACGGCTGCATAGTAATCGAGGAATCGAAGAACGGGCGCCCACGGCTCGTTCCGGTCCCGGCCGATATGCCAGGCCTCACTCTGCCGATCGGGATCACCTACGCCACGCTGCGCACCTTCTTCGAGCGTGCCCGGAGCGCCGCCGGCATGCCGCACGTCCGCTTCCATGACCTGCGCCACACGGCGGCGAGCTGGTGGGCGCAGGCCGGCGCAAATCTCGCGGTGATCCGCGACCTGCTCGGCCATGCTAATCTTGCGGTGACGAGCCGCTACGCGCACCTGATGACGGCGGACCTTAAGCGTGTTTCTGAATCGATGGCGAAGAAAGAGAATAAGCCAGCATGAATTGCCCCGTTTTTGCCCCGTTCTGTGGGGCAATACTGTCGGTTTCGGTCGGTTCCTGTCGCGAAAAGACCTTAAAAATCAAGCGCCCGGATGGTGAAATTGGTAGACACAAGGGACTTAAAATCCCTCGGCGCAAGCCATGCCGGTTCGATTCCGGCTCCGGGCACCATATGACAATCCGGCATTGCGTCAGTCGCCGCATTATTGGACTGCGCACCGTGACCTCGCGGGCCACGCCAGTGCGCGGGTCGGCGGACGCAGGCCGGGCCAAGCGCGAATCAACCAGTGATGAGCCGGCACGCTGCCGGCAGCGGAGAATACGCCATGGCAATTCTGACCAACATCATCGCCGCTGAAGACCACGAGATCGAGGCGATCGGCGAATCGCTGCATCCGGTCGACGAATGGAGCGGCATCGAGTTGCGCGATGTCGACACCGGCAAGGTCGCGACCCTGCACTGCCTGCTGACCGGCGACCTGTTCGACGACGCACTGGCCCGCTACGAGCCGCTCTATGTCTCCGCCATCGAAGGAGCATTGGTGCTGCGCCTCGCCGGCGAAGCGATGGAGCGCTTGGCCGGGCTCGACGAGGAAGCGCTGGAGCAAGTCGCGGCCGAACTGGCGGCGACCGAGGAATTCGAGTCCGAAGACTGGCAGGAGGAGGCGCTGCTCGCGATGCTCGCAGACCTCGGCGAACTCGCCCGCCTCGCCGAGTCGCAGGCTCAGGCGCTGTTCGTCTGGATGCATCCCCTGCGCACCTGAAGGCTGTGTCAGAGCGATCCGGGCAGAACCCGCCTGCCCAGCGCAGATCCGTTAGAGGATAGAATGTCAGGAAAAAGCGGAGACAACTTCTAATGGCGACATCCAGTTATGTCCATGGCGCATCCGACAAGCAGTTGCTCGGTAGCACCATAGGCCAATACTTCGACGCGATCTGCGACCGTTACGCGGACTGCCAGGCGTTGGTGGTGCGGCAGCAGAATGTCCGCTTGAGCTATGCCGCGCTTCGCCAAAAGGTGGATCGGCTCGCTTGCGCTCTGATCCGCCTGGGCCTCGAGCCGGGTGAGCGCATCGGGATATGGTCGCACAATAACCTGGAATGGGTATTGGCCCAGTTTGCCACGGCCAAGGCCGGTTTGATCCTGGTGAATGTGAACCCCGCCTATCAGCGGGCGGAACTGGACTATGCCTTGAACAAGGTCGGCTGCCGCGCGCTGATCCTCGCCCCGAGCTTCAAGACGACCGACTATCTTGGCATCCTGAACGATCTCGCCCCCGAATTGGCCAGCAGTGCGCCGGGCCGCTTGAAGGCCGCGAAGTTGCCGCAACTCGAAATCGTGATCCGCCTGGGCGCCGGCAAGACCGGGGGTGTCTACAACTTCGACGATCTGCTCGTCGCTCCGGACGCCGATCAGCTCGCCGTGCTGGCAGCGCTCGGCGAGCGGCTGCAGTTCGACGATCCGATCAACATCCAGTTCACTTCCGGCACGACGGGTTCGCCCAAAGGCGCGACGCTGTCGCATCACAACATCCTGAACAACGGCTATTTCATCGGCGAGGCGATGAAGCTGACCTCGGCCGACCGGCTGTGCATCCCGGTACCGCTCTATCATTGCTTCGGCATGGTGCTGGGCAACCTCGCTTGCCTCACCCACGGTTCGGCCATGATCTTTCCGGGCGAGGGTTTCGATCCGCTCGCCACGCTGCAGGCGGTCGCGGAGGAGCGCTGCACCGGGCTGCACGGCGTGCCCACGATGTTCATCGCCCTGCTCGATCATCCCGAGTTCGCCAAGTTCGATCTGTCTTCGCTGCGCACCGGCATCATGGCCGGCAGCCCCTGCCCGGTCGAGGTCATGAAGCGCGTGGTGCAACTGATGAACATGCAGCAGGTCACCATCGCCTACGGCATGACCGAGACCTCGCCGGTGAGCTTCCAGAGCTCGACCGACTCGCCGCTCGAGCGGCGCGTATCGACCGTCGGTCTGGTGCATCCGCATGTCGAAGTGAAGATCATCGATGGCGATGGGCTGATCGTGCCGCGCGGCACGACCGGCGAGTTGCTCACGCGCGGCTACTCGGTGATGCTGGGCTACTGGAACGACGAGGAGATCACCCGCAAGGCGATCGATGCTGCCGGCTGGATGCACACCGGCGATCTCGCCACCATCGACGACCAGGGCTACTGCAACATCGTCGGCCGGATCAAGGACATGGTGATACGCGGTGGCGAGAACATCTACCCGCGCGAGATCGAGGAATTTCTCTATCGCCATCCGAAGGTGCAGGAAGTCCAGATCGTCGGCGTTCCCGACCGCAAGTACGGCGAAGAGTTGTGCGCCTGCATCGTTCTGCGCGAGGGACAGACGGCCTCCGAAAAGGAAATCCAGGACTTCTGCCAGGGGCAGATCGCGCATTACAAGATTCCCCGCCACATCAGGTTCGTGCCCGGTTTCCCCATGACCGTGACCGGCAAGATCCAGAAGTATCTGATCCGGGAGCAAATGCGCCGGGAACTCGGCTTGTCCGAGCAAAAATCGGCGTGACCGTCGCCGATCCGGCGGCAATGTGCATAGGAATGGAGGGGCAGCATCATGTCAGCGCTCGAAGAATTCACCAATGCCCGCGATTTTTTGCTGGCGCAGCGCAGCGACTACGAGGCGGCGTATCGCGGCTTCCGCCCGCCCAAGCTCGATCGCTTCAACTGGGCGCTCGACTATTTCGACTCCCTGGCCAAGGGCAATGAGCAGCCGGCCCTGTGGATCGTCGAGGAGGACGGCGCGCAAAAGATACTCAGCTTCCGGCAACTGAGCGAACGCTCGAACCAGGTCGCGAATTACCTGCGCCAGTTGGGCGTCAGTCGCGGCGACTGCATATTGCTGATGATGGGCAACGAGGTGCCGCTGTGGGAGCTGATGCTGGCCGCCATCAAGCTCGGTGCGGTGCTGTCCCCGGCCACCACCCTGCTGACCGCGGACGACCTGAATGACCGGATCGTCCGCGGCAAGGTGAGGGTCGTCGTCACCCCGCATGTCGAGAAATTCGCGACGATGCCGCGCAGCTTCATCGGCATCAGCATCGGCAAGGAGGTCGCGGACTGGCATCGTTACGAGGACAGCTCGCTGACCGCCACCAGCTTCGTTCCGGAGGGCGAGACCAAGGCCGACGATCCGCTGTTTCTCTACTTCACCTCGGGCACCACCTCGAAGCCGAAGTTGGTCCTGCATAGCCACCAAAGCTATCCGGTGGGCCATCTGTCGACGATGTACTGGATCGGGCTGCAGCAAGGCGACATCCACTGGAACATCAGTTCGCCCGGCTGGGCGAAGCACGCATGGAGCTGTTTCTTTGCGCCCTGGAATGCCGCGGCGACCGTGTTCATCTACAACTACGCGCGCTTCAAGGCCGCGGACGTTCTGCAGACCCTGGTCCGTCACGGCGTCACCACGCTGTGCGCTCCGCCCACGGTATGGCGGATGCTGATCCAGGAAAAGCTCGCCGACTACCCGGTGCGGCTGCGCGAAGTGATCGGCGCCGGCGAACCCTTGAACCCGGAAATCATCGAACAGGTCAGAGCCGCCTGGGGCCTCACCATACGGGATGGCTACGGTCAGACCGAGACCTGCGCGCAGATCGGCAATTCACCGGGATCGCCGGTCAAGCCCGGGTCGATGGGGCGTCCCTTGCCGGGTTATCGGGTCGAGTTGCTCGACGCCGAGGGGCAGCCGTCGGCGGAAGGCGAGATCTGCCTCGATCTGCAGCAGCGGCCTTTGGGTCTCATGCAAGGCTACGCCGGGGACGAAGGCAAGAGCGCGGAAGCGATGCACCACGGTTACTACCACACGGGCGACGTCGCCAGCCGCGACGCCGACGGTTACATCACTTACGTGGGCCGGGCCGACGACGTCTTCAAGGCTTCGGATTACCGCATCAGTCCCTTCGAATTGGAGAGCGTGCTGATCGAGCACCCGGCCGTGGCGGAGGCGGCGGTGGTGCCGTCGCCGGATCCGCTGCGGCTGGCGGTCCCGAAAGCCTTCATCATCCTGGCGGCGGGCTATCAGCCGAGCCGGGAAGTGGCCCAGGACATCTTCCGGTTCACCCGGGAGAAACTGGCCCCCTTCAAAAGGATCCGCCGGCTCGAATTTTCCGATCTGCCGAAAACCATTTCGGGAAAAATCAGACGGGTCGATCTGCGCAAGCGGGAAGAGGCCAAGCCTCCTATGGGAGGCAGGGCTCCCCTGGAGTTCTTCGAGGAGGATTTTTGACCAGCATGATCGTTCTCAACCTGAGCTGCGGCAAGCGGCATCAATTCGAAGGCTGGTTCGCCTCGACCGAGGAGTTTCATCGGCAGGTCGATACGCGCCTGATCTCCTGCCCGACCTGTGGCGATGTCGGCATCACCCGGCTGCCTTCCGGCCCCCACGTCAGGCGCGCCGTCGCGGCGGAGCCCGCCAGGTCCGAACACGACGCGATCGCTGAGCTGGCCAAGAATTGCGACAACGTCGGGGCGCAGTTTCCCGAGGAGGCGCGAAAAATCCATTACCAGGAGATTCCGGCGCGGAGCATCCGCGGGATTGCCACGGTGAGCGAGGTCAAGGCCCTGATCGAGGAAGGGATCGCGGTGCTGCCGCTACCGCCGGCCAAGGACGAAGTGCACTGAGTGCGCTGTTCACCGCTGCCAATGCACGCGCAGCAGATTGTCTTCCTCGACGTAGCGGAATTTCAGCTCGCCGTGAGCGGCGTGGTGCAGCGCCTCGCCGATGCCGCGCGCCAGGTGGCTGTCGGTGGTGGTGACGACGACGCCGCCGTCGGGCTGCTCGGCGATGGCCATGATCCGTTCGAGCGGACGCTCCCGCCACGCCTGTTCGCCGACCTTGGCAACCAGATTCAGCAACTCGTCGCGGTGCTGTTTGAAGTAATCGCCGCCGATGGTGACGAAACCCGCGGGAAACTGGTCGTGGATGCGATGGCAGGCCGGACACCTTTCGAGATGGGCGTCGGCCGGCTGCTCTGCCCACTGCCAGCGGCCCTGATGGAAGACCGCATGGCAGTCCGGACAGGCGGTCGGCTCGGGTAATTTCCGGCCGGCCTTGTAGGCGTCGTGCTCGCGCAGTTCCAGGACGTGGTCATGACGCAGCGGGGCGCCGATGGGATGGGAACGGGTGTCTTTGGCGTGTTTGGACATGATGGGTTCGACTCGGTGATGGGGGTCGGAGCGGCCCTTTCCATGAATGAAATGCTAACATCATTTATCCGGATATGCGATAGAGACCGCGACAGGGTTCAATGCGACAGCAGCACCGGCACGGTCATCGAATCGAGAATGGTCCGCGTCGCCCCACCCATCACCAGCTCCTTCAGCCGCGCATGGCCGTAGGCGCCCATCACGATCAGGTCGGAGCCGAAGTCGGCGGCGCGGGATAGCAGTTCATTGCCGATGCCGATGTGGTCGCAGCAGTCCGAGACCACCTCGATCCTCACGCCGTGGCGGGCCAGATACAGGCCGACGTCGGCACCGGGCAGCTCGCCGTGCCGGTCGCTCTTCGGGTTGATGGTGATCAGCTTGACGTTGTCGGCCTGGCGCAACAGCGGCAGCGCATCGCTGATCGCGCGGGCGGCCTCGCGGCTCGCGTCCCAAGCCACCAGCGCCTGCTTGCCGATCGACGCGAAGCGGCCGGCATAGGGCAGCATCAGCACCGGCCGGCCGGCGGCGAGCACCACCTGCTCGGCAAAGTCGCTGTCGCCGCCATCGGTCTCCGCCGGATCTCTCTGGCCGAGGATCAGCAGGTCGACGTAGCGGGCGTTGGTCAGCACGGTCGCGACCGCATCGTCGCCGCCCAGGCGCCACTCGGCGTTGTTGATGCCGGCAGCCGACACCGCCTTGTTGAAGCTTGCCTGCGCCTGGGCCGCCTGTTCGGTGCGCAAGCGCGCGAGCGACTCGGCCAGCACTGGGTCGAGTCCGGACAGCATCAGACCCGACAGCGCTGCCGAACTCGACGCATGCAGTCCGAGCAGATGCGCATCGTGCTGGCGGGCGAGGCGCACCGCCAGGTCGAGGCGCGCCGGCCAGTGCAGTCCGGCATCGCTATGCACCAGTATCGTCTTGTAGCTCATTTTGCTGTTCTCCCTTCAAAGGCACGGCATCGGCTCGCGTTGGCCATGGATCTACCCATTCAGTATATGCCGGCCGTCGGCAGGCGCAAGCCCGCGCGCATCTCTTGGGCTAGGTCAAAGATGATGTCGGACAAATCGCTATAATCGGCAGGCACGATGGCGACGAGGAGTCTCTTGATGACGGCGGCAAGGAAAGCTGTGATCCTGGTTCTGGTCCTGGCCCTGGGCGCATTTGCGCTATTCCGGACGCATCTCCTCGATTCCTGGGAGGCGAAGGATCAGGGACCCAGCCTGCTGCTCTCGGGCAATATCGAAGCGCACGAGAGCGTGTTGAGCTTCAAGACGCTCCAGTCGCGCATCGTCTCCTTGCCTTTCAACGAAGGCCAATGGGTGAAGCGGGGGACGCCGGTGGCCGCCGTCGACGACGCCGACATCCGACAGCAGTTGGAAATCGCGCAGGCCCAGCTCGCGGTTCAGGAGCGCCAACTGGACAGCGCCCGGCAGAACCTCGTGGCCGCCGGCGGTGCCGTGGCCGCGGACCGGGCCGAGCTCGCGCAGCGTCGCCAGGATCGCAGGCGCAGCACCGAACTGCGCCGCCAGGGCTTTTTTTCCGCCGCGGCGCTGGAGCAGGCGGACACCGCGGTCGACCTGGCCCGGGCGGCGCTGACCCGCGACCAGGCCCTGGCTTCGGTCGCCTCGCGCAACATCGCCACCGCACAGGCCGGCGTCCGCGCCGGCGAGGCGAGCGTGGCGCTGGCGCGGATCGTGCAAGGCTACGCCACCCTCTATGCCCCCTTCGACGGCGTCATCACGGTGCGGCAGGCGGAGCTGGGCGAGGTGGTGGTGCCCGGCACGCCGGTGGTGTCGATCGCCGACCTGGACCACGTCTGGCTGCGCGCCTACGTCAATGAGACCGACCTGGGCCGGGTGCATCTGGGCAGCGCCGCGGTGGTCACCACCGACAGCTATCCCAACAAGCGCTACCGGGGGCGCGTCTCCTTCATCGCGGACCAGGCCGAGTTCACGCCCAAGAGCGTCGAGACTCACGCCGAGCGGGTGACCCTGGTCTATCGGATCAAGATCGACATCGACAACGCCGCCCACGAACTGGTCCCGGGCATGCCGGCCGATGCGAGGATAGCGCTGCCCGCGGCGCAATGAGCGATCCGGGCAATGCCGCGATCGCGGTGGCGGGACTGTGCAAGCGCTTCGGCGCGCTCGCCGCCCTGGAGCGCCTGGACTTCTCGGTTTCGCCGGGGGAAATCTTCGGCCTGGTCGGACCCGACGGCGCCGGCAAGACCACCGCGATGCGCCTGTGCGCCGGCGTCATGCGCCCGGATGAGGGCAGCATCGTCATCGACGAGGTAGACGTGCTCGCCCACCCGGAGCGGGCCAAGCGCCACGTCAGCTACATGCCGCAGCGCTTCGCCCTCTACGAGGATCTGACGGTGGCGGAGAACATCCGCTTCTTCGCCGACCTGTTCGAGATGCCCGACCAACTGTGGCGCGCGCGCGCCGAGACGATGCTCGCCGCCTCCGACATGAGCCGCTTCAGGGGGCGCCTGGCTGGCCAGCTCTCCGGCGGCATGAAGCAGAAACTCGGCCTCACCTGCTCGCTGGTCCATGCGCCGCGCGTGCTGCTGTTGGACGAGCCGACCACTGGCGTCGATCCGATTTCCCGCCGCGAGTTCTGGCAGATCCTCTACGGGCTGCGCGCCGAGGGCGTCGCGATGCTGATCTCCACCGCCTACCTCGACGAGGCCGAGCGCTGCGACCGCCTGGCGCTGCTGCACCGGGGCAGGATGATGTATTGCGACACCCCCGCCGGCCTCAAGGCGAGGATGCCAGGCGCCATGATCGAGGTGCTCTCGCCCGAGCCGCGGCGAGTGCGCGAGTTGCTGCAGGCCCTGCCCGGTATCAGGAGCGTGCTGCTGGTGGGCAACGGCGTGCACATCCACGCCGACGACGCCGGCCGCTTGCCGCAACTGAAGGAGGTGCTGGCGGCTTCTGGCGTCGCGGTCAGCGAGGTCAAGGCGGTGGCGCCGACCATCGAGGATCTGTTCGTGGCGCTGCTCGACCAGGATGTCGATCAACAACAATCCGAGGCGGCGTGATGGCGGACGAGGCTGCTGCCCAGATCGTGGTCGATGGCCTCAGCAAGCGCTTCGGCGACTTCGTCGCCGTCGACGGGGTCAGCTTCGAGGTCGGCCGGGGCGAGATCATGGGCTTTCTCGGCCCCAATGGTGCCGGCAAGTCCACCCTGATCAGGATACTGTGCGGCCTGCTCACGCCCAGCGCCGGCCGCGCCCTGGTCGCCGGCATCGACGTCGCCAAGGATCCGGACGGCGTGCGCCGGCGCATCGGCTACATGTCGCAGAAGTTCTCGCTCTACGACGATCTTTCGGTGATCGAGAACCTGCGTTTTTTCGGCGGCATCTACGGCGTGCCGCGGGCCAGGCTCGGCGCGCGCCTGGCTTTCGTGATCGAGATGGCCGGGCTCTCCGGCCGCGAATCGTCCCTGGTGGCGACCCTGTCGGGCGGCTGGAAGCAGCGCCTGGCGCTGGGCGCGGCCATCCTGCACCAGCCGGCGATCCTGTTCCTGGACGAGCCGACCTCGGGCGTCGATCCGGCGTCGCGCCGGCGCTTCTGGGACCTGATCCACGATCTGGGCGCCGAGGGTGTGAGCATCCTGGTGTCGACCCACTACATGGACGAGGCCGAGTACTGCCAGCGCATCGCGCTGGTCAACCGCGGCCGCTTGATCGCGCTGGGCACGCCGCAGGAACTCAAGCGCTCAGCGCTTGCCGCCGAACACGGCGGCGTCGCTGCGACGCCAGCAGAGGCATCGAGGGAGCCTTCGATGGAGGACAGCTTCGTCGCCCTGGTCGGGCGTTCTCTGGAGGGATCGTCGTGAAGCTGCGCCGGATCAAGGCCATCGCGGTCAAGGAGACCTTGCAGATCGTCAGGGATCCCAGGAGCCTGATGATCGCGCTGTTGATCCCGGTGCTGCAGATGTTCATGCTGGGCTACGGCATCAGCCTGGATATCGAGCGCATTCCGCTGTGCGCGATGGACCGCGAGGGTAGCCAGCAGTCGCAGGATCTGCTGCGGCGCTTTTCCGCCTCGCGCTATTTCTCGATGCAGAAGCTCGTCGACACCGAGGGCGAGCTCGGCCGCGCCATCGACGACGGCACATGCCGGCTCGGCATCGTCATTCCCGCCGGCTTTTCGCAGACCCTCAACGACGGCGGCAGCGCCACCGTGCAGGCGGTGGTAGACGGCACCGATTCCAACACCGCGAATCTCGCCGCCAACTACGCCCGGGTGGTGGTCGCGGACTATTCCAATGCGCTGCAGTTGCGCTCGATCGAGCGCCGCGGCGGGCACCTGCACACCCAGACGCCGGTGGCGGTGGAAGCCCGCGTCTGGTTCAACGAGGATCTGGTCAGCCGCAACTACATCATTCCCGGCATCGTCGCGCTGGTGATGGCCATCGTCGGCGCGCAGCTCACCTCGCTCACCATCGCGCGCGAATGGGAGCGCGGCACGATGGAGCTGCTGGTGTCCACCCCGGTCAAGCCGCTGGAGCTGATGCTGGGCAAGCTCGCGCCCTATTTCCTGGTCGGCCTGGCCGACGCCGGCATCTGCCTGGCGCTGGCGGTGTACTGGTTCGAGGTGCCTTTCCGCGGCGCGCTGACCACGCTGTTGTTCACCACCAGCCTGTTCCTGACCGTGGTGCTGTGCATCGGCTACACGGTCTCGGTGGCGATCAGGAGCCAGGTCGGGGCGAGCCAGGTGGCGCTGATCCTGACCATGCTGCCGACCACGCTGCTCTCCGGCTTCGCCTTCCCGATCGAGCAGATGCCCTGGCCGGTGCAGGGCGTCACCTATCTGGTCAGCGCCCGCTATTACGTGACCATCCTCAAGGCGGTGTTCCTGAAGGGCGCGGGTGTGGCCGAACTGGCGCTGCCGATACTGTGTCTCGCGGCCTACGCCGCGGTGCTGGTGCTGCTCGCAGCCCGGGCCTTCCGCAAGACCCTGGACTGAGGACATGATCAGGCGCATCGCCGAGCTCTTGATCAAGGAGTTCCTGCAGCTCAAGCGGGACCGCTCGGCGCGTCTGCGCCTGCTGATTCCGCCGATCATCCAGATGCTGCTGTTCGGCTACGCCGCGACCTTCGAGGTGTTCAACGTGTCCACCGCGATGCTCGATCAGGACCACAGCCAGGCGAGCCGCGCGCTCACCGCCGCCTTCGCCGACAGCGGCCGCTTCAGGCTGACGGTGCCGGCGGCCAACCGACGCGAGGTGCGGGATGCCATCGAGAAGAGCGACGCCGAGATCGGCATCGTCATCCCGCCGGGCTTCGCCGCGCTGCTGGAGAAGGGCCAGAGTTCGCCGATCCAGGTGCTGGCCGACGGCAGCAATTCCAACACCGCGCTGATCGCCCTGGGCTACGTCGGCCAGATCGCCGGCAGCTTCGGCCAGCGCTATGCCCTCGATCTGGCGCAGCGGACCGGCCGGGCGCTGGGCCGGCCGATGGTCAATGTGGCGATGGCCGAGCGCTACTGGTACAACCCCAATCTCAACAGCAGGTGGTTCTTCGTGCCCGGCGTGATCGGCACGCTGACCCTGATCACCATCGTCAATCTCACCGCCTTCGCGATCGTCAGGGAGCGCGAGGTCGGCACGCTGGAGCAGATCCTGGTGACGCCGATCCGGCCGATCGAATTCATCATCGGCAAGACGCTGCCCTTCTTCCTGATCGGCCTGTTCGAGGTGGCCATCGTCGCCGCGGTGGGCATGCTCTGGTTCGACGTGCCCTTCGTCGGCGATCCGCTGCTGCTGTTCGCCGGTACCTGCCTGTTCCTGATGAGCGTGCTGGCCATCGGCCTGTTGATCTCGACCGTGTGCATGACCCAGCAGCAGGCCTTCGCCTCGAACTTCTTCGTGCTGAACCCGATGTTCATCCTCTCCGGCTTCAGCTTCCCGATCTCGAGCATGCCCGCCGTGCTGCAATGGCTCACCTACCTCGATCCGCTGCGCTACTTCCTGGTGATCATCCGCAGCTGCTTCCTGAAGGGGGTTGGCATCGCCATCCTGTGGCCGCAAATGGCGGCGCTGGCGGCCTTGTCCATGGTCCTCCTGGGAATCGCGGTGCTGCGCTTCAGGAAGTCGCTGGACTGAGCTGTCCACAGCAGTGCTGCAAGTGTTTGGAGTGCAATACAGATTCAGAGCGGCTGCCGGCATGACGGCTGCTGACCTCGATATGTCATACTTAAACGAATTGCGTAAGTGCTATGCGTCCTGCCTCGGGGCCTGACCTTGAGCGGCGAATCTATCGCTTTCTCGAAAAATCCATATGAACCTCCTTACCCGTTTGTCCAGTCGGAATGCCGATGCGCCGGCGCGCCTCAGCCGGATCTTCGCGGCGCAGCGCACCGCCTTCGAGGCCGAGCCCTACCCTTCGGCGGGGCAGCGACAAGCCAAGATCGGGGCGCTGAAGGGGCAGATCGGCCGCTACCAGGACTTGCTGGCCGAGGCGATGAACCGGGACTTCGGTCACCGCAGCGCCGCCGAATCGAAGATGCTCGATCTCCTGGGCGCCACCCTGGAGGCCAATCACGCCATCGCCCACTTGCAGCGCTGGATGCGGCCCAGCCCGCGCGCCACCGAACTGCTGTTCTTCTCCAACAGCCTGCGCGTCACGTACCAGCCCAAGGGAGTGGTCGGCGTCATCGTGCCCTGGAATTTTCCCGTCTATCTCGCGCTCGGGCCGCTGATCGCCGCGCTCGCGGCCGGCAACCGGGTGATGATCAAGATGCCGGAACTCACCCCGGCCACCAACGCCGTGCTGGAGCGGCTGCTGGGCGAGGTCTTCGCTGAGGACGAGGTCGCGCTGGTGGGCGAGGAACTGACGGACCCCGGCGCCTTCACCGCGCTGCCCTTCAACCACATCGTGTTCACCGGTTCGCCCGCGGTCGGCAAGATCGTCATGCGCACGGCGGCCGACAACCTGACGCCGGTGACCCTGGAACTGGGCGGCAAGTCGCCGGCGGTGGTGACGCGCCACTATCCGCTGGATGACGCCGCCAGACGCATCACCCACGGCAAGGTGGTGAACTGCGGGCAGATCTGCGTCTCGCCCGACTACGCGCTGGTTCCCAAGGAGAGCGTCGATGATTTCGTCGCCGCCGCCAAGGCGAGCTTCGCCAATCTGTATGGCACGCCGGCCGATGCCGGCCGCGACTACACCTGGGTGATCAGCGAGCGCCACCTCGCGCGCATTGCCGAACTGCTGGCGGACGCGCGCGCCAAGGGCGCCACGGTGGTCCCGTGCGCCGACTACGACCCCGCACGCGACGGCCGCAAGATGCCGCTGCACCTCGTGACCCACTGCAGCGCCGGGATGCGCATCATGAAGGAGGAGCTGTTCGGTCCGATCCTGCCGGTGGTGGCCTACGACACCCTGGACGATGCGGTGCGCTTCATCAACGCCGGCGAGCGGCCGCTGGCGCTGTACTGCTTCAGCCACGACGCCGCGGAGCGCCAGGCGCTGCTGCGGCGCACGCATTCGGGCGGCGTCACCATCAACGACTGGGGCTGGCACGTGGCCAATCACGACGCGCCCTTCGGCGGCGTCGGCAACTCGGGCATGGGCAGCTATCACGGCGTCGAGGGCTTCCGCGAGCTGTCGCACGCCAAGACCGTGTTCAAGCGCCAGCGCTTCTTCCCGATCGACCTGTTCTATCCCCCTTACGGCAATGCCTTGCAGCGCCTGGCGTTGCGCTTCTTCCTGGGCCGGGCCGACGCTTCGCTGCCGGGAGCGTCAACGGGCTCCCGGCAGGAGGATTGAACCGGACGACTCAGACCTGGCAGGTCTTCGCCGTCTCGACGAACTCCGGGATCTGGTCGAAGTTCATGTAGCGGTAGATATCCGACGCGTTCTTGGCCAGAGCGCCGATGTTGGCCAGGTATTCGGCCACCGTCGGCATCCTGCCCAGCAGCGCGCAGACCGAGGCCAGTTCCGCCGAGCCGAGATAGACGCGGGTGTCCAGGCCCAGTCGGTTGGGGAAGTTGCGCGTCGAGGTGGACATCGCGGTCGAGCCCTTCCTGATCGAGGCCTGGTTGCCCATGCACAGCGAGCAGCCGGGCATCTCCATGCGCGCGCCGGTGGCGCCCAGGACGGCGTAGTGGCCTTCCTCGGAGAGCAGTCGCTGGTCCATCTTGGTCGGCGGCGCGATCCACAGGCGCACCGGCAGGTCGGTCTTGCCATCGAGCAGCTTGGAGGCTGCGCGGAAGTGGCCGATGTTGGTCATGCAGCTGCCGATGAACACCTCGTCGATCTTGTCGCCGGCGACCTCGGAGAGGAACTTGACGTCGTCCGGATCGTTCGGGCAGGCGACGATCGGCTCCTTGATGTCGGCCAGATTGATCTCGATCACGCCGGCGTATTCGGCGTCGGCGTCGGGAGCCAGTAGCTCCGGTTTGGCGATCCAGGACTGCATCGCCTGGATGCGCCGGGCGAGAGTGCGCTTATCCTCGTAGCCGGTGGCAATCAGCCACTTCAACAGCGTGATGTTCGAGTTGAGATACTCGATGATCGGTTCCTTGTCCAGGCGCACCGTGCAGCCGGCGGCGGACCGCTCGGCAGAGGCATCCGACAGTTCGAAGGCCTGCTCGACTTTGAGCTTGGGCAATCCCTCGATCTCCAGGATTTTTCCCGAGAAGGCGTTCTTCTTGCCCTTCTTCTCGACGGTCAACAGGCCCTGTTTGATCGCGTAGAGCGGGATGGCGTTGACCAGATCGCGCAGCGTGATGCCAGGCTGCATCTCGCCCTTGAAGCGCACCAGGATGGACTCTGGCATGTCCAGCGGCATGACGCCGGTGGCGGCGGCGAAGGCCACCAGGCCGGAGCCCGCCGGGAAGGAGATGCCGATCGGGAAACGGGTGTGGGAGTCGCCGCCGGTGCCGACGGTGTCGGGCAGCAGCATGCGGTTCAACCAGGAATGGATGATGCCGTCGCCCGGGCGCAGGCTGATGCCGCCGCGGGTGGACATGAAGGCGGGCAGCTCGTGGTGCATCTTGACGTCGACCGGCTTGGGGTAGGCGGCGGTGTGGCAGAAGGACTGCATCACCAGGTCGGCGGAGAAACCCAGGCAGGCGAGATCCTTGAGTTCGTCGCGGGTCATCGGGCCCGTGGTGTCCTGCGAGCCGACCGAGGTCATCCTGGGCTCGCAATAGGTGCCGGGACGGATGCCTTTTCCCGCGGGCAGGCCGCAGGCGCGGCCGACCATCTTCTGCGCCAGGGTGAACCCGCGGCCGGAATCCTTGGGACTTTGCGGCAGGCGGAACAGCGTCGAGGCCGGCAGCCCCAGCGCCTCGCGCGCCTTGGCGGTGAGACTTCGGCCGATGATCAGCGGGATGCGGCCACCGGCGCGCACCTCGTCAAACAGCACCTCGGACTTCACCTGGAACTCGGCGATTAGTTCGCCGTTCTTGAAGGCGCGGCCTTCGTAGGGGCGCAGTTCGACGACGTCGCCCATCTCCATCTTCGAGACGTCGAGCTCGATCGGCAGCGCGCCGGCGTCTTCCATGGTGTTGAAGAAGATCGGGGCGATCTTGGTGCCCAGGCAGAAGCCGCCGTAGCGCTTGTTGGGCACGAAGGGGATATCCGCACCGGTGTACCAGAGCACCGAGTTGGTCGCCGATTTTCTCGACGAGCCGGTGCCGACGACGTCGCCGACGTAGGCGATCGGGTGGCCCTTCTGCTTCAGTTCGACGATCAGCGCGAGCGGCTTGTCACTCAAACCCGGCCGCGGGTTCTTCAGCATCGCCAGCGCGTGCAGCGGAATGTCCGGGCGGCTCCAGGCGTCCGGCGCCGGCGACAGATCGTCGGTGTTGGTTTCTCCGGGCACCTTGAAGATGGTGACGGTGATCGATTTTGGCACTTCCGGCCGCGAGACGAACCACTCGGCATCGGCCCAGGATTTCAGCACCGACTTGGCGTTGGCATTGCCGGCGTCGGCCTTCTCCTTGACGTCGTGGAAGGCGTCGAAGATCAGCAGGGTCTTGGCCAGGGCGGCGGCAGCGATGGTGCCGGTCACCGCGTCGTCGAGCAGCTCGATCAGCGGGTGGACGTTATAGCCGCCGAGCATCGTGCCCAGCAGTTCGGTGGCGCGCTCGCGCGAGATCAGCGGGCAGCGCTCGCGGCCCAGGGCCACCGCGGCGAGGTAGGAGGCCTTGACCTTGGCGGCGTCGTCTACGCCGGCGGGCACGCGCTGGGTGAACAGTTCGAGCAGGAAGGCCTCCTCGCCCTTGGGTGGATTCTTGAGGAGTTCGATCAACTCGGCGGTCTGCTGCGCCGAAAGCGGCAGCGGCGGGATGCCGAGGGAGGTGCGCTCGGCGGCTTGTTGGCGGTAGGCTTCTAGCATGGCGACATCCTTTTCTTGAAATTCGATTACTGAAAAAATCTTTGCGACGCGGCGGCGGGCAGATTCATGCCGGTGGTTTTAGCTCTCTGCAACAGCTCCCAGTAGTAGCGGTAGGAGGCGCGGTCGTGCAGCTTGCCGGCCTGTTGGATCGGCCCCCAGTCGGCATCCTGGGCGCTGACGAGAATCTCGGCCGCTTGTGCCACCTCGGTGAAGTCGGGCTGCATCGCGGCAACGATGGCTTCGATCTGGCTCGGGTGGATGCTCCACATGCGCAGAAAACCGAACTCCCGACGGGCGCGCCGGGCATCCTCGGCGACCACCTTGGCGTCGCGAATCTCGACGCTGACGTTGTGCGTCGGCACCACGCCGTTGCCCAATGCCGCCGCGGCGATCTCGCACTTGGCGCGCACCACCAGCGGGTGCTCGAACTGCCCAGGGCTCTCCATGGCGGCCGCGGGAATCGCGCCGTGGTGGCTTGATACGAAATCCATCAGGCCGAAGTCGAGCGACTCGACGCCGGGCAGGGCGGCGATCTGCCAGGCTTCGTGCACGGCGCCTGGCGTCTCGATCAGCACATGCACCGGTATCGTGCGCGTAACGCCGTGACGCCGGCAGGCGTCATTCACCGCTGCGATCTGGACCAGCGCATCATCCCTGCCGCCGACCTTGGGCAGCACGATGTAAGCCAGGCGCGCTCCGGCAGCACCGACGATGATCTCGACGTCGTCCTGCCAGTGCGGGTGGCTGATGTCGTGGATGCGGGCGCCGACGCGGCCATGTTCGTTTTCGGCAGAATTGATCTGCGCCGCGACCATGATCGCGTGCTCGCGTTCACCGCCGGCAGGCGCCCCGTCCTCGCAATCGCAGGAAAGATCGAAGATCGATCCCAGCTCCCGCTGCAGCGCGAGCGCCTTGCGGATCAGCTTCTCGCTGCCGGCGTAATGCTCGCAGGCAGCGAGTTGCGGGAAGTGCTTTTCGCCGCGATAGAGCACGGCGTCGGGATGGCGGCTTTCGCCAGTTGCCATGATCCCGTGCGCACTCGCTCAGCCGAGCAGGTGCTTGACGCCGTCGCGCTCTTCCTGCAGTTCCTTGAGCGTGAGGTCCATGCGCTCGCGGCTGAAGGCGTCTATTTCCAGACCCTTGACCCGCTCGTACTTGCCGTTGGCGCAAATGCACGGGACGCCGTAGATCATGCCTTCGGGGATGCCGTAGGAGCCGTCCGAGCAGATGCCCATGGTCACCCACTGGCCGTTGCTGCCCAGCGACCAGTCGCGGATGTGGCCGATCGCGGCGTTGGCGGCGGAGGCGGCGGACGACAGGCCGCGCGCCTCGATGATGGCGGCGCCGCGCTTGCCGACGGTGGGGATGAAGCTGTCGCGGTACCAGGCCTGGTCATTGACCAGGGCCACGGCGTTCTTGCCGGCGATGGTGGTGTAGCGGATGTCCGGATACATGGTCGGCGAGTGGTTGCCCCAGACCGCCATCTTCTCGATCTCGGTGACCGCGTGGCCGGTGCGGGTCGCCAGCTGCGACATCGCGCGGTTGTGGTCCAGGCGCATCATCGAGGTGAAGTTTTCGCGCGGCAGATCGGGCGCCGAATTCATCGCGATCAGGGCATTGGTATTGGCCGGGTTGCCGACCACCAGCACCTTGATGTCGCGGGCGGCGACCTCGTTGATGGCGCGGCCCTGGGTGGTGAAGATGGCGCCGTTGGCTTCGAGCAGGTCCTTGCGTTCCATGCCCTTGCTGCGCGGCCGGGCGCCGACCAGCAGGGCCACCTTGGCGTCCTTGAAGGCGACCTTCGGGTCGTCGCTCTGGACGACGCCGGCAAGCAGCGGAAAGGCGCAGTCTTCGAGCTCCATCACCACGCCCTTCAAGGCGGGCAGGGATGGCGTGATTTCCAGCAACTGGAGGATCACCGGTTGGTCCGCGCCCAGCATCTCGCCGCTGGCGATGCGGAACAGCAGGCTATATCCGATTTGTCCGGCAGCGCCGGTGACTGCGACACGAACGGGGGCTTTGGCCATGATGGGCTCCTAACTCCTAAGTCAAAAAGAGGCTTTCAAGCGGACATTCGACCATTTGACCTCGAGGACGGTGCATGGTGCAGTGCAGCGGACCGGGCGTCGGCGAATGAAAATCCATTTGATGTTAAATCCGAGCTCCGCCCTCTGTCAATAACTATCTTATGTCTTACATAAGACATAAGATGACTCTGGACGGAGCGGTCGTTTTATGGTGAAATTCACCGCATGTTGCAGGAATCGCACCTCTCACCGACCTTCAGCCCGCTCTATCGCCAGATCAAGCGCCTGATTTTACAAGGCCTGGAATCCGGCGAATGGGGACCGGGCGAACTCATTCCCAGCGAGAACGAGCTGGCCGCTCGCTTCAACGTGAGTCAGGGCACGGTGCGCAAGGCGGTCGACGAAATGGCCGCGGAAAATCTGCTGGTGCGCCGTCAGGGCAAGGGTACCTACGTTGCATCGCACAATGACGACGACCCGCGTTCCCTGTTCCGCTTCCTGCGCCTGGTGCCGGTGAGCGGCAAGCTGGAACCGTCGCAGAGCGTTCCGCTCGAATGCTGGCGCGCCAAGGCCGGGCTGGAAGCGTCGCGCACCCTGGGGATCAAGCCCGGGGCACCGATCACGATCGTCCGGCGCCTGCTCAAATTCGGCGCCAAGCCGGTGGTGATCGAGGAAATCTACCTGCCGGGCGAGACCTTCGATGGACTGACGCTGGAACTCCTGCAGGAATATCAGGGCTCCTTCTACGGCCTGCTTGAGAGCCGCTTCGGCGTGCGCATGATTCGCGCCGAGGAACGCTTGCGCGCGATGGCGGCCGATCGCGCCAGCGCCGTGCTGCTTGGCGTCAATGAGGGCGCGCCGCTGCTCTCGGTCGAACGCGTCAGCTTCACCTACGGCGACCGGCCGGTGGAGTGGCGGCGCGGCCTCTACTCGACGGCCGACTACTATTATTTGAATGAACTCAATTGAGGGAAGAAGGCGCTGTTGTGTTTACAGCGCCGGGTAATTTGTATTTAATCATTTACTGGCGGCATTAGTGCCGTAGATACGGGAGTTCGAACGCCGTGATGACAAAAAAACGTCCAAAATATCTGAATCTTGCCGAGATCAGGCTGCCCCTCGCGGGCTTCGTCTCGATCCTGCACCGCGTCAGCGGCGCCGGTCTGTTCCTGATGTTGCCGCTGCTGATCTATCTGCTGCAGCTCTCGCTCGGAACGCCGCAGGACGCTGCCACCCTGGCGACGGTGCTCGATAATCCCTTGCTCAAGCTGGTCCTGCTCGGCCTGCTGTGGGCCTTTCTCCACCATTTCTGCATGGGCATACGCATCGTGCTGCTCGACCTGCACATCGGCGTCGATCTTCCGGCGGCGCGCGCCAGTGCGCTGCTGGTCCAGGTCGTGAGCCTGCTCGCGACCGTGATCCTGGGAGTGAAACTATGGTGAAGAGAATCGTCGTCGGTGCCCATTACGGTCTCAGGGACTGGCTGGCGCAGCGCGTCACGGCCCTGGTGATGTTCGTCTATACCCTCGTTCTGCTGGTCGCCGTACTTTCGGGACCGCCGCTGACGCAGCAGAGCTGGCATGCGCTGATGTCCGGTACCTGCATGCGCATCGTCAGCTTCGTGTTCATCCTGAGCCTCTGTTACCACGCCTGGGTCGGCGTGCGCGACATCTGGATGGATTACATCAAGCCGGCGGGGGTACGTCTCTTGATGCATATCCTGACGCTGCTGGCGCTGATCGGCTATGCCGGCTGGGCGACCCAGATTCTGTGGAGGCTGTAAGCGTGAACCAACTAAATATTCGGAAATTCGACGCGATCATCGTCGGTGCCGGCGGTGCCGGCCTGCGCGCCGCGATCCAGTTGTCGGAGTCCGGCCTGAAGACGGCGGTCATCTCCAAGGTCTTTCCGACCCGCTCGCACACCGTCGCCGCGCAGGGCGGTGTCGCCGCGGCGCTGGGCAACTCCGAGGAAGACAACTGGCAGTGGCATATGTACGACACCGTCAAGGGCTCCGACTGGCTGGGCGACCAGGACGCGATCGAGTTCATGTGCCGCAAGGCCAACGAGGTGGTGGTCGAGCTGGAGCACTACGGCATGCCCTTCGATCGTCTCGACAACGGCAAGATCTATCAGCGTCCCTTCGGCGGCCACATGTCGAACTTCGGCGAGAAGCCGGTGCGCCGCGCCTGCGCCGCCGCCGACCGCACCGGCCACGCGATGCTGCACGCGATGTACCAGAGGAACGTGCGCGCCAACACCCAGTTCTTCGTCGAGTGGATGGCGCTCGACCTGGTCCGCGATGCCGCCGGCCAGGTGCTGGGCGTCACCGCGATGGAGATGGAGACCGGCGAAGTGGTGATGTTCCAGGCCAAGGCGACGCTGTTCGCCACCGGCGGCGCCGGCCGCATCTTCTACTCGTCGACCAACGCCTTCATCAATACCGGCGACGGCTTGGGGATGGCGGCGCGCGCCGGCGTTCCCTTGGAAGACATGGAATTCTGGCAGTTCCACCCGACCGGCGTGGCTGGCGCCGGCGTGCTGATCACCGAGGGCGTGCGCGGCGAGGGCGGCATCCTCAGGAATGCCTCGGGCGAGCGTTTCATGGAGCGTTACGCGCCCAACGCCAAGGATCTCGCCTCGCGCGACGTGGTGTCCCGGGCGATGGCCACCGAGATCAAGGAAGGGCGGGGCTGCGGCCCGAACAAGGACTACCTGCAGCTCGACCTCACCCACCTCGATCCCAAGACCATCATGCAGCGCCTGCCGGGCATCCGCGACATCTCGATCCAGTTCGCCGGCGCCGATCCGATCAAGGTGCCGATCCCGGTGGTGCCGACCGCCCACTACATGATGGGCGGCATCCCGACCAACTATTACGGTCAGGTGGTGGCGCCCAAGGACGGCAGGCACGACGCCGTGGTGCCCGGCTTTTATGCCGCGGGCGAGTGCGCCTGCGCCTCGGTGCATGGCGCCAACCGCCTGGGCACCAACTCGCTGCTTGACCTCCTGGTGTTCGGCAAGTCCGCCGGCGAGACCATGGTCGCCGACATCCGGGCGATGCCCGGTGCGCACCCGGATCTGGCGCCGGACGCGTTCGAACCGACCCTGTCGCGCCTGTCGCGCCTGGAGAATCAGAAGAGCGGGGCCAACGTGCATGAGACCCAGCTCGCCATGCGCCGGGTGATGCAGGACCATTGCGGCGTGTTTCGTTTCCCCGACATGCTGGAGCAGGGCGTGACCAAGATCATGGCGGTCGAGGCCCAGGTGCGATCCACCGAGATCAAGGACAAGTCGCAGGTGTTCAACACCGCGCGCCTGGAAGCGCTGGAACTGGACAACCTGATCGAGGTGGCCAAGGCCACCATGACCTCCGCCCAGGCCCGCCAGGAGTCGCGCGGCGCCCAGGCGCGCGAGGACTACCCGGACCGCGACGACGCCAACTGGTTGAAGCACACGCTCTGGTACCGCGAAGCCAACCGCCTGGCCTACAAGCCGGTGCAGATGAAACCGCTGTCGGTCGACAGCATCGAACTCAAGACGCGCGTGTATTGAAGGAGCAGAGCATGGCCACCGTGCAATTCAAGATCTATCGCTACGACCCGGACAAGGATGAAAAACCCTACATGGAGACGGTCACGGTCGAGCGCGAAGCCACCGATCGCAAGCTGCTCGACGTCCTGGTCAAGGCCAAGTATAAGGACGACTCGATCGCCTTCCGCCGCTCCTGCCGCGAAGGCGTGTGCGGCTCGGATGCGATGAACATCAACGGCAAGAACGGTCTGGCCTGTCTCACCGAGATCGACAGCCTGAAGCAGCCGATCGTGCTGCGGCCGCTGCCCGGTCTGCCGGTGATCCGCGACCTGATCGTGGACATGACCCAGTTCTTCAAGCAATACCACTCGATCAAGCCCTATCTCATCAACAACGATCATCCGCCGGAGCGCGAGCGTCTGCAGTCGCCCGAGGAGCGCGAGGAACTGAACGGCCTCTACGAGTGTATTCTGTGCGCTTGCTGCTCGACCTCCTGCCCGTCGTTCTGGTGGAACCCGGACAAGTTCGTCGGTCCGGCGGGCCTGCTGGCCGCTTACCGCTTCATCGCCGACAGCCGCGATCAGGCGACCAGCGAGCGTCTGGACGACCTCGACGATCCGTATCGGCTGTTCCGCTGCCACAGCATCATGAACTGCGTCGATGCCTGCCCCAAGGGCTTGAATCCGACCAAGGCGATCGGCAAGATCAAGGACCTGATGGTGCGCCGCCTGGTATGAGCCGGGAGGCCGAGCTGGGACGGCTGCGCTGGCATTCCCGGCGCGGTCTCTTGGAACTGGATCTGGTGCTGGAACGCTTCTGGCGGCGCCACGGCGAGGACCTGGACGCGGAGCAGGCCGCGAGTCTGGAACGGGTGCTGGAACTGGAAGAGAGCGATTTGTGGGAAATCATCTGCGGCCGCCGGGAGATCGGCGAACCGCGACTACAGGGTATGGTCGAAATGCTGCGCGAAGTTTGACGCCGCGGCGACTCAGGCCGGTTTTGACTTAGACGGAGGACAGCAGTATGGCTACGCAAAAGAAAGCAACGCTCACCCTGGACGGCAAGACCGTCGACTTCCCCGTGGAGTCCGGCAGCATCGGTCCCGACGTCATCGACATTCGCAGCCTCTACGGCAAGACCGGCGCCTTCACCTTCGATCCGGGCTTCCTGTCGACCGGCAGCTGCAAGTCCGCCATCACCTACATCGACGGCGACAAGGGCGAGCTGCTCTACCGCGGCTATCCGATCGAACAGCTGGCCGAGCATTGCGACTTCCTCGAGGTCTGCCAGCTGCTGCTCACCGGCGAACTGCCCAAAGCCCAGGAGAAGGCCCGGTTCGCCGGGATCATCCAGAATCACACGATGGTGCACGAGCAACTGATCCGCTTCTACTCGGGCTTCCGCCGCGATGCGCACCCGATGGCGGTGATGGTCGGCGTGGTCGGCGCGCTCTCGGCCTTCTACCACGACGCCATGGACATCAGCGACCAGCAGCACCGCGACATCTCGGCCTATCGCCTGATCGCCAAGATGCCGACCATCGTCGCCATGGCCTACAAGTACGGCATCGGCCAGCCCTTCATGTACCCGCGCAACGATCTCGACTACACGTCGAATTTCATGCACATGATGTTCGCGACGCCGTGCGAGACCTACAAGCCCAATCCGGTGCTGACCCGCGCGTTGGACCGCATCCTGATTCTCCACGCCGACCACGAGCAGAACGCCTCGACCTCGACGGTGCGCCTGGCCGGCTCCTCCGGCGCCAATCCCTTCGCCTGCATCTCCGCCGGCATCGCCTGCCTGTGGGGCCCTGCGCACGGCGGCGCCAACGAGGCCTGCCTGAAGATGCTGCAGGAGATCGGCGACGTCTCGCGCGTCGGCGAATACATCAAGCGCGCCAAGGACAAGAACGACACTTTCAAGCTGATGGGTTTCGGCCACCGCGTCTACAAGAATTTCGACCCGCGCGCCAAGCTGATGCGCGAGACCTGCCGCGACGTGCTGAACGAACTGGGCCTGAATGACGATCCGCTGTTCAAGCTGGCGCTGGCGCTGGAGAAGATCGCGCTGGAAGACGATTACTTCATCGAGAAGAAGCTCTACCCGAACGTCGATTTCTACTCCGGCATTGTCCAGCACGCGCTGGGCATTCCGACCCAGCTGTTCACCGGCATTTTCGCGCTGGCGCGCACGGTCGGCTGGATCGCGCAATGGAACGAGATGATTTCCGATCCGGAACAGAAGATCGGCCGGCCGCGCCAGCTCTATGTCGGTGCGCCGCGCCGCGACGTGGTGCCGACGACCAAGCGCTGAGAAGATCCGCCAGCGGTTGACGTTCGCCGGGAAGACCCGGCTGTCGGCGCTTACCGCGCGCCTCCAATTCTTCGCCCAGTAAGGTGACGTCATGATGAAGCAAATGCTCGCCAACTCCTACCTCTACGGCGCCAACGCGCCCTTCATCGAGGACCTCTACGAGACCTACCTCGGCAATCCGGGCGCCGTGACTCCGGCCTGGCGCGATTACTTCGACAAGCTGCAGAACCTGCCCGGCGCCGGCAACGGCGCCCAGGATGTCGCCCACGGCCCGATCATCGCTTCCTTCGCGCAGCGCGCCAAGCAAGGCTCGCTGCACGCGGGCGCGGTGCCGGTGGCGGACCCACGCCAGATCAAGGTGCTGCAACTGATCAACGCCTACCGTTTTCTGGGCAATCGCTGGGCTCAGCTCGATCCCTTGAAGCGCACCGAACGGCCGGCGGTGGTCGAGCTGGAGCCGGCGCATTACGGTTTCACCGAAGCCGATCTGGGCGCCGTTTTCAGCACCGGCTCCTTCGCCTTCGGCCCGGAGCGGGCCAGCCTGCGCGAAATCCTCGAGGCGCTGCGCCAGACCTACTGCGGCACCATCGGCGCCGAATACATGTACATGAGCAACATCTCGCACAAGCGCTGGATCCAGACCAGGCTGGAGCCGATACGTTCGACTCCCGGCTACGGCGCCGAGCAGAGGAAACGCCTGCTGGAGCGGCTCACCGCCGCCGAGACGCTGGAGCGCTATCTGCACACCAAGTACGTCGGCCAGAAGCGCTTCTCGCTCGAGGGCGGCGAATCGACCATCGTCGCGATGGACGAACTGGTGCGCGTGGCCGGTGCCCACGGCGTCCAGGAGATCGTTATCGGCATGGCCCACCGCGGCCGCCTGAACGTCCTGGTCAACACCCTGGGCAAGTCGCCCGAGGGGCTGTTCTCGGAATTCGAAGGCAAGCACGCCGACGAGCTGTCGGCCGGCGACGTCAAGTACCACAACGGTTTCTCCTCCAACGTGGCGACCCCCGGCGGCGCCGTGCACCTGACCCTGGCCTTCAATCCCTCGCACCTGGAGATCGTCAACCCGGTGGTCGAGGGCTCGGTCTATGCGCGTCAGCGTCGCCGCGGCGATCGCACCGGCAGCCAGGTGCTGCCGGTGCTGATCCACGGCGACGCGGCGGTGGCAGGCCAGGGCGTCAACCAGGAGATCCTGAACTTTTCCCAGACGCGGGGCTTCGGCACCGGCGGCACGGTGCATATCGTGGTGAACAACCAGATCGGCTTCACCACCTCCGATCCGCGCGACTATCGCTCGTCGCTGTATTGCACCGATATCTTCAAGATGATCGAGGCGCCGATATTCCACGTCAATGGCGACGATCCCGAGGCGGTGGCGCTGGTGACCCAGCTGGCGATGGATTTCCGCAAGGAATTCCGGATGGACGTGGTGGTCGATCTGATCTGCTTCCGCAAGCTCGGCCACAACGAGCAGGACGAGCCGATGGTGACGCAGCCGCTGATGTACAAGAAGATCGCCGCCCACCCGGGCACGCGCAAGCTCTACGCCGACAAGCTGCTGGGCCAGGGCGTGCTCGCCGCAGATGACCCGGAGCGGATGATCAAGGACTACCGGGCGGCGCTCGACCGCGGCGAGCTGCTCTACAACCCGGTGATCTCCAGCTACCAGCGCCAATTCGCGGTCGATTGGACGCCCTTCGTCGGGCAGCAATATACCGACGAATGTTCGACGGCTGTGCCGCTACCCGATCTCAAGCGGCTGGCCGAGCGCGTGACCGACGTGCCGGAAAACTTCAGCCTGCACTCCCGGGTGCAGAAGATCATCGAGGACCGCCGCCGGATGGGGGCGGGCAAGTTGCCGCTCGACTGGGGCATGGCCGAGACCCTGGCCTACGCCACCTTGCTGGTGGAAGGCTACGGCGTGCGCGTCTCCGGCGAAGACAGCGCCCGCGGCACTTTCTTCCACCGCCACGCGGTGTTGCACGACCAGAATCGCGAGCGCTGGGATGCCGGCACCTGGCTGCCGCTGCAGCACCTGCAGGAAAAGCAGGCGCCGTTCATCGTCATCGATTCGGTGCTCTCCGAAGAGGGGGTGATGGCCTTCGAATACGGCTACTCCACCGCCGAGCCGAACGAGCTGGTGATCTGGGAGGGGCAGTTCGGCGACTTCGCCAACGGCGCCCAGGTGGTCATCGACCAGTTCATCGCCTCGGGCGAAGCCAAGTGGGGCCGGCTCTCCGGCTTGGTGCTGATGCTGCCGCACGGCTACGAAGGCCAGGGCCCCGAGCACTCGTCGGCGCGGCTGGAGCGTTACATGCAGCTGTGCGCCGAGGAGAACATGCAGGTCTGCGTGCCCACCACCCCGGCGCAGATCTACCACCTGCTGCGCCGCCAGATGCTGCGCAAGATCAGGAAGCCCCTGATCATCCTGACGCCGAAATCGCTGCTGCGCCACAAGGACGCGGTCTCGTCTCTCGACGAGCTGGCCCTCGGCCAGTTCCAGACGGTGATCGGCGAAGTCGATCCGCTCGATGCCAAGAAGGTCAAGCGCATCATCCTGTGCTCGGGCAAGATCTATTTCGAGTTGCTGGCGGCACGGCGCGAGCGGGCGCAACAAGACACCGCGGTGCTGCGCATGGAGCAGCTCTATCCCTTCCCGGATGAGGCTTTCGCCGCCGAAATGAAGAAATATCCCAACGCCCGCGAAGTGGTGTGGTGCCAGGAAGAGCCGCGCAACCAGGGCGCCTGGTACTGGTTCGTCTCGCGCCAGCACCTGGTCAGGGCGGTCGGCGCCAAGCAGCAGTTGCTGCTGGTTTCCCGTCCCGCTTCGGCCTCTCCCGCAGTCGGCTATTACGCCAAGCACAATGCCCAGCAGAAGGCCATCATCGATGCCGCCTTCGGCAAGCTGAAGGCACCCGATTAATCACAGGAGTCATCATGCTGATCGAAGTCAAAGTCCCGCAACTGTCCGAGTCGGTCGCCGAAGCGACCCTGGTCAGCTGGCATAGGAAAGAAGGCGAGCCGGTCACGCGCGACGAGAATCTGATCGACATCGAGACCGACAAGGTGGTGCTGGAACTGCCCGCCCCGGCCGATGGCGTCATCGTCAAGATCCTCAAGAATGATGGTGCCACCGTGGTCGCGGGTGAGGTGATCGCGCAGATCGACACCGAGGCGGCGCTCGCCGCCGTGCCGGCCGCGCCGCAAGCGGTGCCCGCCCCGGTTGCAGCCAAGGGCACGGCGCAGGTGATGCCGGCGGCGCGCAAGATCATGGCGGAACAGGGCATCGCCGCCGAGAGCCTGACGGGCACCGGCCGCGGCGGTCGTATCACCAAGGGCGACGTACAGGGCGCGGCTCCCGCAGCTGTCAGCCCGGCCCCGGCCGCGCCGGCGGCAAGACCGGCGCTGGCCCAGCCGATGGCGGTGAGCGTCGAGGCGGCGGTGGGCGAACGCCTCGAGCAGCGCGTGCCGATGAGCCGCCTGCGCGCCCGGATCGCCGAGCGCCTGCTGCAATCGCAGGCGCAAAACGCCATATTGACCACCTTCAACGAGGTCAACATGGCGCCGGTGATGGAGATGCGCAAGAGATACGCCGAGCGCTTCGAAAAGGAGCACGGCGTCAGGCTCGGCTTCATGTCCTTCTTCGTCAAGGCGGTGGTCGCGGCCTTGAAGAAATATCCGGTGCTGAACGCCTCGGTCGATGGCAACGACATCGTCTATCACGGCTATTTCGACATCGGCATCGCCGTGGGCAGCCCGCGCGGACTGGTGGTGCCGATCCTGCGCGATGCCGACCAGATGAGCCTGGCCGATATCGAGAAGAAGGTGGCGGAATACGGCGCCAAGGCCAAAGACGGCAAGCTCAGCATCGAGGAGCTGACCGGTGGCACCTTCTCGATTTCCAACGGCGGCGTCTTCGGTTCGATGCTGTCCACCCCGATCATCAATCCGCCGCAATCGGCGATCCTCGGCATTCACGCCACCAAGGAGCGCGCGGTGGTCGAGCACGGCCAGGTCGTGGTGCGGCCGATGAACTACTTCGCGCTGTCCTACGATCACCGCGTCATCGACGGCCGCGAGGCGGTGCTGGGCCTGGTGACGATGAAGGACGTGCTGGAAGATCCGGCGCGCCTGCTGCTGGAGGTCTGAGCCCATGGCCAAACAATATGATGTGCTGGTGATCGGCGGCGGCCCGGGCGGCTATGTCGCCGCGATCCGGGCGGCGCAATTGGGTCTGTCCGCCGCTTGCATAGAATCGCAATCCTATGGCGATGCCAAGGGCGAAGTGCGTCTGGGCGGCACCTGCCTCAATGTCGGCTGCATCCCGTCCAAGGCCTTGCTGCAGTCCTCCGAGATGTATGACCAGGCCGGCCACGGCTTCGTCATGCACGGTATCGGCTTCGACGGGCTCAAGATCGACGTCGCGACGATGATGAAGCGCAAGGACAACATCGTCGCCCAGCTCACCAGCGGCATCCGCGGCCTGTTCAAGAAGAACAAGGTGACGCTGTTGCCCGGCCGCGGCAAGTTCGTCGGTCGCGACGACGAGCACTGGCAGGTCGAGGTGGCGGATGCCAGCGGCAGCGAGATCGTCTCGGCCAGGCACGTCATCGTCGCCACCGGCTCGACGCCGCGGTCGTTGCCGGGTGTCCCGGTAGACAACGAGCTGATCTGCGACAACGTCGGGGCCCTGTCTTTTGGCGCCGTGCCCAAGCGTCTGGGGGTGATCGGCGCCGGCGTCATCGGCCTGGAACTGGGCAGCGTCTGGAAGCGCTTGGGCGCCGAGGTGACGATCCTCGAGGCGGCCCCCGATTTCCTCGCCGCCGCCGACCAGGCCGTGGCCAAGGAGGCGTGGAAGGTATTCACCCAGAAGCAGGGGCTGGCCATTCATCTCGGCGTCAGGATACTCAAGGTGAGCCGGGTAGATGCCGGTGTCTCGGTCGAGTACGAGTTCGGCGACGAAACCTACACCCTGGAGTGCGACAAACTGATCGTCTCGGTCGGGCGGGTGCCGTACACCGAGGGCCTGGACTGCGAGGCGGTCGGCCTGGCGCTCGATCCGGGCGGCCGCATCGCGGTCGATGGCCAGTGCCGAGCCAATCTGCCCAACGTCTGGGCGGTCGGCGACGTCGTGCCCGGACCGATGCTGGCGCACAAGGGCATGGAGGAGGGAGTGATGGTCGCCGAGCTGATCGCCGGGCAAGCCGGCCACGTCGACTACGACACCGTGCCCTGGGTGATGTACACCCATCCGGAAATCGCCTGGGTCGGCAAGACCGAGCAGCAGCTGAAGCGCGAGGGTGTCGCTTATCGCGTCGGTCAGATTCCGTTCGCGGCCAACGGTCGCGCACTCGGGCAGGGTGACACCACCGGCTTCGTCAAGATGCTGGCCGACTCCGTCAGCGACCGCATTCTGGGCGTGCATATCATCGGCAACAACGCCTCCGAGCTGGTGGCCGAGGCGGTCGTGGCGATGGCATTCGGCGCCAGCTCGGAAGACATCGCGCGCATCTGCCACGCCCATCCGACGCTGTCGGAGGCGATGCACGAAGCCGCGCTGGCGGTGGACAAGCGCGCGCTGCACTTCTGATAGCGTTCAGGCGGGTTCTCGATGCCGGGCATGTTCGAATCGTTCCAGGCCCAATGCGACAACCGCGGCATCTCGGCCGACGCCGCCCAGCTCGCGGCGGCGACTCGTCTGGAGCGCCTGCACCAGGAGCTGCTCGCCTTCAAGCACAAGCGCCGTAGCCGCCTGCGCAAGGCGCTGGTGCGGCCGCCGCTGCCGCGCGGCGTCTATTTCTGGGGCGGCGTCGGTCGCGGCAAGACCCTGCTGATGGACTGCTTTTTTGCGGCGCTGCCCTACCAGCGCAAGCGCCGCGTGCATTTCCACGCCTTCATGGCCGAGGTGCATGGCGAGCTGAAGCGGCACCGGCAAGAGGCCGACCCGCTGCTCAAGGTGGCCGACGCCATCGCGGTCAGGAGTCGGGTCATCTGTTTCGACGATCTGCACGTCTCCGACATCGCCGACGCGATGATCCTGGGCCGCCTGTTTACCGCGCTGTTCGAGCGCGGGGTGGTGTTCTGCATGACCTCCAACTATCCGCCCGGCGGCCTCTATCCCGACGGTCTGCAGCGGCACCTGTTCCTGCCGACCATCGCGCTGCTTGAGGCGCGCCTGGACGTGGTCGAGGTGGACAGCGGCATCGATTACCGTTTTCGCACCCTGGAACAGTTGGATGGCTACCTGGTGCCAGCCGACGACGCGGCAGAGCGGCGGCTGGCCGAGGGTTTTCGCCGGCTCGCCGGCGGCGAGGGCCATGACCGTCCGCAACTGATCCTGGGCCGGGAGCTGCCGGTGCGCCGGCGTGCGCCCGGGGTCATCTGGTTCGACTTTGCCACGCTCTGCGGCGGACCGCGCTCGCAGAACGATTATCTGGAGCTGGCACGTCTGTTCCCGACGCTGCTGTTGTCTGCCGTGCCGCGTATGAACCGCAGCATGGCTTCCGAGGCGCGCCGCTTCACCTGGCTGATCGACGTGCTCTACGATCACCGCGTCAAGCTGCTGCTCTCGGCAGCCTGCCCCGCCGAGGAGCTGTACCGCCAGGGCACCGCCGCGGCGGAATTCAAACGCACCGTCAGTCGCCTGGTGGAGATGCGCTCGCGCGAGTACCTCGGCCAGGCACACGCTAGCCGCTCCAGCCACGCGGCCTGAACGCAGCAGCGGTTCGTGCGCTTCGGATGGCATGTCGCAGTCATGAGGCGACAGGGCAAACCCCGATCGGTGGTGGCGTCGCCGCGCTCGCCCGCGGGCGCTGCGATGGTCGCCGCGAATTTGTTTTTTTTTCTCCCGCCTCGGTTAGAATCGCTGAGCTTTCACTGGGGATGGGAACATGCTGCTCGCCGGTCAATCAGCACCTGCGTTTTCTTTGCCCGATGCGGATATGGAAACCTTTGCCTTGAGGTCCTTGCGCGGCAAGCAGCACGCCGTGCTGTTCTTCTACCCGCGGGACGACACGCCGTTTTGCACGCTGGAGGCAATCGATTTCAGCGACCACGAGGAGGAGTTCACCCGGGTCGGCTGCACGGTCCTGGGCGTGAGCCGCGACGACTGCCTGCGCCACGCCGAGTTCCGCGACAAGCACGGGCTCTCGGTGCGTCTGCTGGCCGACATGGAGGGCGAGGTGAGCCGCAAGTACGGGGTTTGCCAGATGAAGGAAAAGGATGGCGTGCGCAAGCTGTGCGTCGTGCCTTCCACCTTCGTGATCGACTGCCAGGGTGTCGTCCGGCACGCGCTTTATGATATAAAGCCGCGCGGACACGTCGCCGAAATCCTGCAACTCGTCAAGCAACTGGAGCAGCCATGCAAATAGCCAAGAATACCGTCGTGACTCTCGACTACGAAGTCCATGACACCGACAGTAACCTCATCGACGCCGGAGCGGAACCGCTCGTGTATGTGCACGGCGGCTACGACGGTATTTTCCCGAGCATCGAGGAGGCGCTGCAGGGCAAGGAGGTCGGCGCCACCCTGAAGCTCAAGCTGGAACCCGGCGAAGCCTTCGGCGAGTACGATGCGGCGCTGGTGAATGTCGAGCCGCGCGACCTGTTTCCCGAGCAGATCGAGGTCGGCATGCAGTTCGAGCGCGCCTCCGAGGACGCGGACGAGGAAGACATGCTGTATACCATCACCGAGATCGAGGCCGACAAGGTGGTGGTCGATGGCAATCATCCGCTCGCCGGCATGGCGCTGGTGTTCGCCTGCACGGTGGTCGAGGTGCGTCAGGCGACCCAGGAGGAACTAGCCCACGGCCACGTCCACGGCCCCGGCGGCCACCACCATTAATGCCCGTTGTCGTCGCCGGGATGCATTTACCCGGTGACGACCCAGGGCATTTATGCCGCGCAGCGGCGCTAGTGTCAATCAACCCGCCAGCCGCTTCAGTTCGTAGAGCATCTCCAGCGCCTGGCGCGGCGACAGCGCATCGCAGTCGAGATCGGCCAAGGCCTCCAGCGCGGGGTTTGGCTTCGCTTCGGCGATCGGCGCGGCGAACAGGTCGGGCTGGCCGCTGATGTCGCTCCGACCGGCTTCGCGGTTCTCCAATACGGACAGGCGCCGCTTGGCGTCACGGATGACGCCGGCGGGAATGCCGGCCAGGGCCGCGACCTGGATGCCGTAACTCTGGTTCGCCGGTCCCTCCTCCAGCGCGTGCAGGAAGACGATCGCCTGGCCGTGTTCGACCGCCGACAAATGCACGTTGGCGCATTCCGGATAGTCCTGAGCCAGGCGCGTGAGCTCGAAATAGTGCGTCGAGAACAGGGAGAGCGCGCGGTTCTTCTCGATCAGCTGCCGGGCGATGGCGAAGGCCAGCGCCATGCCGTCGAAGGTGGAGGTGCCCCGGCCGATCTCGTCCATCAGCACCAGGGAATTCCCGGTTGCGCCATGCAGGATGGCGGCCGCCTCGGTCATCTCGACCATGAAGGTGGAGCGGCCCGAGGCCAGGTCGTCGGAGGCGCCGATGCGGGTGAAGATGGCGTCGATCGGGCCGATCCGGCAGGCGCTGGCGGGCACGAAGCTGCCGCAATGGGCGAGCAGCACGATCAGCGCCACCTGGCGCATGTAGGTCGATTTGCCGCCCATGTTGGGGCCGGTGACCAGCAGCATGCGGCGCGCGGCATGGAGCCTGGCGTCGTTGGCGATGAATTCGGCCACCTCGCGTTCCACCACCGGATGGCGGCCGGTTTCGATCTCGATGCCGGGTTCGTCCTGGAATTGCGGCCGGCAGTAGTCGTACCGTTTGGCGGCATCGGCCAGCGCGCACAGGCCGTCGGCCAGCGCCACGGCGCGGGCGATGGTCTGCAGTTCGGGGATGTGCGCCGCAAGATCTTTCAGCAATGCCTCGAACAACTGCTTCTCCAGAGCCGCAGCGCGTTCGTTGGCGGACAGCGCGCGGTTCTCGAAAGCCTTGAGTTCGGGCGTGATGTAGCGCTCGGCGTTCTTCAGCGTCTGGCGCCGGTGGTAGTCCTCCGGCACCTTGGCGCTGTTGGCGTGGCTGACCTCGATATAGAAGCCATGGACCCGGTTGAACTCGACCTTGAGGCTATTGATGCCCGAGCGCGCCCGCTCGCGCGCCTCCAGTTCGAGCAGGAAGGCGCCGCAATTGTTCTGCAGCGCCCGCAGTTCGTCCAGCTCGGCGCTGACCCCGTCGTTGATCACGCCCCCTTCGCGCAGCAGCGCCGCGGGCTCGGCCATGATCGAGCGCGTGAGCAGATCAAGACAGGCTTGCGGCGTCGCCAGATCGCAGTGCATTTGTCTGAGCAGGGGCGAGAGCCGTTCCTCCGATGCGACCGCCAAAGTCTCGCGCAAGCCTTCGAGTGTCGCCAGGCTGTCGCGCAACGCCGAGAGGTCGCGCGGACGCGCGCTGGCCAGTGCGATTCGGGCGGTGATGCGCTCGATGTCGGCGATGCCGCGCAGTGCCTCGTGGAGCTTCGCGCCGCTGCCGCCTTGCAACGCCGCGATGGCGTCGTGGCGGGCGGCGGCGGCGCGCCGGTCGGCGAGCGGATGATGCAGCGCCTGACGCAGCCAGCGCGAGCCCATGCTGGTGGCGCAACCGTCGAGCAGCGAGAGCAGGGTGGGCGCGGCCTCGCCGCGCAGCGTCTCGGAGATCTCCAGGTTGCGGCGCGTTTGCGCATCCAGGCGCAGGAACTCGCCGCCTCGTTCGACCCGCAGGGTCGTGATATGCGCCAACGCCTGCTGCTGGGTGTCGCGGGCGTACTGGAACAGTGCGGCGACCGCGGCCAGCGCCAGCGCCTGGCCGTCTCCGGGCGGATCGTCGGATAAATGCGCGGACAGATCCCGGCTGCCGAAGTGCCGGCTCAACAGGCGCACCGCCGACTCGGCGTCGAAGTGCCAGTCGGGCAGGTACTTCTGCGCGGCGCCGCGCGCTTGGGCCAGCGGCGCCGACAGCGACGCGCGCTGCGCATCGGGCAGCAGCAGCTCGGCCGGACGCAGGCGCTCGAACTGTGCCGGCAGATCCCCGGCCGGACACGCCAGCATGCTCAATTCGCCGTTGGCGAGATTGAGCCAGGCCAGGCCGGCGCGCTGGCCGCTGACGGTGAGGGCGGCGAGCAGGCAATCGGACTTGTCGTCGAGCAGCGCAGCGTCGGTCAGCGTGCCGGGCGTGACGATGCGCGTCACCGCCCGCTCGACCGGGCCCTTGGCCGCCGCCGGATCGCCGATCTGTTCGCAGATCGCCACCGATTCGCCCTGCTTCACCAGCCGCGCCAGATACTGCTCGACCGCGTGGTGAGGCACGCCCGCCATCGGGATCGGCGCTCCGGCGGACTGCCCGCGCGCGGTCAGGGTGATGTCGAGCAGCCGCGCGGCACGCCGTGCGTCGTCGAAGAACAGCTCGTAGAAGTCGCCCATCCGGTAGAACATCAGCATGTCCGGATGCTGCGCCTTGAGGCGCAGGTACTGCTGCATCATCGGGGTGTGGCCGGCGAAATCGGCGTCACCGGCGGTGCGCATCGGCTCGGTTCTCCGCCGCCCGTCAGGCCTTGAGCCCGGCGCTCAGGTGCGGCGTCAGGAGCTGCAGCAGCTGGGAAAACACCTTCGGGTTGCCGGCGATGATGTTGCCGGTGGCGAGGTAATCGGACTCCCCGGCGAGGTCGCCGACCAGACCGCCGGCTTCCGAGATCAGGAGCGCGCCGGCGGCCATGTCCCAGGGGGAGAGACCGAACTCCCAGAAGCCGTCCAGGCGTCCGGCGGCGACGTAGGCGAGATCCAGCGCCGCCGCGCCCGGGCGGCGCAGGCCGGCGGTCTTCTGGGTCAGCTCCTTGAAGATCGCGAGGTAGCTGTCGATGTGCGTGAAGGAGCGGTAGGGGAAGCCGGTGCCGATCAGGGAGTCGGCCAGCCTCGCGCGCTTCGAGACGCGGATGCGCTTGTCGTTTACGAAGGCGCCGCCGCCCTTGCTGGCGGTGAATAGCTCGTTGCGGTTGGTGTCGTAGATCACCGCGTGGCTCAGGATGCCCTTGTGCGCCAGCGCGATCGAAATCGCGTATTGCGGGAAGCCGTGGATGAAATTGGTGGTGCCGTCGAGCGGGTCGATGATCCACTGGTACTCGCTCTCCGGGCCCGAAGCGCCGGACTCTTCTGCTAGAATCGCGTGGCCGGGATAGGTCTCGCGCAGCATCTCGACGATCGCCGCTTCCGCGGCGCGGTCCACTTCGGTGACGTAGTCGCTCTGCTGCTTGGTGCTGACCGTCAACTGGCTGATGTCGAGGCTGGCTCGGCTGATGATGTGGCCGGCACGACGAGCGGCCTTGACGGCGATGATGAGCATGGGATGCATGGGGGACGTTCCGGTGAGGGTCAGCCGTGGGGCGCTGGGAGCGATGGCGGGCCCGTTCGGCAAAGCCGGAATTCTAATATGAACAGCGTCTCGCCGCTCGGCCGCATCCGCGTCGTGCTCTCCCACCCCAGCCATCCGGGCAACATCGGCGCCGCCGCCCGGGCGATGAAGACCATGGGCCTGTCGCGTCTCTATCTGGTCGATCCCCGACATTTTCCCGACCCCGAGGCCGAGGCGCGCGCCTCCGGTGCTGCGGATCTCTTGGCGCAGGCGGTGGTCTGCCCGACGCTGGAGCAGGCACTGGCCGACACCGTGTTCGCCGTGGGCATGAGCGCGCGCCGACGCGATCTGTCCTTGCCGTTTTGCTGGGCGCGCGAAGGGGCCGCCCAACTGGCGCAGCGCGCATCGTCGGACGAGGTGGCGCTGGTGTTCGGCAACGAGACCTCGGGCCTCACCAACGAGGAGCTGTCGCTGTGCCACCAGCCGGTGATGATTCCCGCCGATCCGGACTACTCGTCGCTCAATCTCGGCGCCGCGGTGCAATTGATGTGCTACGAGCTGCGCCTGGCTGCGCTCTCGCCGGGCGCGCCGGCATCTGCGGCAGAACTGCCGCTGGCCACCGGCGCCGAGGTCGAGGGCCTCTATGCCCACCTGGAGCGCTGCGCGCTGGCCAGCGGCTTTCTCGACCCGTCCCAGCCCAAGCGGCTGATGCTCCGTTTCCGCCGCCTGTTCGCCCGCACGGCGCTGGAGCGGGAGGAAGTGAGCATCCTGCGCGGCCTGCTGGCGAGCTTCGAGCGCCCCAAGCTGCGCAAGAAAAGTTGACCGAAATCCAGGGGCATTTTATATTTCAGTGACTATTACTTATGGAAACCTCGATCCTCAGCCGCCTGCGTGAAGACATCCACTGCGTCTTCGCCCGCGATCCCGCCGCCCGTTCCGCCTGGGAAGTGCTGACCTGCTATCCGGGTTTTCACGCCCTGCAGTTCCATCGCTGCGCGCACTGGCTGTGGGGCCGGGGGCTGCGCTGGCTGGCGCGCTGGGTCTCGCACTGGGGCCGCTGGCTGACCGGGATCGAGATCCATCCGGGTGCCACCATCGGACGTCGCGTCTTCATCGATCACGGCATGGGCGTGGTGGTCGGCGAGACCGCGGAGATCGGCGACGACTGCACCCTCTATCACGGCGTGACGCTGGGCGGCACCTCCTGGAATAAGGGCAAGCGCCATCCGACCCTGGCGCCGGGCGTGGTGATCGGTGCCGGCGCCAAGGTGCTGGGTCCGATCAGCATCGGCGAGGGCGCCAAGATCGGCTCCAATGCCGTGGTGGTGAGGGACGTCCCGCCCGGCGCCACCGCCGTCGGCATCCCGGCGCGAATCATCATGGGCGAGCGGGACCAGGTGCGCGAGGCCAAGGCCGCGAAGATGGGCTTTTCCGCCTACGCGGTGACGCGCGCCGAGGACGATCCGGTGTCGCTGGCCATCCACGGCCTGCTCGACCATGCGGTCAGCACCGACCGGCGCATCGAGCAGCTGCTGCAACTGCTGGAGCACGCCGGGGTTGCGGTCGGCGACGAGGCGGCCACCGCCGATCGCTTCGACCCGAATTATTTGGGGAAAATAGTTGACTGATTTTGTCGGAAAAGATATAGTTGAGCAAATCCATCAGGTATTGCCTGTGGTGATGTTTCCTGGTGCCGCTCTGACGTCAATGGCTGCGCCAACCCTTATTGACGGACTTCTTGCTCTCGACGAGGCAGAACATGAAACTGACGACTAAAGGCAGATTTGCGGTGACCGCGATGATCGATCTGGCGCTGCGCCACGAAGGCGGGCCGGTGACCCTGGCCGGGATCAGCGAACGGCAGAAGATTTCGCTCTCCTATCTGGAGCAATTGTTCGGCAAGCTGCGCCGCCACCAGCTGGTGTCCAGCGTCCGTGGCCCCGGCGGCGGCTACTGCCTGGCCAGGAAAATGGCCGAGATCTCGGTGGCCGACATCATCTGCGCCGTCGACGAGCCCTTGGACGCCACCCTGTGCGGCGGCAAGGGCAACTGCCACGAGGAGCAGCAGTGCATGACGCATCAGCTGTGGACCGATCTCACCAACCGGATGTTCGACTACCTCAATTCGGTCAGCTTGGGCGACCTGGTCAGGGAGCAGCGGGCCAAGCTCGGCGTCGCCCCCTTGTCCGACCGGCGCGGGCAAGAGACGCAGGACGCGCCCGGTGCGCATCGGGCCGTTTCCCTGGTGATCGCCTGATCCCATGTTCGCCCCCGTCTACCTCGACCACAACGCCACCACGCCGCTCGACCCGCGCGTGCTGGAGGCGATGCTGCCCCATCTCTCCGGGCGCTGCGGCAATGCCTCCAGCCGCCACGAGTACGGCCGCGCGGCGAGGCGGGCGATCGACGAGGCGCGCGGCCGGGTCGCCGCGGCGCTGGGCGCCCATGCCACCGAGGTGGTGTTCACCAGCGGCGGCTCCGAGGCCAACAACCTGTTCCTGAAGGGCGCGGCGGCCTGCATCAAGCCCGGCCTGCTGGCGCACTCGGCGCTCGAACATCCCAGCGTCCGCGAGCCGGCCAGGGAACTGTCGCGGCGCGGCTGGCGGAGCGCCGAGATCGCCGTCGATGCCGAAGGTCGCGTTGATCCGGAATCTTATGCCGCGATCCTGGCGGAAAAGCCGCAGCTCGTCTCGGTGATGCTCGCCAACAACGAGACCGGCGTCCTGCAGGACGTTGCGGCGCTGGCCAGCCGCGCTAAGGGCGCCTGGTTCCACAGCGACGCGGTGCAGGCGCTGGGCAAGATCGATGTCGACTTTCGCGCCCTGAACGCCGCCGGCGTCCACGCGCTCAGCGTCTCGGCGCACAAGATCAACGGCCCGATCGGCGCCGGCGCACTGGTGGTGGACAAGCGCCTCGAGCTCGCGCCGCTGGTCGCCGGCGGCGGCCAGGAGCGCGGCCTGCGCTCGGGCACCGAGAACGTCGCGGCCATCGTCGGCTTCGGCCTGGCCTGCGAGATCGCGGCAGCCCGCCTGACGGACGACGGTGCGCGACTCGCGGCGCTGCGCGACGAACTGGAACGGGGGCTCGCGCGCTTGGGCGCGACGGTGTTCGGCCAGGGCGCAAAACGCCTGGCCAATACCAGCTATTTCGCGCTGCCCGAGATCGACGGCGAGACCCTGGTGGCCAAGCTCGACCGCGCCGGCTTCGCGGTGGCCAGCGGCTCGGCCTGCTCCTCGGCCGCCCCCGAGCCCTCTCACGTGCTGCGCGCGATGGCGGTGGCACCCGATCTGGCGCGGGGCGCGGTGCGCGTCAGCCTGGGTCATGACAACAACGAACAACAGGTGGCGAATTTTCTCGCCGCCCTCTCGGCAACCCATACCCAACTGAGGCGCATGTGCGCCCTGGCCGTCTGATTTCGCAAGGAGAATTCACGATGCTCAAGTTCCCGATCTACCTCGACAATTCCGCGACGACGCCGGTCGATCCGCGCGTCGCGGCGAAGATGATTCCCTACCTGGTCGAGAAATTCGGCAACCCGGCCAGCCGCTCGCACGCCTACGGCTGGGAGGCCGAAGCGGCGGTCGAGGAGGCGCGCGGCCAGGTCGCGGCGCTGGTCAATGCCGACGCCAAGGACATCGTCTGGACCTCCGGCGCCACCGAGTCGAACAACCTCGCGATCAAGGGCGCGGCGCACTTCTATTCGGGCAAGGGCAAGCATCTGATCACCCTGTCCACCGAACACAAGGCGGTGCTCGACACCATGCGCGAGCTGGAGCGCCAGGGCTTCGAGGTCACCTATCTGGAGCCCCAGGAGAACGGCCTGATCACCACCGAACAGTTCAAGCAGGCGCTGCGTCCGGACACCATCCTGGCCTCGGTGCTGGCGGTCAATAACGAGATCGGCGTGATCCAGCCGATCGCCGAGCTGGGCGAGATCTGCCGCGACAAGGGCGTGGTCTTCCACGTCGATGCGGCGCAGGCCACCGGCAAGATGGCCATCGACCTGGCGGCCCTGAAGGTCGATCTGATGTCCTTCTCGGCGCACAAGACCTACGGTCCCAAGGGCATCGGCGCGCTCTACGTGCGCAGGAAGCCGCGCATCCGCCTGGAGGCGCAGATCCACGGCGGCGGCCACGAACGCGGCCTGCGTTCGGGCACGCTGGCGCCGCACCAGATCGTCGGCATGGGCGAGGCCTTCCGTCTCGCCCGCGAGGAAATGGCGACGGAAAATCTGCGCATCGGGAAGCTGCGCGACAAGCTGCTGAAGGGCCTGACCGACATCGAGGAAACCTACGTCAATGGCGACCTCGTGCAGCGCGTGCCGCACAACCTCAACATCAGCTTCAATTACGTCGAGGGCGAGTCCTTGATCATGGCGATCAAGGACATCGCGGTCTCCTCCGGCTCGGCCTGCACCTCGGCCAGCCTCGAGCCCTCCTACGTGCTGCGGGCGCTGGGGCGCTCCGACGAACTGGCGCACAGCTCGATCCGTTTCACCCTCGGCCGCTTCACCACCGAGGAGGAGATCGACTACACGGTGAAGCTGCTCCATGCGAAAATCGCCAAGCTGCGCGAGCTCTCGCCGCTGTGGGAAATGTATCAGGATGGCGTCGATCTCAACACCGTCCAGTGGGCCGCGCATTGAAGTAGCAATCACAGGAGTTTCAAAATGGCATACAGCGAAAAAGTACTCGAGCATTACGAAAACCCGCGCAACGTCGGCACCTTCGCCAAGGACGACACGGATGTCGGCACCGGCATGGTCGGCGCCCCCGCCTGCGGCGACGTGATGAAGCTGCAGATCAAGGTCGGCAAGGACGGCATCATCGAGGACGCCAAGTTCAAGACCTACGGCTGCGGTTCCGCGATCGCCTCCAGCTCGCTGGTCACCGAGTGGGTCAAGGGCAAGACGCTGGACCAGGCGCTGGACATCAAGAACACCCATATCGCCGAGGAACTGGCGCTGCCGCCGGTGAAGATCCATTGCTCGATCCTGGCCGAGGACGCCATCAAGGCGGCGGTGGCCGACTACAAGCACCGGCACGAGGCCTGAGGCGATGATCACCATTACCGAAAAGGCGGCCAAGCACGTGGCGAACTTCCTCGCCAAGCGCGGCAAGGGTCTCGGCCTGCGCTTCGGCGTGCGCACCTCGGGCTGCTCGGGCATGGCCTACAAGCTGGAGTTCGTCGATACCGCCAATCCCGAGGATCACGTCTTCGAGAGCCATGGCGTCAAGGTGCTGGTCGATCCCAAGAGCCTGCCTTACATCGACGGCACCGAGCTCGATTTCGTGCGCGAGGGGCTGAACGAGGGCTTCAAGTTCAACAACCCGAACATCAAGGATCAGTGCGGCTGCGGCGAGAGCTTCAACGTTCAGTAGCCCCGTCGGCGATGGACTTCACCCAGGACCACTTCGCCCTGTTCGGGCTGCCGCGCCGCTACGCGCTCGACAACGCCGAACTGGATCGCCTCTACCGCGAGCTGCAGGCACGCGTCCATCCCGACAAGTTCGCCCACCAGCCAGACGCCGAGCGGCGGCTGGCGATGCAGTGGGCGACGAGGATCAACGAGGCCTACCAGACGCTGCGCCAGCCGCTTGCCCGCGCCAAGTATCTGCTTTCCCTCGCCGGCGTCGAGGTGGAGCAGGAGCGCAGGATGTCGCCGGAATTCCTGATGCAGCAGATGGAATGGCGGGAAGCGGTGGCCGAGGCGCGCGCCGCCCTCGCCGTCGATGAGCTGGAGGCACTGCACGCGCGGCTGAAGAAAGAGATGCGCGAACAATACCTGAAGCTCGCGGCGCAACTCAACGCGCCCGACGTCGGCGGCGCCGCAGATCTGCTGCGCCAGCTGATGTTCCAGGAAAAACTGCTCGCCGACATCGACGACGCACTCGCTGCCGTCGAGGCATAACCACAACGACAATCCATGGCCTTACTGCAGATATCAGAACCCGGCGAATCGACCGCTCCGCACGAGCACCGTCTCGCGGTCGGCATCGACCTGGGCACCACCAACTCGCTGGTCGCCACGGTCAGGAGCGGCATGGCGGTGGTCCTATCCGACGCGCTGGGCCGGCCGCTGCTGCCCTCGGTGGTGAGCTACCGCGGCCAGGACGTTGTCGTCGGTCACGAGGCGCAGGCGCAGCAGAGCGTCGATCCGAAGAACACCATCGTCTCGGTCAAGCGCTTCATGGGGCGCGGCGTCAAGGACATCGCCCACATCGAGACCATGCCCTACGACTTCGTCGCGACCGAGGAGGGGCTGGGCATGGTCAGGCTGCGTACCTCGGCCGGCGTCAAGAGCCCGGTGGAGATCTCGGCGGAGATCCTCAAGGTGCTGAAAGACCGCGCCGAAGCCTCGCTCGGCGGCCCGCTCAGTGGCGCGGTGATCACCGTGCCGGCGTATTTCGACGACGCCCAGCGCCAGGCGACCAAGGACGCGGGACGCCTGGCCGGCTTGAACGTGCTGCGCCTCCTGAATGAACCGACCGCGGCGGCGATCGCCTACGGCCTCGACAACGGCGCCGAGGGCCTCTACGCCGTCTATGACCTAGGCGGGGGC
>MLJW01000072.1_pt1 | contig 121529 bp, 127 predicted proteins | sample 888231 | NCBI WGS metagenome assembly MLJW01 (sample SAMN05788063, study PRJNA343431) | mine drainage metagenome | isolation source: sample collected from the inflow into an acid mine drainage treatment plant... | place: Germany: Lusatia, lignite mining district | reverse complement strand
CGACCCGCTCAGGCCCTCGAAGTCGAGGCGGCCATCCTCCAGCAGCCGATCCAGCACGCCCCAGGTGAAAGCGCCATGCGCGCCCCCGCCCTGCAAGGCGAGGTTGATGACGGTACGCCGAGTTCGAGTTGCGAACAACATGTGGTCAATGCAATCCGGGGCAGAGAAAAGTCGCGCGACCGCCGCCAGGTCAGTCATCGTGCCAGACGCAGAACGCCGAAATTGAACATCGAAGCTGCCCTGCCCACCCGTCGTCTTTGCGGGCGTAGCCGAGACCGCCCGGCTCATTGAGGGGTGCAGTATGACATTCCACCGCGAAGCATTCCCCCCGAACGCCCCTTCCATCGACGCTCGCCGCGGCGGCGCGACTGTTCGTGCCACGGCGTCTATACTGTTTATACGGTTTATTCCGTTTCAGGAGATCTCCATGACACCCACCCGTGCGATGACCAAGAAACCCGCCACCGTTGCGGCCAAGGCCGCAACGCCCGTTCGCGCGGCGGCTGCGCGCAAGCGCGCTGCCGGACAATCAACACCCGTCGTCAAATCCTCGCCGGCCGAGAAGGCTCTGGCCGCCAAAGACAAGGTCTCCGCGCATCTGGCCAAGACGCCTCCGACCCAAACTGCCGGACAAGCCAAGACCGCCGCGGACACAGCGGCCAAGCCGGCCAAACAAAAACTGGTCCGCGACAGTTTCACGATTCCGCGTGCGGAGTACGCCGTGCTCGGCGCATTGAAAGAACGCTCGGTGCGACTCGCCAAGCCGGCCAAGAAAAGCGAGGTGTTGCGAGCCGCCATCAAATTGTTGTCGGCACAGACCGATGCGGCACTGCTTGCCGCGCTGGCCGCCGTTGCGCCGATCAAGACCGGTCGCCCGAAGAAAGCCAAGTAAGGCCGCAACGGAAAACGATCGCCCAAGAACGCTCAGGAATGCGCGTTGCCTGAAAAAACAAAAAATCCATAGCTTTTGTTTTTGATTCATTTTTTGGCCTGCCCGGAGGGAATCGAACCCCCGACCCACAGCTTAGAAGGCTGTTGCTCTATCCAACTGAGCTACGGGCAGCCAGCGGCTTTCGCCGGGTTTCCGGCGCGGTGAAGTGTAGTGGCCGCAGGCGCTCGGATTGTCCGGTGCGCCTGGAAGCGTGGCTTCAGGCCTGCGCTTTTGCGGTGTAGCCGGCCTGGGTCACGGCGTCGATCAGGGCTTGCGCCGGTGCGTTCCCGTCGACCACGGCCTTGCCTTGCGCGAGGTCGACCTGGGCGTTTTGCACGCCGGGTACGGCTTGCAATGCCTTGGAAACTGCGGCAACGCAGTGCTGGCAGGTCATGCCGGTGACGCTGAGCGTGGTGGTTTGCATGGGGGGGTTCCTTTCCGGTACGGATTGAGGGAGAAAAGCCGGGGCGCCCTTGGCGCCGCCGTGGCGAAGGGTCGCCGCCGCATCGGGACTTTGCCACGGCTGCAGACGTTTCAGACGCATGCTGTTGCCCAGCACAAAAATCGATGACAGCCCCATGGCCACGCCGGCCAGCATGGGATTGAGATGCACGCCCCACGGCGCGCCGAGCCCGGCGGCCACGGGAATCAGCAGAACGTTGTAGGCAAAAGCCCAGAACAGGTTGCCGCGGATGGTGGACATGGTGCGCCGCGCGGCGCGCAGTGCGGTGAGCACGCCGGGCAGTTCGCCGCGCGTGAGCGTGACGTCGGCGGCCTCGATGGCGATGTCGGTGCCGCTGGCCAGGGCCATGCCGACGTCGGCCTGCGCCAGCGCCGGAGCGTCGTTGATGCCGTCGCCCGCGAACAGCACGCGCCGGCCCTGGGCCTGCAGCGCCTTCACGACCTCGGCCTTGCCCTGGGGCAGAACCTCGGCGTGCACGGTGGCGATGCCGAGCTGCCGCGCCACGGCCTGGGCGGTGCGCGCGGCGTCGCCGGTCACGAGCTCTACGCCCAAACCCAAGCCCTGGAGCGCCCCGATCATGGCCGCGGCATCCGGTTTGATGGGGTCGGAAATACCCAGTACACCGGCGACTTGCGCATCACGCATGACATACACCGCGGTCTGGCCTTCGCCTTGCATGCGCTCGGCCTGCGCTGCGGCCTGCCCGGGGTCGATGCCCTGCTGCACGACATAGCGCAAGGCGCCGACATGCACGAGGTTCCCGTCCACCACCGCCTGCGCACCGTAGCCGGTCGCGGAAGCGAACTGGCTTGCGGCCGGTTGGTCCAGCCCACGTTCGCGTGCCGCCTGCAGCACGGCGTGGGCCAGCGGATGTTCGGAGCCCGCTTCCACGGCGGCGGCCCAGCGCAGCACATCGTGCGCGGTGAAACCGGGCGCGGGCCAGATCGTGGTCAGCGCGGGGCGACCGCGTGTCACGGTGCCGGTCTTGTCGAGCAGCACGGTGTCCACATGCGACAGCGCCTCTAGCGCCTCCCCCTTGCGGAACAGCACGCCGAGTTCGGCCGCGCGTCCGGTGCCGACCATGATGGCCGCCGGGGTGGCCAGGCCCATGGCGCAAGGGCAGGCCACCACCAGCACGGCCACAGCGGCGAGCAGGGCGTGGCTGATGGCGGGCGGTGGGCCGATCCATAGCCAGACCATGAAACTGAGCGCGGCGATCGCCAGCACCGCCGGCGTGAAGACGCGCACCACGCGGTCGGCCAAACCCTGGATCGGCAGCTTGCCGCTCTGCGCCTGCTCCACGAGACGGATGATCTGCGCCAGCATGGTGCCCTGCCCCACCGAGGTGGCCTCCACCACCAGCAGGCCCTGCTGGTTCACCGTGCCCGCGCGCACCTTGTCGCCGCTGCGCTTGGCCACCGGCACCGGCTCGCCGCTGAGCATGGCTTCGTCCACATAGGAGGTTCCTTCGGCCACGCTGCCGTCCACCGGCAGGCGCTCGCCGGGCCGCACCACGACCCGATCCCCCAGGCGTACGTCCACGATGGGCACGGTGATCTCGGCGCCGTCGCGCTGCACCCGTGCATCCTTGGCCTGCAGCTTCACCAAGGCGCGGATGGCGCCCGCCGTGCGACCTTTGGCCAACTCCTCCAGATATTTGCCGAACAGCACGGCGGCGACCACCACGGCCGCGGAATCGAAATACACATGCCGTGCATCCGGCGGCAGCATGCCCGGCACGAGCAGCACCACCATGCCGAACAGCCAGGCCGCACCCGCGCCGGTGGCCACGAGTGAATTCATGTCGGGCGACCCATGCCGGTACGCGGCCCAGCCCGGGCGGAAGAAACGCCGGCCCGGGCCGAACAGCACGACGCTGGTACACAACGCCTGGACCCAGTCCCAGAAGCGCGGCACGGCAGCGGGTGCCGCGGCGTCCAGCCAATGCCCGAAAACCGGCCACACCATGCCGCCCATCGACAGCACCATCACCGGCAGGGCCAGGCCCACGGCCAGCAGCACGTCACGGCGCATGGCCCGCAATTGGCGACGCTTGTGCTCGGCCTGGTCGGCCTCCAGCGCGGCGGCGTCGCCCTGCGGCAAGGTGGCGCCATAGCCCGCATCCACCACGGCCTGGATCAGCGCCTGCGGCTGCACGCTGGCCGGGATGTAGCGCACGCTGGCGCGCTCCGTGGCCAGGTTCACGCTGGCGTCGAGCACGCCGGGCACGGCCTTGAGCGCGCGTTCCACCCGCCCCACGCAAGACGCGCAGGTCATGCCATCCACGCGCAGCACGGCCTCGGCCGTGCGTGCGCCGTAGCCCGTTTCGCGCACCTTGTCCACCAGTTGCGCGGGCTGCACCCGCGCCGGGTCGAAGCGCAACTGCGCCCGCTCGCTGGCCAGGTTCACCGTGGCCTGAACACCCGGCATGGCGTTGAGCGCCCGCTCCACGCGGCTGCTGCATGAGGCACAGGTCATGCCGTCGATATCCAGCTGCAACTCGCAAGCAGGCTCCGCGTCCGTCTGCGCCGGGGTGCCGGGTCCGGCGCCCGCAAGCTTGGAAGAGTTCGCGCTCATGACGTGCTCCTGTAGGCCGATCAAGCCTGCGGTTCGCGCGTGAGTGCGGCCAGGATGGGGCAATCCTTCGTGGCGCCATGCCCTGGACACGACGACGCCAGCGCCATCAAGCCCGCTTTGAGTTGCTGCAGATCGGCCATGCGCGCGTCGATTTGCACCATGCGCTGCTGCACGATGGCCTTCACACGGCCCATGTCGGCATCGGCATCCGCATGCAGGCTGAGCAGTTCCCGGATCTCGGGCAAGGAAAACCCCAGCGCCTGCGCGCGCCGGATGAAACGCAAACGCTGCCCCGCTTCATCTCCGTACAGCCGATAGTTGGCCGCACTGCGCTGGCTGGGATAGATGAGCCCCAGCCGCTCGTAATGCCTGAGTGTTTCCGCCGCCAACCCCATGCTGCGAGCCAGCTTGCCAATGGTGAGAGCCTTCATGCCCGTACCCATATCTTTTGATCACAGACGATATCTTACAGTCAACTGTAATGTTTAGATATTGCTTACACGGGCACCGGAAGGAACGCACCACGCAAGGAAGCCCAGCCGAACGCGCAGCGGCCAGTCCGCTGAACGGTTCGCTCATGGGACACTCTTGGCGCAGTTGCAAGCTTTGGGATACATCAGCCCATGTGAGGCGGGCCGGAAATTCACTCTAAATTGTTGACTTACTGGCGGAAGCGGTGAGATTCGAACTCACGAACGGTTGCCCGTTGCCGGTTTTCAAGACCGGGATAACACCATGCTTTTTCAATAGGTTAGCAATGTTTTTAAGGTTATTGGGACAGTTTTGGGTACACTAGAAGCCATGCAAACTCCGATGGGGCCGGCGAAATGGCGACTTTTGTGCAACGTGGAGACCTGCAATGGCAGGCAAAAATCAGGCGGCGCGGCTACCCCATCCAGTCAAAGACTTTCGAGCTGAAATCCGATGCTGAGCGCTGGGCGCGCAAGATAGAGCGCGAGATGGACGCGGGGGCCTGGCGCGACACGCGCAAATCGGTGGTCGGCGCGCTCAGCGTCAAGGATCTGCTTGAAAAGTACCAGGCGGAGGTAACGCCGAAAAAGAAGGGGTCAGACCAAGAGAAGTTTCGGCTGCGCGTGCTGGCGAATTCCAGGCTCGCCGCGATCGGCCTGGACAAGCTGCGCGTGGTCGACATCGTCGAGTTCCGCAACTCCCGGTTGAAGACCGTCAAAGCGAACACCGTGCGCAACGACATCAACACGCTTTCAGCTGCAATTGAATGGGCGCGCTCTGAACTCCAACTCGGGGTTGACAACGCCGCTGCGCAGGTCAAGAAGCCCTCCCCTGGCCGTGGCCGGGATCGGCGGCTTCAAGATGGCGAAGAGAAGGCGCTGCTTGCTGAGTGCTCGCCCGCCATGCGGGCACTGGTGCTCGTGGCGCTGGAAACCGGCATGCGCTTGGGCGAACTGTGCGCGCTGGACTGGCTGCATGTTGATCTTGAGAAGCGCACAGCGCGCTTGCTGGACACCAAGAACGGCGATGGTCGCGGCGTGCCGCTTTCGAGCGCTGCAGTAAGTGCCATCAAGTCGTTGCCGAAGGCTAAGGCAGGCCCTGTGTTTGGGATCGCGGCAAGGTCGGCAACGGTGATGTTTTCCAGGACCTGCAAGCGCGCAGGCATCGAGGGCCTGCGGTTCCATGATCTCCGGCATGAGGCCATGTCGAGGCTGGCCGAGCGGGGCGACTTCAACGTACTTGAGCTGGCGGCAATCAGCGGCCACAAGACACTCGCCATGCTCAAGCGGTACACGCACCTGCAGGCGGAGAAGCTGGCGGCGAAGTTGGGGTGATGGCGCGGTTGCTCGATCCGCTGGGCCGCGCCTATATCCACACCCAGTTCCTCTAACGGCGCACCGGCGGCGGCCGTCTCCTGAGTTGGGTGTTCGGCTAGACTCGTCATCACATTCCATTCTGACCGCAATAGACCATGAAACTTGCGCATATCGGGGCAATCATCATGCTTTCGTCTGGAGCACTGGCAGGATGCGCGAACAGTTCGCCGGTGGCGCCGCATTACAGTCAGATGGGCTACTGCCTGAAACGCGCAAACACGGCCTACAGGATTCAGATGGACAAGCGCAACGGTGTATCAGCCTCGTTGCTGGCCCAGCAGATCGAAGAGAGCCACGAATCGGAAACTTCGAAGATGCTTGACCTCACAGCGGTGAGCCAAGATGAGGCTCCCAGCCCACTGGAGGTTCGACAGAAAATTTATGTGAACTGCATGCACATGGACATCCCGCCCACGTCAACGCAAGACCAGCGGCCTCCAGCCAGCCCGCCGCCAGGATGTCCAGCGGGCTACACATGCACACCGAAGCCTTGAATGCATGGAGCGTGGCGGGCATCTTCGCCCTGCTAGCAGCATTTGCCACTGGATTGGTCTCTGCCTATTTCTGGTGGAAGGCAAGCTGTGTGCTGCCAAGACCCGGCGGCGGCATTGATTCAGGAGAGCAGCTTATAAGGCAAGAAGCATGGCTATGGGCACAGATCGAGCAAAGCAAGACCGCGTCCAAGCTCAATGCCATCGCTGCTGGATGCTCCGCCATTACGGTGTTCTTGTCTGTACTTTCCAGCCTGCTTAGCAATGCGCAGACCCTTGCCGCATTGGTCGCGCATTGGTTCTCATAGCTACCAGCGGCAGGACGCTGGAAAAGGCCTGGGCATCATGGACGTGGCCAGCATGACGGGGCACAAGTCGCTGGCGATGGTCAAGCGCTATACGCACGTGGAGGCGGAGAAGCTGGCGGCGAAGCTGGGGTGATGTGCGACATGGCCACCAACGCGCTCTTTAACAATTCCCCTGCTGGCGAAGAAGAGAGAGAGTTGATGGGATCGCTAATTGGTGGTATCCTTCATTGCGTTGCTGGTTCGATTGCCATACGTTGATCGGCTCGACCAGCCTACACAAGGCCCCGAAAGGGGCCTTACTTTTGCCCGTCAAATCCGAAAGGAAACTTATGAATCGCTTAGCTATTTTTGTCGATGCCGGCTATTTTTTTGCCGCGTCAGCCCAAGCCATCAAGGGAAGGCAAGTGCCAAGGCGCCACTTGTCCATCACATCTCCCGACCGGCTCATCCAAGATCTGTTCAATCAAGCGTCATCCCTTGCAGGAAACGCGCCATTGCTGCGTGCTTACTGGTATGACGCAGTGCAAGGGCCTCGCCCGTCTCTCGAGCAGACCATATTGGCCCACCTCCCCGGAGTCAAGCTGCGCCTAGGCACTTTGAACAGTGCGGGTGAACAAAAAGGGGTTGATTCGCTCATCGTTACCGATTTGATCGAGCTAGCCCGCAACAAAGCAATAGCAGATGCCATCTTGGTTTCGGGCGACGAAGATCTGCGCGTTGCGGTGCAATTAGCACAGACATTCGGGGTGCGAGTTCATGTCCTCGCTGTGGGTGACGCATCGAAAAACGTCAGCGCTGCATTGCAGATGGAATCAGATTCTGTTGGCACACTGACCCCTGAATGGCTTGCTCAAAGAATCACTATCAACGAGCCTACAACGGTTCAGCGACCGACGGCCTCAGCGACAGCGTGCATAGAAGTGGCACGAACAGCCCCCACAGCTTCAAGTGATAAATCCCAAACACCATCCTTCGATGAGGCGGTGAGGGCTATTGCAGAAGAATTGCTTTCCGATGCCCACTCACAGGCTATAAATAACCTAGTGGCGCATTTCAAGACCAACCAAACCGTACCGCCAGAATTTGATCGCAAACTTATTGCGAAAACGGCCGCAGCTCTCAATCGGCAGTTAACGGGTGATGAGAAACGCGGTGCTCGCGGAATCTTTGTCACCGTTGTCCGATCTAAGGTTTCGTCCTGATTGGAAGTTGGCGGCGAAGTTGGGGTAAGCGGTAGGCTAGACTTGCCGTCAACACTACCTTCCCCCGCCAGACTATGCAACTCCGATCCTTTGTGGCTGCGTCCCTTCTCTCTGCGTCGGCTCTGGCGGGCTGCGCGAACGGTTCAGCACGCGTGGCCTGCACTCGGAAGACCTAGACGAGCACATCTCCATCGCCGGGCTGTTGGCCGGGGTGGGCGATCCGACACATCGGCATGCTGCTGCGGCATAGGTGGTTGGCCTCGGCCGTTAGGCCTTTCATTCTCTCGTCAGGGGAATCCATGGATACCAAGAAGGGAACACCAAAGCGCGTGCCTGCCTCCAAGCGGAAGGCAGCAGCAAGAAAAGTAGTCAATGGCAACGTCTACGCGGATGGCAAAACCTGGGTAGTGCAGCACGGGGAACTGAAGCGCGGGCAAGGACGGCCACCAAAGACTGAACACCTATTTCGGGTCGTCGGAGAAAAGTTGCCCTTTGCCTCGCTGCCCAAAGTCCGCGCGCACCTGAAGGGACAGGACCTTGGCATGCAGGGCGTGTACGTAGCGCACGACTCAATGGGCTGTCCCAGATACATTGGAAGAGGAAATATCTTCTCGCGCCTCGAGGCTAGAAAGAAGGCTCAACCTCTGGAATTAGAGTACTTCTCCTTCTACGTGGTGTCGGAAAAAAAGCACGAGCGTGAAGTTGAGACCCTTCTTATTAGGGCGGCTGGCTTTCTGCTGGAGTTCAATACCCGGAAAAAACGGATTGGGGTGTCGCCGGGAAATGTCCGCGACTACGAGGCAGGCACGGTTTTCTATGAGCGTCAGCGCAAGAAAGGTGCCACGAAGAAAGTGCCCAGAAAGACCGCGTGAGAAACAAACCGCGTTAAGAGCTTCAAGCTGAGGTTGCTGTAGGTTGTGACGTGATAGCAAAACCCAGGTGGGCAGTTCGGCGCTTGCGCAACGATGGATCGGCTGTGCTGCTGCTCCTCGTAATGCCGCTTACCTTGGCCAACGTAGCTCTCGCCGCGCGTGAGGATGAAGTCAATCATTCGCGCGAGTTGTGGGCGATGGCGGTATTGGCTCGCGGCTTGTCCATGCGTGCACATAGGCGACGGTAGAAGGAGGCGCACAGCGCGAGATGCCTTGCATGATAACCGTGCTTATCATGCAAGGGAAAAATGCGGCTGAAGTCCTGGGTGCCGAAAATAGGGGTGGCGCTGACTTGGGGTATCACAAGCAAAATCAACGGACTGCTTGGGCGAAATTTATTTGCCTTCTCGGCGCCATCGGTTTGACCAGCTCCCATGGAAGGTCTATCGCGGAACCGCTTCCAGCTGTCTCTGTGGCTATCAAATCTGATTTGTCGACATGCAAACAGACGACTTCAGATTCTGAGTTTCCGAGCCAAACGCCGCCGCGAATTCGCGCGGTCACAACGCGGCCATCTCCCCCAATGGCGCGGCGCGCAAAAAATTCAGCCACTCGCCGGTCGAGGGTCCAGGATGCGCCCAGATCGTCGGCTTCAACCTCCCGGAGGCTACAACCCCCGTAGCCTATGATTTCGCGCCGGCGCAATCGGGCGGCATGCCATTCCTCCCGCCGAGTCAAAAACCCCTTGGCGAACAAGACTGGTTCGACGTATTCCCTAGCTAGGGTCCCGGTCACGTCTTCGACGGCATCCAGCAACACGTTGCCAAATTTTGAGCACTCCCACGCCTGGCGTAGCAACCTCCCCTCTTCAAAACTCACGGCACGCTCGCGGAAGAGGCTCCGCAAAATCTCGCAGGCTTGGCCAAATAAAACTTCTCTGAATCCGCTCACGTCCGCACCCTCACCCTGATGTTGTACTGCGCCGCCAGTGGCGGGGCATAGACCAGCTTGCCGTCCAAAACAAGGACCACATTCGCCAGCGCTGGGGGAATTTGCAGCGGCTGGCCGCTGGCGTGGGCGGCTTTAATCGCTGGGCCGTGACTGGCCCAGGCCTGCCGGGCAAAATCCGCGGCGGCTTTGACCATCCGCATTTGCTCTGGGCACCCGTCCCATTCTTCCCCTGGCGGCACCTCGACCACAATCATCGGCTCCCCATTTTTTGCGCTCGGGCGCGGGTCGGGGTCGGTCAGTTTTGCGTCCCAAAGCTCTACTTTTTCGGCGTTCTTCATTTGCGTAACTCCTTCAATCTGTAAATGCGTAGTAGCGTAGATCATGAATCACCGCAGGCCGTGGGCCGAGAGGTAAGCGTCCAAGGCGGCGGTCAGCAGTTCCTGGCTGCTTTTGTCCTCGCGCAGCCCTAATGTTTTGAGCGCGCTGTAGCGGGGTCGGTCGAGCTTGAGCGTCAGCGACTTGTAGTAAGTGCCCGCCGCTGGGGCTGGCGCCGTGGTGGGCGGCTGTGCTGGCTGCGCCGGGGCTGGCGGGGTGGCGCCCTTGCGCACAAGTCCCGCGCCGAGCGCGGCGGGGCGTGGTTTGGTGCTCATTTGCGTAACTCCTTGCATGGGTAAATGGTTCACTGCGTATCTACTCACTTCCGCACTTAGTGTATTCCTGCAATGCGCAGTTCGATATTTACGCATTGCAGGATGTGCAAGTACATCCTTACGCTGTTGCGTGTTTGCACAACTGCGCATGCACGTATTGCCACAGTTGCGACACCTCCACGGCGCTGCGGCTGGCCGGGTCAAGCTCCTGGGCCGTGCGGCCGTCGGTCATGGCCGATGCAAAGTCGGTGCGCTGGTGGAGCGTCACCGACGCCACAGCGCCGTGCTGGCTCAGCGCCACGGCGGCCTCAGTGGTGATGCGGGCGCGATGTGCCGCGCCGTTCAGCGTGAACACCATGCGGCGGCCCGCCGCCTCCACCAGCGCCACGGTGGAGCCCACGGCGCGCAGGTCATGAGGGCTTGGACGGGTTGGGATCACGACGAGGTCGGCGTGGGCGAGCGTGCGCGAGATGGTGTCGGTCACGGCTGGCGGGGTGTCGATGATGACCAGCTTAAATCCTGCAGCGTCAAGCGCGGCAAGCTGCGTGCCCAGGCCTTCGGCGGTGCCAGCGGCCAGGGCCGGGGTGTCGGCCTGACGCTCGCTCCACCAAGCCGACAGGCTGCCCTGCGGGTCGAGGTCAAGCAACGCCACGGGGCCGTGTCCTGCGGCCTCTGCAGCGACGGCAAGGTGGCCTGCCAGTGTGGTCTTGCCTGCGCCGCCCTTCTGGCTGGCGATGACGATGGTTTTCATTATGCGTAACCCCTTGAATGATGAGATGCGTAGGTGCGTATGCTTGGCTGGAGCCCCGGCGCGCGGCCGGGGTGGTTATCCCTCAAAGCCTCTGCGCCTCTGCGTCGCTGCGCACGGCCGCCAACTGTTCGGCCTGGATCTCAACCGAGGTCACCGCGAGTTCCAGTGCCTCCCTCGCGTCCGCGGGGTCCACGGTCTGCAAGCTGAGGTTGCAGCCGCAGTCTCCAAGGGATTGGAATGACATCTCGACGGCCTGGTCCCACTCATCGCGGGCGAAATATGCATCGCCGACGAGCACGAATTCCTCGCCGTCGTCGCCCGTGCATTGGTATAGCCTGAACCCATACTCTCCAGCTTCGACGGCAGTCCGGATACAAGGGTCCGCCAGGTCATCCATCAACTCGCCCAGCAGTTGCTCGAATTTTTCTGATTTCATGGTGTCTTTCCTTTGCGTGGAGTCGCCGCTGTGCCGCGCGGCCCGGTCTTGCATGGATTCAGCGACAGGCGAAATTCAGCCGCCGAGAACCTGGGAAACCCGGGCGTAAATCGACCCGGCAATCACCAGCAGAAACAGAGAGCCCAGACCAACAACAGGACGGCCAAGAATGGCTGCAGCCATCGCCGCCACGACCACCCCGCCACCGCCGAGAATCAAGCCAAAGAGCGCCTTTTCGTCGGGAGAGAGATGGTGTTTTGGGGCTCGTCGCTCGCTTTGAGTCCCTGTAAACGTGGTTTCTTGGGTGCTGATCATGATGTGTGCTCCTGCGTGGTTGCTTCTTTGGAAGTGCCCGGCCAACGAGCCGGGATGCCTTTGCCTTTCCCCATGGCCCCCGGCGGCAGGGGGGTGGGTCGGTTGCCGAGCTTCTAAGCCGTGCCCGCCGCAGGCGGGATGCCGGGTTGCAAGGACAAGTGCCAGAGTGAGCAAGCGCAGCGCGCGAGCGGCCCGCTTGCGGGCTGGCGCGCAGGACTTGCTGCGAGCGCAGCGAGTCCACGGCAAGGCGCAGGAAGTCGCCCCACCCCCCTGGTGCCGGGGGCCATCCTTGCCCGGCTGCGCCGGGCACTGGCCAGTCCTGAGTGTCCGCGCAGCGGGCATGCCTTGGCCTTGAGGCCTGGCGCTTCGCGCCTGGCCTGCCGTTGTCTTTTGGCACTGGTGCAAGCCGTTTGTGGCGCAGCACGAGTGCTGCAGTCGGGATAGCGATGCAGCCCCGCAGGGCTGAGACCCTTGGGGCTCAGGGCGAAGCCGCAGCAGCGCGGGCCGAAGGCATCACCCGCCTGGGGGTTGCACAGCTTTTACTGTTGTTGCTGCTCGACGGCTTGCCATTCCTGGCGCTCCTGCCTCGCCGCATGTCGCGCCGCATGTCGGGCGGCGGTGACGGCCGCCAGGTCCTGGGCGGTGCTGGCTTCTAGGCTCTGCTCGCGCTTGTAGATCGCCGTCCCGGCGAGCCCCAAGGCAGCGAGCGCAACAAGCGTCCAGACGCTGCGCATGGCGGCTTGCACGAGGTCGCGGCGACGCTGGCGCTTCATGTCGCGCGCCCACTCGGCGCACTCCCGCATGAATTGCTCGCACGAGATTTGGCGTGGTTGCATGGCTGAATCCTTGTGTTTGGTTGACGTACACAAGCATTCAGCGCACAGCGAAATGCCCGGCCATCGCGCCGGGCATGGGCCGGGCTGGGCTGGGCTTCAGTCTTCGGTCGGCAGCATCACGGTGATGCAGGGCTCGCCCTGGTCGCCCGGGCCGACCATGAACTTGAGCGTGGCCTTGCGCGGCATCACGCCACGGCCTGCCGTGGGCGTGCGCAGCAGCGAGTAATAGAGCGGCTGTTGGCTGGCATCCAGGCCACGGCGCAGGGCACCGCGCATGGCCAGGCTGAGCATCCAGCACACGTCCCAAAGCCTGCCGGATTCGCTCTGCCCGGTGTAGCCCTTGCGGGCCTCGGTTTCGTCGGTCCACTCCACGCAATCGGCCCATGCGGCGGATGTGAGGGCCACGGGCCAGACAATCCCGGCCTCGCGGGCGGTGGTGGACGCGTCGATCAGTTGCCCGTCCTCGATGGCCTGGGCACGGGTGTAGGTGTGGATGGGCTCGCCGAAGATCTCGTGCATGGTGTCGGCGGGGGTGGCTTGGGTGCTCATGATGTGTGCTCCTGCTTGGGTGTGTAGTTGCGTGACTCAGTCAATACGTACAAAGAAGGCTTTGCGGGGTGGCTTGCTGTCGTCGTATCCGAAATAGGCTTTCAGGCCATGCCCGATGTCGCGCGTGTCGCCGACGGACACGGGCTCATGTGGCAGGTTGAACCAGCGCAAAACCTCGTCGATGTCGTGCGCTTCGAGGGCTTGGGGAGTGATGAAAAACTCGCCGCTCAGGTAGTGCTTGCGCAGGGTAGCCTCCGGGATTTGCACATCTGCTGCTTGGTGAGCCTCGCGGGGGGCGCCCGAAGGGGGCGCGCTGTGGCTTGTGGGGTGTCGGGGTTCGTTCATGTCATCTTCTCCTGCTGGTTGAAATCTGCTGTTCGGAGCCGCCTCGCAGATCGAGCCTGCAAGCCGGTGCCGTCCCGAAGGGGTAGGCATGGCGCGTGCGGCGGGCATGACAGAGCGCAGCGATGGCGTGACGGCTGCTTGAGCGCCAAGGTGCGGCAGGTCGGGGCGGCTTCGGATGGCAGATCGGCAGGGGATGGAACGAAACCCGGGCGCGCGAGCAGCGCGCATGAAAAAGCCCGCGGGCCTCACGGCTGGCGGGCTTGGTGGGACTACGCAGGGCTTACGGGCAGTCGCCTTCGCCGGGGCTCATGCCACGGGTGCTGTTGCAGATCGTCCCGGTGTTGGTCCAGGTCATGGACGTGCTGCCCATCTTCGGAGTGTCGATCACGGTCAGATTGGCGCCGCTGGTTGACGTGGCGCTGCTGGTCGCAACGATCACGCCAGCCTTGCCGCCCGCCCCAACGGTTGCGCCCGCCAGCACGTTGGGCGTGGTGTCGATGGTGGACGGCACGCCGTGGGCGCCCTGGACGCACTCGGCCAGATTGCCGGTGGTCTGCGCGCACAGCGCAACGGCCGTTTTCACCGATGCAAGCTCGGACATGGTGCCCGAAGCGTGCGCGCGGCTGGTGTAGTTGCCGTACATGGGGATGGCGATGGCCGCCAGGATGCCGATGATCGCCACGACGATCATCAACTCGATCAGGGTGAAGCCCTGTTGCTTGGATTTGCTCATGGTTGCCTCGCGAGGTTTGAGCGTTGCCGGGCCAGGATTGACCCGGTACTTGCATTCAGCCCGCCGCGAAATTTGCGAAGCGCAGCGGCGATGCATGCGTGCGCAGCGCGCATGAAAAAGCCCGGCGCGTTGGGCCGGGCTTGAGGGTGAGGGCGAGGCGTGGTTACCAGCCGATCGATGCGCCGACCTTGCCCACTGCTGCACCGCTGCCGCCGTTGAAGCCCACGCCGACCGTCCAAGCTACGGGGTACTGGTGGTAAGCCGTGCGACGGCTGAACGCGATGCCCGCGGCGTTCTGCCCGCCGTAGCTGCCCACGCCTGCAGATAGTGAGTAGCCATTCGCGCCGTAGGTCGGGTTGATGTCCAGCGCCGCGGCCATGGCGATGCCTTGGGCGGCATAGGTGTTGGCCTGGCCGAGCAGGCCAGCGGTGGCTTGCTCCAACTGGCCCAGATTCACCGCGTCGGTCGGCGCCGTGCCAGGGGCGACATTCGTGATTTGGCGCTGCTGGCTGGCGCTGCCGACGCTCACCGAGTTGGCGCGGTTGGCCACACTGCCTGCGCCAAGCGCCACGCTGTTGTTGCCGTAGGCCGTGGCTTGGTAGCCGAGCGCAACGGAGTTAGCCCCTGCCGCGTCGGCCTGGTAGCCGATGGCCGCGGCCGGGTCGGCGTTGGCCTGCGCGCCTTGGCCGATGGCGACGGCGCCGGTGGTGTTGGTGTCGCCGGGGTTTGTGGGCGCGGTGATGGTCGCGCCCTGGCCGATGGCGAGGCTGCCCGCATAGCCTGCCGACGCGCCATCGCCCTGCGCCACGGCGCCCGTGGCGGCGGTGGTGTTGTGCCCGCACACAATCCCGCCCGCCCCGTTGTATTTGCACAGGCCACTCGCGGTGGCGCTGTTGATGAGGTTTTGCAGCGTCGTGATTTGCTGGCTGGTGTAGGCGTTGGCCGTGGTCACCGCGCCCGCTGCGGCGCTTTGTACTTGGCCCACGTTGGCGGCATCGGTGGCTGCCTGGCCTGCGGCGACGTTCTGAACAAGCGTGCCGGCGCCGCCGTTGGCTTTGAGGCCCAACGTGCCGGGGGATGAGTATTGCGCCGAGTTATTGGCGATGGTCAGCGCCGTGTTGGCCGTGCCCTGCGCGGAGCGCGCGAGGTTCGCGGCGCTATTGGCCGTGCTCTGCGCGACCCCAACGGCGGCGTTCGTCGTTGCGAGCTGCCCGCCGTCGACGGCGTCGGCGCTGCCGTAGGCGACCGTGCCGGGGGCGACATTGGTGATGCGGCGCTGCAGCGTGCCGCTGCCGACACTCACGACATTTGTTTGCCCGCCGTCGGTGCTGCCCGCGCCGAGCGCAACGCTGTTGCTCCCCGTGGCTTGCGCGCCCGCGCCCACGGCCACGGCGCTTGCGCCGCTGGCGGTGGAGAATGCGCCAGCCGCCAGCGCGCCGGCACCACCCCCGCTGGCGCTTGCCTCGAAGCCTACGGCCGAGCCGCCAGACGCCGAGTTTGAGTAGGCGCCCAGGGCCGTGGCGTCATAGTTGTTGGCGCCAGCGATGCTCGCCGACGCGCCGACCGCGGTGTTATAGGCGCCGAAGCCCACAGGCGCGGTGCCCGTCGCCTGCGCGCCATCGCCGATGGCGAGCGACACGCCGCCCGTGGCCTTGGCGTTGATGCCGGATGCAATATTGCCGCTTCCGTCCTGGGTCGTGACATTGCCGGTGCCGCTGCCCGTGCCGCCCGTGGCGGCCCAGGCCGTCGAGGCTACCAGCGCCAGCATGGCGGCGAGCAGTGTTTTGCGAAAGTTGGTTTTCATGGTTTGGCCCTTGGTTGGTTGATTGGGTGCAGCGCGGGATGCGGCTGCTACAGGCATTCAGCGGCGGGCGAAATTCGCGGGCGGTGGGCAACCGAGCAACCCCTTGTTGCGCGTCGCGTTGTCCACGGGCCGCACATGAAAAAACCCGCGCATCTCACGATGGGCGGGCTTGGGGTTGGGTGAGGTTCAGAAGGTCTGCGAGTAGCCCAGCGTCACGGCGTCGCTGCGGACGTACTGGTCCCCGCCACTTGGCAGCGTGTCGCTGTACCAGCGCACGTGCTGGTAAGCCAGGCTGGCATTGCCGGGCAGGCCCAGAGGGTGGGCGTAGCTCACGGCCAGGCTGCCGTTTTGGTACGGGCCGGTGCCGCTGCCCGTGCCGCCATCGATGGTTTCACCCCGCAGGTAGCTGGCGCTCAAGGCCCACGGCGAGCTGGCGCCGAAGCTGTAACTGGCGGCGAGGCCTGCCGCAGCGTGCGAAGCGGCTGCGCCGCCGATCAGGGCGCCGCGGCCGATGGCAAGCGTGGGCATCAGCGCAAGCCCGGGCGCGGCGCGAGGGCTGTAGACATACGCAAGGCTTGCGTCGGCTTGCTGCTCCGTGACGCCAGCGCCGTGCAAGCGGGTGACGCTGGCGGTCAAGGCGAGCGGGATGCCTGCGGGCGAAGCGCTGAGACCCACGCCAGCGGTGACGCCTGCAGCCCCGACGTTGTGCAGGCCGAGGCCGTCGATTTGGCCGAAGGTCAAGCCTGCGCCGGCAGATACGTGCAGGCCAGCAGTGGCGCTGGCTTGCCCAGCGTGGGCGACGGCGGGAAGCGCAGCGGCGATGGCGACGGCGAGGACGGTGAGTTGCTTTTTCATAACGGACCTTTCAGTGTGCTCAAGCGCAGCGCGCGGGATGCGGCTGCTACAGGCATTCAGCGGGAGGCGAAATTCGCGGGCGCAAAAAAGCCCGCGCATCTCACGATGGGCGGGCTTGGGGTCGGCGTTACACGATCTCGTGGTGCTTGGGCTTGGCCTCGTCTCCGCGCGTGGGGCGCTCGGGCGGCTCACGCTTGGGCTTGTCAGCGGGCGCAGCGGGTTGCCTCGCCGCTTGCTCAGCGGCGGCGCGGCGCTCGATCGCCTCGCGTTCGAGCGGGCGCAGCTTGCGCTCGGGCTCGGGCGGTTGCGCGATGGCATCGGGCAGTTGTGGCGCGGGCTGCTGCGCTTCTCTGTCTCGCGACGGCCCCGGCGCGCCAGATGGCGCGGCGGTGCTGCCGCCACCTGGTTTGTGGCCGGGGTCCGTGGCGGCGCCAAGCCCGTACTTCTCCTTGATTTCCTGGCGCTGCTGCGCGCGCTCGGCGGCTTCGCGCTGGTGGTCCTGCAGGGCGCTCATCGCGGCTGCGTATTCATAGCTCGAATCGCTGCCGCCGCCCGGCGACATGGACATGGACGGATGCAGCGCGGGGTGGGCTGAAAGCTCGGCCAGCTTCTCGGCGTCGGCCTTTTCCTCGGCCGCGATGCCTCGCTCAATTTTTTGCAGCGCGCCTGGCGCAAGCGCCTCTCGGGCCTTGTGCTGCTCTGGGGTCAGGCCTTGTTTTGGGACTTGCTGCTCGCGCAGTTCTGGGGGCAAGCTGCGCAGCGCGAGGTCGCGCGCGAAGTTTGAAGTTGCCATGTTTGGCTCCTGGTTTGGTTGCGCGGGCCAAGAGCGGCCCGCACAAGCATTCAGCGACCGGCGAAATCGGCTTCAAGCGTGCTCGTCGTTCTCCCCGAACTCGTCGGGGCCGGGGTCAGGCTCTTGCAGGGGCAAGGCGCGAGATGGGCAGAGCACGGCGCAGAGTGCGGCGCGGATGCGGGCGAAAAGGCTGGTCATGGTGGACTCCTTGGGGGTGACATGGACATTCAGCGCGCCGCGAAATATCACAAGCTCAGATCGTTGTCTTGCGCGCGCTCGGCGCGCTCGCGCATGTTTTCAATCGCCAGCGCGGCCACGGCGACGCCGACGGCCAGAGCGCCGTCGATCGATGCCTTTTCGTCGGCGGGGGTGAACTGCATGCCCGCCGCAGCCGATGGCGCGGCAGGGGCAGCACGGGGCGCCGGGGCCGCTGGCGCTTCGGGCGTGGGCGGCGGCTGGTAAGGCTTGGCTTGCTTTTGCTCCGCGGCGCGGGCGGCGTCGGACGCGCGCACCTTCGATGCGTGCGCCGCAAGCGCGGCGCGCAGCGTGCCGCCGATCTGGCGTTGGTTGGCTTGCGTGCCGGTGAGCAAGGCGCGCAGTCGGGCGGCGGTGTCGGCCAAGAGTTGGCGTGGGTCCATGGTGGGCTCCGGGGGTGGTGGTTAAAGCGTGGCGTTGCCGATTTTTTTCTGCTTTTGCTCAAGCTCGGCTTGGGCTTGCAAAGCAGCGCGGTCGGTGCTCGCCCTGGTTAACTTCTCGCGCCTGGGCTTGCGGTCGTCGGTGGGCGGGGTGGGCTGCTCAGGCGTGAGGTCGAGCGCGGCGGTTTTGTTCAGTTGTGTGCCGGCTTGTTTGCCGGCGAGCGTGGCGTCTTGGGTGAACAGCACGGCGTTGTGGCGGGCGCGGGTAAAGTTCACGTAGGTCTCGCGGTCGCCGTGGCGGCCTGCGGAAACGTTGTGATGCACCAAGGCGATGTTGTCTTCCTGGCCTTGCGCGCCGGGGCTGGTGCTTGCGTAGGCGTGCTCGGCCTTCAAGGGTTTGCTGCGGTCGACCTGAATTGTCTGCGCCTTGTCGCCGCTGCCCACGCGCAAGGTGATGGCCTTGTCGGTCACGGTTTCGATGCGGGCAAACTGGCCGTTGCGCACAGCCAGGCCGTCGATTTTGTGGTTCTTGGTGAAGCGCACGCGGTCGCCAGCGGCAAACCCGCTTTGCTCCACGTCGTAGGCCTCAATCTTGATACGCGCCGGGTCGATCAGTTGCTCGCGACCGTCGCGGGTGCGCACGCGCAGCGTGTTGGTCCTGCTGTCGGTTTTCAGAACCTCGAAGAGTTCGCCTTTGTCGTGATGCTGGGTTTTTGTGCTCGTTTCCACGATCTGGCCTGCGGTGTAGTTTTGTGCCCGCCGGGCTTCTTGCGGGGTCAGGTCGCTTTGCCGCAACGTCCGCACGCTCACGTCATCGCCCGCGATTTCTTGGTGCTCGCGCATCGTTGATCGGATCGCGCTGTTGATGGCGCGGCGGTCTGCGTTGGTGGCGGTCAAAATGATGGTTTTTGCCCGGTCTTCAGGCGACTGGGCGAAGACAAAGCCAGCAAGATTTTTGATGACTTCCGCGTTGTCGGCGCGGGCTGCGGCGCGCTTCTGCTCGCGCGTTGCGTCGGGCGGCAAAGCAGCTTGGTTGGGGTTGACTTCGCGGACCTCGATGCGCTTCATGGCATCGTCAAACCTGCGCGCGAGGATGTCTTTGACTGCGGCTTTCATATGCTCGGTGCGCTGGCGACGCATGGACGATTCGCCGAGTTCGCGGGTCGGCATGTGCGCTTGCGCTTGCTCGAAGGCCTTACCCGCCTCTACGGATTGGTGTTGCAGGCGGTCGCCAAGGAATACGGTGCGGGCGCCTGCGGCTTCGGTGGTGCGCAGGACTTTTGCAAACTGGCGTTGCCCGGCCATCGATGCCTCATCCATGATGCGCAACTCGCGCACATGGGGCGGCTCGGGGCTGGTGGGCTGGCCGCGCAGGGTCTGCTCGGAATCGATCAGGTGGCGGGCCGTGGTGGTGCTTGCAATGCCGGATTCGGCTTGCAGCTTGGCGGCCTGCTCGCTGCCGTTACTGTGCCCGGTCACTGTCCAGCCCTTGCTCTCGGCGGCGGTGCGCACGAATTCCAGCATGGTGGTCTTGCCTGTGCCGGCCAGGCCCTGTACGCCTTGGAAGCGGTCATCGCCAGTCAAAATCATGCTTGCGGCGGCACGCTGCTCAGCGGTCAGGGCAAAGCCTTTTTGCTGTTCAAATTTTGAGAGCGCGGCGGTGAACTGCGCGTCGGTCATCACGGCCTCATGAGCCCCCCTCCCAGCTTGCAAGCGTGCCGCGCTGTCGCGTTCGAGGTCTTGGGCGGAGCGGGTGGTGAAGCGGTCGCCGTTGCGGATCAGTTCGCCGGATTTTGTCTGGGCCTTGATCTCGGCGGCAAGCTGCGTCCAGCTTGCTTTGCCAGCGCAAAAGCGTGAGGCCTGGTGGTTGAGGTCGTGCTCGGCGAAGATGGCCTCTCTCTCGGTCAAGTGCGCCACGGCTTGCTACACGGCTTCGCGGGCGGCGGCCTCGGGGTCGGCGGCCTTGGCTTGTTTGGCAAGCTGGGGGTCTTGGGTGGCGGGCTGCAGGCCAAGGGTCGCGGCCTGGGCTTGCCAGCGGTCCAGGTGGGCCTCGCGGACTTCGGGCAAGTCCTTGGTGCTGCGCGTGGCAAGCGCAGCGGCCATGCGGCTGGTGGCGCTGCTGCCTTCACGCTCAACCCCGCGCTCGGCAAGGGCGGCATCGATCTCGGCCTTGCGCTTGCTAAAGTCTTCAAGGTCGGCCCGGGTGTAACCGGAAATTTCAACGTGGCCGGAGCGGTCGTGCTGGACCTCGAAGCCGGCGCGTTGAAGCTCGCGGCTCAGGGTGTTGTGGTAAGTCGCATCGGCTGCTGCGCGGTGCTCGAACAGCTTTTCACTGCTCAGGCTGTAGGCCTTGTCGCCCAAAAATGTGAGGTTTGCAAACAAGGCGTGGGTGTGTAGCTGGGGGTCGCGCGCGCGGCTGGATACGTGCTCAAACGTGGCGATGGCGAGGCCGTCGGTCTTGACGTACTGGCCGCCGACGCGGGTCAGCGCGCCGTGTTCCTCCAGATAGGCGATCACGGCGGCGACAGCGCGGCGATGGGCTTCGAGGGCGGCGGGGTTGCCGTACACAAGGGCCTCAAGGCTCACGCTCTTTGGAGCGCTGATGGTGAAGTCGTACCCGGCGCGGTGTTGGGGCTGGCCGTCCTTTCCAATGCGGCCGAGCTGGCGTTCGCGGGGTTCGCCGGTCGCGGGGTCACGCTCGATGGCGCGGCCCTGCAGGATGGCGGTGAGGGCGGCGGCATCGACCTTGCCGCGGAGGCCCATGGCCTCGGCGGCGGCGCCGGTCCAGGCCGATGGCACGGCTTCGCCGGAATAGTATTCAGCCGCTTTCGCTTCATCGGTGTAGTAGCCAGCGGCGGCGCTGGCGTCGGAGATGATGCCGCGCGAAATCATGCCTATATATATAAGAGACACCCCGGCACGGTGGCCGGGGTGTGGGTGGGTTACAGGTCGATGCCTGCCGCTGGGGCTGGCGCGGCGGGAGGTTGAAGCGCGGCGTCGAGGTCTTCCAGGCCTGCGGCTTCGGCTGCTGGCGCTGCCGGGGCTGGCGGCTGGGCTGGCGCAGGGGCCGGGGTTGGCGCAGGGGCGCGCACCCGGGCGACGAACGGCTCGGCGACGGGCGGCTTGCGGGCGGGCAGATTGATCTCAATCACGGTTGGCCTCGCCGCCCCGGCCAGCTTTATGACGGCGTGGAGGTCAGGCAGAGACAACAACTCGCCTTCCAGAAAGTTTTTCTCCACGACGAGCTGCTGGGCGTAGCTCTCCCCTTGGTTGCTCGACGCCCCAGTGCTTGAGCTGCCTTGAGATGAGTTCGTTGAATGGATGTATCGGGATTCTTGGCGATTACCAAGGTTATTACTCAAATATTCGGCTGTTTTGCCATCGGCCGTGCGCAGAATGAGCTGATTATTCAGACTGGAAATCATGCCCAGGAAGGTGTTTTCAGTATATTCATCATAGCCCTGATAAATACTCTGGACGCCAAGAATGGAGCATCCGCCGTGTTTGCGCGCATTTGCAACATAATTTGCGATCCCGTTCATTCTGCCGATGCTGGAAAACTCATCCAAGACAAGCCATTGCCTGCGGCCCTCGTCGGGCGGCAAGGTCATCACGGCCTCGCACCAAATATCAGCCATGGCGCACAAGATTTTACGCAAGGGCATCATTTGCGGGGTGGTGTAGTTGAAGAAAAGCCAGCCCTGATTGCCAGATTTGATGTGCTGTTTAATCGAGAAGCTATGGCGGCCAGCGTCGGGGGCGAGGCGTTGGTAAGGCATGATATAGGCCGCAATTATCGCGCGAATGCTGCCAAACATCTTTTCATTGCCGGGCGCGACTTGCGCCTCGGCGGCTTTGCCTTTGAAAATTTCACTGAGTTCGTCGAGGTCGGCGCGAACGGCGAAGCGCAAAATCTCGGCATTGTTGAGGTGGTTATCAAAGCAATGTTCAAGAATTGCGGTCAGCGCGATTTGCGCGCCCGCATTCCACTGCGCTGATTCACCGCTGCCGTCAGGGATAATGCTCTGCGCAATCGTTTGAGCAGAATAATTATCATCCCCTTCAAACTCAGCGAGTGGGGACCAGTCCACGCCGCGCGCGTCGAGCGGACTCAGAATCACGTCACGCTCGGGGTTGTAGTAGCGGCTGAGGTAAATGCCGCTGCGGTCGGCAACGAATCCTGAATCGCCGCGCGGGATAATGGTATCCAACATTCCCGTGATGACCACGGTTTTACCTGTGCCAGGCGCACCGCTCAGCAGCCAGCCCCGGTGTTCCATGGAGTGAGGAATCGGAAGCGGGCCAATTTGAAAACGTGGGCGCTCCGGTGGTTTGGGCTTGGCGACGGGCTGGGCGGCAGGCTGTGCGGTAGGTTTTGCAAATAATCCCATGATGTTCTCCTTGTGGTTAACTTGAGGCGGCGGGATTGCCGCCCCAGCAAATACATTCAGCGGTCTGCGAAATTTGGGTCACTTCATGTCACGCAGTTGCTCGGCGAGGTCGTCCGCATTTGTCCGCCCTGCCCCGCGCATAATGCGTTGGTTCCTGTTGACGCGATCGAGTATGGTTTCCTTTTTCACTGGCGGTTTTTTGTTCACGGTGAAAATAGCAAGAAAAGCGCTAGCAAAAATCATGCAGGCCAATGCCACGATCACGCCGCCCAAATACACAATCCACCCCGCAGGGTAATTGTCAGACCCGACGCCAAACAAACCCACGTCGCAAAAAAATCGAGCGTCAAAACCATCCAGCAATATGCAAAAAATATCGAGCCGCCTTGCTCTTTGTCGCCGCGTACTCTTTTGATTTAACTTGAAAGACATAAAACATCGCCGAGACGACAGCGACCCACACAAGCCCAGCCAAAAATGGCAATGGAATCATGGGGCCAACGATAAAATAAAGAATAGAGATGATGCCCAAAACGATCTGCATGATGTACTCCTTGGTGGTTAATGGTTAAGATTTAACAGGCAAACGCGAAGCTAGATAATCGGCGACCTTCTTCAAATCGCCCTTGAATGTCTGAATAATCGCTGCCTCGGCGGCTGAAACACGAGCTTCGAGCGCGGCGTGGTTGGCATGCTGTACCAAACACCAGCGGGCGTAGTCGCTGATATTCATGCCCTCGGCCTTGGCGGCCTCTGCAATTTGCTGCCAGCGCTCAAGATCAACACGGAATTGGATTTGATGGGATGCCATGAGGTAATCTCCTGGGGCCACCATTGGCCCGCTTATCTGCATTCAGCGGCAAGCGAAATTTGCACGGACACGCCGCAGGCGGGTGATTACAGGCTGGGCGTTCGGTAGCTTGGGCCTGCGGCGGTTGAGTGAAAGCGGGCTGTGGGGATGGGTGATTACAGGTTCGGGCTTGGTCTTGGCGCATGAGGCACCCCGGAGGGATGCGTCATGTGTGTTCTTAGTCGATTCCATCGACGGCCTAATCCGGCTTGGGTTTGGTGCTGGCTTTGTGCTGTGGATGCGATGCGGACCGGATTCGGTGTTTTGGCTTTCATGATCTGCGCCCTCATTTAATCTTTTGGTGCTGGCATTCTCAGTTTTGGCTTGCTTTTCTCACGCAATGCGTCGAGTATCAATAGCCGGAGAATCAGGAATATGAAGCTGCCGAGTAATCCGGCGATGGCGCACAGGGTTAATATGTGGGCGACGAATTGGGCCGCTTGGGGTTGGGGTAATGCTGCAAACCAGGTGGCGAACCGCTGCAAGCCGGTGCGCGGGTATTGCGTGGGCTGGGGTAATAGGGTGAGCCAGCTTAATGCCTTGGCCGCCAGATATTCGAGGACGGCATTCTGGTTTGCGGGCCGGGGGGCCATGGCAAACCAGAATGCAGAGCACGAGGTCATAACGAAGCCCCAGAATATGGCTTGCAGGTGGCCGTGCATGCGCGCCATGGATTTGGCAATCTGGGTTTGCTCGATGGTGCGATATGCGTTTTGGTTGGGTTGCATGGCGATTTCCTTGGTGGCCGGGTAGCTGGCGGGTTAATACTCTTGCTGGCGGCTCGCGCGGCGCGCTGAGCGCATAATCTCACGGGCGGTTTCGGGGTCCATTTCAATTTCAGTTTTGAGGCCGAGCACGCCAGCAACGACGACGTAAAACAGAGGCCAGAAAATCAGGGTGGTGATGATGAAGTAAATAAAGTAAGCCTTGAGGTTCGGTCCGTTTATTTGCAGAAAATCCCAAACCGACATTTGCGCAAGCGTGTATTTCATGCTTGCGGCGAAGGCTGAGAATGAATGCACGTTGCTCAGGTTATCTGTGGTCAGCATGTGCTGCAGCGTGCCTGGGGCGATGTGCGACAGGACGACATAACCCAGGCTGTACAAAACAAACGTCGAGCCTGTTATGCCGTTTGTGTAGTCATCGACGCGATAACCGACGTATAAAAACAGTGAGGTGACGAAAAATAAAACGGCGAGCGCGACGCTGTATTGCGCGCTGCTGAATTTATGTTGGATTTTCATGTTTTGCTCCTGTTGGGTAGCTTGCACTTAATTCAGAAGGGGCCGCTTTGGTGACTGCGTGACGGCGGGGTTATTGGCGTCGGTTTGTGCGTCGATTTGGGATTGCAATATCCGGTCGCCGACCTTTTGGATGAACACCAAAAAGAACACGCGCTCGGCGGCCGTTAACTCGGCGGACAGCCATTTATTGTCAAAGGCGGAAAAATAGGTGATGCAATATTTGCCGTCGCGCGCGCGCTGAATCTCATACATCACCGTCTGGGGACGCGCCTGGGTGTTTTTGGTTTCCATGGCGGGCCTCAAAATTGGTTATCTGTGCGGTGCGGAGCGCGGAGGGATTCGCGCTCACGCGGCGCGTGGCGCTGTGGGCGGTTATCCGGACCTTCAAGCGTCCGCTCAGCCGCGAATAATGCATTCGCGACGGTCTGGAATGCCGAATCGGCCAGCATCAGGGCGGCGTGATAATCGTCGCTGCCGGTGCGTTCTTTGATACGGGCATAAGCAGAGAGAATGCGTGAAACCGAGTAATAATCAGAATCGCTCATCGCGAAGATTTTCTTTTCGAGCGCGACGCAATATTCCCGTGTCGCATCGTCCATTTTCTGTTGGTAAAAACTTTGGCGCACGGTGCGCCATTGGTCCAGCATGGCCTCGCCTTGGGCGAGACCTTCGTCGGCTTCTTGGGTTTGGATGATGGGGGTTTGCATGGCGGCTCCTGGGGCTGAATGAGTTAAATGCGGGGTGACATATGCATTCAGCGACGGGCGAAATTTGCCGAGCGTGAAAAAGCTCGCCGCGCGTGACGCGCGGCGGGTGGGGTTATTGATCTGCAACACGTCTGGAGCGGATCGCCTGGATTTTTTTGAAAGCCGCTGCGCGGGCGGCTTTCATGGATTCGGTCTGTCCGTTCCAGCCCAAGGCGATGCCCGTCCTGTTTTGTCTGGCCTCCAGGTCGGCAGCCAGGACGTGCGGCGGTCTGCAGGCCGCGAGGAACATTGAGAAGCTGAACGGCGCGCCAGTTTGGGCAGCGACCGGGCCGATGGCCTGCAGGCCGGCGTCGAGTTCGGCCTGGGTCAATCCATTGACCACGATCTGGCGCGCCCAAGAATCCACCCAGGCGCCCGCCCCGAACCGGTCCCTGGTCTGGCTGGCGATGGTGGGATACATGGGCGCAAGCTGAGCCAAGAGCACACGGGCCTGGTCGCGCGCGGCCTCCAGTGCGGCCTCCATCTCTTGCTGCCGTTGGCCATCTGCGCGACCGACGGGCTCGGGGCTCATCATCGCGCACCACACCTTGCCTATTTTTTCCATGTCCGGCTCCCATCAAACGTCGATCACCGTGCCGCCACCACCGCCCGGCCCGCTCTCGGGGCGATGGACGGCCCCGAGCGCCCACGCGGGGGCCTGGGGTGCCGACGGCTTGCTGGCGGCGGGTTTGAGGGCTGCGGCCTGCTGGGCCAGAAGGATTTTCAGGACGGCGGTCGGCCATGCCCTAGCCTGGGGGTCGAGCCCCTGAGCCTGAGATACGGCCTCGCGGATGTCGCCCGTGCTGAACCCGCTTTTGATTCGGTCGATCGTGGCCACGTCGCGGGCGTTGGTCGCGTCAAAAACGATCCCCACGGACTCAGAGAGAGGCTGCTGCGCGGGCCGCGCAGCAGGGCGCGCAGCCGCCTGCGGCTGCGCGTGTACTCTCTCTTGTATTTCTGGCTTTCTTTCTTCTTTCCTTTCCTTACTCTTATAGGTTCCGGCTTTCTCGGAACCTTGATTCCGACTTTCCAGGAAACCAGTTTCCGGGTTTTCCGGAAACTTGTTTCCTGGCTCTCCCGAAGCTGGCGGCATGTCCCCGCCGAGGAAAGACAGGTAGCGCTCTGGATGGACCCGATAGTGGAGCCTCGCCGGGACGCCGCGCAGCGCCTCATCCAGCAAACCCAGGCCGCGCAGCTTGCGGCGGATCGCAAGCTGGGTGTCCGGCGAAATCCCAAGGATCGCTTGCCAGCTGCCCAGCCTGGCAAAAAGGGTCGAGCCCAAAGAATCATCTGCCTCCCCGGTTTGAGCCAGGAAAAACCAGCCGTCAGACTCCCTGGCGCGCGCCGACAGGAAGGCGGCCTGCTGCAAAAATGCCGCGGCGCGCAGGTCGCCGAGCGCCGAGACAAGGGCAACTGGGATAGAGAGCCGCGGTCCCTCGATCGCTGCGACCAAATTCCAGGCATCCATGGTTTGGGTTGGGGTCTGGGCCGCGCTCATGGCTGCACCCCCAGGCCGTCGAACAAGTCGAGCTGCCCCCGCCGCACGGCCTCGACGCGCATGTCAAATGCAGCCCGCCTCCCCGTGCGACGGGCGGGAGCGGGTGTTTGCTCCAGCGCGCGCAGGCGGATGTCTGAGAAGTCTTCAAAGCCGAAGAAGTCGCCGAGCCGGCGAAGCAGGTCAAGCCGGCTCGCGATGATTTGCTGGGCGCGGCGCTGCGTGCAGCCCGCGCGGGCTGCTAGCCAGCGGGCCGAGTACAGATTGGCGGCGTCATCGACAAGCTCCTGCCGCGGGGTTGGGGGTGGCTGCCCGAACCTCTCTCCGTCGTCGCGCTCGGCATCGGCGAGGCGTGCCTCGCCGATGACGTCCAGCGACAAAAAATATTTTGGGCCGTTTGATCCGCCTTGGCGGCGGTCGTTCCGAAGCAGGGAGAGCACGCGGCCGGTCAAATCCGACTGATTTTTCATCGCGCCGCTCCTTGCGCCTCGCGCTCGACGAGCCAAGCAAGGCCGATGGCGTCCTCGATGGCGTCGAACTCGGCTGCGGCCATCGCCGCCATGCGGGCCTCGGGGGAAAGCGCAGCCAGGGCGGCTTGAATCTGCCTCTTTCGGGCCGCTTCGACTTCGTCCCGGGCCATGAAGCGGCCCGCCTCAAAACCCTCAAAACCAAAGTCAATTTCTGGGGCGCGGCTCATTTGGCACCCCCTTGCAGCCCGCGGCGGCGGGCTGCCTCAACCTTGGTTGGTCTGCCCGGGCGACTGGCCGTGGCGGCTGGTGTGGCCGCCTGCGGCTGGGGTTGTGGCGCGGCGAGGTCGTCCAAAAACTTTTGGAGGACAGCGCGGTGAACAAGCCGCTGGCCGCCCAGTTTGATGGTCTGCAGCCCGAGCCCCCGGCCAAAATCGATCAGGCCGGTACGGGTGTTGAGCCGCTGTTCAATTCCCTTTTTTGTGTACCCCAGCGCTGCGCCTGCCTGCGGCAAACTCAGCAAAACTGCCTCTTGTTGGTGATGCATTTTGTGCTCCAAATTCAATGGAATTTGGGCGCGCACATTGAGTGTCTTTTTGCTGCTCGGGCGGGGGCTGCCCACAAACTAAAACCGCCCGGCGCAGCGCGCGGGGCGGTCTGTATTGGTGCTGCTGGTCTGTTAGTTCAGATCAGATCAGCGCATGCAGAGAGGCCCGCGCTCCGACACGGGCGATGAAGGGGCGCTGGGCAAGCAGGCGTGGGGTGAGTGCGATGCTGGCAAGGGCGTGGCCTGCCGAAATCTCAGGCCGGGGCTGGTCGGCGGCCCGCGTGCTGTGGTGCTGGACCTGGGCGCGCTGGTCAGCGTCGGCCTGGGCGCGGGCCTGCTTCTTTTTTTGCTCGGCGACGGCCTGGGCAAGGCCCTCAAGGCGGCGCAGTTCAAGTTCTGACCTGCGGCGTCTCAGCAAGTCACTTGGCTTTAGGTCGCCTGGGTGGTTGTGTGTTGGATTGTGGAGCAGCGAGTGCTCCAAATGCCAGGCGCTCAGCGCTCCATTTTCTTCGGCCGCGAGCCCATCGAATCCGGCCGACAAGGGCGGCCAGGCGAAGGCGTCGAGGTCGAGTTCTTTTTGATTCATTATGTGCACATCGTATTGCCATTTTTAATTCTGCGCAACACCGTGCGCGCCTAAATACAACACCAAAAATGGCGCACATGGAGCATAACCTTTCGCATAGATGGTCCCAACGTATCGGTTAGTGTTATTTTTGCTTGATCGCCTCGAATTACCACAAAACATTCATATGCAAAAAGCGCCGCCTGCGGCAAATCGCCGCCACTCTGCGTGCGCGCTGGCCTTGGGACAAGCATGAGTACAGCGCCCGGCAGGGTGACACAGGAAAGCACGGGGTAATTTGGGACAATTTTGGGTACAACGAATGTCCAGGAAGGGGCGATTTCAGATGAAAAAAAGCCCGCACATGGCGGGCTTATGTTTGCTGCAACTCGTTGTTTTTTAAGGATGTTTTCTGGCGGAAGCGGTGAGATTCGAACTCACGAACGGTTGCCCGTTGCCGGTTTTCAAGACCGGTGCAATCGACCCCTCTGCCACGCTTCCGAAGCTTGCGGATTGTAGGCGAGACGGTGTGCGGCGAGACTCGGGCGGGAAGATCGCAGACGGCCTAAATACCCTGCGGAGCTTGCAATGCCGCCGGAGCCGGCAGAAACAAGGTCAGAACTTCGTTGAGCAATTCCCAGCCGCGCGCGGTCGCCGCGATGCGATCGGGCGTTTCGGTCAAAAGACCGAGCCGGATGGCTTGCTGCAAGCCTGTCTGCAGCGAGGAGAGGGGTAGGCCGGTGCGCTGCACGTAAAGCTCGGGCGCGAAGCCTTCACGCAGCCGAAGCGCGTTGAGCAGGAATTCGAAGGGCAGTTCGCGCCGCGCGACGTCCTGCTCGGTTTCGATTGCGGCGCCCTGTGCGGCCTGCTGCATGTAGCGCTCGGGCTGGCGCCAGCGCACCTGGCGAACGATGCGGTGTGCGAAGCTGAGCTTGGAATGCGCGCCTGCGCCAATGCCGAGATAGTCTCCGAACTGCCAGTAGTTGAGGTTGTGCCGACTGAGATGGCCGGTTCGGGCATAGGCGGAAACCTCGTAACGGTCCAGTCCGGCGCCCCCGGCCAGATCGGCTATGGCTTGCTGCATGTCGGCCGCCTGATCGGAGTCGGGCAGATTGGCGGGCGGGCGCTTCGCGAACGGAGTTTGCGGCTCGATGGTGAGCTGGTAGAGCGAGAGGTGAGGCGGTGCATAACGCAGCGCCTGGCGTACTTCGCCGAGCGCCTGGTCGAGGGTCTGGCCCGGCAGGGCGAACATGAGATCGATGTTGAAGCTGGGCATCACGCGCGCGGCTTCCTCGATTGCGGCATGCGCTTGCGCGGCGTCATGCACGCGGCCCAGCGTGCGCAGCTGGGCATCGTCAAAGCTTTGCACGCCAATGGACAGGCGATTGACGCCGGCCTGGGCATAGGCCGCGAAACGGTCCCGCTCGAAAGTACCGGGATTGGCCTCGAGGGTGATTTCGGCATCGGGCGCCAAGCCGACGCGTGCGCGAATCTGCGCCAGCATGGCGTCGATGCCGCCGGGCGAAAACAGGCTGGGCGTGCCGCCGCCGATGAAGACGCTGGAGATGCGACGGCCCCAAATGAGGGGCAGCGCGGCATCGAGGTCGGCGATGAGGGCCTGCACATAGCGTTGCTCGGGAAACTCGGCATGCGCGCCGCGCCATTCGTGCGAGTTGAAGTCGCAATAAGGGCACTTGCGCAGACACCAGGGCAGATGCACGTACAGGGCCAGAGGCGGCAGGGCCTGAAACTGCAAGGTTCCGGCGCGCATGTAGTGCGGCAGGCGGGCGGCGGCGTCTTCGAGTTTCGCCGGAGACGCCGGCTCGGATGCCCTGTGTATGCGGATGTCGCGCGCGCTCATGCCGAGCCGGACGTTGCGCCGGATGGAAGAACGCCCCAGAACGCCTGCAGCAATTGCTGCATCTGCCCCGCGGCGCGGGCACGATGGCTGATGCGGTTCTTCTGCTCGGCGGGCAATTGCGCCAGTGTCAGACCCGAGGCGGGCAGAACGAACAGGGGGTCGTAGCCGAAACCGCCCTCGCCGGCCGCCGACGTGGCGACTTGCCCATGCAACCATCCGTGGGCGATGAGGGGCTCGGGGTCGTCGGCTCGGCGCACGGCGGCCAGCACGCAGACGAAGTGGGCGCGGCGGTCCGCGACGTCAGCCAGGTTGTCGAGCAGCAAGCTGTTGTTGGCGGCATCCTGAATCTCGCGCGTGGCGCGCGCCGCGCCGGCTTGCGCGTAGCGTGCCGAACGCACCCCCGGGGCGCCATGCAGGGCGCGCACGCACAAGCCGGAGTCGTCGGCCAACGCGGGCAGCCCCGTGTGTTGGGATGCGTGCCGGGCCTTGGCCAGCGCGTTTTCCACGAAGGTGGCATGAGGCTCGTCGCACGCGGAAACGCCGCGGTCGGACTGCAAGATCAAATCGAGCTGCAGCCCCGACAAGAGGGCCTTGAATTCCGCCCATTTGCCCGGGTTCCCGGTCGCCAGGACCAGACCATACGGCGCGAACTCCACCCCGCTCATTCCAGGCCGAGGGCTCGCTTTTGCAAGCCGATGAGTTCCGCGATGCCCACCTGCGCCGCATCGACCAGCGCGTCAAGCTGTCGGCGCTGGAACGGTTCGCCTTCGGCCGTTCCCTGCACCTCCACCAGACCGCCCGAGGCGGTGCCCACCACATTCATATCGCAGTCACAGCAGGAGTCTTCCTCATAGGCCAGGTCGAGCAGGGTCTCGTCCCGCAGCAAACCCACCGAGACGGCGGCCACCAGTTCGCGCATGGGGTTCTGTGCCAAGCGCCCGCGCTGCTGCAGCCAGGTGCAGGCATCCCAGGCCGCCACCGCGGCGCCGGTGATGGCTGCGGTGCGCGTGCCGCCATCGGCCTGCAGGACATCGCAGTCGAGCACGATCTGGCGTTCGCCGAGCGCTGCGAAATCAAACACGCTGCGCAGGCTGCGGCCGATCAGGCGCTGGATTTCCTCGGTGCGGCCCTGCGGCCTGCCGCGCTTGACCTCGCGCTCGCTGCGGGTATGCGTGGAACGCGGCAGCATGCTGTATTCGGCCGTCACCCAGCCCTTGCCGGTGCCCTTGCGGTGGGGCGGCACGCGCTCCTCGACACTGGCCGTGCAAAGCACCCGCGTACGGCCGAACTCGACCAGAACCGAGCCCTCGGCATGACAGGTGAATTGGCGGACAAAATGGATGGGACGCAGCGCGAGGGCTGCGCGCCCGTCGGAACGGGGTAAGGACATGGGGGTTTACTTTCGTGCCGCGGCGCGGCGTATGGCTTCGTTGATTTCGGCGATCGACCGCTCGATGGCGGCGTCGTCGAGTTCGTCAGGTTGCATGTCGGGCAGGCCCGACTGAAAGGTTGAGGCGAACACACCGGGTTTGATGCCCTCGGTGCTGACGCCCTGGGTGGTATCGCGCTCGGCCTCGGCCTCCCACTCCATGGCGAGCGCCGTGACGTTGTCGGATTCGGCGGCATTCTGCCTCAGGGCCAGTTCCACCATTTCGGGTACGGCATCGGACAGCACGCGCTCGCTGAGCAGGCGCACGATGGTGGCCTCGGGCAACTGGCTCCACAAGCCGTCGGAACACAGCATCACCAAATCGCCCGGGCTGAGAGACTGCGGCACGCCGATTTCGACGAAAGGAAGCTGCGGAGAACCCAGGCAAGTGTAGAGAACGTTGCGGTTCACCGCGCCACCGTCCAGCGTGGCGTCCAGCGCCGCGCCCTCGCCCGCGCGCAACATGCGCTGCTCGGCGTGGGAGTGATCGCGCGTACGGGTCAGCAAAGCGCCGTTGCGCAGGTAGTACAGGCGCGAATCGCCGACATGCGCCCACTGCGCCACGCCCTTCTGAAGCACGCACAAGACCACCGTGGTGCGCGGAAAATCACTCAGGCTGTGGGCCTTGGCATAACGCTGAATCTGTTCGTGCGCCGCGAGAATGGCGCGCCGAAGGAAGGTGCGCACGTCATCCAGCGCCGGCTTGGCCTCGCGCTGGAACATGGCGGCGATGGTCTGCAGCGCCAGTTGCGCCGCCATATCGCCGCGGGGATGCCCTCCCATCCCATCGGCCAGACCCAGCAAGACGCTGTCATGGGTATAGCAATAGCCCATGCGATCTTCATTGGCCAGGCGTGCGCCGCGCCGGCTGACCTGATAGACGGAAAATTTCATGGCTTGTCGCGCCCGGCTTGCGCCCGCTCACGCCCCGCGCCGAGTTGGCCAAAACGGGTGGCGCCCATGCGCGTGGCTTGCTTGGCCTTGTCCACACGGGACTTTGTATCGTGCACCAGCTCGTCGATTTGCATGCGCAGCTTTTCGCTCAATGTCAGTTGGGTGTAGCGACGCGGATTCTCCGCGCCGAGTTCCTTTTGCAGGTTGAACACGCTTTGCGGCCGGGCCAGGGGATCCAGCGACATGCACCATTCGACGATTTCAATGAGGTTGTCCGAGTAAATTCCACGGAGCTTGGACAGTTGCATGGGCAGCCTGTCCTTTTCCAGCCGCTGCGTGGCCTCGTAAGGCGGATAACCCGTCATGGACGCGTAGATGCAGGCACCCACCGCATAGATGTCCGTCCATGGACCGAAGGACGCATCGCGCTTGTACATTTCGGGCGCAGCGAAGCCGGGGGTGTACATGGGGCGAAAACGCTTGTCCTGTTGGCCGAGCACTTCGCGCGCAGCGCCGAAATCGATGAGGATCGGCTTGTCGTCATCGGTGATGAAGAGGTTGGCAGGCTTGATGTCCAGATGCAGCATCTTGTGCTGGTGCACCACGCGCAAACCCTGGAGGATCTCGTCATACAGCGAACGGATGGTGGATTCGCGGAAGATTTTCTTGCGCTTGAGTTCGCGCGCGGTGATGACGAACTCTTGCAGCGAAGAACCCTCCAGGTAATTCATCACCATGTAGACGGTTTCGTTCTCGCGGAAAAAATTCAGCACCCCGACGACGCTGGGATGCGAGATCTGCGCCAGCGACCGGCCTTCCTCGAAAAAACTCTTCAGGCCCAGCCTGTACAGGGCCAGTTTTTCGGGGTGCGCCGCCGGCACCATCTCGCCCGGGGCGCGATCCACCAGGGAAGCGGGCAGATATTCCTTGATGGCCACGCGCTGACCATCGGGCGACAGGGCCAGATACACCACGCCAAAGCCGCCACTGGCCAACTTGCGCAGGATGCGGTACCCGCCAACCTTGGTATCGGGTTCGAGAGGTGCGGGTTTGGCTTTGGACATAGCGCGGGAAAGCAGCAGGAATGCCCTGCGAGAGGAATACTGGCGAGCGAACCGCATTGTGAAAAAATGCAGCGTTCGACCTGGGAGCACCGATTGAAATTACTTTATAGCATGACCGGTTATGCCGAAGTTAGCGAGACTGTCGATGTGGCTCATCCGCCACTCACGGTGCGCCTGGAACTGCGCAGCGTGAACAGTCGCTTCCTGGATCTCCAGTTCCGGCTGCCCGACGAACTGCGCGCGAGCGAAGCCGCGATACGCGCCACGCTGGTCCGCCATTTGCACCGCGGCAAGGTGGAGTGCCGCGTCAACCTCGACGAGGCCCAATCCGCGCAGACACTACCCGACCTGCAACTGGTGGAGCCGCTCCTGCAGGCGGAAGCCATCTTGTTGCAACGCGCCCCGCATCTGCGCACCTTGTCCGTGGCCGACGTGTGGCGGCTGAGTTCGGCGCAGCAGCAACGTCGGCTCGATCCGACCGCGCTCGCGCTCGCCGTGCAGCGAGCAGCCGATGCCGCGCTCCAGGCCTTGCAGGCGGCACGATCAAGCGAAGGCGAACGCCTCCGCGGCTTCCTGCTGGATCGCTGCGCCCAATTGCAGCAGTGGGCACAGGCTGCCGAACAGCTGGCGCCGCAGGCCGTCGCCCGCCAGCAGGAGCGCTTCCTTGCCCGCTGGAAAGACGCCCTGCAGGCGCTGGGCGGCAACCCGAATCCCGACGTGGTGCACGAGCGCCTTTTGCAGGAAACCGCAGCCTTCGCCCTGCGCATCGACGTGGCCGAGGAAGTCAGCCGCCTACAATCGCATTTGGACGCCATGCGCAAGGTGCTCGAAGATGGTGGCGAAGTCGGCAAACGCCTGGATTTCCTGATCCAGGAACTGCACCGCGAAGCCAACACCCTCGGTTCCAAGTCCGCCGTGCTCGAACTCAGCGAATTGGCCGTCAATATGAAGGTCTGTATCGAGCAGATGCGCGAACAGGTGCAGAACCTCGAATAGCAATTCCCACGCAGCCCGTCTCGCCAATAGCGGGTCTGGCTCCAGCCGTTCATTGCATGCCCAGGCATGCAGCGATTCCTATCCACCCCTAGCCGACACCACAGCGCATGGACTTTCCGGGCAACTTGTTCGTCGTCGCAGCCCCAAGCGGGGCCGGCAAATCCAGCCTGGTGCAGGAGCTTCTCTCCAGGGATGCGGGCATCCAGCTCTCCGTTTCCTACACCACCCGCGCCCCGCGCGGGCAGGAACAGGACGGTCGCGAATATCTATTCATCGACCGCGCCGAATTCGAGAAACGCATCAAAGCCGGCGATTTTCTCGAATGGGCCGAGGTTCACGGCAATCTCTACGGCACTTCGCGGCATTGGCTGCAGCAACGCATGACCCAGGGCGTGGACGTGATGCTGGAAATCGACTGGCAGGGCGCCGAACAGGTCAAGCAGCAGTTCAGCAACGCGGTCAGCGTCTATATCCTGCCGCCGTCTTACGAGGAACTGGAGGCGCGCCTGATGCGCCGCGGTGAAGATGCCGCCGAGGTCATTGTGCGCCGGCTGCGCGACGCCCGCGTGGAAACCCCGCATGCCTCGACCTTCGACTTTATAATTGTCAATCACGATTTCTCGCAGGCGCTGAGCGACTTGCAGGCCGTCGTGGCGGCGCAAAGACTGCGCTACGCCGCCCAGCGCCGAGCCCACCCCGAAGTGTTCAAAGCACTCGGAATCCTTTGAGCACCGAGCTCAGATATCCACTGATTCACTGGAATTGCCATGGCCCGTATCACCGTCGAAGATTGTCTGGAAAAAATTCCGAATCGCTTTCAACTCGTGCTGGCGGCAACCTACCGCGCACGCATGCTGGCGCAAGGCCATACCCCCAAGATCGAAACGCGCGACAAGCCCGTGGTCACCGCATTGCGCGAAATCGCCGCCGGCCAAATCGGCATTGAAATGCTCAAACGCGTACCCGCGTGAACGGCTCCTGACATCTCCCGGGTGCGCGGCGCTCCTGATGGTCTGACATCATGCAAAGCCGCACACCCGCAACAGGCAGCAGTCATCCACCCCGCAACCGCCCCGTGGTGCGGCGCAAGCCCGCGCCCAAAGGGGATGGGACCGATGGCGGCATATCGGCACATGCTGTCGCGGCAAACCATGCCGACAAACACGCGGCGGTCAGCTTGGCGGTTTTGCTGGACAAGCTCTCCAGCTACCTCCCCGATGCCGATCTGCAACTCATACGCAACGCGTACCGCTTTGCTGACGCTGCGCATCTAGGCCAGTACCGCGCCAGCGGCGAGCCGTATATCTCACATCCGGTGGCGGTTGCAGAAATCTGCGCCGAATGGAAGCTCGACACCCAGGCGCTGATGGCCGCGCTGCTGCACGACACGGCGGAGGACAAGGGCATCACCCAGGCCGAGTTGATGGAACACTTCGGCCCCACCGTGGCGATTTTGGTGGATGGCCTGACGAAACTCGACAAGATTCAATTTTCCAGCCGCGAGGAAAACCAGGCGGAGAGCTTCCGCAAAATGCTGCTGGCCATGGCGCGCGATATTCGCGTCATCCTGATCAAGCTCGCCGATCGCCTGCACAACATGCGCACGCTGGGCGCGATGGCGGCGGACAAGCGCCGCCGCATCGCCACCGAGACCATGGATATCTACGCGCCCATCGCGTACCGGCTCGGCCTCAACCAGGTTTATCGCGAACTGCAGGATCTCGGTTTCCAGCATGGTCATCCCATGCGCCATGCCGTCCTCAGCCAGGCGCTGAAAGTGGCGCGAGGCAACCGGCGCGACCTGGTCGACAAGATTCTGGCCGCAACCACCAACTCGTTCGCCGAGGCCGGAATCCCGGCGCAGCTGTATGGCCGCGAGAAGACGCTCTACTCGATCTACAGCAAGATGCAGCGCAAACACCGTTCGTTTGCGCACGTGCAGGATATTTTCGGATTTCGCGTCATCGTTCCCGAGGTGCTCGACTGCTACCGCGCCCTCGGCGTGCTGCATGCGCAATACAAGCCCATGCCGGGCAAATTCGAGGACTTCATCGCCATCCCCAAGCTCAATGGCTACCAGTCGTTGCACACCACATTGATCGGACCCACGGGCGCGCCGGTGGAGTTCCAGATCCGCACCGAGGCCATGCACAGGGTCGCCGAAAGCGGCGTGGCCGCGCACTGGTTGTACAAGACCTCCAACGGGGCCGAGGCTATCGCGCAGGTCAGCACGGCTGCCTGGCTGCAATCTCTGCTCGACATCCAGAACGAGAACCGGGACGCGGCCGAATTCATCGAGACCGTCAAGGTCGACCTCGCGCCCGACGCCGTCTATGTCTTCACGCCGAAGTCGCGCATCCTGGCCTTGCCGCGGGGCGCCACGCCGGTGGATTTTTCCTATGCCATCCACACGGCCCTGGGCAATCAGACCGTGGCGGCGAAAGTCAACGGCGAACTCGTGCCGCTGCGGACCGAGCTGCACAGCGGCGACGTGGTGGAAATCGTCACTGCCCCGCACTCCCGGCCCAATCCCAATTGGCTGAGCTTCGTGCGGACCGGGCGCGCGCGCTCGAAAATCCGGCATGAACTCAAGGTCTCCCAGCAGGCCGAGTCGCAAGAGCTCGGCAAGCGCCTGCTCAGTCGCGCCCTGAGCCAGGAAGGCCTACAGCTCGAAAGCCTGGGCCCGGCCGAATGGAGCCGCTTGCTGCACTGGAGCGGCAGCAAGAGCCAGGAAGAATTGTTTGCCGATATCGGCCTGGGCAAACGGGTGGCCGAGATCGTGGCCAAACGCGTGCTGCTCCTGCATGGCAACGGCCAGGCGAAACTGCCGCGCCAGACCGAGGAAAACGACACGACGGTGGCGCAAGATCTCACTTCGGGCGGGGCCTCGACCGCGATCGCCGGCGCGCAAGGCGCCGCGGAAATGCCCACGCGAGGCGCCCTGATCCTGGAAGGCACCGAGGGCGCCTCGGTGCACTATGCCGATTGCTGCCGCCCGATTCCGGGCGACGCCGTGCTGGGTTATCTCGGCAAGGGCGAAGGCCTCACGGTGCATCTGCAAGACTGCCCGCAGGCCCGGCGCCTGTTCCAGAAGCATCCGCAAAGCTGGATCGATCTCATCTGGTCCGCCTCGGTCACCGGGCTCTACCAGGTGGGGTTGTCGGTCTTCGTCAGCAACGGCAAGGGCGTGCTCGCCAAGTTGGCCTCGGCCATCAGCGAGCACGATGCCGACATCATCCACGTCACGATGGATGACGATTCCGGGCAACCCACCATCGAACTTCGCTTCATCCTTGCGGTTCGGGACCGCAAGCACCTTGCCGACATCCTGCGTGCGGTGCGGTCCCACAAGTTCGTCACGCGTGCCGCACGCATCAAGCCCCGCCACAGCGCGTGACGGCGCTCAAGCTCCAGGCGCCGGATAGCGGACTTCGAGAATCTCCAACTGCAAGACACCGCCGGGCACCGGCAGGCTGACGACGTCGCCTTCATGGGCCTTGAGCATGGCGCGCGCCACCGGCGACACCCAACTGATGTGTCCGCGCTCCAGGTCGACCTCATCGGCTCCGACGATGGTCACCAGGCGCTGGGCGCCGTTGTCCTCGGCGTAACGCACCGTGGCGCCGAAGAACACCTGCGTGTTGCCATGCTGGCGCGACGGGTCGACCACTTCGGCGAGCTCGAGCCGCTTGGTGAGGAAACGCATGCGCCGATCGATCTCGCGCAAGCGCTTTTTCCCATAGATGTAATCGCCGTTCTCGGAACGGTCGCCATTCGATGCGGCCCACGACACGATCTCGACCACTTTCGGGCGTTCGACCTCGATCAGGGCCCTGAGTTCGTCACGCAGGCGCATATAACCGCTTGGGGTGATGTAATTCTTGCTGCCGGGCGGAAGATCGGGCAGTCTGACCTCATCCCCATCGTCCTGTTCGGCTGCCGAGGAGTCTTCCCGCGTAAATGCCTTGTTCATGGGGGTTGGACCCGGCGACGCAGGCCTTGTTTGCGGATCGAAATAAAAAAACGCCCGAGCCGGGCGTTTCGTTTGAAGCGGCAAGCTTCAACGCGCACCAGGCCGGGTTTCCCGGCTTGCTGCGCGCCGGGCCGTTACTTCACTTGTTCAACAGCGACCACCTTCTTCTCGCCGCCCTCGAACTTCGAGATGGTGATGGACGGATCGGCAAGGTTGCCGTTGGCCATGAAGTGAATCTTGTTCTTGGTCACACCGTTGTAGTCGATGTTTTGAATGTACGACAGATACTTCTTCGGATCGGTGGACTTGGCCTTTTCCATGGCCTTGGCCAGCACCATCGTCGCATCGTAAGAATAAGGCGAATAGATCTGGAAGGCCTTGGCGCCGAATTCAGCGTCGTAGCGCTTCTTCCAGGCCTCGCCGCCAGGCATCTGGTTGAGCGGCGAGCCGCCTTCGGCGCACACGGTGCCGTTGACCGCGTCGCCACCCAGCTTCGCCAAGTCGGGCGCGCAGATGCCGTCACCGCCCATCAGCGTGGCCTTGATGCCCAGTTGCTTCATCTGACGCACCAGCGGGCCTGCCTGGGTGTACATGCCACCGTAGAAAATCACGTCGGGGTTGGTCGACTTGATCTTGGTCAGAATGGCGGAGAAGTCGGTCGCCTTGTCGTTGGTGTACTCGCGGTCCAACACCTTCAAACCGTCCTTCTTCGCCGTCGCGGCGAACACGTCGGCCACGCCCTGGCCATAGGCGGTACGGTCATCGATCACGGCCACGGTCTTGGCCTTCAATTCCTTCTTGGCGTAATTGGCCAGACCGGCGCCAAGGGCGTTGTCGTTGGCAATGATGCGGAAGAAGGTCTTGAAGCCCTGCTCGGCGATCTTGGGATCGGTGGATGAGGGTGTGATGTCGGGGATGCCGGCATTGTTATAGATGCGCGAAGCCGGGAAGGTGCAACCGGAGTTCAGGTGGCCGACGACGCCATTGACCTTTTCATCGACGAACTTCTGGGCAACCGAAGTCGCTTGCTTGGGGTCGGCCTGATCGTCCTGAGCATCCATTTTCCAAATGACTTTCTTACCACCGATCATGATGTTTTGCTTGTTCAGATCGTTGATGGCCATGCGCACGCCGTTGGTGTTGTCCTGGCCAAACGCGGCCTGAGGACCGGACATGGGTGCCGCACTGCCGATTACCACGGTGACGTCGTCAGCCGCGTAAGCCGTACCAATTGCCAGGGACAAGCCCAGAAGGGCATATTTCAGCTTCATGAATGAGCCTCCAAAAAGGATATTAAAGTTGCTTTGAGTCGGGAGATTCCCAACGGACCGATACATTAGCGGAAACATGCTGAAAAGAACAGAGAGGCTTCGATGCCCCCCCGCATCATGTTGCGTGCGCGTCAACACATTGTGACCTCCATCCCGAAAACCAATTCTGGCCGCGTCGGCCCCGCCCCTACACCAGCATCGACACACTCATGCAGTTTCGTATGGAACGATCTGTTTCGTATGGAAACAGATCGGGCGCGAATCACGGCGCCGGGTTCGACCCTTGCGTGAGGATCTCCGTCATCACGCCCTGTATTTCATCGCGGAGCACGGGTTGCAGTTCGCTCGCGAGTTCCCGCGCCCACGTCTCCGCATGGCGCTGCAGCAGCGCCTGAAAATGCCCTTCGAGGTTCCGGCCGAGACGTTCGGCGACTTCGTCCTGAATCCTCTTCAGCAGATCGGCCTGAACGGCCAGACGCCTCGTTTGCAGATGATCCGCCAGGCCAGTCGGGATGGGCCTGGCGCCGTGGTCAGCGGCGGGCATACGCGAGACGGACGGCGACACCCCTGGGCCGGCACCTGCGGTGGGGGCTGCGCCCTGCGCAGGCAGGCCGCTTTGGCGTTCGGCTTGCACAACATCGGCCGTCGCGCCAGCGCCAGGGTCGATGACTTCAGTCAAGATGGGCAAACGATCCGTGAGCGGGGGCGTCATGCTGCGATCTCCATGGTGGTGGGTTCAGTTCCGGCTTCGCGGTAGGCGCGGAAACGCGACCGCCCGGCCTGCTTGTCCGCCGAGGACGTGCCCACGATTTCGATCACGCGCGGCAAAGCCTGCCAACCCGAAGCGGGATCGGGCGCCAGATTCACCAGGCAGTCGCGGTCGCCGAAGCTGCGCAAGTCCAGCGCGTCGGTCAGCACGACCGGCGTGCGCTGGGCCAGGGCATCGCCCGCGCGGCAATGCGGCAGAAAATCGTATTGCGAGAAGGTCCATAGGCGCGCGTCCAGGTCATCCATCTGCGACGGCGCGGCGCGCACCACGAGCCTGGCGCCTTTCGCGACGGCGACGCGAAGCAGCACGCAAGCATAAGCCAGCGGGTCCGCGGCGCCCACGCGAAACTCGATGGAACTCACGCGCCTCCTCCGCGGCGCGGCAGGGGCCGGGCGCTGCCGGAACTGGCCCGTGCCTTGCAGATGGTCATGCCTTGCGCGCGGCCTCGGCGCTGTTGAGCAGATACTGCACCAGCAACGCCACGGGCCGGCCGGTCGCTCCCTTGGCTGCGCCGCTCTTCCACGCCGTCCCCGCAATATCCAGGTGCGCCCAGCGATAGGCCTTGGCGAAACGCTGCAGGAAGCACGCCGCCGTGACGCTGCCGGCAGCGCGGCCGGCGATATTCGCCACGTCGGCGAAGCTGGTCTTGAGCCCCTCGGCATAATCGTCGCCCAGCGGCATGCGCCAGCAACTGTCCTGTGCCTGGCGCGCGGCATCAAGCAAGGCGTCGGCCAAGGCGTCGTCCGGGCTGAACAGGCCGCTGTGGATATGACCGAGCGCAATGACGCAGGCTCCGGTGAGTGTGGCGATGTCGATCACGCTGGCCGGCTTGAAGCGTTCGGCATAGGTCAGCGCGTCACACAGGATGAGCCGACCTTCGGCGTCGGTATTGAGGATCTCGATGGTCTGACCCGACATGCTTGTGACCACGTCGCCCGGCTTGACGGCGCGCCCTCCGGGCATGTTTTCGGTCGCCGGAATCAGGCCTACCAGATTCAACTTGGGCTTGATGCGCGCGATGGCCTCGAAGGCGCCCAGCACCGAAGCGGCCCCCGACATGTCGTACTTCATCTCATCCATCTCGGCCGCGGGCTTGATCGAGATGCCGCCCGTGTCGAAGGTCACGCCCTTGCCCACCAGCACGTGCGGCGCATCCTTCTTGCCCGCGCCGTCATAGCGCAGCACGATGAAGCGCGGCGGCTGCTCGGAGCCTTGCGCCACGGCGAGAAACGCGCCCATTTTCAGGCGCTCGATCTCGCCGCGGCCCAGCACCTCCACTTTGATGCCATGACGCTTGCCAAGCTCCTGCGCGGCCTTGGCAAGATGCGACGGCGTGCAGTGGTTGGCCGGCAGATTGGCCAGATTGCGGGTGAGATCGATGCCGGCCTGAACCGCCTCGGTTCGCGCAAGCTGGGCCTTCAGCGCCGCCGCCTGACGGGGATGGCGGGACAGCACATGCACCGCGTCCACCTTGTAGGCCTTGTCAGGCTCGGGCTTGCGTGTGGCGGTGTAACGGTAGGCCGCGTCGCCGAAGGCGCGCGGCGCCAGTTCGGCCAGAATCGCCTCTCCGTCGGCTGCCAGCAAGTGAACCTGGCGCGCCGCAAGAGTCTTGAGTGCGCCGGCCGCGGCCTGCACGGCCTTGAGCCAGCTCGCACTGGATACGGGAGTCGCCCCCAGGCCGACCAGGATCAGCCTCTTGGCCGCCAAGCCCGCTGGCCGGCTGCGTACGCATGTGGTGCCAAGCGCACCGGAGAAATCGCCGTCCTGCGCGGCTTCAGCCGCGCCCGGGTCGACCATATCGGCTTCGACCAAGCCGCACGACGTCCCTGGCTGGTGCAGGAAAACCACCAAGGCGTCGGTCTGCAGACTGGCCAGTGATTTCAGGGGGGCTATGCTAAATTTCATGAGGTCTCCTGATGACGCCTGCATTATTCCACCAGGCATTCCGGAGCGCCTCGCCTCCCCCCGTTCTTCCGCTCGGCCACCCCCGCCAAACCCGATCTCGCCGCCCGACCGATGCTGCTGGACACCTCCTTGCGCCGTGAAATGGCCCGCAATTTCGGCGGCAGCTTCACCGTGCTGTTTTCGGTGGTGCTCACGCTCATGCTCATCCGCGTCCTGGGCCAGGCGTCGGAAGGCCAGGCCAATCCGCAGGACCTGTTCCTGCTGATTGGCCTGGCCTGTCTGACCTACCTCCAATTCATTCTGGGCCTGGCCCTGTTCATCGCGGTGCTGATGAGTTTCTCGCGCATGCACCGCGACTCGGAGGCGGTGATCTGGGCCGGTGCGGGCGTGACGCCGATGCAGTACTTCCGCACCGTCCTGCGCTTTTCGACGCCCATCGTGCTGGCCATTGCCGCCCTCACGCTCGTCGCCTGGCCCTGGGCCAACCAGCAGAACGCGGCGCTGCGCGACCGCTTCGAACAACGCTCGGATCTTGCCCGCGTGGCGCCTGGACAGTTCCGCGAATCGTCCTCCGGCAAACGGGTCTTTTTCATCGGCAAGGGCGCTGATGCGGACGGCCTGGCCCACGACATCTTCATTCGCGACAAGAGCGCAGGCCAGGAAACGATCACCCTGGCACAGTCAGCCAAACTGCAGAATCTCGACGGCTCACGCTATCTGATGCTGGCCAACGGCCACCGCTACAGCCATGCACAGGGGCAGGCCAACTACCAGATCACGGGTTTCAAGCAGATGGGCATTCGCCTGTCGTCGCTCAGCACTCCCGCACCCTCGGCGGCCCTACCTGCGGCGGTGCGCCTTGCGAATACGCCCAGCCGCGAGATTTCCACCCTGGCCCTCGCCATCTCGACGGTCCCGGCCTGGCTCGGGGAGCTCTCGTGGCGCATCGGCATCCCGATCTCCACGCTGCTGCTCGCCCTCATGGCGGTTCCGCTGGCGGCCACCAATCCCCGCGCGGGACGCGCGCTGCAGCTCATCGTGGCGGTGCTCATCTACCTCACCTACATCAACCTCCTGAATGCCACGCAAGGCTGGATCGACCAGGGCAAGCTGAGCTTGCCCATCGCGCTGCTCGTGCTGCACGGAACAGCCGCGGTGCTCCTCATCGGGCTTGCTTTGCGCAAAGGCTTGCTGCCCTGGCCCCGCAACCATGGGACGCGTGCCATACCAGGCGGCCTCTCCGGGCCGACCGCCGCGCCCTGACTCCCGCATCATGCGCACACTGCGTCGCTACCTGTCCTTGCAGATCGCTTCTGCCAGCGGTCTCGTGCTGCTGGTGTTTCTGGGCCTGCTGTTTTTTCTCGATGTGATCAACGAGCTGAGCAATACCGCCGAGTCCGGCGCCTCGCTCGCGCATACCTTGCTGCTGGTCTCGCTGCAGTTGCCGAACCGCGCCTACGAAGTGCTGCCGATCGCGGCGCTGACCGGCACGGTGTACGTGCTGGCGAGTCTGGCGGCCTCGTCGGAATTCACCGTCATGCGCATGTCGGGGCTCAGCCCGCGCCGGGCGCTGACGCTATTGCTCGGCCTGGGCCTGGCGTTCTCGGTGCTGATCTTCGCGCTGGGGGAGTTCGCCTCGCCGATTGCCGAACGCGTCGCCGCCACCATGCAGGCCCGCTCGCAAGGCGGCCATTTCGGCACCAATCTGAGTTCTGGACTGTGGCTGCGCAACCGGCAGGGCGGGAAGGACGACCAGATGATCAACATCCGCAGCGTGACGGCCTCGGGCGAGTTGCGCGGCGTGCATGTCTATGTCCTTGGCGACGGCGCGCAACTCCTGCAGACGATCCACGCCGCCAGCGCCGTGTACCAGAACGGAGGGACCTGGCTGCTGCGCCAGGTGACCTCGGTCGCAATCCCGACCCAGCCCGGCAAGGCTTTGGACGTGCGGCATGAAGCCGAGCTGCCCTGGCGGACCTCGGTCTCGCCCAGCGTGCTCGATGTGCTGTTACTCAGTCCCGAGCGCATGTCGGTGGTGGATCTGTGGCGCTACATCGGCCATCTGCGGGCCAATGGCCAAGCGGTGCAGCGCGATGAAATCGCGCTGTGGCGCAAATTGCTCTACCCGCTCAGCGCCGTGGTGATGATGATGCTGGCGCTGCCATTCGCCTATCTCCATGGGCGTTCGGGCCAGATCAGCTGGAAGGTGTTCGGCGGCATCATGCTGGGCATCAGCTTCATTCTCCTGAACACCCTCACGTCGCGTCTGGGACTGCTGGCGAGTTGGCCGACCTGGCTTGCCGCCGCCCTGCCCTACATGTTCTATGCTGGCTCCGCGCTGGTTTTCTTCGTCTGGCGCGTGCAGTTCCGCTGAGTCCTCCACTCCGAGCCTTCGCCTCGGCCGCATGCCATGAATCTGCACCAGTTCCGCTTCCTGCAGGAAGCGGTACGCCACAACTTCAATCTCTCCGAGGCGGCGCGCGCGCTGTTCACCTCGCAACCCGGCGTCTCCAAGGCCATCATCGAGTTGGAAGACGAGCTGGGGGTGGAGATTTTCAGCCGCCATGGCAGGCGCATCCGCAAGCTCACGGCCCCTGGCGAGGAAGTCCTGCGCAGCGTGGAAGTCATTCTGCGCGAGGTCAACAACCTCAAGCGCATCGGCCAGAACTACGCGGCGCAGGACAGCGGCCAGCTCACCATTGCCGCCACCCACACCCAGGCCCGCTACCGCCTGCCGCAGGTCATCGCCGAGTTCCGCAGGCGTTTCCCGCGTGTCCAGGTGCACCTGATGCAAGGCAACCCGGACCAGGTTGCCCAGGCGGTGCTGGACGAGCGGGCCGCAATCGGTCTGGCCACTGAGAGCTTGGCCGAGCATGCCGAACTCGTCACGCTGCCATGCTACGAATGGCAGCATTTGGTGGTGACTCCGCTGAACCATCCGCTCAACGACTGCGCGGACCTGTCGCTCGCCGAACTGGCGCGGTACCCGCTCGTCACCTACGACCCCGCCTTCACCGGCCGCAAGCGCATCGACCAGGCCTTTGCGCAGCAGGGACTCGCGCCCCAGATCGTGATGGAAGCCACCGACTCGGACGTGCTCAAGACCTATGTCGAACTGGAACTCGGCGTCGGCTTGATCGCCGAGATGGCGTTCAACCCGGAGCGCGACACCCAGCTCCGCGCCAGGCCCGCCGGGCAGTTGTTCGGCCACAATCTCGCACGCGTCGCGTTCAAGCGCGGCGTGTACCAGCGCGGCTTCGTCTTCGTGCTCACCGAGTTGTTGTCGCAGCGCCTGTCGCGCAAGCTGGTCGAGCAGGTGCTGCGCGGCCAGAGCGACGAGAATTTCTCGATCTGAACTTCATGTCACCGCCATGTCCGCCGTTCAACACCCAAGATCCGCTGCCGAGCATCCGGCCAGCCCCGTGCTGCGCAGCCGGCTGCCCCAGGTCGGCACCACCATTTTCACCGTGATGTCGGCGCTGGCGCAGCAATGCGGCGCCATCAACCTCGGCCAGGGTTTCCCCGACTTCGACCCTGACCCCCATCTGCCCGAAGCCGTCAACGCCGCGATGCGCGCGGGCCACAACCAGTATCCGCCGATGGCCGGCGTGCCGCTGTTGCGCGAAGCCCTGGCCGCAAAGATCGAGGCCCTCCACGGCGCGGCCTACGATCCCGGCGAGGAGATCACCGTCACGGCCGGCGCCACGCAGGCCCTGCTCACCGCCGTCCTGGCCGTTGTGCATCCAGGCGACGAAGTCATCGTGCTGACCCCCGCCTACGACAGTTACGCGCCGGCGATCGCGCTGGCCGGCGGCGTTGCGCGTTTCGTGCCGCTGGATGCGCACTACCGCCCCGACTTCGACGCCATCGCCGCCGCCATCACGCCCCGGACCCGCGCGATGCTGGTGAACTCCCCGCACAACCCCAGCGGCCGGGTCTGGACCGCGCAGGACATGCAGCGCCTGGGCGCCTTGCTCGCGCCCACCGACATCGTGCTGATCTGCGACGAGGTGTACGAGCACATGGTGTTCGACGGCGCCACGCACCACAGCGCGGCGGCCGACCCGCAGCTGGCCGCGCGCAGCTTCGTCGTCTCGAGCTTCGGCAAGACCTACCACGTCACCGGATGGAAGGTGGGCATGGTGGCGGCGCCACGCGAGCTGACGCGCGAATTCCGCAAAGTGCACCAGTTCAATGTGTTCACCGTGAACACGCCGATGCAGCACGGGCTGGCCCACTACCTGCGCAAGCACCCCGAGGCGCATCTGAACCTGCCCGCCTTCTACCAGGCCAAGCGCGACCGCTTCCGCGCCGGCCTGGCCTCGACCCGCCTTCGGCTGTTGCCCTGCGAGGGCACGTATTTCCAGTGCGCCGACTATGCGGCCGTCAGCGATCTGCCGGAGGCCGCCTTCTGCGAGTGGCTCGCGCGCGAAGTGGGCGTGGCCGCCATTCCGCTGTCGGCCTTCCATCCGGACCCGGTCGAGCGCAGCACCGTGCGCTTTTGCTTCGCCAAGCGCGAAGCCACGCTGGACGCCGCGCTGGAGCGCCTGGCACGGCTCTAGGGCCTGTTCACGCTATTTCTGCGCGGGCGCAGAAATAGCGTGAACAGGCCCTAACCGGGCGCACTGTCGGAAGGCGACCCTGCATCCGGTGTTGCCGGCAGCGCCTGGGTATCCGCCCCCAGGGTGAAATCCAGCGAAGGTTGCTGCGCTGGAACTGGCGCTGGCACTGGTGCCGCGACTTGCGACGGCTTGCTGACGGTCTCCAGCGGGGCCAGGGACAGCGAGATCAGGGACAGCGGCAGATCGAGATCGGAATGCTCGTCGAAAACCGGCACCGGCCGCTGGTCCTTGGGCTGGATGGGGTTGCGGCTCAGGTCGCGGGCAACGGCGTACAAATCGAGCAGATCGCGATAGGCGGGAAGCTCGAATCCCATGCGGCGCCTGCTGGGGTCATCCAGCAGCATGCGTTCGATCACGGTGAGCATGGGCGGCAGATCCCAGGTCTCGCAAATGAGTGCAAGCGCGCGCGGATAGGCCTCAAGATCGCGCCCCGGGCCGACAAGCGGCTCGTCCCAGGGCGGAATTTGCACATTGAAGCGATGCTTGAAACGCACCAGCAAGGCCTCGTAATCCTGCTTGCGGCCGTGCTGGCGGTACAGGCCGAACAGATAGAGATAGGGCAGGGCTAGCGACCCGCCACTGGCATCGTTCAGCGCCTTCTCCATCACGACGATGGCCTGTTGCGGATCGTCGATGCCTATGAAGAATTCGGCCAGCTGGCGCAGATCCATCATTTCGTCGATCTGCACCAATTCCACGCCCGAAAGCGGCTGGGTGTAGGCCTTCCTTTCCACCGTTTCCTGCACGCCCCAGTCAGCCGCTTGCGTGGTCTGGGCGACGGTTCGCGCGGCTTCGGCTTCGGTTGGAACGCCATGGCCTTGATGCTGTTCCGGAGGCCAGGTGGAAGGCCCGCTGTCCTCCGGGTGTCGCGCTTCATCTGCAGCGGCTGGCACAGCATCGGCCGGCACCTCGGGAGCCGCGGTCGGAAGCCACCGCTCTCCCATGGTCGCGCGGCGGCCAAGCTCGCGCCACAACCACAGACTCAGCAAAGCGAAACCCGCTGCCAGTCCGCCCAGGACGTCGATCGGCATGCGGCGGCCGCTTTGCGCCGCGGCCATTCGTTCCATCTGCCCCCGAAGCCGGAGCAATTCGCCGTCGTCCCGCAAGCGCGCGGCCTTGAGTTCCGCGACCTGAGACGTCAGCGCATCGAGTTTCCTGTTGAGATCGGCCTGCGCGAGGCGCGCTGGCGAAACGGTTGGGACGCTGGCGTCGGGGCCGTTCGCAGCCTTCGCAACGTTGCGCATGTCCGTCTTTCCAGGCACAGACAGCGCGGTGGACAGGCGCAGCGGGGAAGATGGCGCAAGCTCGGTCGACAGCCAGTCCAGCTTGAGTTCGCTGCCGGGTTTGGGGTATGCAGCCAGCGCCGCGCCGCGCGCCGCGGTTCTTGGACGGACGCGATGGGGAAGCGAAGGTTTGCGTGTGCGCGCCGCGTGCCGTTCGGCTTGCCTTGCCGCATCGGGCCCACCCTCCTGGCGATTCGATGCGCGGATCTCACCGGCATGGCCATTGCGGACCTTCGCCTTGGTCGCCGGGGCCACAGCCGGGTGCCGGGGCGAGACCGCGGTTGCCGCGGCTTCGATGGGCACTACGGGCAGTTCGGGCGTCGGCGGGTTGACAAGCAGCGTGTACTGCTGGGTGCGCTGGAACTGGCAGCCGAGCTTGACTGTGAGTACGACATAGGGTTCGGTCATGGGTACGGTGGACCGAACCCGGATGCCGTCCTCCGCACTGCCCAGATGCCGCAAGGACACGACGAGCAGATCCTGCCGCAGGGCATCGCTGCCAACATCGACCTGGGCCTGCACGCAGCTGGATGCCAGCTGTTCCGAAGCATCCAGGCGCACCGGGATGTCCACACGCAAGGGCTGCCCGAGAATGGCGTACGTCTGCGGCGGCTCCAGCAGCAAGGCCTGCGCAGGCATGGCAGCCAGCACCGCGCCTGCGGTCAGGACCGGCTTGAGCCATGTCGGCGGGCGGAGCATGCGCCACGTGAAGTCCGGACGGCGAAACATGTGGACAATCCTGATGAAAAATCGGGTCATTTCGATGCGAGTCGACTCTATCAGTCGATACGACGCGAATTCACTTGACGCACCAAACGAAAATCGAGATTTCGTGAAGCATTTTGCAAAAATGCGCTTTTCCGCATAGGCCCCCGCGCATCCATTCAAGAGACCCCTTGCCATGGCCCAAACCTACGACGAAACTGCAAGCGCCGACGCGCGCGTTTGCGTGCTGAACCTGCAGCTCGGCAGCGCCGGCCCAGCCATGACCCCGGAGACGGCGCATGCCGGCATCGAAGCCCTGTCGACCGCACTGCGCGATCCCGATATCGGCGTGATCGTGCTCACGGGCAGTGCCGAGCAGTTCTGCGCCGGCGTGCCGGCCCCCGCGCGTCCCGCTGGCGAGATGCCGCGGGACGGGAACGCGCCAGCGTTCATCGACGCACTGCACGACTGGCTGCTGGCGCTGCGCGAAAGCGACAAGCTCACGATCGCGGCCGTCGAGGGACAGGCCAGCGGGGCTGGATTGGCGCTGGCGCTGGCATGCGACCTCATCGTCGCCGCGCGCCATGCCCGCTTCGTCTTACCGGCCGCCGGCCAGGCGAGCGGCCGCAACGCCGGCGCGCTATGGCTGGCGGCGCAGTCCCTTCCGCGCAGCGCGCTCGCCGAACTGAGCCTGCTCGACGCCGCCATGCCGGCCGAACGCGCACGCTCTGGGACTGGTGTGCAAACTCACCGAACCTGGCCTGGCCTTGCAGCAGGCGACGCAACTCGCAAGGGCTGCGGCGCAGCGCGAGCCTGCAACGCTGGCCGCGCTGAAGGGCCAGGTCACGCGTGCGATGGAGCGACCCTTGCACGCCATCCTGGCCGAAGAACGCGACCTCTGGCTGCGCCGACCCGCGCCCTGAACGCGAGCCGGCACGATTTCCGGCCCGGCATCACAATGCGACTGGCGCGCGGCCGCTGGAGCCGCTGCCCGTCCACCACGCAACCCCCATGATCGACCTTTACTCCTGGCCCACGCCCAACGGTCAAAAAGTCCACATCCTGCTCGAAGAACTCGGTCTGAGCTACAAGGTGCACGGCGTCAACATCGGCACCGGCGAGCAGTTCAAACCGGAATTCCTGCGCATCAGCCCAAACAACAAGATTCCCGCCCTGGTCGATGCCGACGGACCGGATGGCCAGCCCCTGGCGCTGTTCGAGTCCGGCGCCATTCTGGTCTATCTGGCCGAGAAGACGGGGCGCTTGCTGCCGGCTTCGGGCGCCCAGCGCTACACGACCCTGCAGTGGCTGATGTGGCAGATGGCCGGCCTGGGGCCCATGCTGGGCCAGGCCCACCACTTCCGCATCTACGCGCCGGAAAAGATCGATTACGCCATCGCGCGCTACACCAACGAGGCCAGGCGCCTGTACGCCGTGCTCGACCAGCGCCTGACACAATCGCCCTGGCTGGGCGGCAACGACTACTCGATCGCCGACATCGCCGCCTTTCCCTGGTGCCGCAGCGCCAAGAACCAGGGCGTGGACTGGGCCGAGTACCCGCACGCCAAGCGCTGGTTCGACGCCATCGACGCCCGCCCGGCCGTGCAGCGCGGCCTGGCGGTGCTGGCCGAACAGCGCAAGCCCATGCTGGACGAACAGTCCCGCAAGAATCTGTTCGGCGAGGCGCAATACCAGCGCCGCTGAAGTTTCCCGAGGCCGCACCGGCTTGACTCCTCATCCTCCGACGACAACAAGACAAGAAGGCATTCCATGAAACTCGTCCGCTACGGCCCTTCGGGGCGCGAACAACCCGGCCTCATCGACAGCCAGAACAGGCTGCGCAGCCTGCGCGATGTGGTGCGCGACATCGGACCCGACGTCTACGCTCCACAAGGCCAGCACGCCCTGCGCAAACTGGACGTGGAGGCGCTGCCCCTGGTGCGCGGCAAGCCGCGGCTCGGCGCGCCCTTCGTCGGCATCGGCAAGTTCATCGCCATCGGCCTGAACTACCGCGACCATGCCGCCGAGGCCAGGCTGCCCATCCCGAACGAACCCATCGTGTTCAACAAATGGACCACCTGCATCAGCGGGCCGAGCGATCCGATCGAGCAGCCCCCGCATTCCACCCGGCTGGACTGGGAGGTCGAGCTCGGCGTGGTGATCGGCCGCCAGGCGCGCTACGTTCCGGTGGGCGAGGCTCTGGCCCATGTGGCGGGCTACTGCGCCGTGCACGACGTGTCCGAACGCCAGTTCCAGTTCGAGCGCGGCAGCCAGTGGGACAAGTCCAAGGGCTGCGACAGCTTCGGCCCGGTCGGCCCCTGGCTGGTGACGGCCGACGAGTTGCCCGACCCGCAGAGCCTCGACCTGTGGCTGGACGTCAACGGCCGGCGCATGCAGTCCGGCAACACCCGCGACATGATCTTCAGCGTCGCGCAGATCGTCAGCTACCTCAGCCACTTCATGACCCTACGGCCCGGCGACCTCATCGCCACCGGCACGCCGGCCGGCGTGGGCATGGGACAAAAACCGCCCCGCTACCTGCAGCCGGGCGACCTGGTCGAACTCGGCATCCAGGGCCTGGGCTGCCAGCGGCAGACCGTGCTGGCCTCGACCCACAAGGTGGCGCAGGACGCTGCCGGCCTCGTGCTCGCAACCAAGGCCTGAGCGGGACACGCCCTGGGAACGACCCGGGCATCCTGCCATCCAGGCTCCGGTTCGGGTTTTGTGGGCGCCCAGTGTTCCTGTGCGATCAACCGGGCACGTCGCTGTCACGCGCCCCGAGTTCACCAATGCGTAGCGCAGCGCGAGCGTCTTCAGGCTCGGGCAGGCCGCTGACGACAGCCAGTGCGATGATGATGAAGCTCAGGATCACCACCAGGCCCATGCCTTCGTAGAAGGTCAGCATGCCATTGCCGCCAATGGGTTCGGCCGGGCCCATATTGGTGATGGCCCACATCCCGAGGAAATACGGGAACAGCCACCACGCGCCTTTCCAATGCAGTTCGCCGATGCGGCCGGAAACAGCCTGCGCGATCACGTACAGCACGAAAATCACCGCCAGCGCGCCGAACAGGAAGTCGTCGGTGCCCGCGCCGGACCAGAAGATGATGAGGTTGGCCGCGATGAAGGCCAGCGGCGCCCACAGCCAGGCGCCCTTCAGCGTGTAGGGGCGCCGGTACGCACCCAGCGGCAATGTGCGGCGCAGGGTCAGCAGCGATACCGGCCCCACGCCGTAAGCCAGCACCGCGGCCGACGAGATGAAGGTCACGATTTTCTGCCACGAGGGGAAGGGCAGGAAGAACAGCAGGCCGACGATCCATGTGACCCAGAGGCCGGCCGAAGGTGCTCCCTTCGCATTGAGTTTGGCGAACCAGGGCAGCGACAGGCCGTCCTTGCCGGTGGCATAGACCACGCGCGCGGTCGTGCCGCCGTACACCAAGCCGGTACCGGCCGGAGACACTACCGCGTCGATGTAGAGCAGCGCCGCCAACCAACTCAAACCGAGCAGGGTGGCCAAGCCGGCGAAGGGGCCGGAAGCGCCGGTGAAATGCACCTTGGCCCAGCCCTGGGCGATGTCGCTCGGGTTGAGCGCGCCGATGAAGGCCACTTCGAGCAAAACGAAGATCGCCCCCGCGATCAACACCGAGCCGACGATGGCGATCGGTACGTCGCGCTGGGGATTCTTGGCTTCTCCCGACAGTTCGATGGCTTGCCGAAAACCCAGGTAGCTGAACACGATGCCGGATGTGGCAATGGTCGAGATCGTGCCTTGCATCCCCATCGGCGCAAAGCCCTGCGAGGTGAAGTTGGCGCTGTGAAACGACGACACCAGCAACATGACGATGGCGAGGATCGGCACGATGAGCTTCCAGACCATCATCGTGTTGCCCACCCGCAGCAACATCCGCACCCCCATGGCATTGATCAGCACGAACACACCCAGCAGCACCACGCTGGCGCCCATGCCCTCGGGCGTGAGCAGCTGGGTCTTGGCGTTGACGAAGCCGGGCAAATAGTTATTGGCGTAGGTGACCACCGCCAGCACTTCGGCCGGCGCCACCGTGACATAGCCGAGAAACACCACCCAACTCATCACCGCGGCCATCAGACTGCCGTGGCTGAGCTTGGGGAAGGTGATGACCGCGCCCATCCCCGGGAATGCGCTGGTGAGTTCGGCATTGACGAAGGCCAGCAACAGAATGGCCGCGCCGCCGATCACCCAGGACAGGATGCTGGATGGTCCGGCCTGCTGGGCTGCGGTGAGCGGCGCGAACAGCCAGCCCGAGCCGATGATGGCGGTGAGACTGGCGAACAGCAGGCTCCAGATGCCCGCCTCTTTGTGAATCTTGCTGCGCTGGGTCTTGGGCGGGGTGACCGCACCGAGGGGAACACTGGCCATGATGATCTCCGTTTGAGAGGGAAATGGCTCGCTGTCGTCGCGAACTTCGTTGACGCTCAACGTTTGTATTCCAGTCGGCCGCATTTGCAGGTGAACGAAGGTAAAACGCGCAGCGAGATACGACAGCGGCCCAACCTTCCGGCCGATCCTCGCACTGCTCGACGGCGGGCATGGCGTCCGGTCTTGCTAGGCTTGCGTCATGAACGCCCGCCTCGATGCCCGCCCCGACGCCGAACACCTCTTGCAGCATGTCTGGGGCTACCCGGCGTTTCGCGGCATGCAGCGCGACGTGGTCGACCATGTCGCGGCCGGCGGCGATGCGCTGGTGCTGATGCCCACCGGTGGCGGCAAGTCGCTGTGCTATCAGATCCCGGCCTTGCTGCGCGCGGGCATCGGCGTCGTGGTGTCGCCGCTGATCGCACTCATGCAGGACCAGGTCGCGGCGCTGGAGGAACTCGGCGTGCGCGCCGCCTTCCTCAATTCCACCCTCGATGCCGCCACCGTGCAGGACGTGCAGCAGCGCGCCCGCCGCGGCGAACTCGACCTGCTCTACATGGCGCCCGAGCGCCTGCTGAGCGAAAGCGGCCTGCGCCTGCTGGGGCAATGCCGCATCGCGCTGTTCGCCATCGACGAGGCCCATTGCGTATCGCAATGGGGGCACGATTTCCGCCCGGAATACGGCCAGCTGGCCGTGCTGCGCGAACGCTGGCCCGAGGTGCCGCGCATCGCGCTGACCGCCACCGCCGACGTGCCGACACGGCAGGAGATCGCCGAGCGCCTGCTGCGGGGCGGCCGTGCCTTCGTCTCCAGCTTCGATCGCCCCAACATCCGCTACCGCGTGGTGGAAAAGCGCGATGGCCGCGCCCAGTTGCTCAACTTCATCCGCACCGAGCATGCCGGCGACTGCGGCGTCGTGTACTGCCTGTCGCGCAACACGGTGGAGGAGGTTGCCGTCATGCTCGCCGGCCATGGCATCCGCGCCCTGCCTTATCACGCCGGCCTGCCGGCGGCCCAGCGCGCGTCCCACCTGCGCCGCTTCCTGGACGAGGACGGCGTCGTGATGGTGGCCACCATCGCCTTCGGCATGGGCATCGACAAGCCCGACGTGCGCTTCGTCGCACATCTGGACATGCCGCGCTCCATCGAGGGCTACTTCCAGGAAACGGGCCGCGCCGGGCGCGACGGCCTACCCGCCCAGGCCTGGATGGCCTACGGCCTGTCCGACGTGGTGCAGCAGCGCCGGTTGATCGAACTCTCCGAAGCCGACGACGCCTACAAGCGCCTATCCACCAGCAAACTCGACGCCATGCTCGCCCTGGCCGAAGCGGCGGACTGCCGCCGCGTGCGCCTGCTGGGGTATTTCGACGAAGCCAGCGGCCCGTGCGGCAATTGCGACAACTGCCTGAACCCGCCCGAACTGGTCGACGCCACCGAGTCCGCACAAAAACTGCTGTCGTGCATCTACCGCTGCCGCCAGACCAGCGGCACCAGCTTTGCCGCCACCCACATCATCGACGTGCTGCGCGGCAAGCGCAGCGAGAAGGTCGAGCGCCACAACCACCATGCCCTGTCCACCTTCGGCATCGGCGCCGATCTGAGCGAGCAGGACTGGCGCCAGCTGCTGCGCCAGCTCGCGGCCCAGCACCTGGTCGAGGTGGACGCCGCGCATTTCAACGTCCTGCACCTCACCGAGTCGAGCCGCGAGGTGCTGCGCGGGGCGCGACACATCCACCTCAAGCGCCAGGAACCGGCAGCCGCGGGCAAGCGGCGCGCGAGCTCGACGCCGCGCCCGGTGGCGCAAGCCCTCGCGGCGGACGATCTCGCCTTGTTCGAGGCCCTGCGCGCCTGGCGCAGCGGCGTGGCCAAGGAGCATGGCGTGCCGGCCTATGTCGTGTTTCCCAACAGCACGCTGCAAGCCATTGCCCTGGCCCGCCCTGGCGACCTCGACGCGCTGCGCAGCATCTCCGGCGTGGGCGACAAGAAGCGCGACAGCTACGGGGCGGCCTTGCTCGACATCATGGCCCGGCACGCTGGGGCTTGAACCTCGTCGGCCCGGCCACCGTTGCGCTCGACGCGGCCATGGCCGCGCGAGACCCGGCGCGGCGAAACAGCCCCGGGCCGTCCAGTCGCAGGATCAATGCCTCCCGCCTGAAAGCACGTGCGCGCGCACGCGCCGCACGATGTCGCGCAAGGCGCGGTCGAGCAGATCCTGCGCGGCAGCCGCATAGTGCGGCGCGTCGTTCGTCGTCACGGCTTGCCATTGATCGAATCGCCAATGCGCCACGATGCCCCGCGGCTCGTCGCCGGCGAGTTGGCAGGTCAGCTCCAACCGCACCACGCCGCGCTTGCCGTCGATGTCGTGCTCCAGCCGGCCCAGTTCGCAATGCAGGGCCCAGGCGGGCGGCGCCAGGCGGACATTCGTCTCCACCGCGCTGACCCAGGGCTGCCGCGACAGGGTCTGCGCGATGGCCGCGCCGATGAGCTGGGCGGGGGGCGCGAGCCAACGGCTGTCCCGGTAAGGCATCAGCGCCAGACCTGGCCGGACCGGGCTTTGCTCGCCCTCGCCCGGCGAAGCGCCGTCAGCATTCGGCGCGCCGTCGCCGGCCCCCTCGCTGTAGAGCATGGCGGAGCTTCCCAGCCCCGGCGCCGCGGCCACCGGCAGCAGGTGAATGACGACGGATCGCGGCGACTGTTCTGCCGGCCTAGCCTCGGCCGCGACCGGCTGCAAGCGATAGACCTGCTGCGCCCTCTGGCTGGCCGTCGGCAAGGAACAGCCGGCACCGCACAATGCCAATACGAGCGCGGACGTCCGCACGAAGATGTTCATCGGTGTTCTCCGGGTCCGGGGGGCGGCTGGGGCACGCCGTAAAGCAATTGGCTCGGATTGCTCTTGAGGCTTCGGACCAGGTCAGTGAGCTGGCGGCTGAGCTGCTGCAGGTTGTCGGTGAGCCTGTCGAAACCCGGCAGGGTGCGGCTCTGCAACTGGTCCAGGGCCTGCGTTCCGGTCGCGCCCAGCCTGGCCGCGCCCTCCCCGGCCTGACGCCAGCTCTTCGCCGCCGCGTCCATCTCACCCAGGGTGTCCTGCAGATGCACCGTGGTGTCGCTGAGCCGCGCGATCAGCTTCTCGCCGCGGGTGCTCAACTGCTGGCCTTGGGCGCCCAGCGCCGCGAGCTCCTGGCTGGATTGGCGCAAGGCCACCAGGGTCTGCGCGATATCCTGCCGATGGGCGGCGAGTGTCCCCGTGATCTGCTCCGCGTGCATCAGGGTCCGGCTCAGCGCCTGCAGATTTCCATGGCTCAGCAGCATGTCCAGCCGGGTGGCGATTTTCGACAGCATCAGCGTGGCATCGCTCAGGCCGCCCTCCAGGCGCGAGAACACCGACGGCGCGTAGCGTATGACCGGATAGGGCTGGCCGGGGGCCGCGCTCAGCGGCTGGGGCGATGCGCCGCCCGTGAGGTTGATCACCGACAGCCCGGTCACGCCCTGCGGAATGAGCTGCGCGACGGTGTCGGCGCGCACCGGCACGGTCTTGTCGATGTCGACGCGGATGCGGATGAGGGTGGGGTTGGCCGGGTCGATTTCTATGGAAGCCACCCGCCCCACACTCACGCCGCGATACAACACATTGCTGCTATCCCTCAAGCCGTTGACGTTGTCGGTGGCGTAGATGAGGTAAGGTGTGGTGTTCTGCTGCCGCCCACCCACCGCCAGCCAATAGACGGTGGCCGACAACAGCAGGCACAGCAGCAGGATGAAAACGCCGACCGCCGTGTAATTGACTTTCGATTCCATCATTCCACCTTCGAGCGGCGTTTCGTCTTGTTCATGATGTCCCCTTGATCTGCGTGGCGTGCGCCTGCTGCGCAAAGACCAGCGAACGCCCCTGCCGGAAATAAGCCGCGAGTTCGGGTTCGTCCCGCTGCGCCAGCTCGGCCGCCGTTCCCAGCGCCAGCACCTTCTTGCGCGCGAGAAAAGCCACCATGTCGCTGCCGTGCCAGATCGAGTCGAGGTCGTGCGTGGCCTGCAGGATGGTCAGCCCCAGCAACTCGCGCAACTCGCGCACGAGATCGTCGAACGCGGCGGCGCCGATCGGATCCAGCCCCGAGGTCGGCTCGTCCAGCACCAGAAGTTCGGGGTCGAGCGCCAGCGCCCGGGCCAGCGCCGCGCGTTTGACCATGCCGCCGGAAAGCTCCGCCGGATACTTGTGCGCGGCATCCGCCGGCAAGCCAGCCAAACGGATTTTCAGCATGCCGATGTCGGCCAGGAGCGCGCGCTCCACCGCGCCGTGCTCGCGCAGCGGCAGCAACACATTCTCCAGCACCGTGAGCCCGGTGAACAAGGCCCCGCCCTGGAACAGCACGCCGATGCGCTGGCGCAGGCGCTCGCGCACCGGCCCGTGCGCCGCGCGCGCGTCCTGCCCGAACAAGGCGAGTCGGCCCGCCTGCGGCTCGCGCAGCAGGATGAGCGTGCGCAGCAGCACGGTCTTGCCGGTGCCGGAACCGCCGACCAGGGCCATGATGCAGCCGCGCGGAACACGCAGGTCCAGGCCGTCGTGCACGACCACGTCGCCGAAGCGGTTGACGATACCGCGCGCATCGATCACGTCGCTTGCGTCGGCATGACCTTGCAACCCGGCGCGGCTCGCTTCGACGCTCTCGTGCGGATGCCCCGTTGTCGCGCTCATAGCCCGAGCAGGTTGTAGAGAATGGAAAACCCGGCGTCGATCACGATCACCAGGAAGATGGCCTGCACCACGCTGACCGTGGTGGCGCGGCCCACCGCCGCGGCGCTGCCGGACACGCGCATGCCCTGCATGCAGCCCACCAGCGCGATGATCGCGGCGAACACCGGCGCCTTCACCAGCCCCAGGGCCAGGGTCTGCGCCGTGACAACCTGCGGAATGCGGCTGATGTATTCGCTCCAGGGCACGCCATAGCCCATCGACGCCACCACGCCGCCACCCGCCAGCCCCATCACATCGGCGAACAGCGACAGCAACGGCAGGGTGATGACCAGCGCCAGGACCTTGGGAAACACCAGCACGTCGAAGGGCGACAGGCCCAGCGCGCGCAGGGCGTCGATCTCCTCGGTGATGCGCATGGTGCCAAGCTGCGCGGTATACGAGGAACCGGTGCGCCCCGCCACGAGGATGGCGGCAAGCAGCGGCCCGAGTTCGCGCAAGGTGATGATGGCCACCAGGTTCACGATCAGGATGTTGGCGCCGTAGGTCGCCAGCGTGGCGCCGCCCTGGTAGGCCATGACCATGCCGATCAGGAAGGACAGCAGGCCGATGATGCCAAGGGCGCGAATGCCCGCCGCGTCGATTTCGGCCACCACCTCGCGCCAGCGGATGCGCCAGAATCTGGCCAGCAGCGGAAGCCCGCGCCAGCCCAGTTCCCCGACGAAGGCGAGGAATTCGCGCCCCTCGCGCCAAGCCGCGACGCCGGCGCGGCCGAGGTCGCCGAGCAAGCCGGCATGCGCCCGGGGCGGACGCCGCGGCGCTTGCGCCATGCGTTCGCGCACGAGGTCGAGCAACTGGTTCTGCGGCGCCGCCAGCCCGGCGCGATCGATCTCCACGCCAGCCTCGATCCACGCCTGCAGACTGCGCGCCAGCACCAGCGCACCGGCGGTGTCGAGCTGCCAGTCGCTCGCGCTCAGGCGCAGCGTCTTGCACCCGGAGGGAAGCTGCAGGCGCGGTGCCGGGTCCAGGCCCTGGACGGTCCAATTCCCTGCCAACTGCAAATGCCGGACACCCGGCGCGTCGCCGCCGGTCAGCCATTGCGCGCGGGCGGACTGCGTCTCGGTCGGTGAGGCTGAGTCTGGCATGGAGTCCCGCACGTGAGTTCGGCAAGATGCCGCGCGGCCGCTCTCAGCCTTGCGCTGCGGGCGTGGCGTGCAGCACCTCGTCGAGCGTGGTGCTGCCTTCGGCCACTTTCATCGCACCGGCCAGGCGCAGCGGCCGCATGCCGTCCTTGACCGCCTGCTGGCGCAAGGCGTCCAAGGGCGCGTTGGCCGCCACCAGCGCACGCATGGCCGGGCTCAACACCAAGAGTTCGTACAGGCCGATACGACCCAGGTAGCCGGTGTTGCGGCACTCCAGGCAGCCCATCGGCTTGAACGGCACGACCCGCGTGCTGGGTTTCCAGGGCGCCACCGCCTGTTCGAACGTGGCCTGGTCGAAGGCGTCGTCAGGCTGCTTGCAATGCGGGCAAAGCGTGCGCACCAGGCGCTGCGCCAGCACGCCGAGCAGCGTGGCGCTCACCAGATAGGGCGCCACGCCCAACTCCAGCAGACGCGCGATGCTGCCCGGAGCGTCGTTGGTGTGCAGGGTGGACAGGACAAGGTGGCCGGTGAGCGCAGCCTGCACCGCCATGTCGGCGGTCTCGCGATCGCGGATCTCGCCCACCATGATGATGTCCGGGTCCTGGCGCATCAGCGCCCGCAGGCCCTCGGCGAAACCGATGTCGATGCCGGCCTGCACCTGCATCTGGTTGAAGGCCGGCTCGACCATCTCGATGGGGTCTTCCACCGTGCATACGTTCACCTCGTCGGTGGCCAGGCGCTTGAGCGTGGAGTACAGCGTGGTGGTCTTGCCGCTTCCCGTAGGCCCCGTGACCAGCACGATGCCGTGCGGCCGGCTGGTGAGTTCTTTCCAGCGCGCGGCCTCGGTCGCCGGGAAGCCGAGCGCGGCCATGTCGCGCACCACGACGTCGGGGTCGAAGATGCGCATCACCAGTTTCTCGCCGAAGGCCGTCGGCAGGGTGGACAGACGCAGTTCCACCTCGTCGCCGGCTGGCCGGCGCGTCTTGATGCGCCCGTCCTGCGGGCGGCGCTTTTCCACCACGTCCATCCGCCCCAGCAGCTTGATGCGGCTGGTCATCGCGTTCAACACCGAGGGAGGCACCTGGTAGACGGTCTGCAGCACGCCGTCGATGCGAAAGCGGATCACGCCCAGTTCGCGCCGGGGTTCGAGATGAATGTCCGAGGCGCGCTGCTCGAAGGCATACTGCCACAGCCAGTCCACCACCTGCACCACGCCAGCGTCGTTGGCGTCCAGCGCGCGGCCGCTCTTGCCCAGTTCGACCAGTTGCTCGAACTGGTTGACCCCGCTCATGCCGGATGCGGCGCCGTTCTTCTGCGCCTGACGCACCGAACGTGCAAGGTTGAAGAACTCGGTGGTATAGCGCGCAATGTCCACCGGGTTGGCCACGACCAGATGGATGGGGCGGCGCAGCATGCGCTCGAGCTCCGCCTTCCAGGACAGGTCGAAGGGCTCGGCCGTGGCGATGGTCACACCGTCCGCGTCGGCGGCGACCGGCAGAATGCGATGACGCTCCGCGTAGCTGAGCGAGACCAGATCGCCGATCTTGCCAATGTCCACCTTCAGCGGATCGATGCGCAGGTGCGGCAAGGCAGCGCGTTTGGCCAGCCAGGCGGTGAGCGTGTCGAGGTCCAGCATCTTCGCGTCAGCCGGGCGCGTCAGCCCGGCGTTGGCCACCTTGTGCAGGACATGCAGGCGCGCACTGGCGTGACCGCAGCGGTCCAGGCCCTGGCGCAAGCCGGCATCGTCGATCAGGCCATCCTCGCGCAACCAGTGCAGCACATCCTGCCAGTCCAGCGCGCCAGACGTCGGACGCGGCGTCTTCTTGCCCTGCGGCGCGTCAAGGTTCGCTGGAGCGGATCGGGATGCTTGCATGCGGTGAGTGTAGATGCAGCATGTCCCCCGGTGTCAGATCAGGGCGTGGCGCGCGAACACCTCGCGCCACGCCTCAAGCTTGCGCGCGAAACTCCATGAAGCATTCGCCGGACTGGTGGATGGCAGGCGGTAACAGTCGGGAACCAGGCCGGCGGTCAAGCGCATCAAACGGGCGGACTCGCCCCCGTTGTGCGCGATCGCCCGCAGTTGCGGCAAGCCCGCCACCAGACCGCGCAGATCATTGGGCCGGGCGTCGGTGATCGCCGCGTCCAGACTGCCCTCGCGCTCGCAAGCCGCGTACACGTCCCAGATGCCCAGTCCGCGCTCGCACACGGCCGCCAGACGGTCGGCATAGGGCAAGGCCACCAAGTCCACCTCGAACAAGGCCGAGAGCAGCGGCCAGAACTGGTTGCGCGGATGCGCGTAGTACTGCTGCGCCTGCAGCGAGGCCCGGCTCGGGAAACTGCCCAGCACCAGCAGGCGGGTCCATGGCCCCGCCACGGGAGGCAGGCCCTGCAATCGAGGAGGCGGCATGCGAAGTGAAGGCGTCATCGGGCGCGCAGGGAGGTGATGGGAACCCGCGAGAGAGGCCGGTCAAGCACGGCTGCGCGCCGACCAGCATCGCCAGCCCAGCAGACGGCCGGACACGTCGCCTGCCTATAATTGCAGATCTTCGCGGGCGTAGTTCAATGGTAGAACTTCTGCTTCCCAAGCAGATAGCGTGGGTTCGATTCCCATCGCCCGCTCCACTTCCCTTCGCAGCGATGACCGGCCAAGCCGGTTTTTTTACGTCGGTCATGCATCCGCCCCCCATCCCCGACCCAGACGGCGCCGCCGCGCAAGACCTGCCGCTCATACGCGGCATCCGCAGCTTCGTGCTGCGGACCGGGCGCACCACCACAGGCCAGGCGCGCGCGCTTGCCGAACTGGGCCCGCGTTTCGTGGCGCCTTACGCGCCGGCACCCGCCGACTGGGATGCGCTGTTCGGCCGCCGGGCACCGCGCGTCCTGGAAATCGGATTCGGCATGGGAGAGGCCACGGCGCGGATCGCGCAGGAGCATCCGGACAAGGATTTCATCGGCGTGGAGGTCCATACACCGGGGGTCGGCGCGCTGCTGTTGCGCATCGAAGCCCTGGATCTGCGCAATCTGCGCATCATCCAGCACGACGCCGTCGAAGTGCTGCGCGACATGGTAGCGCCCGCCTCGCTTGCCGGACTGCACGTCTACTTTCCCGACCCCTGGCACAAGAAGCGCCACCACAAGCGGCGCCTGATTCAGCCCGGTTTCGCCGACTTGGCGGCCAGCCGCCTTGGCGCCGGCGGCATCCTGCACTGCGCCACGGACTGGGAACCCTATGCCGAACACATGCTGGGCGTGCTTTCAAGCCATCCCCTGCTGCGCAATACGGCCGAAAACTATGCGCCGCGGCCGGCCTGGCGCCCTTTGAGCAAGTTCGAGCAGCGCGGCCTGCGCCTGGGCCACGGCGTGTGGGATCTTGTATTCGAGCGGCGCGGCGAGCCGGCCTGAAGCCCCGGTTCGCCTGCAGGCGTCTCAACTCGCCCATTGCACCCAGCCCATGCGCGCGGTGACCAACACCAGCGCACCGAACGCGAGGCGGTACCAGGCAAAAGGCACGAAGCTGTGCCCTCCGACGTAACGCAGCAGCCAACGCACCACCACCAAGGCCGAGACGAAGGACACCCCCATGCCCAACGCGAACGCCGGCAAGTCGGCCGCGCTGAACAATGCGCGATGCTTGAGCAAGTCATAGCCGGTGGCGGCGAGCAAGGTGGGAATGGCGAGGAAGAATGAAAACTCGGTGGCCGCAACACGGCTGAGGCCGAACAGCATGCCGCCGATGATGGTGGCCCCTGACCTGCTGGTGCCCGGGATCAACGCGAAGCTTTGCGCCAAACCCACCTTCAACGCATCCAGCGGGCGCATCGCATCCACGCTCTCGATGCGAATCCCGTCCGCCCCGCCGGATGGGCGGCGCTCGGCCCACAGGATCACCAATCCGCCGACGATGAAGGCCGCCGCGACGGGAATCGGGGCGAACAAATACTGCTTGATGCGCGAAGCGAACACCAGCCCGAGCATCGCGGCCGGAAGAAAGGCGATCAGCAGATTCAACGCGAAGCGCCATGCGGCGCGGCGCGCCTGCTGCTGCGGCGCGGCCAGGCCCATCAGCACCTCATTCAGACGCCGACGGTAATGCCAGATGACCGCCAAGATCGCTCCGCTCTGGATCGCGATTTCGAAAACCTTGGCCTTGTCGTTGACCCAGCCCAACAGACTGCCCGCGAGGATGAGATGGCCGGTGGAGGAGATCGGCAGAAATTCGGTCAGTCCCTCGACCAAGCCGAGGATGGCGGCGATGAATGCGGTGTGCGTGTCCATGCGGATGGGCGGCGAAAGCCCGCATTATCGCGGGCCATGCATGACGCGCCGCCACCGGCGCTAGAACGCGCCGCTCAGTCCGCCATAGACGCCGAGCGCGGAAGTCAATGTCACGACGCCCAGCACGACCCAGAAATAAGCGCCCCGAAGGCGGTGCTCCGCAGGCAGCGCCTTCACTGCCAACGCGACGAGAAAACCCAGCACCACGGGCAGCATGAGTGCATTCATGACCTCGACGCCGACGGATAGGGCCACCAAGTCGGGGGCCAGGGCGACGATCAGCGCACCGCCCACCACGCCGATCGTGAACACGATGTAGAACCATGGTGCCTCGAAGGGGTGATATTCGAGGGAATGCTTGTAGCCGGTCACCTCGCCGAACCCCCAGGCCGCGGCGAGCGTCACGACGATGGCTGCCACCATCGCCGCACCCAGAATGCCGAGACCAAACAGCGTGTGCCCCAGGCCCACGCCAAGAAAAGGGGTCAAGGCCTGCGCCACCTGCCCCACGGTATTCAGCGGCGGACTGAGGTGTCCGGACCACAGCGTCGCGGCTGTCAACAGCAAGACCGCGGCCATGACCAGCTGGGTCAAGATGGCGCCGAGCGCCGTATCCCAGCGCGCGGCAATATATTGCTCGGGCTGCAGGCCCTTATCCGCCACGGCGGACTGTTGGTAGAACACCATCCACGGCATGATGACGGCGCCGATATTGGCCGCCACCAGATACCAAAAGCCGGTCTCATGCACCGGGACATGGCTCAGCCCCCCCGCCAACTGGTGCATCTGGACCGGCGCCTTCAGCGCCACCCAGACGAAGACCAATTCGAACAAGCCCAACGCAATGGCCACGCGCTCGACGCGGCGGTAGCTGCCCGTCCACACGACGATGAGCAGGAAAGCGGCAGCCAGTGCCAGGCTCCAGATTCGCGGCACGCCGAACAACTCCCCGACACCGGCCACCCCGGAAAACTCGGTGAGCAAGGCGCCGATGGTGGCCACGGCCAGCCCCGCCACGGAAACCCAGGCCCAGGCCGGGCCAAAGGTTTCACGGATCAGTTCGCCATGTCCCTTGCCGGTGAAAATGCCCAGGCGCACCGTGAGTTCCTGCACCACGTACAGGATGGGGATCAGCAGCAATTGCAGGCTCAGCAACTGGTATCCCCATTGTGCACCGCTCTGCGCCGCGGTGAGCACGCTGCCCACGTCGGTATCGGCCAGCATCACCACCAGGCCCGGGCCGAGCACGGCGAAGAAAATTTTCCAACGCACGGCAGCCGGTTGCGTTTGCAGGCCGGAGGAGATAGGGATGCTCATATGCGATACGGATCTTTCTTGAATGGGTGGAAATCCCACAAGAATGATAATCGTTCTTGATTATGACTCCGCTGCCTTTACCTCCCGTTACCCGAGTCGGCTTGTCAATATGATCGGTATGCGCTCAGACCATGGCGCCGAGCAGCCAGAGATTGAGGGCGATGATGATGCTGACGATCAGCCAACCTGCCAGCCGCACACGCGGTGCATTCACAAGCTCGCCCATCAATTCGCGTTGTCCGGTGAACAGCAGCAGGGGAACCAACGCGAACGGGATGCCGAAGGACAACACCACCTGCGAGAACACCAGCACTTTCGTGGTGTCCATGCCCAGCGCGATCACCACAACGGCCGGCAAGGTGGTGAGCGTCCGGCGCAGCCACAGCGGAATGGAGAATCCGACGAAACCCTGCATCACCACCTGTCCGGACAAGGTGCCCACCACGCTGGACGACAGCCCGCTGGCCAGCAACGCCACGGCGAACAAGGCCGCGGCCGCCGGCCCGAGCAGCGGGGTGAGCGACTGCCAGGCCACCGACAAATCGGCCATGGCTGCGCCGCGTCCCTGGAAGGTCGCCGCCGCGGCGGCCAGCATCGCCATATTGAGCAGTCCAGCCAAGCCCATGGCCAGCATCACCTCGCGTCGCGTTGCCCGCATCAGCCGCGGTTTGAGCGCATCAGGCACCAGCACCCGGCGCTGGGTCAGGCTGGAATGCAGGTAGATGACGTGCGGCATCACCGTGGCGCCCAGAATGCCGGCGGCCAGATACAGCCCATCGTCGCCCGCCCCCCAACTGGGCAGGACGAGCCCGCGCACTGCAGACGCCCAGTCGATGTGGCTGAGCGCCAGTTCCAGCCCGTAGGCCACCGTGATCACCGCGACCAGCGCACCGACGGCTATTTCCAATGGCCTGAATCCCCTCCGCTCCAAGCCGAGGATGGCCATGACCACGGCAAAAGTGAGCAACACGGAGACTGGCATGGAAAATCCACCCAGCAAGTGAAAACCCAGGGCCGCACCGAGGAATTCCGCCAAATCGGTGAACATGGCCACAATCTCGGCCTGGACCCAATAAAGACGCGCAAGCGGGCGCGGCCACCGCTCGCGGATGAGTTCCGGCATGTTGCGTCCGGTTGCGATCCCGAGCTTGGCCGACAGGGTCTGGACCAGCATGGCCATGAGGTTGGCCCACAGCACCACCCACAGCAGGGTGTAGCCCAGCGTCGAACCGGCTTGCAGATTGGTGGCGAAATTACCGGGATCGATATAGGCCACGGATGCCAACACCGCCGGGCCGACGAAGGGCAGCCAGGGCCCGCCCCGCCGGCTTGGCGTCTGCAAGGACTGCAGGGCTGCCAGACGGGTGCGTTGATCGAGACTGACGGCGATGGAACTGGAGGACATGGCTTTGGCTCGGCAGTGTGGCAGTGTTTGACGCTGTGCTGTCGGCGCGGAGGAACAAGGTTGAGATCACACGGATCAGCCGCCACATCGACGTTAATAGTTTGAATCAATTTAATTACAATTTACATTTGATTTTTTTTATGAATCAAATAGTCCAGGCATTCAAGTTCCAAATGGAACCCACGCCATACGCCAACACAGTTGCGGCGCCGGATTTTCGACCCCTCTAAAATGTTCAACTTTCAATGGGAACCGGATGCCATGGACTTCGAACGAGCCCGTTTCAACATGATCGAGCAGCAGATCCGCCCCTGGGACGTCTTGGACCAGGACGTCCTGGATCTTCTGGGTGCCGTCAAGCGCGAGGATTTCGTGCCACCGGCCTATCGCAGCCTGGCCTTCACCGATATGGAAATCCCGCTGGCCTGCGGCGAAAACATGCTCTCGCCCAAGCTGGAAGCACGCATGCTGCAGGAACTGGCCGTGCGCAAACACGAATGTGTGCTCGAGATCGGGACGGGAAGCGGCTATGTCGCGGCGCTGCTCGGGCACCGCGCCGCGCATGTGCTGAGCCTCGAAATCCATCCCGAACTGGCCGAGTCGGCACAGCAAAAACTGCGTCACGCCGGCGTGACGAATGCCACCGTACGCTGCCTTGATGCGTCCAAGGAACTGCCCGCGGGCGAGTTCGACGCCATCATGCTGTCAGGTTCCGTGGCGCAGATTCCAGATGCCCTGCTGGCCAAGCTCAAGCCGGGAGGCCGGATGTGCGCCATCGTCGGCGATGCACCGATGATGCGCGCGCAGCTGCTCACGCGCACCAGTGCGCAGGAATCCACCGCGGTGGATTTGTTCGACACCATGGCCCCGCGGCTGCATGGCTTTCCCGATACACCCCGTTTCCGTTTCTGAGGATCCACACATGATTCAGCAATTGTCCGTGAGCGAACTGTCCGCGCTGCTCGACGAACAACCCGAGCAACTGGCGAACTGGCAGGTCATCGACGTGCGTGAACCCTGGGAGCTGGAGCGCGCCTCGATCAAACACCCCAAGTTCCGGCACACCCACGTTCCCATGGCCACCGTCCCGCTGCGTCATCAGGAATTGGACAAGGCCAAGAACATCCTCGTGATGTGCAGGACCGGCGGGCGCAGCATGCAGGTTGCGAATTACTTGGTGCAAAACGGCTTCCCGAGCATCTACAACCTGCAGGGCGGCATCACCGCGTGGTCGCGCGAAATCGATCCGTCGGTCCCTACTTATTGATTGAACGGTTCGCGCAGCACAGCCCGAATCCGCGCAAAGCGTCCCCGCCGCAATCCGCACGGATTCAGGACGGTGGCATGCCGGGCGGTAGATAACGACCGATCCATGCCGCCTGCGCCTTGGCCGCGCCCCTGTGCTCGGCGCTGAACCGCAGTGCCGCCTGCGCCGCACAGCGGCGGCTCTGCGAATCGTCCAGCCAGGCCAGCAGGCGCGTCCAGACCTCCCGCGCATCGGCAGCCTGCACCATGGCGCCTGCGGCGACGCCTTGTTCAACAGCCTGGGCAAAATTCAACACATGCGGCCCCATCACCACGGGGCAACCCTCGGCACTGGCCTCGATCAGGTTTTGCCCCCCCAGCGGCAACAGGCTGCCGCCGACGAAGGCGGCAAGAGCCATGGCGTAATAGGCCGGCATTTCGCCCAGACTGTCGCCGAGCCAGACCTGCGTCTGCGCATCCGCCGCGGCCTCGCTGCGCCTGGTCACGCGCAATCCGCGCGCCTGCAACAGGCGGCCGACTTCCTCCATGCGCTGCGGATGCCGCGGCACCACCACGAGCAAGGCGCGCCGCAGCACATTCTCCGGCATGGCATCGAGCAATAGCGCCTCTTCCGCCACCCCTTGATGCTCGCGGGTCGAGGCCAACAACAGCACAGGGCGTCCTGCCTTGCGCCGCCACTCCTCGCCCAGTGCATGCAGTGCGCCGTTGGAGCCGCGATCGAATTTGATGTTGCCCAGCACGGACACCTCGCGCAAACCCAACTCACGCAAGCGGGCAGCATCGTCCTGCGTCTGCGCCGCTGCTGCGGTGAGGGCGCCGTACGCCGACTGCGCCAGGCTCGGCCAGCGCGTCCAGCGCGTGGAACTTCGGGCCGACAAACGCGCGTTGGCCAACAGCAGCGGCACGCCTTCCCCCGCACAAGCCTGTGCCAGGTTCGGCCAGACTTCCGTTTCCATCAAGACCCCGACGTCAGGCCGCATGCGCCGCAGGAAGCGCCGCAGCGGACCAGGGATGTCGTAAGGCAACCAGAGTTGCATGTCGCCATCGCGCAGCAAGGCTCGTCCCGCCTCGCGTCCGGTCGCCGTCATGTGCGTGAGCAGCAGGCGCATCCGGGGATGCGCCATGCGCAACGCCTCCACCAGCGGTTCGGCGGCACGGGTCTCGCCGAGCGAGACCGCATGCAGCCACACCGTGGGCCGCGGCCGGGCCGGCTCCGCCTGTCTTTGTCCATACCAGCCGAAACGCTCGGCGAGATGGGCGCGATACAGCGGCTCGCGGCGTGAGCGCCAAAGCAGGCGCAACACGGCCATAGGCGCCAGCAAACGCCAGATCCATGTGTAGATGCGCAAAGCGCGGGGCCGCACGCGCCGCTCCGAACCGTCAATCGCGGACGACATTGCCGAGCGGCATCAGGGGCTTTCGCCCAGGCCCATGCCGCAATCGGCAGGAACCGACGCGGGCAATGAGCTGGCTTCGCGCCAGCGCGGTGCGAGCACATCCTCGATGGCCGCGAGCACATCCTGAACCGCGGGCGGGCGCCCGGCATCACCCAGGCTGCGCCAAGGTCCGGCGGATTGGAATTCGACGCTGTGCGGCGAGGAGCCGGAATAGATCGCCACGGCGGGCGTACCGACCGCGGCGCCAAGATACAAAAGGCCCGTATCCACGCCCACCACCAGATCCGCCGCCGCCAGAACCTGCTTCCAGACATCCAGCCCGAACGCTTCCGGCGCAGGCCTTGCGGGACGATCGACCGCGTCCGACGGATACGCGCCGTTGACCGACGCGGATAGGCGCTCGGCGCGTTCGAGCTCGGCAGCGTTGCCCCAGGCAAAGACGCTGGTGATCCCGCGCGCCCACAGCCAACCGGCCAGCTGCGTCCAGCAATCTTCCGCCCAGAGCTTGCGCGGCTTGGCGGTCGCCGAAAGCAGCACCGCATAGGGCCGCGACGCCGGTGCAGGGAGCCAGACCGGCCGCTGGGCCTGGACCTTCAAGCCAAAGCGCGGGGGTCCGGACGGCGTGTAGTCCAACGCCCATGCAGCCAGTTCCCGATAGCGCTGCACGGCGGCCTCGGTTCTGCGCAGCGGGGTCTTCATGCGGCGGTCGTAGAACAGAGGCGCCAACGCCTCTCGCGACGAAGCCCAGGACAGACCGATATGCGGGCCGCGCGCCAAGCGGGCGATGACGGCGCTTTTCACCAGGCCCTGCAGATCGATTACGGCGTCGAAGGCATGAACGCGCAGGCTGCGGACCAAGGCAGCCCACTGCTGACGGGTTTCGGCCTGCCGCAAATGCTTGCGCCACCGCCGCAGCGCCAGCGGAATCACGCGTTCGACCCCTGGGTGCGCTTGCACCAGGGGCGCGTAGGCCTCTTCAACCAGCCAGTCGATCCGGGCCTCCGGATATGCGGCATGGATGTCGGCGACCACCGGCAGGGCATGGACGATATCGCCCATCGAGCTGGTCTTGACCAGCAGCACGCGCATCACCGGGCGACTCAGAACGGAAGCTTCAGTGCCGGATCGAGCGCATGCAGCGCAGCGCGGAACTCGCCCTGGATGCGCGCCAGAGCCTCGGCATTTTGGCCTTCGAAGCGCAAGACCACGCACGGCGTGGTGTTCGACGCGCGCGCCAGGCCGAAGCCATCCGCGTATTCGGCGCGCACGCCATCCATGGTGTGCAGCTGCACCGCTCCTGGGAACCTCGCCTCGCGCTGCAGACGCTCGCACAACGCGAAGTTGGCACCCTCGGCCGTATCGAGCTTGAGCTCGGGGGTCGATACGGAATCCGGCAAGGCCATCAGATGCGACTCCGGATCGTCGACGCGCGAGAGCAGCTCCAGCATGCGCGCAGCGCCGTACTGGGCATCGTCGAAGCCATACCAGCGGTCCTTGAAAAAGATGTGCCCGCTCATCTCGCCTGCCAGCGGCGCATCCACCTCCTTCATGCGCGCCTTGATGAGCGAATGCCCGGTGCGCCACATCATGGGATCGCCGCCGTGCCTGCGAACCCAGGGACCGAGGTTGGCTGTGCACTTCACGTCGAAGATGATGGGCGCTCCGGCATGGCGGGTGAGCACGTCGGCCACGTAGAGCATCAGTTGACGATCCGGCCAGATGACATGGCCATGCTTGGTGACCACGCCGAGCCTGTCACCGTCGCCGTCGAAGGCCAGGCCGATTTCGGCATCGGTGTCACGCAACGCGCGCTTGAGGTCTTCCAGATTGTGCGGGTCGGCTGGATCGGGATGATGATTCGGAAAGCTGCCGTCGACCTCGCAAAACAGTTCGACGACCTCGCAACCCAGCATGCGCATCAGTCGCGGTGCGAACGCCCCGGCCACGCCGTTGCCGCAATCCACCACCACCTTCATCGGTCGAGCGAGCTTGACATCCTCGACGATGCGCCGCAGGTAGGCCTCCACCACGCTGTCTTCGCGCAAGCTGCCGGCCCCGCTTGCATACCGCTCGGACAGGGTGATGTCGCGCAAGCGGGCGATGCCCTCTCCGTGCAGGGCATCGCCGCCCAGCACCATTTTCAGACCGTTGTACTCGGGAGGGTTGTGGCTACCGGTGATCTGGATGCCGTTGGGCACGTCGCTGGTCGCGCAGGCGTAGTACAGCATGGGGGTGGCATTCATGCCCAGATCGATCACGTCCAGCCCGCCAGCCCGAAGGCCCGTGATGAGCGCGCGCCCAAGCGCCGCACCCGAAAGGCGGCCGTCGCGGCTGACGTAGACCGCACGCTGCCCCTGCTCCCGCGCCAGCGTGGCATAGGCGCGGCCGATGTGCTCGCAGGCAGGCTCCGTCAGGTTGCGTCCGACGATGCCGCGAATGTCGTAAGCCTTGAACAATGTGGGATCGAGTTGAGCCATGTGCTTGTTCCGGGAATGGGTGATGCGTTGAACGGGCATGCGCGGCCGCAAAAACCGCCAAAGACTGTCTGCAGCAGGACGGTCGCGCATGCTTCGGGAAATCCCCAGCTATTCTAGGAAGCTATGACGACCTACCTGATCGGAGACCTGCAAGGCTGCGACGACGCCTTCGCCCGCCTGCTCGACACCATGGGCTTCGATGCGGCGCACGACCGCCTCATCGTGCTGGGCGACGCCGTCAACCGAGGCCCAGGTTCACTGCCGGTACTCCGCCGGCTCATGGCGCTAGGCAAAACCGCCGAATGCCTGCTCGGCAACCATGACCTGCACCTCCTCGCCGTCGCCCAGGGCATACGCAAGGCCCATCGCAGCGATACCCTGGACACGATACTCCAGGCACCCGATCGCGATGCCCTGCTGGACTGGGTGCGACACCGTCCGCTCGCCCTCTTCGAGCAAGGCTGGCTGCTTGTGCATGCCGGCGTCCTTCCGCAATGGTCCGGCGACCAAACCCTGGAGCTCGCACGCGAGGTGCAAACGCAATTGCGAGGAAACAACCTCGCCGGGTTTCTGCGTGACGTGTTCGGCAACCAGCCCGACCGTTGGCACGACGCCCTGCAGGGGCCTGAACGCTGGCGCATCGTCATCAACGCCTTGACACGCATGCGCTACATCGACGTCAGCCCCGGCGGCGCAGGACGCATCGACTTTCATGTCAAGCAGGAAGCCGACCGGGCGCCGGCCGGACTCGTTCCATGGTTTGCGGTGCGCGAACGTCGAACTGCGGAGATCCCCATCGCTTTCGGCCACTGGTCCACCCTCGGCCTGCATTGGGCATTCAACACGCTGTGCCTGGACAGCGGCTGCCTCTGGGGCGGGAGCCTGACCGGCGTCCCATTGCCTGCCCCCGCGCAAAACTGGATCGACGTCCACAGCGTCCCATGCCCCCGCCAACTCGAACCCATGCTGGGGTGAGCCCGGGCGCCGGACCCACGCCTCCAGGCTCACCCCTCGTGGGACAAGACTGGCCCTAGGAAGTTGTCCGAGCAGCGTGTATAATTTTCCGTTTGTTTGATCGAACTAGGTGGAGTGCTCCATGGCACGAGTCTGTCAAGTAACCGGCAAAGCGCCGATGGTGGGCAACAATGTTTCCCACGCCAACAACAAAACCAAGCGTCGCTTCCTGCCCAACCTGCAATACCGCAGGATCTGGGTCGAAAGCGAGAATCGCTTCGTCCGTCTGCGCATCTCGAATGCCGCCCTGCGACTCATCGACAAGATCGGGATCGACACGGTGCTGGCCGACCTGCGCGCCCGTGGCGAAGTTTGAGCACTGAACAGGACAGGAGCTAGAGACCATGGCCAAGGGCGGACGTGAAAAGATCAAGCTGGAATCCACTGCGGGAACCGGCCACTTCTACACCACCACGAAGAACAAGCGCATCCAACCGGAAAAGATGGAAATCATGAAGTTCGATCCGGTTGCGCGCAAGCACGTTGCATACAAGGAAGGCAAGATCAAGTAAGGCTTTCTCCTGCTTGGTTTTACTCCCAATAAAAAGAGGCCCGCCGTCCATGGACGGCGGGCCTCTTTTTATTGATGCCTCAGCTTGAACCCGATGCACCCTGGCCCGCCCCATCAAACACGGGCAAGGCCATAAAAAAGCCAGCGCAAGCTGGCTTTTTTACTCGACGCGAGAACTCGCGTCGAATTGCTTACTTGCTGGCTGCGCTGGCGGGAGCAGATGCAGCAGCAGGCGCCGAGGCGGCCGCCGGAGCGGAAGCCGGTTTGGAGGCAGCAGCGGCCGGAGCCGAAGCCGGTGCAGCAGCGGAAGCAGGGGCCGAAGCGGCAGGAGCTGCTTCTTCTTTCTTACCGCAAGCGGCCAGGGCCAGGGCAGCAATCATGGAAGCCAACAGAAGGGACTTTTTCATTTGTATCCTCAAAGCGTCAGGCGAATCAAACAATCAATAGAAATCGGTGGATTCCGGGATTAATTTCAATGTTGAACCTGCATGCCACATGGGCAATGTCGAGTTCAGATGGAAAGTATAACGCTAGCCAGGGCTTCCCCTAGTACATCCGGTCGGTCCGCAACATAATGTTGCGGAAAATTCACAAGCCCAGAGCTTGGGCAGGGAACCCTGGCTCCGATTGCTGCCACACCTGATCGAACAGGCCAACGGCCGCATGCAACCTCGCTCCGGAGCACCACGAACCCAGACGGAATGTCTGGCTTGGCAGAGCAAGCAGGCCTCGGTTGCGCAACAGCAAACATTCTTGAGGCGCTGCAAACTCCTCAGGCAGCACGTGGCAGACGACGAGATGCGCAAAGCGTGTGCGCCACTGCGCAAATCGCGGCGCGTCCCGCTGAACGACGTCGAAGTGCCGCGCCAGCATGCGCACGCAAGGTTGGCGCCGGGCCTGCCCCCAGGCATCGAGGGCGGCGATGACATCAGTCTGGTTCAGCGGCCAATCCGAGAAATCGGGGCTGTACATGCTGATGTCCGCGCCGGGGGCGCCCAGCAATTCCTTGATGGCCTGCTGCCAAGCCATACGGCCACGGATCTCCTGGCCATCCCCATCGCCCTGCGAGCCGGATTCGTTCATGCGACATTCCCTTCGACATCGGCGTGCAGCCAACCCTGTGCGCACCATTGCAGCAACAGCGCTCGCTCATGCGCCGATGCAAGCTTCCAGTCCGCATGATCGAGCGCATGCCGGTCGGCCAGCACGCGCAACCATTTCGAGCGCGCCAGGCCTGCCTCGACGCGCTCGCCGTTGATGTAGACGTCCGTCGCCGAATAGAGCATGCGGCTGCGCCGGTCCAGGCGCACGCCGCGACGCGCACAGATGCGGTCAAGTTGCGTCGGTTTTTGTTGTGACGGCTCGAACCAGACCTGCTGCTTTGGCTCCGTGAGAAGTTCACCGAGAGCCACTTCAAAATCGCGCGCAGCGGGCTTCAAGCGATTGAAAGCGGTCTGCAGGAACTGCACCATGTCGCCCGGCAGGCGCGCCGGATGCCTCGTGCAAGCAGGATCGATGCGGCCCCGATCGCTATACCTCGCACCTTGATCCAGCCCATCGGCCAATTTCCAGAGCAGTTGCTGCAGGAGTTCGCCGGCGGGAGGCGCGCGAAACCCGATGGAATAGGTCATGCATGGACCAAGCGCGATGCCGTCGTGCCCCCACCCTGGAGGCAAGTAGAGCATGTCGCCGGGGTTCAGCACCCACTCCGTATCCGGTTCGAAATCCACCAACAGCTTCAGCGGCTGCCCGGGTTGAAAGCGCGGTGTTTTCACCGGGCCGATGCGCCACCGGCGCTGCCCCTCGGCCTGCAGCAGGAACACGTCGTAAGCGTCCACATGCGGGCCCACGCCGCCGCCGTCACTGGCCCACGAAATCATCACGTCATCCAGCCGCGCGTCCGGAATGAAGCGGAACCGCTCCAGAAGTGCCGCCACCGCGTCATCGAGCAGATTCACCCCCTGAACCAAGAGCGTCCAGTCCGGCTGGCGCAGGGGCGGCAGTTGGCGCTTGCCGAACGGGCCGTGGCGCAGCAACCAATGCTCGTCCTTGCGTTGCACGAGGCGCGACTCGGCATCCTCGCTTCCCGCCCATCCGAACAATTCGGTCCGCGTCAACAGCGGTTTGAACCCTGGAATCGCCTGGCGTAGCAGCAAGGGCTTGCGCTGCCAATATCGCTCCAGAAAGTGGGCGTGGCTGATGCCCGGCAAAGGCCAGTCCGGGGTGTCGATGTTTGACTTCATGTCATGCAGTGGGGCGGGAAGGTGGGAACGCGGACACGCATGCAAGGCTCGTGAAACCGGGCGCTGCTTCATGGCCGAGCCGAAAAAATTGCAGCCGAGTTTAGCTTGGGCGCACAGCAGGCGCTAAGCTTGCAAGGTGGGAAGTCGCCCGCGCCCGTGGCCTGGCTGCGGGGCACTTCGTCTTTATTGCATCCATCCCTCGCGAACCTTTATGCAAGCCGCTCTCGATACCGTCGTGACTCTGGCCTGGCAACTGACCGACGCCCAGAATGAACCCATCGCCGACGACGCGGAGGGCACGGATTTTTACGTCGGCGGTGCGGATCTCCTGCCCCAGATCTCGCAGCATCTGCTCGGCAAGCAAACCGGCGCGAGCGGGCAGCTGCAGATCGAACCGCATGACGCCTTCGGCGATTACGAACCGACTCTGCTGCGGATCGAAGATCGCGCGCTGTTTCCCGAGGTGCTGGAGCCCGGCATGCAGTTCGAGCACCTGCCGCCGGGTTGCCCGCCGGGCGAGTCCGGTGTCATCTACACCGTGAGCGACATCGCCGAGGGCAAGGTGGTGCTCGACGGCAACCACCCGCTCGCGGGCATGGCGCTGCGTGTGTCCTACACCATCCTCGACATGCGAGAACCGGACCCCGACGAACGCGAGGCGCAAAGCGCCCATCTCGACGACGTGGACAGCGGCATGTTCCTGGCCGGGATGCCGCGCAACGCGACGTAGGCGTCAGGGTTGCGCGCGCCGCGCGCGGCGCCTGGCCCATTGCAGGCGGATGGACCAGTTCCACCCCACCCGAACGAGCAGATACCCAAGCACGGCAAGGCAGAGGCCCAACAGGGGAAGGCCGACAAGCAAGGGCTCGCCAAGGCCCATCGCCCAGTGCACCAGCGCCTTGGTGGAGTCGACCAGATGCCCCCAATCGAATCGAGGAAGGGGGTCCAGCTTGGCACGCCCGTTCATACCGGTGGCCCAGCTCCCGAGCTGGTAAGCCATCAGATACAGCGGCACGATGGTCAGCGGGTTGGAGTACAGCGTGGTGGCCAGTGCGATGGGAAAATTGCAGCGCAGGATCACGGCAAGAATGCCCGCGCCCAGCATCTGCAGCGGGCCGGGAATCAGCCCGGCGAACAGCCCGACGGCGAAGCCCAGGGCCACGCTGCGCCGATGCAGGCTCCACAGCGCGGGATGCACCAGGTAGCGTGCGAACGGCCGCAGCGCCGCATGTTCGCGCATGGCGTCGAAACGCGCCGTCATGCGGCGAGCCAAGTGGCGCACCATCGCGCTGAATCAACCCCGGCCGGTGGAGCCGAAACCGCCTTCGCCACGATGGCTCGGCGTGAAGGATTCGACCACCGTCCACTGCGCCTGCATCACAGGAACGATGACCAGTTGCGCGATGCGCTCGAAGGGCTGCACGGCATAGATCTGGGTGCCACGGTTCCAGCAGCTCACCATCAAGGGCCCTTGATAGTCGGAGTCGATCAGCCCGACCAGATTGCCCAGCACGATGCCATGCTTGTGTCCCAGCCCCGAACGCGGCAGGATGAGCGCCGCATAGCCGGGGTCGGCGACGTGGATGGACAGGCCCGTGGGGATCAGCTCGGCCTGCCCCGGTTGCAAGCTCAGTGGGGCGTCCACGCAGGCGCGCAGGTCCATGCCGGCGGCGCCGGGTGTGGCGTAGGCCGGAAGCTGCTCGCGCAGGCGTTGGTCGAGCAGGCGAACTTCGATCGGAAGGGTCATGATTGATCGTTGGGTAAACGCGCGGCGATTTCATGCAGGATGCGCCGCGCAAGCGCGAGCTTGTCCATGCGCGGCAATTCGGTCATGCCGTTCGCGTCGATGAGCACGCAGGCGTTGTCGTCACGGCCGAAGGTTTGCGGTCCGAGATTGCCGACCAGCATGGGCACGCCCTTGCGCAGGCGCTTGGCCTGGGCATTGGCGGCGAGGTTGTCCGTCTCGGCGGCAAACCCCACGCAGTAAGGCGCGTCGGCACGAGCAGCCACTTCGGCCAGGATGTCCGGGTTGGTGTCGAGCCGCAGCACAGGCGGCGGCTCGCCGGACTGCTTTTTCAGTTTTCCGGGCTGCGTCGCCGCTGGCCGCCAATCCGCCACTGCGGCGGCGGCAATGAAAACGTCGACGCTTGGCAGCGCGGCTTGCACGGCTTCACGCATCTGCAGTGCCGTTTCGACACCGACCAAACGCACCCCATAGGGTTCGCCCAACGCGGTGGGCCCTGCGACGAGCTGGACCTCGGCGCCGCGCTCCCAGGCCGCCCGCGCCAGAGCCCAGCCCATTTTCCCGCTGGAGCGGTTGGTGAGGCCGCGCACAGCGTCCCAGGGCTCGAAGGTCGGCCCGGCGGTGATGAGCACCTTGCGGCCCGCCAGGTCCTTGGGCTGGAACAGCGCGTCGATCTCGAGGGCGATGTGCTCGGGCTCGATCATGCGGCCCTCGCCCACCTCGCCGCAGGCCTGCTCGCCGCTGGCCGGCCCCGCGATGCGCACGCCGTCGGCGCGCAGGCGTTCCACGTTGCGCTGCACCGCCGGATTGGCCCACATCTCGCGATTCATCGCCGGCGCCAGCAGGGTTGGAACGTCGCCGCGCGCCAGCATGAGCGTGGACAGCAAGTCGCCGCCCAGCCCCAGCGCGGCCTTGCCGATGAAATCGGCGCTGGCCGGGGCGATGATCAGCGCCTGCGCGGCGCGCACGAGGTCGATATGGTCCATGCCATTGGCGACAAGCGGCTGCCACGGATCGACGGCCACAGCCCGGCCCGACAGCGCCTGAAACGACATGGGCGCGATGAAGCGGGTGGCCGCCTCCGTCATCACGACCTGGACCGTATGCCCCGCCTTCACCAGTTGCCGCGTCAGCTCGCAAGCCTTGTAGGCGGCCACGCCGCCGCTGACGCCGAGCAGGATATGGCAGGGTTTCATATGCCGGCCCGCGCCATCAGGCCGACTGCGCCACGAGGCGCTGCGTCACCCAGGCACGCGCGGCTTCGAGCGCGGCATCCGCCGCCTCGGGCTTGTTGCCGCCGGCCATGGCGAAGTCGGGCCGCCCGCCGCCCTTGCCGCCGACTGCTTGCGCGGCGATGTTCACCAGTTCGCCGGCCTTGACGCGCGAGGTCAGGTCGGCAGTCACGCCCGCGGCGAGCTGCACCTTGTCGCCGTCGACGCTGAGCAGCAGAACCACCGCCGACTTGAGCTTGGCCTTGAGCTGGTCGACCACGGTACGCAAGGCCGTGGCATCCGCACCGTCCAGACGCGCCGCCAACAGCCTGGCCCCGGCAAGCTCCTGGGCTTGCCCCGCGAGCTCGACGCCGCGCGACGCGGCCTGCTGCGCCTTGAGCGCGGCCAGATCCTTTTCCATCCCGCGCAACTGCTCGAGCAGTTGCGTCGCGCGCTTGTCGAGCTCGTTCTCCGGCGTCTTGAGCAAGGCCGCCAGCGACGCCAGCTCGGCGCCCTGGCGTTGGGCCAGGGCCAGGGCATTCATTCCGGTGGTGGCCTCGATGCGCCGCACACCGGCGGCCACCGAGCCTTGCGAGACGACGCGCAGGCTGCCGATGTCGCCGGTACGCGCGACATGCGTGCCGCCGCAGAGTTCGCGGCTTTCGCCGATGTCGAGCACGCGCACCTGGTCGCCGTACTTCTCGCCGAACAGCATCATCGCGCCGGTCTTTTTCGCCTCCTCGATCGGCAGCACGCGCGCCTGGGTCGGCGCGTTGAGCAGGATCTGCGCGTTCACCCAGCGTTCGATGCGCGCGATCTCGTCGGCGGAAATGGGGGCATCGTGGGCGAAGTCGAAGCGGGTCTTCTCCGCGTCCACCAGCGAGCCTTTTTGCTGCACATGCTCGCCGAGCACCAGGCGCAAGGCCTTGTGCAGCAGGTGGGTGGCGCTGTGGTTGCGCATGGTGGCCAGGCGGCGCTCGGCGTCCACGCGGGCGGCGACGGTTTCACCGACGCGCAGGCTGCCGGAGACCAGCACGCCGTGGTGGCCGAACACCTCGGCCTGGATTTTCTGCGTGTCGTGCACGGTAAAGTTCAGAGCGCATGCGTCGCCCTCGAACAGCATGCCGCTGTCGCCCACCTGACCGCCGGATTCGGCATAGAACGGCGTGCGATCGAGCACGACGATACCTTCCTGCCCCGCCTCCATGCGCGGCACCGAGGTGCCGCCGACGTACAACGCGAGAATCTTGCAGGCGTCGAGCTGGAGGTGCTCGTAGCCCTCGAACCGCGTGGCCTGGCCCGCGTAGTCGAGACTGCCGGCCATCTTGAACTTGCCGGCGGCGCGCGCCTGCTCGCGCTGGCGATCCATGGCCGCGTCGAAGCCGGCCTCGTCCACCGCCACGCTGCGCTCGCGGCAGACATCGGCGGTGAGGTCGAGCGGAAAGCCGTAGGTGTCGTACAAGGTGAAGGCCACATCGCCGGACAGCGTGGCATCGGCGCGCTCGCGCAGCGCGTCCAGTTCGGCGTCGAGGATGCGCATGCCGTTCTCCAGGGTCTCGACGAAGCGTTTCTCCTCCGCCTCGATCACGTCCTGGATGCGCTCCGAAGCTTGCGCCAACTCGGGATAAGCCGCGCCCATCTCGGCTACCAGATCGGGCACGAGCTTGTGGAAAAAGGGTTGGTGCTGACCCAGCTTGTAGCCGTGGCGCAGCGCGCGGCGGGCGATGCGGCGCAGCACGTAGCCGCGGCCTTCATTGCCCGGGATCACGCCGTCGACGATGAGGAAGGCGCAGGCGCGGATGTGGTCGGCGATCACCTTCAGCGAGACATGGCCGAGATCGGCGCAGCCGGTCTCGCGCGCGGCGGCACGGATGAGTTTCTGGAACAGGTCGATCTCGTAGTTGCTGTGCACGTGCTGCAACACCGCGGCGATGCGCTCCAGCCCCATGCCGGTGTCCACGCAGGGGCGCGGCAGCGGCTTCTGCGCGTACGTGGTGCACTTCCAGGTTTCGCCCTGGCGCGCCACCAGGGTGATGCCGCCCGCGCGCTCGATCTCGGCCTTGGCGGCCTGGGCCTCGACCTCGCTGGGAAAGCTGCGTTCCTCGGCCACACTGCGCTCGAACTGCATGAACACGAGATTCCAGATCTCGATGTAGCGGTCGCCGTCGGCCTCGGGCGATCCGGGCGGGCCGCCCCAGACGTCCGGGCCGTGGTCGTAGAAGATTTCGCTGCATGGCCCGCAGGGGCCGGTATCGGCCATCTGCCAGAAGTTGTCCGAGGCGTAGCGCGCGCCCTTGTTGTCGCCGATGCGCACGATGCGCTCGGGCGGCACCTTCATCTCGTCGGCCCAGATGGCATAGGCCTCGTCGTCTTCCTGATACACCGTGACCCACAGCTTGTCGGCCGGCAGCTTGTACACCGTGGTCAGCAGTTCCCAGGCATAGCGGATGGCGTCGCGCTTGAAATAGTCGCCGAAGCTGAAGTTGCCCAGCATCTCGAAGAAGGTGTGGTGACGCGCCGTGTAGCCGACGTTCTCCAGATCGTTGTGCTTGCCGCCGGCCCGCACGCAGCGCTGCGCCGTGGTGGCACGGGTGTAGGGCCGGCGGTCCTGGCCGAGGAACACGTCCTTGAACTGCACCATGCCCGAGTTGGTGAACAGGAGCGTGGGATCGTTGCCCGGCACCAAGGGCGACGAGGGCACGCGCGCGTGGCCCTGGGCAGCGAAATAGGACAAAAACTTCTCGCGGATGTCGGAAACGTTCATCGAGGCACCTGAATGAGGCTGGGTCGGCGGCAGCGTCCAAACCACAGCAAAATCGCGATTTTAGGCGCCGTACCCTTGCCAGGCGCGAGGCGGGATACCCGCCCTCCCCGCCAGTGGTTGCCCCGGCCGGTTCAAGGTGGTGCTGTGCAAACGTCGCCCGGCGGGGCTAAATTGGCGCTTGATTGCGTTCACACACAAGAAAGACCGCCATGGATACCGCCACCTCACCGCTCGCCCAGCTGCAAGATCCCTCTCTGCTCAAGACCCAGGCCCTGATCGACGGCCACTGGGTCGAGTCCGCCAACACCGTGCCCATCCACGACCCCGCCACCGGCCGGCTGCTTGCCCAAGTGCCACGCCTGGGCGCCGCCGAGGCCGAGACGGCCATCGCGGCGGCGGAGCGGGCATGGCCGGCCTGGCGCGCCCTGACCGCGAAGCAGCGCGGCGCCGTGATGCGCCGCTGGTTCGAGTTGCTGATGCAGCATGCCGACGACCTCGCCCGCATCATGACCGCCGAGCAGGGCAAGCCCCTGGCCGAGGCCAAGGGCGAGGTGACCTACGGCGCCAGCTTCGTCGAATGGTTCGCCGAGGAAGCCAAGCGCGTGTATGGCGAAACCATCCCCAGCCCGGACCCGACCAAGCGCCTGCTGGTCCTGCGCCAGCCGGTGGGTGTGTGCGCCGCCATCACGCCGTGGAATTTCCCGCTGGCGATGATCACCCGCAAGGTCGCTCCCGCGCTGGCCGCGGGCTGTCCGGTGGTGATCAAACCCGCGGAACAGACGCCGCTGACCGCGCTGGCCGCGGCCGAGCTGGCGCAACGCGCCGGCATGCCGCCCGGCGTGCTCAACATGCTGACCAGCGACGCCGCCGGCTCGGTGGACATCGGCAAGGTGCTGTGCGCGAGCCCCGTGGTCCGCCATCTGTCGTTCACCGGGTCCACCGAGGTCGGCCGCATCCTGATGGCGCAATCGGCCCCCAGCATCAAGAAGCTCGGCCTGGAACTCGGCGGCAACGCGCCCTTCATCGTGTTCGACGACGCCGACGTGGATGCCGCCGTGGAAGGCGCGATGCAGAGCAAGTACCGCAACGCCGGCCAGACCTGCGTCTGCGCCAACCGTTTGTACGTGCAGGACGGCGTCTACGAGGCCTTCGTGCAGAAACTTGCCGAGCGCGTGGCCGGCATGAAGGTGGGCAGCGGCTTCGACGAGGGCGTGCAGGTCGGCCCGCTGATCGACGACCAGGCACTAATCAAGGTGCAGCGCCATGTCGACGACGCCCTGGCCAAGGGTGCGCGCATGCTCACCGGCGGCAAGGTCCTGCATACCGGATCGGGAGGTCGCTTCTACGCCCCCACCGTGCTGGCCGACGCCCATGCCGGCATGCTGTGCGCGCGCGAGGAGACCTTCGGCCCGGTGGCGCCTGTGTTTCGCTTCACCACCGAGGACGAGGTCATCGCCGCGGCCAACGCCACGGAGTTCGGCCTCGCGGGCTATTTCTACAGCCGCGACGTGGGCCGCATCTTCCGCGTCGGCGAGGCACTGGAGTACGGCATCGTCGGAGTCAACACCGGGCTGATTTCGAACGAGGTCGCCCCGTTCGGCGGCGTGAAACAGTCCGGCCTGGGGCGCGAGGGTTCGCACCACGGCATCGACGAATACGTCGAGATGAAATACCTCTGCCTGGGCGCCATCGATCGCTGAGCCGCACCGCCCGGTTCCCGCCCCCGGGCACGGCCAGGCCCATTGACCTGCGTAGCCTTGACGCTGCCGCCTTGCGCGGACCCTGGCCAGGGAACGTCTCAACGCGGCGGCGGGCAATCTCCGGGCCGGCAATCGGCCTCGGCACGCAACCGGGCGATGCGTCGACGCACATGCGCGGCCAGGCAATCATCCTCGCGCTGCGTCCAGGCAGGACCGCCATCGCGGCGCGGGCCATGGCTGAACATGCAATCCGCATTGGCATAGCGCCGCCACTGGTTCTGCGCATGGATCAGCCGGCGCTCGGCGATGGTCCCCTGGGTGCGCGCCAGCTCTGCGCGATAGAGCCTGCGCATCGTCGCGTTCAAGGCCTTGAGCTGGGCGGCGGCACAAATCGCCGGCGAGCCGGCACCCCCGTCACAGCCGGCCAGCGCCGGAGGCGGGGCCGGCGATGCCCGCGCCGTGGCCAGCTCGTGCAAAGCCGACCCCGCGACGAGGCACACCAAGACAGGACGCAGCAGGAAACGGGTGAACGACATCGGCATCTTCCAGGCCAAACATGCGCCTTGAGAATGTCGCACGGCAAAATTCGTTCAATGCGCCGCGGCGTAGTAGCGGTTCTGCGGGTGATTCACCTGGGCGAAGAAGTGCCAGCGCTCGGCCAGCAGTCCGGCCATCTGGACCAGCCAGGCCAGGGCAAACCAGGGCAGCGGCCGGCTGGCGCCGAGCCCCGCGCCGAGCAGGGCCAGCGGAACGATGAACCCCAGCAGAACGAAACCGCCCTGCACGCCGCGCACCACCGCCTCCGGCTGCCCATGGAAGAACTCATGCAGATTGAAGCTGCCCGCCGTGAAGCCGCGTGAGATTTGCACGATGCGCTTGCTGCGCACGCCGATGGCCGTCTGCAGGCTGCCAGCCGACACGAGACGCGCCGCGCGCAGGAGCGCGGCCATGCGGCCCAAAAAGGCCAGCAGCGTCCAGCCCAGCGCCCAGCCGGCGAGTTCGGCCGCCGGTAGCCCGAGCGCGGCGAACAGCGCCGCGGCGAGCGCGAAGCCCGAGGCCAGGCCCATCAACACGAAATTCAGCAGGGTCAGCGGCGTGGCCCATTCGCGAATGAAGCGCACCCCGGCATAGATCATCGCCGTGCAGACCCAGAGCGTGCCGCAACCTGCCAGCAGCGCCAGCGCCAGCCAGGCGGGCCAGGCGTGCAACCGGCTCAGCCACAGCCAGCACAAGGCGGCCACGCCGAGAAAGGCCGGCAGCACGATGACCTCGCGCGATAGCCAGGAAGTGCGCCACATCGCCGCGGCGCGCCAAGCCCGCTCGGGCCTGCCGAGGTGCAGGAAAGACGCGATCAGCGCGACCAGGCCGAGGGCCAGCACCATGAGCAAGCCCGGGCCACCAGCCACACGCGCCGCGCCCGGACCGCCGAACAGCCCCAGGACGGCCAGGGCCAGCGCCACGGCGAGACCCTGCGCGCAACCGATGAGGGTGGTGAGAAACAACACAGACCAGGCTGGACGCATGCTCAACCCTCCGCGAAAAGGCGCGACACCGGCAGGCCGGCCGCCGCGGGAAGCTGACCGCCAAGGCCAGGCCCCGCCGGCTTCGCACTGGCGCACCCGCCCTGCCCTGCGCCGCAGGCGCACGACTGCGCGGCCTTCGGCATCTGCAACGCCCCGGCCGCCGGCTGCGCACGTTTGCGCGCTTTCCCGCGCAGGCCACCGAAAAGACGTGCCAGGATGGTCTCGGATTCGCGCACCAGTTCGGCGGCCGCCGCCGACTCGCCGCCGTCGTGCGCGGGATTTCCGCGCGTCACACGCGCCGGCGTCGACTGGGCCGAGCCCGACTGCATTCCCGCAGCGACCATGGCGCGCCTGGGCAGATACTGGTTGGCGGGGCGGGTGCCGAGCTCGGGCATGAGCGCATAGCCGCCGCGCTCGCGGATGGCGCGCGAGATGTCGGAGTCGGGATCGTGCACGTCGCCGAACAGACGGGCGTGGGTGGGGCAGGCATTCACACAGGCGGGATTGCGCCGCTCGGGCGGCGTGCTCTCGTCGTAGATGCGATCCACGCACAAGGTGCACTTGGTCATGATGCCGCGCTGTTCGTCGAACTCACGCGCGCCGTAGGGACAGGCCCAGGCGCAGTACTTGCAGCCGATGCACTTGTCGGCATCGACCAGCACGATGCCGTCCTCCTTGCGCTTGTACGACGCGCCGGTCGGGCACACCGGCACGCAGGGCGGCTCCTCGCAGTGCAGGCAGCTTTTGGGGAAATGCACCACCTGCGTGTCGGGATACTGACCGACCTCGAAGGTCTGGACCCGATTGAAGAACACGCCAGACGTCTCGGGGCCGTAGGGGTCGTGGTCGCTCAGCGGCCCCGCCGCGCTCGATGTGTTCCATTGCTTGCACGAAGTGACGCAGGCATGGCAGCCGACGCAGACGTCGAGGTCGATGACCAGGGCGAGCTGGGTCATGTGGGTGTCTCCTGTTCGGTGGTCTTGCCGCGACGACCGCGTCCGGCGAAATACTGCAGCACATGGGCCGCGCCGCTCGAGGCGCGGTGCATGCCGGGATGCTGCCCCGGCGCTGGCTGCGGCGCGCTGTGGCGCGGCCAGGTGGCTTCGGGATGGTGGGCGAGCGCGTCGCCCGCGGCCGGCAGCGGTTCGCCATGCACGTCGGCGTAGTGATCCCCCGCCATGGCCTCGTCGTCCCGCGGCGCCTCGGCTGGAGCGAGACGCACGCGCAGGTCGTACCAGCCGGCCTGGCCGGTGACGGGATCGCTGTTCGACAAGGTTCCGGCATCTCCGGGAAGCTCGTCGGTGATCAGGTGATTGAGCAGGAAACCGCGGCGGGACTCGTCGGCATGGGGATGCAGACCCCACAGCCCGCTGGACTTGCCGATGGCGTTCCAGGTCCACACCGTGCCGGGCTCGACGGCCTCGGAATACTGGGCGACGCAGCGCACCCGGCCCCAGGGCGATTCCACCCACATCCAGCCGCCGTCGGCGATGCCTGCGGCCTGTGCGGTCCTGGGATGCACGTGAAGCCGGTTGTGGCCGTGGATCTGGCGCAGCCAGGCGTTCTGCGAGTCCCAGGCGTGGTACATGGCCATGGGCCTCTGGGTCACCGCGGCCAGCGGAAACTGCCCCAGATCGACGGCGCCATGCTCCAGCGGAGGTGCCCAGAACGGCAGCGGATCGCCATGCCGGGCAACGCGCTCGCGCAATTCGGCCGGCGGCTGGCGGCCCGGCCGCCGCCCCTGGGCGGCGAGGCGGAACTTCTGCAGCACCTCGGAATAAATGGCGATGACCACGGGATCGTCGCGCTTGCGCCAGCCGTTCTCCTTCGCGTAACGCAAGTAGTCGCGGTTGACGCCGCGCATATAGCGCATGGCCTCGGGCATGGGCGTGAAATCCACGCAGTCGTGCTTGGCGTACTGCTCCCACTGATTGGGATTCGGTTCGCCGCGCAGGCTCTTGCTGCCGTCCGTGCCGCGCCAGCCGGTGAGGAAACCGATGCCCGAACCCGGTGCGGTTTCGTAGTTGACGATGAAGTCCGGGTAGTCCTTGAACTTGCGGCTGCCGTCGGCCCGCGTGAAGGCGGGGAACTGCAGGCGCGAAGCCAGTTCGATGAGCACGTCCTGGAACGGCTTGCACTGGCCCAGAGGCGGCACGACGGGCACGCGCACCGAGTCCATCGCGCCGTCGTATTCGGAAATCGGCCGGTCCAGCATGGACATGGCGTCGTGCCGTTCCAGATAGCTGGTGTCGGGCAGCACGAGATCGGCGAACGCCGTCATCTCGGAATGGAACGCGTCGCACACCACCAGGAAGGGAATGCGGTGCTCGCCGTCCGCACGCTTGTCGGTCAGCATGCGCCGCACGCGCTGGGTGTTCATGGCCGAGTTCCACGCCATGTTGGACATGAATATCAGCAGGGTATCGATGGGATAGGGGTCGCCGCGCCAGGCATTGGTGATGACGTTGTGCATCAGCCCGTGCGCCGCCAGCGGGTATTCCCACGAAAACGCCTTGTCGATGCGCATCGGGCGGCCGTCGTCGTCCACCATCAGATCGGCAGGCCCGGCGGGCCATCCCAAAGGCGAGCCGGCCAGCGGCGTGTTCGGCTTGATGTCGTCCCAGCTCTTTGCGGTGCGCACGCCGGGCGGAACCTGTTTGGGATACGGCGGCTTGTGGCGGAACCCGCCCGGCACGTCGATGGTGCCCAGCAGACTCATCAGAATCGCCAGCGCGCGGATGGTGTGAAAACCATTCGAATGCGCGGCCAGGCCGCGCATGGCGTGGAAGGCCAGCGGCCGCGCGCGCACATGGTCGTGCTCCCGGCCCCACCAGTCGGTCCAGCGCTGGGGCAGATCGAAGGCCTGGTCGAGCGCGGCCTCGGCCATTTCCGCCGCCAGTTGCGCGATGCGCGACGCGGCGATGCCGGTGATGTCCTCGGCCCACGCCGGCGTGCACTCGGCCACGCGCTCGCGCAGCAGCTCGAGCGCGGTCGCCACCGGGGTGCCGTCGGGCATGGTGTAGCGGCCGAACAGCGCCGGCCGCACGCCTTCGCTCCAGGCGGCGACGGGCCGGCCAGCGGCCTCGTCCCACCACCAGGCGTTGAGCGGGGCGTCGGGGTTGACCTCGGGCGCAGCGGGGTTGCGCACCATCATGCCGTCGTCCGGGTGCCCCGGCTGCACCCGCACCAGTTGCGCGGCGTTGGTGTAGCGCGCGGCGAACGCATCGTCGAAGCGCCCGGCGCGCAGCAACGCATGCGTGATGGCGAGAAACAGCGCGCCATCGGTGCCGGGGCGGATCGGAATCCACTCGTCGGCAATGGCCGAATAGCCGGTGCGCACCGGGTTGATGGAAATGAAACGTCCGCCCGCGCGCTTGAAATCCGACAGCGCCATCTTCAGCGGATTGCTGTGATGGTCCTCGGCGGTGCCGATCATGACGAACAGTTTGGACTGCTGGAGATCCGGGCCGCCGAACTCCCAGAAGCTGCCGCCGGTGGTGTAGATCATGCCGGCGGCCATGTTCACCGAGCAGAAACCGCCGTGCGCGGCGTAGTTGGGCGTGCCGAACTCGCGCGCGAACAGGCCGGTGAGCGCCTGCATCTGGTCGCGCCCGGTGAACAGGGCGAACTGCTTGGGGTCGGTCGCGCGCAGGTGGCGCAGCCGGCTTTCCAGCATGGCGAAGGCCTCGTCCCAGGAAATGGGCTCGAATTCGCCGGCGCCGCGCTCGCTGCCCTGCTTGCGGCGCAGAGGCTGGGTCAGGCGCGCGGGAGAAACCTGCTTCATGATGCCGGCCGAGCCCTTGGCGCAGATCACGCCATGGTTGAGCGGGTGGTTCGGATTGCCCTCGATGAAGCGCACCTCGCCGTCGCGCACATGCACGTTGATGCCGCAGCGGCAGGCGCACATGTAGCAGGTGGTGGACTTGACTTCGACCTCGCCGGGCGGCTTGGCGATGGGGTCGTGCAGTGGTTCGCCGTTGGAGAAAATCCGGTCGATGCGGTCGGTGATCCAGGCCATGGAATGCCCTCGATTGCGATGAGGCTCAACCCTAGGGCCCGTTTGCCATGAATTCCAACGCAATGTTTCGGTGAAGGTCAGCAGTTTTTTCGATGGAACCCGCCAGCTTGGCTAGGGCCTGCAAGCCTTGCGGCAAATGCCTAGGATTGCGGTTTGCGCATCGCAGCAATATTCGCGGAAACCGAGACGACCCCAATCGGAATCCGCCCGACCCAGGAAGCCCACCATGCCCCAAACCCTATTCAGCCCGCTCAGCGTGGGCGCCCTCGAACTGCCCAACCGCGTCGTCATGGCACCGCTCACGCGCTCGCGCGCAAGCCAGCCGGGCGACGTGCCCAATGCGATGAACGCGCGCTACTACGCGCAGCGCGCCACGGCCGGCCTGATCGTCAGCGAAGCCACCCAGATCAGCCGCCAGGGCCAGGGCTACGCCTTCACCCCGGGCATCTACACCGACGCGCAGGAGCGCGGCTGGAAAATCGTGACCGACGCGGTGCATGCCGCGGGCGGACGCATCGCCTTGCAGTTGTGGCATGTGGGCCGCATCTCGCACCGCGCATTGCAGGAAGGCGGCCAGGCCCCGGTCGCGCCGTCCGCCCTGCGCAGCGACACCGGCGAATCCTTCGTCGTGCTGCCCGAAGGCCCCAAGCGCGTGCCCTGCGACGCGCCGCGCGCGCTGGACACCGCCGAACTCCCCGGCATCGTGGCCGACTACGCGCGCGCCGCCGAGCGCGCGCTGCGCGCCGGCTTCGACATGCTGGAACTGCACAGCGCCAACGGCTATCTGCTGCAGCAGTTCCTCGCCACCAACACCAACCAGCGCACCGACGCCTACGGCGGCAGCCTTGAAAACCGCGCCCGCCTGGTGCTCGAGGTGATGGACGCCATCATCGCCGTGGCAGGCAGCCAGCGCGTGGGCGTGCGTATTTCGCCGCACTTCACCCGCCACGACATCGCCGACACCGAGACCGAAGCCATCCACCTCCATCTCGCCCGCGAATTCGACCGCCGCGGCGTGGCCTACATCCACGTGGCCGAGCCCGACTGGGCCGGCGGTCCATCCCTCACCGCCGACTTCCGCAAACAACTGCGCCAAGCCTACGGCGGCCGTCTCATCGTCTGCGGCAACTACACCGCCGACAGCGCGGAGGCACGCATCGACGAGGGCCTGGCCGACGCCGTGGCCTTCGGCCGCCCTTATATCGCCAACCCCGATCTGGTGGAGCGCATGCGCCGCGGCGCCGCGTTGAACAAGCCAGACACCGCCACGTTCTACGGCGGCGGCGAGCGCGGATACACCGACTATCCCCTGCTCCTGGAGCAGGTTGCCGCATAACCCCCAAGTTCCAGGAGCGGCTTGCAAACGCCCGGCCCGCTCGGGCGTTTCACGACGGGCGGATCAATCCGACCATCGACGCCGGCGCCGCGGAAACCTTGCTCCGGGCCGGTGAACCGCGCCAAGCCCATCCGCCCCCTCAGGGCTGGTGGTGCGGATGCATGACCTTGTCTTGCAGGCGTTTGAAACCGATGAGCTTCATCACATATTTTTCGTAGACGGGCTCGGAATTGCCTTTCTTCATTTTGCGGATGAAATATTTCTCAAAAGCGATCTTGGCCAGGTGGACCCAGCGGCCGTGGCCGAACCAGTTCACGTCGCGCGGGGGTATCTGGGGAATGGCGACGAACGCCGCCCCGGTGGTGCCGAAATCCGCCAGGCAGATGGCCTGCCAGGTGCCCTTGTGCGTGGGCTGAAGACCGGCGAGCTCTTCCCGGATGTTGTGCACGATGGCGGTGACCATGGACTCGATCATGTAGCCGGTCTTGGGCACGCCGCATGGCACGGGGGTCGGCCCCACGGGCGGGATGGCAATGCACACGCCGGCCGAATAGATGTTCTTGTATTTCGGATTGCGCTGGTAGGCATCCACCATGACGAAGCCGCGGGGATTGCACAACCCTTCCACCTTGGCCACGGCGTCGACGCCCTTGAAGGCGGGCAGCATCATGGCGTGCTTGAACGGAAGTTCGTGTTTCTTCAGCAGGTTGCCGTTGACGTCCAGCTCGTCCACGTGCATCTTGCCGTCTTCCACCCTGGTGGTCTTGGCGTTGGTGATCCAGCGGATGTCGTGGTCACGGAACTCGTGTTCCATGATGCCCTTGGAGTCGCCGACGCCATCCAGCCCCAGGTGGCCGATATAGGGTTCGGCGGTGACGAACGTCATGGGCACCTTGCTGCGCAGCTTTTTCTTGCGCAGCGCGGCGTCGAGGATCATCGCGTATTCATAGGCGGGACCGAAACAACTCGCGCCCGGCATCGCCCCGACGATCACGGGCCCCGGGCTTGCGCACAGCCGCTCGAAATCCTCATGGCATTTCTCGGCATGGTCGATCGTGCAGATGGAGTGCGTGAATCCGCCGTGCGGGCCCGAGCCTTCGACCTCCTCGAACGACAGCCTGGGTCCGGTGGTGATGATGAGATAGTCGTACGAGACCTTGTCGCCATTCCGGAGCGTGACGGTGTTCTCCGCGGGTTCGATGCCGGTGGCCGGCTGGGCGATGAACGTAATGCCCTTGCGCTCCAGGTAGGGGCCGATGGGAAACACCACGTCTTCGCGTGACCGCCAGCCCACCGCAACCCACGGATTCGACGGCACGAACTGGAAATAGTCGGCCTCGTTGATCACCGTGATCCGGTGCTCCTTGCCCAGCAGATCGCGTGCCTCATACGCCGCCGGCATGCCGCCGATGCCCGCCCCCAGTACAACGATGTGCGCCATGTCTTGCCTCCTTTGTTGTCGATTGAAGCGCGTGGTCAAGACCTCGCGCAGGTCCGCGTCCATCCCACGTCCACAGAACACAGTATCTCTCTAGTGCAGACGCGCACGGTAGCGATCAGTATGAGGCGGCCCATTGAGCAGGGTCAATCGAATCGCACTGAAATCCGTGTTTGCCCTACCCTGGACAAACCCTAATACTCCGGGAAGCATGAAAAAAACGTCCCTATACTCATTGCAGTTCCCCGATAAGACATCTAAACGCAGGGAATTTGGTCACGCGCAAATTTCACACCACCCAGGAGGAAACTACAGCCATGCAGCCCCCCCGACCACTCTGGAATTCCTATGTCGCCGGTGTCGTTCTCGGCCTGGGTCTTCTGGCAACATTCGTTTTCACCGGCCATGGCTATGGCGTGACCGGCGCCACCACCTCGGCCACCGCGGTCGCCGTGGGCGCGGTGGCCCCCAGCGCCGTTGCCGACCATCAGTATCTGCATGTGGCGTACGAAAACGGCTTGAACAACTGGACGGTCTGGGAGGTCGTCGGCCTGTTCATCGGCGCCTTGATCGCCAGCCTGCTCGCCGGTCGCTTCAAGTTTCAGATCGACGGTCCGACCCAGGCCAAGCGCAGCATGCGCCTGGTGCTCGCCCTGGTCGGCGGCACAGCGTCCGGCTTCGGCGCCCGCATGGCCCTGGGCTGCACCAGCGGCCTGGGCCTGTCCGGCTCGGCCACGCTGGCGGCGTCCGGCTTTCTGTTCCTGATCGGCTTCTTCGTTTCTGGCATCGTGTTCGGTCAACTCACCAAGGGGCTGTGGAAATGAACTTCCCCATGGAATATTCCGGTGCGATCTCCGGCATCCTGCTTGGCCTCATCTTTGGCTATGTGCTCGAAAACGCAGGCTTTGGCAGCGGCTGCAAGCTCACCGCCCAGTTGCGCCTTCAGGACTGGGCCGTGTTCAAGGTCATGTTCACCGCCATCCTGGTCACGGCTGGCGGGCTTTATGCCCTGCAAGCCATGGGCATGGTGACGATGGACAATATGTTCGTCCCGTCGGTCCTGCTGTGGGGGAGTTCGCTTGGTGGCGTCCTGATCGGTGCCGGCATGGCGATCGGCGGATACTGCCCCGGCACGTCGATGGTCGCCTTCTGCTCCGGCAAACTCGACGGCCTGGTGTTCATCATCGGCCTGGGCGGCGGCACGCTGCTGTTCAACAGCGTCTACGCTTCCATAAAAAACTGGGTCTGGATGCAGGTCGGCCCGGATTCCCTGACCCTGCCGCAACTGCTGCACATGCCGGCCTGGGCGGTCTGGAGCTTGCTCTTTGCCGTGCTGGTCTTGGTCGGCCACTTGACGCGTGGCAACAAGCGGAACAAGTCTTCGTCGGAATCCCCCGCGTCGAACATGGCGCCTCAGCATTCCTGATGCGGGCACCCGGTGGGCATGCGAAGATGCCCACCGCCCGTCCACCGTTCGGTTGACTCGTGCGTTTCAGACTGACCGGCCCGATGAAAATCGGTCGGGCTGGATACCGCACACATTTGTTTTTCGTGTTTTCACTTTCAGGAGATTCTTCGATGGCAAAGACCCGTCTCAAACTTTCCCAAGCCATTCCGGCGCTTGCGCTGGCCGCCGCTGTCGTGGCCCCCATGCCCCAAGCTCTGAGCAGCCTTTCCGCGGCGCCCGCGACTCAAGCCGCCACCAATCCGTGCGCCCCGTCGAATCCTTGCGCCCCCGGCAAGAAAATGGGCAAAACGGACAAGAAGGCGGGCAACCCTTGCGCGCCCAGCAAGAAGTCGGACAAGAAGGCGACCAACCCCTGCGCGCCCTCCAAATGATCGCGTTGCAACACGCAACAGACTTCCGCCCCGTCTTTGCAATCCCCGCAGAACTCCCATGCAAGCGCGTGCTGATCGGGGCTCGGGTTTCCGACTCGCTCCAGCGGAGTTAAAGACCCTGCTGCAGGCCGAGCCTGTGCAGCGGCGGGAGCGTATTGCCGAAGCTGCCGGGACTCTCCTGGGATGCATCGACACCTATGCAAGACGCGGCGCGGGCATGCTTGCCGATGTGCTCGGCAGGCATGCCCAGTTCGAGGAATGGGCACATTACCCAGCCGGCGACGCCGTCGACCGCGCCAGCGGCTACAGTTTTTATTACCACGCCCACGAGGCTCGCCAACGCATGCGCGGCGAACATGGCCATTTCCATGTCTTCGGGCCGGCACCGACAACAGGCCGGCACAGAACACCCGCGGCTGGCGCCACGTCCCGCTATCTGCACATCGTCGGCATTTCGGTCGATGATCGAGGCTTCCCCTTACGACTTTTCACCACCAATCAATGGGTCACCGATGAGCGCTGGCTGCCCGCTGCGGTCGTCATCGCCACGCTGCACAAGCTCGACTTGCGTCATGCCAGGCCCGCGCGGCTGGCCCGCTGGGTCGAGGCCACGACACGCCTGTTCTCCGTGCAAATCGCAGCGCTCCTCCACCGGCGCGACGCGCGCGTGGAGGACAAGGCACGCCACATCGCCCGCGAGCGCCTTCTGGCGGACCGGCGCACACATATCCTGAGCCAGTGTCGCGTCGATCTGGCCAGCCAGTTTCAATTTTTGGAGGGCGCCGGCATCGGCTGAAAACAACCCATGGCGGGGCCGGCATTTTTGTTTGTCAACGAGGAGAAGAGCATGAAATTGGTCAAATGGATTGGCATTGGCATTCTGGGAGCTGCTGCCCAGATCGCCTCGGCCGCTGGCCTTCCGGGCCCGCTGGTCACGCCGCAATGGCTGCATGAGCATCTGAACGAGGTCACGGTCGTCGATATCCGCGATGACATGAAGACCTTCACGGCGGAACCGAAGTACGAAACGGACAAGAAAACCGGCAAGAAAACCCTGGTGGAAACCGGCGGCCATATCGCCGGCGCGATCTCCGTGGATTTCAACAAGATCCGTCAGGAGCGCACCGTGGACGGCGTGAAGATCAAGGCCCAGCTTCCCACGGCCGAGTACTTCACGAAAGTGATGGACGACTTCGGTCTGAACAAGACCGACAAGCCCATCGTCATCGTGCCGACCGGCGAGAGCGTGGACTCGATGGACATGGCCACCCGCCTGTACTTCCAGCTGCGCTACTTCGGCGAACCGCGTGACAAGCTCGCGATCCTGAACGGCGGCGTGAACGCGTGGCTGCAAGCGGGCTTTCCGGTGAGCACCGACAAAGCCGCGAACGCCAAGGGCGACTGGACGGCGGGCCCGGAAGACAAGACCATCCTCGCTTCGCTGCAGCAAGTCAAGGAAGGCCTGCAAAATGGCTCGGACCAGTTCATCGACGCGCGCCCGACGGCCCAGTTCCTGGGCATCGTGAAAAAGCCCATCAACAAAACCGGCGGCCACCTGCCGGGCGCCAGGTCCTTCCCGACCGACGCCATCGTCAAGCCCGTCGGCGCTGCGCACGAATTCATGAGCGCCGAGGATTACAAGAAGATCTTTGCCGAGTTCAACATCCAGCCCAATGCGCCCACGGTGACCTACTGCAACACCGGCCATCTGGCTTCCGGTGCCTGGTTCGTCGCCCACGAGATCATGGGCAACAAGAACTCCAAGCTCTACACCGGCTCGATGATCGAGTGGACCAATCTGGGCAACCCCACCGTGGGCCTGCCTCAGTAATCGAGTAGGCAGCCATGTTGCCGCCTGAAGCGACGGCAACGCGAAAACAAAAAAGGCGCTTCGGCGCCTTTTTTGTTGCGTCCGCGGCATCGACGCGGGATTCAAACCACCAGGGGTTCGAACTCGAGCGTGATGCCGAATTTCTGCTTCACCGCCTGTTGCACGGCCTCGGCCAGAGCCTTGATCTCCTTGCCGCTTGCGCCGCCCTTGTTCACCAGGACCAGGGCGTGCCGGGCGTCGACAGCGGCGCGCCCGAGTTCCCGGCCCTTCCAGCCGCACGCCTCGATCATCCAGGCGGCGGCAAGCTTGTAGCTGCCATCCTCGAGCGGATAGCTGACGATCTCTGGAAAATCCTGCAGGATTTCGTTGCGTATGGTGCGGTTGACCACCGGGTTCTTGAAGAAACTGCCGGCATTCCCCAGCACGGCGGGATCGGGCAGCTTGCTCCGGCGTATCGCGCAGACCGCATCGAAAATCTGTTGCGCATCGGGCGCCGCGACACCCAGCTTGGCGAAATGACGCTCCAAATCGGCATAACCGATCCTCGGCACCCATGGCTTGGGCAAGCGCAAACGCACCTGGGTGATGATCGACTTGCCGGCGAGTTCGTGCTTGAACAGGCTGTCGCGATAGCCGAAGCGGCATGCCGTCGCGTCGAGCGTGACCACGCGCCCGGTGGTCAAGTCGACGGCATCGAGCGCGTGCAAACGTTCGGCCAGCTCCAGGCCGTAGGCGCCGATATTCTGCACCGGAGCAGCTCCCACGGTGCCTGGAATCAGCGCCAGGTTCTCCAAGCCGGCATACCCCTGCGCAAGGCTCCAGCGCACCAGTTCATGCCAGCTGACGCCGGCCCCGGCTTCGATGATGGTGGCATCGGGGTCGTCACGCACGACACGCAGCCCTTGAATCTCCACCTTGACGACGAGTTGCCGCGGATCGCCGGTGAGCAGAAGGTTGCTTCCTCCGCCAAGAATAAGCTTGGACGCGATGCCGAACTCCGGATGATCAACCAGTTGCCGCACATCGAGTTGACTGTGCACACGCACCAGGCGCGCGGCGCGTGCCGTCACGCCAAAGGTGTTCATGGCGGCAAGGGGAACATCGGTTTCCAGCAGCAAGTCCATACAATCGGCTCAGGCAAACCGCCATTATCCCTTTCAAGACCAGCACCATGCCATCTTTTGACGCCGTCCTCGAGCCCAACCTGATCGAGATCCGCAACGCGGTCGACCAAACCGGCAAGGAAACCGCCAACCGCTTCGACTTCAAGGGAAGTTCCGCCAAGGTCGAGCTCGGCGACAAGATCATCACCGCCTGGGCCGACAGCGAGTTCCAACTCGGTCAGGTGCGCGACGTGCTGATGGGCAAGATGGCCAAGCGCAATGTCGATGTGCGCTTCCTCGATCTCGGCAAGATCGAGACCATCGCAGGAGACAAGGTCAAGCAAGTCATCACGGTGAAATCCGGAATCCCGCAGGAACTCGCCAAGCGCATCACGGCAGCGGTGAAGGAATCCAAACTCAAATTGCAGGCCGCCATCCAGGGCGATGTCGTGCGCATCACCGGCGCCAAGCGGGACGACCTGCAGGCCGCCATCGCCATCTTGGGCAAGGCCATCTCCGACGCCCCGCTGTCATTCACCAATTTCCGCGACTGAAGCTCCTGCGCGCCATGCATCGCATTTCAAACCGACGCGTGCTTCGGCGCCTTGCGGGCATGGCGATCCTGGGATGCTGCGCTGGCCTGGCCGCGGCGCAGAGCGTGAGCCTGGTCGGCAGCTTCGGCGACAAGGCCCTGCTCGTGATCGACGGCGCAACCCCCAAGGCCCTGAGCCCGGGGCAGGCTGTGCGGGGTGTGAAGGTGGTACGGGTTGGCGACGGCTCGGCGGTCATCAGCGTCGGCGGGCGGCAACAGGAACTTCGCGTCGGCGCGAGCCCGGTCGATCTCGCCGGCAAGGGCGTGCAGCCCACGGTGCTGCAAGCGCTGCCGAATGGCCAGTTCGTGACCGAGGGCCGCATCAACGGCAAATTGGTGCGCATGATGGTGGACACCGGCGCGACCATGGTCTCGATCAGCCGGGAGCAGGCCGATCAACTTGGCCTGTCGCTGCGCGGGGGTACGCCGATCGCGGTGCGCACCGCGAACGGCGTCGTGCGGGCAACCCAGGTCATGCTCGGTTCGGTGCGCGTCGGCACGATCGAACAACGCGAAGTCCCCGCCGTGATTCAGGACTCCCCACTCCCCATCGTGCTGTTGGGCATGAGTTTTCTCAAACGCCTGGAACTGCGGCACGACGCCGATCAGCTCATTTTGATTCCGCGTTACTGAGCGGCCGCCAACACAGGCTTCGCAGGCCTGCGGTCCCGACCTACTTGCGCTTGCTGCCGATGCGGCTTTCCTTGCCGGCCAGCAGGTTGCGCATGTTCTGCCGGTGCCGCCAGACGACCAGCAGCGCGATCACGGTCACGGCCAGCAGCATCGCGGGGTCGCCACGCCACGCCACGCCGCTGCCGAACCAGGCGTAGAACGGCGCGAACAAGGCCGCCGCCAATGCGGCTAGCGACGAGTACCGCGTGAACAGCGCGACGATCAGCCAAGTGCCGATCGTGGCCAGCCCCAGCCACGGGCTGACCGCCAGCAGGATGCCGGCGGCGGTCGCCACCCCCTTGCCGCCCTTGAACTGGAAAAAGGCCGGGTAGAGATGGCCGAGGAAAACGGCAACCGCCACCAGCGGCACCGCCGCGTGATCGAGCCAGCCGGCATACGCCGCCTGATAGGCCAGCCAGACCGGCAGCCAGCCCTTGCATGCATCGAGTCCCAGCGTCAGCAGCGCGGCGAGCTTGCTGCCCGAACGCAGCACATTGGTGGCGCCCGGATTGCCCGAGCCGAAGCTGCGCGGGTCCGGCAGACCCATGGCCCGGCTGACGACCACGGCAAAGGCGATGGATCCCAGAAGATAGGCGGCCAGGGCGGCGAACAGTGCTGCGAGGTTTGTTGTCATCGGGCGCGATTCTATTGGACCTTGCCCGCGCGAAACGCAGGGACCCGAAGCGTCAAGACAGGGCGCAATGCACGGCGACGGCCTGCAGCAGATCCGTCAACAGCGCCGGCCGCATGCCCAGCAGCAGCCCGCGGCGCCCGCCGTTGATATAGATACGTTCCAGGTCCAGCACGCTCGCCTCGACATACACCGGCATGGCCTTGCGCAGGGCAAAGGGCGAGGTGCCGCCCACCTGATAGCCGCTATGCCGCTGCGCCACCTCGGGCACACAGGGCTGCACGCTCTTGGCGCCGATGGCACGCGCCAGGTTCTTGGTCGAGACCTGGCAATCCCCATGCATCAGGACCACCAGCGGCTTGGCCGCTTCGTTCTGCATCACCAAAGTCTTCACGACATCATGCACATCCAACCCCAGGGCCTCCGCGCCCCAGGCCGCTCCACCGTGCTCGACATAGTCGTAGGCATGCAGGCTGAATTCGGCCTTCCGTCTGCGCAGCCAGGCTGTCGCGGGGGTTTCGGTCGGGCGATGGGCGGTTTGCACGGGTTTGATCCGATGTGGAATCGATGAACGCGCGACGAAGTCACGGCATCCGATCCGGGGCTATTCTGCCCAATCGACATCATGCGCGCCAGTGCGATAGCCCATACGCGGCGCCCGCCGGGGACGGCGGCCTAGAATCGAGACATGCCCACAGCGCCCAACGTCGACCTGCACTGCCACTCCACCGTGTCTGACGGGACCCTCGCGCCAGCCGCCCTGGCGCGCCGGGCCAGCGCCAACGGCGTGCACATCTGGGCACTCACGGACCATGATGAAACCGGGGGCCTGGCTGAAGCCGCCGTAGCCGCGGAAAAACTCGACCTGCACTTCGTGCCAGGGGTGGAGATCTCCGTTTCGGTTGGTCACCAAACCGTGCATATCGTCGGGCTCGGCATCGATTTTGCCAATCCCATCTTGCTGGCCGGCCTGGCCCAGGTACGCGCCGGTCGCGACACCCGCGCCCGCCTGATGGCCCAGGCGCTTGAACAACATACCAGCGTGCGCGGCGCCTACGCCGGGGCCTGCCGCCATGCCGGCAATCCGGCGCTGATCTCCCGCACCCACTTTGCCCGCTTCCTGGTCGAACAGGGTGTTTGCGGCAACACGCATGAAGTCTTCGGCCGCTTTCTCACGCCCGGAAATCCCGGTTACGTGGAGCATGCCTGGGCCACGCTGCAGGACGCGGTGGGCTGGATTCGCGCGGCCGGCGGCCATGCCGTCATTGCGCATCCCGGGCGCTACCGTTTCACCGCCGCCGAGGAATGGGCGCTGTTTTCCAGTTTCAAGGAGATGGGCGGCGCCGGCGTCGAAGTGATGACCGGCAGCCACAGTGCGGCGGACTTCCGCAAGTACGCCGGCCTGGCGCTAGAGTTCGGCCTGCGCGCCTCGCGCGGTTCCGATTTCCACAGCCCGCAGGAAAGCCGCTGCGACTTGGGCGGCCTGCCTCCCCTGCCCGCCGACCTCGCCCCCATCTGGGAGCTGTTGCACTGACGGGTTACACGCCGCTTGACAAGTCGCCTCCGAGCCGCTCGCCTGCGGCGGCCCCCAATTTCCCAGCATGGCTCAATACTTCCACATTCACCCCGACAACCCGCAACAGCGGCTGATCAAGCAGGCCAGCGCGATCCTGCATGGCGGGGGCGTTGCGGCCATCCCGACCGATTCGTCCTACGCCCTGGTCTGCCACCTCGATGACAAAGGCGCGGCCGAGCGTCTGCGCCGCATCCGCCAGGTCGACGACAAGCACCATCTCACCTTGCTGTGCAGCGATCTGTCCGAGCTTGGTGCTTACGCCCTGGTGGACAACCGCCAGTTCCGCCTGCTGCGCGCGGCCACGCCCGGTCCCTACACCTTCATCCTGGAAGCCACCAAGGAAGTGCCGCGCAGGGTTTCGCATCCCTCGCGCAAGACCATCGGCGTGCGCGTGCCCCAGCATGCCGTCACCCACGCCCTGCTTGCCGAGCTGGCCCAGCCATTGCTGGCGACCACACTGATCCTGCCTGGGGAGCAGGACCCGTTGAACGACCCCGAGGACATCCGCGCCCGACTCGAGAAACTGGTCGATCTGGTCATCGATGCCGGCCCCTGCCCCCTGCAGCCCACGACCGTCATCGACCTGAGCGGCGCCACGCCCGTCGTCATCCGCATGGGCCGCGGCCCGCTCGCCCCGCTGGGCCTGAGCGCCGAGTCCTGAACGTCCAAGCCCAAGCCCGTCCCATCACAACCAGCTCACGATACGAACTGTCGCACCCTATGGACCAACTCATCCAGGCCGTCACCGTCTTCGCGCTACCGGTGCTCTTCGCCATCACCCTGCACGAGGCGGCGCATGGCTACGCGGCGCGCTATTTCGGCGACAACACCGCCTACATGATGGGCCGCGTGTCGCTCAACCCGGTCCGCCACATCGACCCCATCGGCACCATCCTCATCCCGCTGGTCCTGTATTTCGCCACCAGCGGCGCCTTCCTGTTCGGCTACGCCAAGCCGGTGCCGGTGAATTTCGGCGCCTTGCGCAACCCCAAACGCGACATGATCTGGGTGGCGCTTGCCGGCCCGGCCTCCAACTTCGTCCAGGCTTTCCTGTGGGGCCTGGTGCTGATCGCCCTGACTGGATTGGGCAGTCGCGAAATCTATTTCTATGACGTGGCGCGCGCCGGCATCCTGGTCAACATCGTGATGTTCGTGTTCAACCTCTTTCCCATTCCCCCGCTCGACGGCGGCCGCGTGCTCGTCGGGCTGCTACCGGTGCGGCAGGCCATCGCCTTGTCGCGCGTGGAACCTTACGGGTTTTTCATCGTCATGGCCCTGGTGCTCACCGGCGTCATCACCACCGTCTGGCTGATTCCGCTCATGGGCCTGACGCAAACCGTGCTCGGCCTGCTGCTCACGCCGTTCAAGCTCCTGCTTTAAGACTTGCCCGCCCCGTTTTCCTTGCAATGACCAGTTGGCGATCCACACCATGTCGACGACCCTACACAACTTCGCATCCGCCCGTTTCGTGCGCCGCGCCGTCATCGCGGGCGTCACCACAGCCTCCTGCCTGATCAGCGCGCATGCCGCCGAACTGTCCGCGCTGTGGGGCGAATACAAGGGTTATCACAACGCCACCCTGGCGTACCAGACCAGTCCGCTGTGGGTCCATAACCTTGCCAACAGCCGTCTCGACCTCAGCCTGGAAGCTTCCGCCGGGCAGGTCTCCGCGCCTTCCGGGTCGAGCCATGGCTCGCTCTGGCATGTCGGGCTCACCCCCTTCGCGCGCTGGTGGTTCACCGACCGCAGCGGAATCGAGGTGGGGATCGGAGCCAACCTGTTTTCAGGAACGCGCATCGGCGACAAGACCATCTCCACGGCCTTCCAGTTCGGCGACTCGATCGGCGTCTTCCACCGCTTTGCCAACACACCGTGGACCCTGGGCTTGCGCCTGACCCATTACTCGAACGCCGACATCAAAGAGCCGAACCCCGGCCAGGACTACATCCAACTGCGCGCCAGCTATGACTTCGACTGAGACCGACCACGCATCGCACGGCAGCGACGAGCGCGTGCTCTCCGGCATGCGCCCGACAGGGGCGCTGCACCTGGGGCACTACCACGGCGCACTGAAAAACTGGGTGCGGCTGCAAGACGAACACGCCTGCTATTTCTTCGTCGCCGACTGGCACGCGCTGACGACGCATTACGAGTCGCCCGAAGTGGTGGCGGCCAACACCCACGACATGGTCATCGACTGGCTCGCCGCGGGCGTGGATCCGGACAAGGCCACGCTGTTCGTGCAGAGCCGGGTGCTGGAGCACGCCGAACTCTTCCTCCTGCTGGCCATGGGCACGCCGCTGGCCTGGCTGGAGCGGGTACCCACCTACAAGGACCAGATCACCAACCTCAAGGACAAGGATCTGCTGACCTACGGCTTCCTCGGCTACCCTTTGCTGCAGGCCGCCGACATCCTGATCTACCAGGCCCGCTACGTGCCGGTGGGCGCCGACCAGGTTCCCCACATCGAGATGAGCCGCGAAATCGCCCGGCGCTTCAACGCCCTGTACGGCAAGGACCCGCAGATCGAAGCCCAGGCCAAAGCCGCGGCGGCCAAGCTGACGGAGGCGCAGCGCCAGCAGCTGCTGGCGCTGCGCCGCGAGGCCGACCAAGACGGCCTGGTCGAGAAGCGCGACGAAGCGCGCGCGCTCATCGCCGCGAGCAAGCTCTCGCGCGTCGAAAAAGACGCCCTGCGCGCGCAGATCGACGGTGGGCGGCGCACCATCCTGCGCGAGCCCGAGGCCCTGCTCACCCCAGAGTCCAAGCTGCCCGGCCTGGATGGTCGCAAGATGTCGAAGAGCTATGGCAACGCCATCGCCATCCGCGAAGATCGGGCCAGCGTCGAGCAGAAGGTCAAGCGCATGCCCACCGACCCGGCACGCGTGAAACGCACCGATCCCGGCAATCCCGAACGCTGCCCGGTCTGGCAATTCCACCTCGCCTACAGCGATGAAGCGACGCGGGCGTGGGTCCAGAAGGGCTGCACCACGGCTGGCATCGGCTGCCTGGAATGCAAGCAACCTGTCATCGACGCCATCCTGCGCGAGCAACAGCCCATGCTGGAGCGCGCACAACCCTACCTCGATCAACCCGGGTTGGTGCGTGACATTCTGGATGCGGGTTGCGACAAAGCCGGGGCGGCGGCGCGCGAGACCATGCGCACCGTGCGCGAAGTCATGGGTCTGCGTTGAGCGCTATTTTGAGCGCGATGCCCGGCGCCCGGCGCGCCACCGCATCAGCACCGCAAACGCCACGACAAGACCCACCAGGATCAGAAGCCCGAGTTCGACGCGCTGGATTTGTGAGGACAGGCCCGACAGCGCGCGGCCGAATCCCCAGCCCAACCCGGCGATCAGCGGAGCCCACAACAGGGCACCGATGGCATTGAACAGCGCAAAGCGCCACGGCGGCACCCCGGCGGTGCCGATGATGATGGGCCCGGCAATCCTCAGGCCATACAAGAAACGCACGCCGACGATGGCCCAGTGCGGATAGCGCCGCAACAGATCCGCCACGCGGGGGAATTGCGCCGCCAGCCGGGGAAAGCGCGCAAGCAGGCGCGCGCCCCACAGGCGGCCGATCCAGTAGAAGCTCTGATCCCCTGCGGTCGCGGCCACGGCCGCCACGGCGGCCACCAGCCACCAGTCGAGCAAGCCCGCGTGCGCGGCGTAACCGGCCGCCAGGAGCACGGTCTCGCCCTCGGCAAAGGCGCCGATGGCCACCGCCGCATAGCCCCAATCCTGGATCCACTGCTCGACCAAGCAAGGCCTCCGTTGCATTCCGCATGCGTCCAACAGCATGCATGGCCATGATGGCACGCATTGGCACGCATATGCGGCATGCATAAAAAAACCGGCCACCGGCCGGTTCTTGAACCAAGCGCGCCAAAGGCACGCCCAAGTCGTGTTTACAGCGGACGGATCTGCGAAGCCTGCGGACCCTTGGGGCCTTGCTTCACGGTGAATTCCACGCGCTGATTTTCTTGCAGGGTACGGAAACCCTTGGATTGGATTTCGCTGAAGTGGGCGAACAGGTCTTCGCCGCCTTCGTCGGGTTTGATAAAGCCAAAACCCTTGCTTTCATTGAACCATTTCACGATGCCGGTGGGCATAATCATCCTTTCGAATCTTGAACATTAAGAAGAATGCAAATCTTCAACAAGCCCAGCCGGTTTATCGATCATCAATCAACCCTAACTGTGGGCAAAAGCCCGTCTTGAAGCGACTGCAGGGCTTACTATACACCGAACGGCGCGTTTGCAAGACCTTCCGCCGACGGCCCCCCAAAATCCCCGGCAGCCCCTGTGTGCAGCGTTGCCCGAGCGCGACACGCGAGCGCTGACGTTCCGACACGAATCCCACTCTATGCAGGTTTTTCGCGGGTTTCACCATGCCGCACTGAATACCCCGAGCGCCGTGTGCATCGGCAACTTCGACGGCGTCCACCGTGGGCATCAGGCCATGCTCGCCCTGCTGGTCAACGAAGCCCGGCACCGGGAACTTGCGGCCAGCGTGCTGACCTTCGAGCCCCATCCGCGCGATTACTTTGCGCAGATCCAAGGGCACCCGGAGCTGGCGCCCAGACGTGTCTCGGGACTGCGCGACAAACTCGCGGAGCTGGCCCGTTGCGGCGTGGATCGTGCCGTGGTGCTGCGCTTCGACCAGAAACTGGCCGCGCTGCCCGCGCAGGATTTCATCCAGCGTGTCCTGCTGGAGGGCTTGCACGCGCGCTATGTCCTGGTGGGCGACGATTTCCGTTTCGGCGCGGGCCGCGCAGGAGACTACGCGCTGCTTGACGCACAAGGCCTGCGCCTGGGGTTCGACGTGGCGCGCATGAACGCCTACGAAGTGCATGGCCAGCGCGTCTCCAGTTCGGCGGTGCGGCAGGCTCTGGCGCGCGGCGACATGGGGCTGGCGGAAAGTCTGCTGGACCGCCCCTACGCGATGTCCGGCCACGTCCAACACGGCCGCAAGCTGGGGCGTGCGCTGGGTTTTCCCACGTTGAACCTGCGGGTGGCCCATGCGCGACCGGCCGCGCAGGGCATCTTCGCCGTGTGCGTGCATGGCCTCGGCGAGCGGCCGCTCCAGGGCGTGGCCAGCCTGGGTCTGCGGCCCACCGTCGACAACTCCGGACGGGTGCTGCTGGAGACCCATGTGCTCGACTGGGCCGGGGATGCCTACGGTAAACTCGTACGCGTGGATCTGCTGCACAAACTGCGCGACGAAGCGCGCTACGACTCCCTGCCAGCCCTGACCGAAGCCATCGCGGCCGACGTGCGGCAGGCGCGCGCCTGGTTCGCCACCATCGAGCGCCATACCAGCTGCTCCCGAATTTGACGCGAGCGCCCGCCATCGCGCCGCGGCGCCCAGGATGCCGCCGGGTCCGCCGTCACACAACCCCATCAATGCTTGCGCGCGCCGCGCCGCAGCGCTCCCCGACATGACCGACTCCAAGCCCGACTACCGTTCCACGCTCAACCTGCCAGACACGGCCTTTCCGATGCGCGGCGACCTGCCCAAGCGCGAGCCCGGCTGGATTGCGCAGTGGGAACGCGAGGGCGTGTACCAGCGTCTGCGTGCGGCCCGTGCCGGACGCCCGAAGTTCATCCTGCACGACGGTCCGCCTTACGCCAACGGCCAGATCCACATGGGCCATGCCGTGAACAAGGTGCTCAAGGACATGATCACCAAGTCGCGCCAGCTCGCCGGATTCGATGCGCTGTACATCCCGGGCTGGGACTGCCACGGTCTGCCGATCGAAAACGCCATCGAGAAGAAATATGGCCGCAACTTGAGCCGCGACGACATGCAGGCCAAGAGCCGGGCCTACGCCGCCGAGCAAATCGCGCAGCAGATGGCGGACTTCAAGCGCCTGGGCATCCTCGGCGACTGGGACCACCCCTACCGCACCATGGACCCGGCCAACGAGGCCGGCGAGATCCGCGCCTTCAAGCGCGTCATCGAGCGCGGCTTCGTCTACCGCGGCCTCAAGCCGGTGCATTGGTGTTTCGACTGCCACTCCTCGCTGGCCGAGTTCGAGATCGAGTACGCCGACAAGAAATCCCAGACCCTGGATGTCGGCTTCCTGTGCGCCGAGCCCGCCAAGCTGGCCGCCGCGTTCGGCCTGCCCGCACTGGACCAGGACGCCTACGCCGTCATCTGGACCACCACGGCCTGGACCCTGCCCGCCAACCAGGCGCTCAACCTCAACCCCGAACTCGACTACTGCCTGGTGGATACCGCACGCGGCCTGTTGCTGCTGGCCGCTGCGCGAGTCCAGGACTGCCTGCAGCGCTACGGCCTGGAAGGCCGCGTCGCCGCCACCACCAAGGGAAAGAGCCTGGCCGGCATCAACTTCCACCATCCGCTCGCAGCCGTCGATCCGGGCTACGACAGGCTGAGCCCGGTTTACCTCGCCGATTACGCCACGGCCGACGACGGCACCGGCATCGTGCACTCCTCGCCCGCCTATGGCCTGGACGACTTCAACTCCTGCCTCGCCCACGGCATGCGCATCGAGGACATCCTCAACCCCGTCCAGGGCGACGGAATGTACGCCGCCGACCTGTCCCTGTTCGGCGGCATGCAGATCTGGAAGGCGGCGCCGGTCATCACCGATGCCCTGCGCCGGGCCGGCAGGCTGTTCGCGACGCGGGACATCCTGCACAGCTACCCGCATTGCTGGCGCCACAAGACCCCCGTGATCTACCGCGCCGCGGCGCAATGGTTCATCCGCATGGACGAGGGCGAAGGCGTGTTCACCAAGGACAAGGCGCCCAAGACCCTGCGGCAGATGGCGCTGGACGCCATCGACCACACCGGCTTCTATCCCGAGAACGGGCGCGCCCGGCTGCGCGACATGATCGCCAACCGGCCCGACTGGTGCATCTCGCGCCAGCGTGCCTGGGGCGTGCCGCTGCCCTTCTTTCTGCACAAGGACACGGGCGAGCTGCACCCGCGCACCATGGACATCCTGGACCAGGCGGCAAGCCTCGTCGAGCAAGGTGGGATCGAGGCCTGGAGCCGGGTCACGGCCGAGGACATCCTCGGCCCCGGCGACGCGCCGCACTACATCAAGAGCAGCGACATCCTCGAGGTGTGGTTCGACTCGGGTTCGACCTTTTTCCACGTCCTGCGCGGCACCCACCCCGAGGCCCATCACGAAACGGGCCCCGAAGCCGATCTCTACCTGGAAGGCCACGACCAGCACCGCGGCTGGTTCCACAGCTCGCTGCTGCTGGCCTGCGCCATGGAAGGCCGCGCGCCCTACAAGAGCCTGCTGACCCATGGCTTCACCGTCGACAGCCAGGGCCGCAAGATGAGCAAGTCGCTGGGCAATGGCGTCGATCCGCTGGAAACCAGCAAGAAGCTCGGCGCCGAAATCATCCGCCTGTGGGTGGCCTCCAGCGACTACTCGGGCGACATCGCCGGCGACGACAAGATCCTCGCCCGCGTCGTCGACAGCTACCGCCGCGTGCGCAACACCCTGCGCTTCCTGCTCGCCAACGTGGCCGATTTCGACCCCGCCAGCCAAGCCGTTCCGCTGGAGCAGATGCTGGAGATCGACCGCTGGGCGCTGGCGCGAACCGCCGAATTCCAGGCCTCGGTGCTGCAGCACTACGAAGCCTACGAATTCCATCCGGTCGTGGCCAAGCTGCTCATCTTCTGCTCCGAAGACCTGGGCGGCTTCTACCTGGACGTGCTCAAGGACCGGCTCTACACCACCCCGGCCCGCAGCCTGGCGCGGCGCAGCGCGCAGACCGCGCTGTGGCATCTCACCCACGCCATGCTGCGCTGGATCGCGCCCTTCCTCAGCTTCACCGCCGAAGAGGCGTGGGCCCACTTCGCCCCGCAGCGCGCAGCCGAGACCGGCACGCTGTTCGTCGAAACCTATCACCCGATTCCTGTGCCCGCCGATGCCGAGCCCCTGCTCGCCAAATGGTCGCGCCTGCGCGCCATTCGCGATGAGGTCAACCGCGCGGTGGAGGCTGTGCGCGCCGAAGGCCGGCTGGGTTCCTCGCTGCAGGCCTGGGTCAAGCTCACCGCACCCGCGGATGACCTTGCCCTGCTGTCCAGCCTGGGCGATGAATTGAAGTTCGCCTTCATCACCTCGCGCGTGCAACTGCAAGCCGGCACCGAACTCGCGGTGCAGGTCGACCCGGCAGCCGCGACCAAGTGCGAGCGCTGCTGGCACTGGGAGACGGACGTGGGCGCCGATCCCGCCAACCCGGGCATCTGCGCGCGCTGCGTGAGCAATCTGCAGGGGCCGGGCGAAACACGCCGCCATGCCTGAACGGCCGGGCGGCGTGTTTCGCCCGCTCCGCACCACACTCCACACAGACCTCCTCAATCGAGCACGGCCCACGATGAACCCGCCTGCCAACACCTCAGCTCCCAGCCCCACACGCCCTGCGCGAGGCCGCGTCTGGCCATGGCTGGCGACCTCGGCCCTGGTCCTCGTGCTCGACCAGTGGACCAAATGGCTGATCCAGCAGAATCTGCCCATCAACGCCAGCCTGCCCGTCACGGGGTTCTTCAATCTCGTGCACTACGAAAACCCGGGCGCCGCGTTCTCCTTCCTCGCCGCCGCGGACGGCTGGCAACGCTGGCTGTTCACCGGCCTGGCCCTGGCCGCTTCGGCGCTCATCGTCTGGCTGCTGTTTCGCCATCGCGGCAGGGTTCTGTTCAGTCTGGCCCTCGCGCTGATCCTGGGCGGCGCCCTGGGGAATGTGGTGGACCGGCTGGTCTGGGGCCATGTCACCGATTTCCTGGACTTCTACATCACCGTCGGTGGCCGGTCGTGGCACTGGCCTGCGTTCAACGTCGCCGACAGTTCCATCACCGTGGGCGCGATGCTGCTGCTGGCGGATGAATGGCTGCGTTCCCGCGCAGCGCGGCGCGTAACCATGCCGCGCTGACGCACGCGGCCGCAGTCCGCGGACTGCGCGAACACCCTCTTGCGCGCCTTGCGGGACGGACATAACCTCGTTGCCGGCGCGGTTGTTCGCCGCCCAGGCCCGAGGAAGCGTTCGATGAGTCCGGAAGAAGCCCAGCATCAGACACTGTCCAGCGCAAGCGCACGCCGCGTGACGGTCTGCACGCTGACCTGGCGCGACCCGTTCGTGTGGCTGCGCGCCGCTTGGGGCGACATGCTGCGCTGCCCCGCCGTGAGCCTGAGCTACGGGCTGATGTTCACGCTGGTGGTCTGGGCGCTGGGCCTGAGCTTCCTGCGCCGCCCCGAGTACACCTTGATGCTGGGAAGCGCGCTGCTGTTGCTGGGCCCTGCGCTGGCCATGGGCCTGATCGAGGCCAGCCGCTGCTGCGAAGCCGGCATCAAACCCAAGCTGCGGCCCTGCCTGGCGTGCTGGTGGAAAACCAGATCCAGCGTGGCGCTGTTCGCCGTGCTGCTGCTGGTCATCGAATTGCTGTGGGCGCGGGCTTCGCTGCTGGTGTTCGCCCTGTCGTTCGACACCACGGTTCCCGAAGGCCATGCGCTGGACATCCTGCTCGATCCGGCCAACCTGGGCTTCGTGCTCGCCTATCTGGGAGTGGGCGCCGCGTTCGCGGCGCTGGCGTTCGCCATCTGCGCGGTGTCCATCCCCCTGATGCTGGACCGCCCGGTGGACGCCATCACCGCCGCCATCACCAGTTTGCGCGCCTGCCTCGAACATCCGTTCGTGATGCTGGGCTGGGGCTTGCTCATCGCCGCCATCACGCTGCTCGCCTTGCTGCCCCTAGGCCTGGGCCTGATGCTGGCCTGGCCCCTGGTGGGGCATGCCAGCTGGCATGCCTACCGTGGCATCGTCTGCCCGCAAACCATGGCTGGCGCGTAACCCGCCTGATGCCGCCGCGCTCGGGCTCGGCTCAAGGCAACAGGACGATGCTTCCCGTGGTGGCGCGCGCCTCCAGAGCCGCGTGCGCCTGCGCTGCGTCGCGCAAGGCAAAGCGCTGCCCGATCAAGGGCTTGACCTGGCCCGAGCGCACCATGTCGAACAGCTCCTGCGCCATCTGCTCCAGGGTGGCCCGGTCGGCGATATGGGTCATCAGCGTCGGTCGCGTCACGTACAAGGAACCCTTGGCCGCCAGATCGGTGAGCGTTACCGGAGGCACGGGGCCGGATGCGTTGCCGAAGCTCACCATCAGGCCGAACGGCTGCAGGCAGGCCAGCGAGCGCTCCCAGGTGTCGCGCCCGACCGAGTCGTACACCACGGCCACGCCCTTGTCGTCGGTGAGTTCCTTCACGCGCGACACCAGATCCTCGGTGCGGTAATTGATGCAGTGGGCATAGCCGTTTTTCAGCGCGAGCTGGCATTTCTCGTCGCTGCCGGCGGTGCCGATGAGCTTCACGCCCAGCGCCCGCGCCCATTGCCCCGCGATCAGCCCCACGCCCCCGGCAGCCGCATGGAACAGGGCCACGTCGCCGGCCTGCAGCTTGCGCGTGCGGCGCAGCAGGAACTGCGCGGTCAGGCCCTTGAGCATCATCGCGGCAGCGGTGTCGAAGGCAATGTCGTCGGGCAGCTTCACGAGCACCCGCGCCGGCATCACCCGCGCCTGCGCGTAGGCGCCAGTCGGTCCGTTGCAATAGGCCACGCGATCGCCAGGTTTGAGATGATCGACCCCCTCGCCCACCGCCTCGACCGTGCCTGCCGCCTCCAGGCCGATGCCGGCCGGAAGCTGCAGGGGATACAACCCCGTGCGGTGATAGACATCGATGAAATTCACGCCGATGGCGCCGTGGCGCACGCGAACCTCGCCAGGTCCGGGGTCGCTCAGGTTCACGTCCCGCCACTGCAGCACTTCGGGTCCGCCGGTGCGCTCGATGCGTATGGCATGCGTCATGGTCATGGTGGTCTCCAAGAATTCGTTGTCAGCCCTGCATTGTGCCCACGCCGCCATGAAATTGCAGGCGCGCGGTTCGCCCGGGGTTCACCCGGATCGTGCCCCGCCACCAGCCCGCAAGGCCGCCAGCAGCAAGGCTGCGGCCGCCATCGCGGCACCGGCGCCGAACGCGGCCTGCGCGCCGAAATGCTGCCATAACCAGCCGGCGCCGAGGCCGGCCAGAAGTTGCAGCAGGCCGATGATGAGGTAATACAAACCAAACGCGGTGCCACGCAACGCGATGGGAGCGCTGGCTGCCACCGCGGCGGCGAACACGCCTTGCGTCAGGCCCAGGTGCAGACCATACAGGGCCACGCCCAGCCACAACGCAGGCATGCCTGGCAAAGCCAGCAGCAACATCGACACCAGCAAGACGGCCATGCCGGTCAACAGCGGAACGCGACGTCCATAGCGCTGAGCGAGCAGGCCCGACGGATAGGCGCTGAGCGCATAGACCAGGCTGAAAGCCAGCGTGACCAGCGGAATCCACAGCAACGCCACGCCCTGCTGCTGGGCGCGCAGCACCAGAAATGCCTCGGACAACCTGGCGAGCGTGAAAACCCCGGCCATCGCCACCACGCCCCAGTAAGCCGGCGGCAAGGCACGCGCCGCGGCAAAGCGCGGGGCCTGACCGGACCCCGCTTCCCGGGCGCACGGCGCGCGGGCCCGCAGGCCCTCGGGCTCGCGCACGCCCAGAGCGAGAATGCCGACCGCGATCAGGGCGGGCAACACGCCGAACCACAGCAGCAGACGCAGCCGGTCGTGCAGCCACCACAGCAGCGCGATGGCGGCCAGCGGGCCGAGAAAGGCGCCCACCGTGTCCATGCTCTGGCGCAGGCCGTAGGCGGCGTTGCGCAAGGGCTCGGGCGTGGCGTCGGCCAGCAAGGCATCGCGCGGCGCGCCGCGAATGCCCTTGCCGATGCGATCGATGAAGCGCGCGGCGATCACCTCCGCAGCGCCCGAGGCCAGCGGGAACAAGGGCTTGGTCAATGCCGACAGGCCATAGCCCAGAACCGCCAGAGCCTTGCGCCTGCCCAGCCGGTCCGACAATGCCCCGGAAAAGGCTTTGAGCACCGAAGCCGTCGCTTCGGCGATGCCCTCCACGAATCCCACCGTCAGCACGCTCAGCCCCAGCACCGTGGTCATGTACACGGGCAGCACGGCGTGGATGAGCTCCGACGACATGTCCATGAACAAGCTCACCCAGCCGAGGAGCCAGACGGTACGCGGCAGGCGCGTCGAAGCGGAGGTCTGCGAAGGATGATGGGGCATGCCGAACAAGAAAGCCTGGAACGCTGGGTTAAGCGCAGTCTAAGACCCCGCGGCGATACTCATGCTTGGTCAACGCGGGGCTGCGGCACAATGCCCCCATATCGATCCTGCCATTCCAAACCCATGCGACTGCTGCTCGTTGAAGACGACGTGATGATCGGCGAAAGCGTGCTCGACGCCTTGCGCGGCGAAGGCTACGCCGTGGACTGGGTGCGCGACGGCCCGATGGCCGACGCCGCGTGGAGCTCCGAGCACTATGACCTCGTGCTGCTCGACCTGGGCTTGCCCAAGCTCGACGGTCTGCAGGTGCTGCGCCGCGCCCGCGCGCGGCATGACCGTACGCCCGTACTCGTGGCCACCGCGCGCGATGCCGTGCAGGATCGCATCGGCGGCCTCGATGCGGGGGCCGACGACTATGTGCTCAAACCCTACGATCTGGACGAACTCCAGGCCCGCATCCGCGCCCTGCTGCGACGCTCCGCCGGACGCGCCGAACCCGTGTTCGAGCATGGCCCGGTACGCCTGAATCCGGCCACGCACGAAGCCGCCCTCAACGGCCAGCCCGTCCAGCTGTCGCAACGCGAATGGGCCGTGCTCGAGGCCTTGATCACGCGACCCGGAGTCATCCTCTCGCGCACCCAGCTGGAAGAAAAACTCTACAGCTGGAAGGACGAGATTTCCAGCAATGCCGTGGAGGTGTACGTGCACAGCCTGCGCAAGAAACTCGGCGCCGAGTTCATCCGCAACGTCCGTGGCATGGGCTATGTGATCGCGCGCGAAGCACAGGATCCCGCTCCCGGCGCCGGGGGCGATGCCAACACCGGCCAGCCCAAGGCCGAGCGCCGCACCGACGGCGCTTCCGCCGGAGACCGCGATTGAGATCCCTGCGCGCGCAACTGCTGGTGCTGCTGACGGCCGCCGTGCTGCTGGCGGCCATCGTGCAGGCCGTGGTGGTGTTCAACAACGCGATGCGCGAGGCCGACGCGGTGTTCGACTACCACCTGCAGCAACTGGCCCTGTCGCTGGCCAGCGGCGACCTGGGCCTGCCCGGCTTCGGCCCCGGCGGCCATGCGCGCGACGACGTGGACTACGTGGTGCAAGTCTGGTCGCCCGACGGGCAGCGCATCTATGTCTCGCGCCCACGCCTCGAGTTGCCGGACCAGGCCGTGCTCGGCTACGCCAATGTGAACGTCGGCACGCAACAATGGCGCGTGTTCTCCATGCAGGCGGGGGGACGCACCATCCAGGTCGCGCAACCCCTGCTCAGCCGCCGCGCCCTCGCCCTGACCTTCGCCTTCAACTCGGTGTGGCCCATGCTGCTCATCGCCCCGGTCCTGCTGCTGGCCGTGGCCTGGGTCGTGCGCCGCTCGCTCAAGCCGCTGCGCGCGCTGTCGCAGGAGTTGGAAAACCGCGCGGCCACCTCGTTCGACCCGCTGGAGCCGCAGGCCGTGATGCTCGAGATGCAACCCGTGGTGCGCGCGATGAACGGCCTGTTCGCCCGCACCCGCCAGGCCTTCGACACGCAGCAGATGTTCGTGGCCGACGCCGCGCACGAACTGCGCTCCCCGCTGGCCGCGCTCAAGGTGCAGATCCAGATGCTCGGCCGCGCGCACGACGACGCCGCGCGCCAGCTCGCGCTGCAGCGCCTGGGTTCGGGCCTGGACCGCGCCACGCACCTCGTGGAACAACTGCTGGCCCTGGCCCGCGCCGACTCCGGCGGGCAGGAGTCGGTGGAGCCCACCTCGCTCACCCAGGCCGCGCGGCTGGCTTTGTCCGACACCTTCGAGCTGGCGCAGATCCGCGGCGTGGACGCCGGACTGGAGCAGGCCGATGAAATCACGGTGGAGGCGCCGCCCAACGGCCTGCGCATGCTGGCGCGCAACCTGGTGGACAACGCCCTGCGCTACACCCCCGCGGGCGGGCGTGTCGACCTGCGCGTGCGCCGCGAAGGCGGCTGCGCCGTGCTGGAGGTGGACGATTCGGGCCCCGGCATTCCGCCGGAAGAACGGCCGCGCGTGTTCGACCGCTTCTACCGCCGCGAAACCTCGCCGCCGGGCGGCAGCGGGTTGGGTCTGGCCATCGTCAAGACCGTGGCCGAGCGCAGCCGGGCGCAGATCAGCCTGCTCGACTCCCCCCTCGGGGGCCTGCGCGTGCGGGTGTTGTTTGGCTGCCCGGAACAAGGGTCGCCGACCCATGTTCCGGGCGCCGTCACAGCCTGAGCGCAGGGCTCAGGTGGTTTGCGCGTCGAGATCGAAGGCCTTGTGCAGGGCACGCACGGCAAGCTCGAGATACTTCTCCTCGATCAGCACCGAAACCTTGATCTCCGAGGTGGAGATCATCTGGATGTTGATGCCTTCCTCGGCCAGGGTGCGGAACATCTTGCTGGCCACTCCGGCGTGCGAGCGCATGCCCACGCCGACGACGGACACCTTGCAGGCCTTGGGATCGCCGATGATGTCCTTGGCCCCGATATGCGCCTGGATGCTGGTCTTGAGGATGTCCAGGGTGCGCGCGTAGTCGTTGCGGCCCACGGTGAAGGAGAAATCGGTGAAGCCGTCCACGCTCTGGTTCTGCACGATCATGTCGACGTCGATGTTCGCCCCGCCGACCGCACTCAGGATCTGGTAGGCGATGCCGGGGCGGTCGGGCACGCCCACGACGGTGATCTTGGCTTCATCGCGCGCGAAGGCGATGCCGGAGACGACGGCTCGTTCCATGGTCTGGTCTTCCTCGAAAGTGATGAGTGTGCCGCTGTGCATTTCCTGCTCGAGCGGGATGTCCCAGGGCGTGAGGCTGGAAAGCACGCGCAGGCGCACACGGTATTTGCCGGCGAACTCCACCGAACGGATCTGCAGCACCTTGGAGCCCAGGCTGGCCATCTCCAGCATTTCCTCGAAGGTGATGGTGGCCATCTTGCTGGCTTCGGGCACCACGCGCGGATCGGTGGTGTAGACCCCGTCCACGTCGGTGTAGATCTGGCATTCGTCGGCGCCGAGCGCGGCCGCCAGCGCCACCCCGGAGGTGTCCGAGCCGCCACGCCCGAGCGTGGTGATATTGCCGTCGGGGTCGACGCCCTGAAAGCCGGCGACCACCACGATCATGCCGCGTTCCAGATCGGCGCGCATGTGCTCCTGGTCGATCGACTCGATGCGGGCCTTGGTGAAGGCGCTGTTGGTGTGCACGCGCACCTGGAAGCCCGTGTAGCTGCGCGCCTCGCGCCCCAGCGACTTGATCGCCATGGACAGCAGGCCGATGGTGACCTGCTCGCCGGTGCTGGCCACCACGTCGAGCTCGCGCGGGTCGGGATCGGGCTGGATTTCCTTGGCCAGACCGATGAGCCGGTTGGTCTCGCCCGACATCGCGGACACCACGACCACGACCTGATGCCCGGCATCCGCCCATTTGATGACGCGACGGGCCACGTTCTTGATGCGTTCGACGGAGCCGACCGAGGTACCGCCGTATTTCTGGACGATGAGCGCCATGTTTGCGAAGGGAATGGGCCTTGACGTGCGCACTTGCGCGCCGCCGCAGCGGGAAAACCGGAAATTATAGGCAGCAGGGCTCGCCATACCGCCCGCAGGCGGCAGGATCAGGTTTCGCCCACGTCCAGCACCAGCAAGCGGCCATGGCGCAGGACGGTGGTTGCGCCCGAAACCACGCGCAGCTTTCCAGCCCCGCGCGCCGTGGCGCGCACCTGACGCAGCAGGTTGTCGATCTGGCCGGAATGGGTCCGCAGGCCGGCCTGTTCCAGCCACAGCCGCAGCACCTCGGACAACCGCGCATCGGGCAAGGCGCGCAAGGCGCTCAACACCAGCCCCTCGGGCACGCGGCATGCCCGGAGGTCGCGCTGCGCGACCTCGTCCAGGGTCTGCGCGGCCAGCGCGCAAAGCTGCGCCGAGCGCGCCAGGGTGTTGCGCCAGCCCGGCTCCAGCCGCGCAATGACGGGCAGCAGCTCGTGGCGAATACGGCTGCGGCGGAATGCGGGATCGGTGTTCATCGCGTCATGGACATAGGGCACCTGCTGCGCGTCCAGCAGTTCGCGCAGCGCGTCGGCGGCGCAGCCGAGCAAGGGCCGGCCCAGCCAGATTCCATGCCGCTCGGCGGCTTCAGGCATCGCCGCGAGCCCCCTGGGCCCCGCGCCGCGCAACAAGGCCAGCAGGAGGGACTCGGCCTGATCGTCGGCCTGGTGGCCGAGCAGCAACCACCGGCAGCCCCGGTCCCGCGCCGCACGTGTCAATGCGACGTAGCGTGCACCGCGGGCCTTGTCCTCCAGGCTGTCGCCGCGTTGGAGTTCGACCTGCACGGGCAACAGGCTGCAATCCACGCCCCACGCCTCGCAAAGCCGTTGTGCGTGCGCCGCGAAGCGGTCAGCGTCGGCCTGCAGGCCATGATGAACGTGAAACGCGCGCACGTGCCCAGCGCCCCAGAGCTTGAGCGCGGCCAACAGCAACGCGGTGGAATCCGCGCCGCCGCTGAAGGCGATCGCCACGGGCGTGGCGCAACACACCTGCGCATGGCGGGACACGAAGCGCCGCAAGGCGTCGACGATCGGGTCCGCGCGCAGCGCGGACCAGGGTGGAGGGGCGGTGAAGCCTGAAGGAACCATGCATGAACCGGGTCTGCGACCCGTTCAGCCGACGCGTCGCACGGAGCACGCACCAGCGCGGAGGCTGGCGCGCAAAAACTCAGCGCGTGGCCTTGGTGTCCTGGAACTTTCCAAAGGCGCACAGGCGCTCGTAGCGCTGCTTGACCAGATCGGCAGGCTTGATGCCCTGGAACTGGCGCAGGCTCTCCGCCAGGGCGCGCTTGAGGCTGGCCGCCATGGCCTGGGGATCGCGATGAGCGCCGCCCACGGGTTCGTTGACGATCTTGTCGATCAGCCCCAGCGCCTTGAGGCGATGCGCGGTCAGGCCGAGCGCCTCGGCCGCCTCGGGCGCGCGCTCGGCGCTTTTCCAGAGAATGGAGGCGCAACCCTCGGGAGAAATGACGGAGTACACCGAGTACTGCAGCATCAGCACATGGTCGGCCACGGCGATGGCCAGCGCGCCGCCCGAACCGCCTTCGCCGATGATGGTGGAAACGATGGGCACCTGCAACTGGGCCATCTCGAAGATGTTGCGGCCGATGGCCTCGGACTGGTTGCGCTCCTCGGCGTCGATGCCGGGGTAAGCCCCCGGAGTATCGACGAAGGTGAACACCGGCAGGCCGAACTTCTCGGCCAGCTTCATCAGGCGCAGCGCCTTGCGGTAGCCCTCGGGCTTGGTCATGCCGAAGTTGCGCGCGGCGCGTTCCTTGGTGTCGCGCCCCTTCTGGTGGCCGAGCACCATGCAGGGCTGGCCGTTGAAGCGCGCCAGTCCGCCGACGATGGACAGATCGTCGGCGAAATGGCGGTCGCCGTGGAGTTCGTGGAAGTCGGTGAACAGCTGCGCCACGTAGTCCAGCGTGTAGGGGCGCTGGGCGTGGCGGGCAATCTGCGTGACCTGCCAGGGCGAGAGCTTGGCATAGAGGTCCTTGGTGAGCTGCAGGCTCTTTTTCTGCAGGCGGCTGATTTCCTCGGAAATGTCGACGGCGGACTCGTCCTGCACGTAACGCAGCTCTTCGATCTTGGTTTCCAGCTCGGCCACCGGCTGTTCGAAATCGAGAAAGACTTTTTTGCTCATGGTTTCTATCCCCACGCGAGTCGCCGCCAGAGAGCGGCGAATGCGCTGGTGGCCGCACCGCGCACAGCGGCAACGGCACCAGCGTCCATGTGTCTGCGAATGTCAGTACTCGACCGCAACCGGGTCGAGGCTGCGCCAAATATACCAAGTGCCGACCGAGCGCCAGGGCGCCCAGGCGGAAGCCACCTCGCGCAAATCGCTGCGGCTGACGGATTCACCCGAGAAGTAGCGCTCGCTGATGCCGCGCTGCAGGCCCAGGTCGTCCACCGGCAGCACATCGGGGCGCATGAGGTGGAAGATGAGGAACATCTCGGCCGTCCAGCGACCGATGCCGCGAATCGCGACGAGTTCCACGATGATGGCCTCGTCGGCCATGTCCGCCCATTGCCCCGGATGCACCAGGCCGTCGCGGAACTTGGCGGCGAGATCCTGCAGATACTCGCATTTGCGTTGGGACAGTCCCGCCTGCCGCAACGCCTGCGCCTCCTGGCCCAGCAGGCTGGCCGGCGTCACTTCGCCCACCACCCCAAGCAGCCTGTCCCACACCGATTGCGCGGCTTTCACCGAAATCTGCTGCCCCACGACCGAACGCGCCAGGGTCTGGAAGGCGTCGCCACGGCTTTGCAGGCTGGTCTGGCTGTGCTGGGGAATGAGCTTGCGCATCACGCGGTCGGCGCGCATGAGCTGGCTGCAAGCTTCGTCCCAGTACGAGGGGCGCGTGGCGATCATCGCGTCTTCATGCCTGGCGCCAAACCGTGACGCCACCCGGCTTGTCCTCGAGCACGATGCCGCGCTCCAGAAGCTCGGCGCGGATATGGTCGGCCGCGGCGAAATCGCGTGCCGCCTTGGCCGCGGCGCGCGCCTGCACCTGCTGCTCGATCCAGGCCGTGTCGGCATCAGCCGCGCCGGCCTGCAGGAATTGCTGCGGCGCCTGCTGCAGCAGACCCAGCGTCGCGCCCAGACCCTTGAGCAGGCCGGCGAGTTCCCGGCTGCGCGACCGATTCACCTCGCTGGCCAGTTCAAACAACGCGGCCAGTGCCTCGGGCGTGTTGAAGTCGTCGTCCATCGCCGCGGCGAAGCGCTGCGCCTGCGGCTGCGCCCAGTCCACGGCGGCCGGCACATCGGCGAAATCCTGCAACGCGGTGTACAGCCGCGACAAGGCATGGCGCGCGTCGCGCAGATTGTCCTCGGTGTAGTTGAGCGGGCTGCGGTAATGGGCGCGGATGATGAAAAAGCGCACGGTCTCGGCGTCGAACACCTTCAGCACGTCGCGGATGGTGAAGAAATTGCCCAGCGATTTGGACATCTTCTCCTCGTTCACGCGCACGAATCCGTTGTGCATCCAGACATTGACGAAGGTTCCGCCGCTTGCCCCCTCGCTCTGCGCGATTTCGTTCTCGTGGTGCGGGAACTGCAGGTCGGCGCCGCCGCCGTGGATGTCGAAGTGCTCGCCCAGCAGCGCGCAGCTCATGGCCGAGCACTCGATATGCCAGCCCGGGCGCCCAGGGCCCCAGGGAGAATTCCATCGCACCTCGGCAGGCTCGTCCGGCTTGGCGCGCTTCCACAGCACGAAATCGAGCGGGTCGCGCTTGGCCAGATCGACCTCGACCCGTTCCCCGGCGTGCAGCTCGTCCAGGGTCTTGCCCGAGAGCCTGCCGTAGCCGGGGAAAGCCCGCACGGCGAAGTCGACGTCGCCCGCCGCGTCCTGGTAGGCCAGGCCCTTGTCCAGCAGGCGCTGGATCAGTACCTGCATCTGCGGGATGTAATCGGTGGCGCGCGGCTCGTGCGTCGGGCGCTCGATGCCCAGGGCGTCGGTGTCCTCGTGCATCGCCTGGATGAAGCGGTCGGTGAGCTCGCGCACCGTCATGCCGCGTTCCACGGCGCGGCGAATGATCTTGTCGTCCACATCGGTGATGTTGCGCACATAGGTCACGCGATAGCCGCGCGCCTTGAGCCAACGCTGCACCAAGTCGAACACGGCCATGACGCGGGCGTGCCCCAGATGGCAGTAGTCATACACCGTCATGCCGCAAACGTACAGGCGCACATGGCCCGGCTCGATGGGTGAAAACGGCTGCTTCTCGCGCGACAGCGTGCTGTGAATCTGCAGAGTCATGGATGGGATGCGTGGCCAGCCGCGTCGCGCTATGGAGCAGCGCAAGCAAGGCGGCTTGAGGGCTCAGGGGCAAGCATGCCCGGATAAAATCGCAAACTTAGCACAGCCCGAACCAAGCCGAATCCATGCCCCACACCGCCAGCCCACGCGCCGCGCAAGCCTTGCGGACCCTTCGGCGCACGCTGGTTTTGCTGGCCTTTGCGGGAGCAACCGCACTCGTCGCCCAGCCACCGCAGGCGCATGCCGACGGCCTGTCGGAAGCCCGGCAACTCGTCGCCGAGGGCCAGCTGCCGCAGGCGCTCGCCAAGGTCGACGCGCTCATCGCGGCCAACCCCCAAGACCCGCAATACGCGTTCCTGCGCGGCGTCATCCTCAGCGCGCAGCACAAGACCGAGGAAGCCATTCAGGTCTTCACCCGGCTCACCGAGCAATACCCCGAACTGCCCGAGCCCTACAACAACCTGGCCGTGCTGTATGCCCGGCAGGGCCATGACGAGAAGGCGCGCGCGGCGCTGGACATGGCCATACGCACCAACCCCGACTACGCCACCGCCTACGAGAACCTGGGCGACGTCGAGGCCGCGCTGGCCCGCAAGGCCTACCAGAAATCGCTGCAACTCGATGCGAGCCGGAAAGACGCCATCGAATCCAAGCTGGCCCTGATCGACAAGCTCCTCCCCACCCCCAAACCGGCGCCGCCGCAAGCCGCGACGCCCCGACCCTGAGCCAGGTCCGGCCCATCCAGCGGGTGGCCGGCGGCTCGTTCCCCAGCAGGAGTGCCTTGATGCAACGCCTTGAAATCCCCCGCCCCATCGATCTGTCCCGCCGCTTGCTGCTGTCGGCGGCCGCCGCGCTCGGCTTGGCCGTGTCGACGGCCTTGCCCGCGCGCGCCGAGACCCCGCCCCGCGTGGAACTGGTCACCAGCCTGGGCACGATCGAGGTGCAACTGGATCCGCAACGCGCGCCCAAGACCGTGGCCAATTTCCTGCAATACGTGAAGAGCGGGTTCTACGGCGGCACCATCTTCCACCGCGTCATTCCCGGTTTCATGATCCAGGGCGGCGGCTTCACCCCCGACATGCAGCAAAAACCCACCCAGCCGCCCATTCCGCTGGAGAGCCGGAATGGCCTGAAGAACCTGCGCGGCACCATCGCGATGGCGCGCACCGCCAATCCGAACTCGGCCACCTCGCAGTTCTTCATCAACCTGGTGGACAACCCCGCGCTCGACTATCCTCAGCCCGACGGCCACGGCTACGCCGTCTTCGGCCAGGTCATCAAGGGCATGGACGTGGTGGACCGCATCGCCAAGGTCCCCACCCAGGACGCCGGCCCCTACCAGAACGTGCCGGTCACGCCGGTCGTCATCAAGCAAGCCATTCTTCTCAAGTAAAGGACCACCCATGGTTGAACTGCACACCAGCAAAGGCGTCATCCGCATCGAACTCGACGCCGAGAAAGCGCCCAAATCCGCCGCCAACTTCCTGGCCTACGTGAAAAGCGGGCATTTCGACGGCACCGTGTTCCACCGCGTGATCGACGGCTTCATGATCCAGGGCGGCGGCTTCGACGCCGGCATGAAGCAAAAACCCACGCTGGCCCCCATTCAGAACGAGGCCGACAACGGCCTGAAGAACAAGCGCTACACCCTGGCGATGGCCCGCACCAGCGACCCGCACTCGGCCACCGCGCAGTTCTTCATCAACGTCGCCGACAACGCCTTCCTCGACCACACCGCCCCCACGCCGCAGGGCTGGGGCTATGCCGTGTTCGGCCACGTGGTGGAAGGCCAGGACGTGGTGGACCAGATCAAGTCCGTGAAAACCGGCAACAAGGGCTTCCACCAGGACGTGCCGGTGGAAGACGTGGTGATCCTCAAAGCCGTTGAAGTCTGAGGCCATTCCCGAACTGCGCGCGCCCGCCTCGTCTTCCTGGCGGCGCGCCGCCCTCGTCTCCGACCTGCATCTCGGGCCCGACGCGCCGCGCACGACGGCCCGCTTCCTCCGCTGGCTGACCGACGGGGCGCGGCGGGCCGACGTCCTGATCATCCTCGGCGACCTGTTCGAGGCCTGGAT